>ERZ1292633.1430-Hain-H41-02um-R1-1430-length-25807-cov-6_pt1 | contig 25807 bp, 26 predicted proteins | sample MGYA00564406_ERZ1292633 | MGnify/ENA primary metagenome ERZ1292633 (study PRJEB36523, sample SAMEA6512639) | groundwater metagenome | collected 2019-01-08 | study: AquaDiva: Metagenomics assemblies of 32 groundwater samples | reverse complement strand
GTTCGAGCCTAAAAGGACCGGTTCCCATGGCCTTTTCGAAGAACGGGGAGCTTTGCTTCTGCGGGTTGTTGTAGGTTGTCCAAGTCTCCTGGGCCCCGTCCCAATCGCCGTTGGCCGCGGCCCAGCTCTTGGAGACCGCCGGCGCCCACGAGGCGAGAATGGTCAACAGGGGGGCGTAGGGACGAGGCAGGCTCAAGACCAGAGTGTCCCCCCGCACCGTCACGGCCCGGCTTGCATCCTCCCACACCGAAGGCAGAATCATTCCCTTCTCGTCGCGGGTCGAGGGGTAGCCGAGCAAGGGCTCTAGAAGCAGCGTTGACGGGCCGGCGGCCCGGTCTTGCAGCATGAAGCGCAGCAGCGAGTAGCGCACATCCTCGGGAGTCAACTCGCTTCCGTCGTGGAATTTGACGCCTTTGCGCAGCGGGATCGTGTATGTTTTTCCATCCGGCGAGATCAGGCCGTTGGCGTGGCTGGGGACCTTCTCGGCGATCAAGGGGATCAGCTTTTCCGTCGACGATTTTTCGAATTGAAACAGGGGTTCGTACACGTTGAGGACTATCATGTGGCTGGCCGTATCGTAGGAAAACGCCGGATCCAGGGAGTCGGCATCGGAGATGGTCAGGTACGTGTATGTGTCGGGATTCTTGACGCCGGCGGCCGCGGCGAGGGGCGCAAATCCCGTGATGAGAAGTCCGATGAGGGCGAGCATGGCGCCTATTCTAGCACTCATGGCAGCTTGGTCACGTCGTAAAGCCTGCCGTAGGGCTGGATCGGGTGATACATCCAGCCCTGCACCTTGGAGCTGCGCACCACGAGATTGGAACTGTCCACCGTGAAGATCGCCGGGGCGTCGAAGATCGCCAGCGCTTGGAGCTCGAAGTACAAAGATTTGCGTTTCGCTCGATCGGTTTCGGCCGCGGCTTGCTCGATCAGGGCGTCGGCGCGAGAATTGCTGTAGCCGAGCGCCGCGGCGAAATAGCCGCGAGAGTGCAGAAAAGGCTCCACGGCATTGTGCGAATCCGGGTAATCCAAGATCCAGCGGTAGACGAAGCAGGGCAAGCGACGCGAGCGGAACTCATCGAGCATCCGCGACTCGGAGAGCGGCCGGCAGTCCACGTGGAATTTCGGGTTGAGCTTTTCGGCGCCTTCCTTGAGGAGTCGACAGGCGATGCGCCGGTCGCTGCGGCCCTCGGTGTAGGCGACGGACAAGGAAAAGCCTTTGTTCCAGACCTCCCCGTTGCCTGCGCGCTTAAAGGCCGCCTCGGCTTGGTAGGGAGAATACGGCCAGGGCCTTTGACGGGGGTTGTAGCCGAAGAGCGGGGGCGGAATGGGGCCGCGGGCCACGACCGCCTTGTCGCGGTAGGCTTCCCGGACGAAGGCGTCATAGTCGAAGAGCATGGCAAAGCCCTTGCGGATGTCGAGGTCGCTGAAGAAATCGGGAGGCACTCCGTCTCCGAGGCGGCCGCTTCCAAGCCAGGCGTTGTCTTTGGACTCCGCGTTCAGGTTGAACAGAATCGTATTTTGCGTTTCCAGCGCGGTCAGCCCATCGGTTATGGTCACGCCCGGAAGATTTTCGAACTGCTCCGAGTAGCGGCGCTCCACGAAGGCCACGTCGACGTCGCCTTTGGCCAGCAGGTGCCTGCGTTCGCGCGAATCCGCGATGGAAGTCAGGTTGACCCGCGCCAAAGCGGCCGGCGTTCTCCAGTACGGCTCGAAGCGCGCCAGCGTCACGGTCTTGGCGAGCGAGTCCCAGGACTCGAGGCGGAAGGGGCCGGTGCCGTTGGCCTTGGCATGAAGAGACGAGGATTCCTTGGCGGGATTGCGGTGCTTGACCCAGGCGTCCTTGCTTCCATCCCACCCGCCGTTTCCCGCGATGAAGTCCTTGGAGACGATGTGGCCGAAATTAGCCAAGAGGCCAAGAAGGGGAGCGAACGGTTTTTTAAGGCGCAGCACCAGCGCGCCGCCTTCAATGGATACGGCCGCGTCGGCCAGTTCGAAAATCTGATCGGAAGGGAGCTCCTTGGTCGAGCGCACTCCGAGCAGCGGCAGAAGCAGGAGAGTGGAGGAGCCCCCCTCCCGGTCGAGAAGCATGAAACGCAGAAGAGAATACTTCACGTCCTGCGGAGTCAGGGCGGTTCCGTCGTGGAACTTAACCCCGCTGCGCAAAGGGAAAGCGTACGTCAAACCATCCTTGGACAGGAATCCGTTCGTCTGCGACGGAACGACGGCGGCCAGGCGGGGCCGAAAGGAATCGAGCGAGCTGCCGTCGAACTCGATGAGCGTTTCGTAAATTTGATCCGCCGCGAACAGCGACAACGCGTCGTAGGCCCAGTGAGGGTCGAGCGTGTCGATGTCCGAGGCCAGCGCGTAGTCGAGAGTCGACGAATCCCGAGCGGCGCGGGCGCAGACGCTCCCGGACAGAGCGAACAAGACCGTGAAAGCCAAGCGTGACACGGGAAGTATTCTAGACAATTTCAGACGGCGCGTCTCTTGGCGGGTTTATCCGTAAGCCACTGTTCCCCGCCGACCAAGAGCAGCAAGAGGGCCAGCACCCCGAAGGCGACCATCGCGGTCAGGTCGTTGCGGGCGATTGATCCGAAGCGTTCGCTGAAGTCGAGGTGGCGGGAGACGGCCGGGCTCATCGTGACGAGAGCGACGATGATGCCCGCGATCGCCCCCCCGGCGATGTAACCGGAGGAAAATAAAATACCCGGACTCATTTCGGACTCCGCCTCGCTCTTCTTCGTCCATTTGTCGGCCAGCCAACGCAGGAGGCCTCCGATGAAAATCGGAGTGGAGGAAGACAAGGGAAGATAAACGCCGACGGCGAACGGCAGCGAGGGAACTTGGCACAGCTCGAGAACCAGGGCGATGCCCACGCCGAGCAGGACCAGTCCCCACGGCAGCTTGTTGGTGAGGATGCCGTCGATGATCAGCGACATGAGCCTGGCCTTGGGGGCGTTGTACTTGAGGACGTTCGTGCCGTCAAGGCGCTTGTTCTCGACGCCGTTGATGCCGGGGTCTACGAGATATTTGATGGATCCCGAGTCATCGACGAGATATTTTCCCTGCGGCAGGCCCGCGATTTCTCCCTCGGCGACGTGCCACACTTTATAGATCGCGGGGTCGAACGCGGCGTCGGAACCCTTGAGGCCTTCGCTTGTCTCGAGGTCGGCCGTCGGGGCGGTGATGGCCGGATAGTTCCGTTTGGCGTAGGTCGTGCTCGCGTTGTTGAGCAGGATGAGCGTCAAGCCGATGACCAGGGCGGAGCTCAAGGCCCCGACGAGCAGTCCCACCTGCTGGTGCCGCGGCGTCGCTCCCACCAGGTAGCCCGTCTTGAGGTCCTGCGAGGTCGTTCCGCCGTTGGAGGCGGCGATGCAGACGATGGCGGCTATCGACAGAGCCGTCAGCCGGGCCCCCTTGCCGATCCAGTGTCCGCCGGGATCGAAATGATTGAGCAGAACGAAGATCAGGCAGGTCAGCAGCAGCGTCGCGACGGTCATGCCTGAAATCGGGTTGGACGATGAGCCGATTTCTCCGGTCAGGCGCGAGGAGACCGTGACGAACAAAAAGCCGAACAGGACGATGAGAGCCGAGCCCAGAATGCCCTTGAATCCGAAGCCAAGTCCCAGCCCGGGGGCCATCGCGATGGCCAGCACCAAGGCCAGGCTCCCGATGACGACGACCGAGTTGGGCAGATCGTCGTCGGTGCGCATCGGACGCCCGGTTGTTTTAGACGAGTTTCCTCCCACGATGTCCTTGATGCCGGAGTGGAGCGAGGAATAGATCGTGGGAAGGGCCTGGAGAAGCGAGATGATGCCCCCGGCGGCGACGGCGCCGGCTCCGATGTAAAGGATGTAGGACTTCCAGATTTCCCCTGGGGACATGTCGCTGATGAGCTTGCTGGCGGGAAACAAAGGGGCGCTCAGGCCGTCGCCGAAGAGCTTGATGGCCGGGATCAGCACCCAAGAGGCCAAAATGCCCCCGGCGACCATGACGCAGGAGATCCTCGTTCCGATGATATAGCCCACGCCGACGAGTTCCGGCGCGACTTCTCCGCTGATCGCGGCGCCCTTGAAAAAAGGGATCGGGCGCTCGGGCGCGTCGTTCCAGAGCTTAAAGCCGCTCATGAGGACCTTGTAGGCGGCCGCGATGGAAAATCCGGTGAATACGGTCTTGGCGCTCGAGCCGCCTTGCTCGCCGACGATGAGCACGTCCGCGCACGCCGTTCCCTCGGGGTAGGGAAGGCGGCCGTGCTGTTTGACGATGAACGCCCGGCGCAGAGGGATCATCATCAGAACTCCGAGCAGGCCGCCCAAGGACGAGACGATGAGCACCCGGGCGGCGTCCATTTCGTAGCCGAGGATCATTAAAGCCGGCATCGTCACACCGACGCCGAAGGCGATGGACTCTCCCGCCGAGCCGACCGTTTGGACCATGTTGTTTTCCAGGATGGTGGTCCGCCTGGCGCCGGTCAGGGTTGAAAAGAGCTTGAACAGGGTGATGGACAGCACCGCGATGGGAATCGACGCCGAGACGGTCATCCCGACCTTCAAGACCAAGTAGAGCGAGGAAGCCCCGAAAATAATCCCCAGGACCGATCCGACGGTCACGGCCGACCATGTCAGCTCGGGCATGACGGCCGAATCGGGGACGTAGGGTTTGTGAAGGGCTTTGCCAGGGGTGGTCATTGGATGGTTTCTCCTCTCAGGGTCGTTATGGCTCCACGAGCGCGGCGATGCTTCGCGCCGCCTTGAACGGCAGAATTTCACACGCCGTTTCATGTCCCCAACGATCCTGGATCAGCGTCTGTTCGTTGGTGCTGCAGGGGTCCCTCATATAGCGGCAGCGGGGGTGGAAACGGCAGCCGGATGGGGGTTTGAGGGGCGATGGGACGTCTCCGCTGAGAATGATTCGCTTGCGGCGTTTCTCGACCGAGGGATCGGGGACCGGGACGGCGGAGAGAAGGGCCTCGGTGTAAGGATGCTGAGGTTGAGTGAATAGGGGTTCCGAATCGGCGATTTCCACTAGCCGTCCTAGATACATAACGGCGATTCGCGTGCACAGGTGGCGGATCACGGACAAGTCGTGTGAGATGAAGAGGTAGGCGAGCCGTCTTTCTTTTTGGAGATCCTTGAGCAGGTTGAGGATTTGGGCTTGGATCGAGACGTCCAAGGCGGACACGGGCTCGTCGGCGACGATCAACTGCGGGTCCAGGGCCAGCGCGCGCGCAATGCCGACGCGCTGACGCTGTCCCCCGGAGAATTCATGGGGGTAGCGAGGCAGGTAGGTCTTGGCGATTCCGCAGTCGTCGAGGAGGGCGTCGAGCGCGCGGGCCCGATCGGCCGGGTGCCGGTGCATGCCATGGATCGCCCAGGGCTCGGTGATGATGTCTTCGACCGTCATGCGGGGGTTGAGGCTGGAATAGGGATCCTGGAAAATAACCTGCATCTTGCGGCGCATTTCCTTGAGCTCGGCGCCGTTCATCTCCGCGATGTCTTTTCCGAGGAATCGTATGCGGCCCGCGCTCGGCCGTTCCAGGGCCAGGATCAGCTTGCCCAAGGTGGTTTTTCCGCAGCCCGACTCTCCGACGACGGCGAAGCTTTCCTGGGGCATGATCGCGAAAGAAACGCCATCGACGGCTTTGACGCAGGAGGATCGCCTGAAGGCGCCTTTTCGAATGATGAAATGCTTCGCGAGGTCCGCGACTTCCAGGATCGGAGAATTCATGCGCGCTTGAACGCCCCGTCGTAGCGATGGGAGCGGCCGGCGGCCTCGGCCTCTCGAAGCCAGCAGTTGGACATGCGTCCGCTGGCGAAATGGAATTGGGGCGGATCCTCGCTTTTGCAGCGTTCCAAGACGCCCGCGCAGCGGGGCGCGAAGGGGCAGCCGGAAAATCCGCCGCCTAGATCGGGGGGCTGGCCCGGGATGGTTTCGAGGCGTTCCTTTCGCGAGTAAACCGAGGGGACGGACGCGAGCAGTCCGGCGGTGTAAGGGTGTTTCGGGGTTTTGAAGAGCTCTGCGATGGGCGCGGCTTCGACGGGGCGTCCGGCATACATGACGACGACGTCATCGGCCATTTCCGCGACCACGCCGATATTGTGCGTGATGAGGATGATCGCCATGCGGTACTCCCGCTGCAGGTCCTTCATCAACTCGAGGATTTGAGCTTGGATGGTCACGTCCAGGGCGGTCGTGGGTTCATCGGCGATGAGGATGTCCGGCTCGCAGGACAGCGCTATGGCGATCATCGCACGCTGCCTCATGCCGCCGGAGAATTGATGCGGGTAATCGCGGGCCCTTTCCTCGGGGTGCGGAATGCCGACTTTTCCCAAGAGTTCCACCGCCTTGGCCCAGGCTTTGTCCTTGGGGGCCGATTTGTGAAGCATCACCGCTTCGGCGATTTGCGTGCCGATTTTGAGCACCGGATTGAGACTCGTCATGGGTTCTTGAAAAATCATGGCGATGCGGTTGCCACGGATGGCCCGCATCCTCAGGGGGTTTAGGGTGAGGAGGTCTTTTCCATGGAACAAAATCTCCCCCCCCGCGATGCGCGCGGGAGGTTCGGGCAACAAGCGCAGAATCGAAAGAGCGTGGACGCTTTTTCCCGAGCCGGATTCGCCGACGACCGCCAGCGTCTTTCCGGGGTGCAGGTCGTAACTGAGGCCGTCGACGGCCCGGACCGTCCGCTCCGGGGTGGAGAAATGAGTCCTCAGGCCTCGCACGGAGAGGACGGGCTCGTCCACTAGATCGACGTCGTCACGAGGCTCTCGGTGGACAGCACTCCAGGAGTGGCCCGGATGTCTCGCACCACGACATTGGACAGCGTGGCCACGTCTTCGGTCTCGATGTCAAGCACAAGATCCCAACGTCCGAAAACGGCGGTGACATGCGATACGCCTTTGACTTCCTTGATCCGCGAAAGCGCCCCCTTCTCCTTGCCCGCCATCAGCCGCACCAGTACGAGTCCGGTCACCATGTCGCTTCCCCCTCCATTGGACGCCGCCGCCAAAGACCGGCAGTATATCAAAAAAAGTAGAATTCCCCCGTCATGCGCGCCCATCGGGGTGTATGGGGATTCGTCTTGATCGCGGCCGCCTACGCGGGGGCGTTCTCTTTGGCCAAGTTCTGGATGAGGGGCGCAGCCGAAGTGCGTTTGGGAGCCGCCCGCCCCGAGTATTTCCACTACGACATCGTGGAACTGGTTTTGCGCACGCGCGAGCGCGAGCTCGATGCGTCTTTCCTGGAGGCTCCTCCGCGTCTATTCGTCGAACGCGGGGGAGAGCCCGTGACGACGATCGCGGGGGTTCGGGAGATGACTATGGCCCGGGTGTCCGGGGGAGTTTGGATCGCTCGCTGGCCCGTTCCGTGGAACGCCCCCTCGGGCGAGTACCGTCCCCGTTTGATCGGTCGCCCTGAAATCGCGCAGCGTCTGGTCGTGTCTCCTTTTCGAATCGCGCGCCGCGCGCCGCAGCCCATGCCTCGGGGACTGGTGGTCGCGACGTTGGAAAGCGGGGCGCCTCTGGAGTCCATGCGCGTCAAGGGCCCCGACGGGCTTGAGACGGATTGGCGAGGGCTGCTGGATTGGGCTCGCTGGATAGGGGCCGACGCGTTCTGGATGCTCGGGGGTCAATCCCCGGGTCATGGCGAAGACGACATCTGGTTGAAGACCAATCTGAATATGATTCCGAGCGTGGCGAGCGAGTGCCGCAAGCGGGGGCTCAAGTTCGGGGTCTACGTGATGTATTCCTTGACCACCGCCAAGAAAATGATGCCCGGTTATGAGTATGGAGTCGAGATCCAGGACTCTCGGCCGGTGGCGACTCGCGCGATCTCGATCGGCGATCGAAAGCGTCTCGACGACGTGGCGGCTTTTCTTCGGCCCTTCGCGGCCGATCCCAATGTGGACTATATCGGCCTCGATTATATTCGAAACGCCTTGGGCGGCTATGAGCTGGTCGATGATTTCGTCGCCGAGATGCCCGGCCTGACGCTGCCGCCGGAGTGGCCGAAGCTGACGCGGGCCGAACGCATGGTATGGCTTGCCCGCAAGAAAATCATGCGTCGAGACGCGGATTTCGTCGAGGCCTGGCAATGGTGGCGCGCGCGGCGCGTGGCGCTGATCGTGCGGGAGCTCAAAGCCCGTTTGGGAGACAAGCCCATGTGGGCCTTCACCTTGACGTGGGAGAAAGGCTGGCATCACGGCCAGGATCCGGTGATGATGAACGACGCCGGAATTGACATCGACGCTCTGATGTTTTATGAGGCGGACAAGGTTCAGTACGCCGAGATGATGGAGAGCTGGAACGGCTATGTCAAGCGCGGCGACGTCCAGCTGCTTCCCGGAAATATTTTCGATTGGGGGCTGCACCAGAAGGATTCCAAAGGCCCCGGCGAATTTTCCCGGCGCTTGAAGACCGCGGTCAAAAGCGTGTACAGCGACGGACCGGCCCGAGGAGTCTTTTTCCACGATGTGTCGCGCCTGTGTTGGGGCCGTTTAGGGAAATGGGGAACCGCGGGCTGGGCCCAAGAAGCGCGTCAGACAGCCGCTTTCGTCAAGAGTCTTTCGGCTTCGGAGATGGAAAAATGATGATGTACGCCCTCATCCTGTCGGCCATTTTTTCCGCGCGCAGCGCTCCGAGCGCCGAGTGCAAACCCCAAGTCGTCGAGAAGAAGGCCTCCCTGACTTTTCCCGGCGGAGAGTCGATCACGGTCGATGTCGTTGACACGCCCGCCACGCGCGAGAAAGGCCTGATGTGCCGCAGGACTCTGTCCAAGAATTACGGCATGCTTTTCGTCTTTCCCCGGGAGATGGCGCTTCAATTCTGGATGAAAAACACTTTGGTGTCTCTCGATATCATGTGGATCGATTCGGACCGGGCGATAACGGTGATCCATCCGCGCCTGAAGGCGTCGCGGCTCGACACGCCCGAATCGGACATCGCGGCGGCCGGAGGGCGCGGCCTCTACGTCTTGGAGTTGGCGGCGGGGGAGGCGCGCCGACGAGGCTTAAAACCCGGAGATCGTCTGGCATTTAAAGTCGCGGCGGCCCTCAGATGAGGCGCGTGATCGATCGATTGCCATCCTGGCGCCGTCCTGGTGAACCCGAAATCTTAAGTTGATTCTCTGCTGATGAGGGAGCTGCGTTCGGATCGCCCCTTGTCGGGATCGCTCGGGGTTGACCCTCGCTTGGCGCTCGCGGCGGCTGAGCGGGGTCGGCCGTCCGCTCGCGACATCCCGCCAAGGGACGATCCGAACGCCGATCACGTCGTTTTCGCTAGACTCCCTGAAAAACGAAGCACCGTCTCGACGGCAAGGGATGGGATCTTTCGGTCGGAGGATCTGAGTTGGGACTTATCCCAAACTCGTCCTGAAACTGGTTTGTGGACAACCATTCGCTGATGATTTCAAACTGAAGATGTCCGGTTAATGTGGGGAGGTGTTGACGGGAGGCAGGCGCAGAAGCTCTATTTCGGGATGCTTTTCCGATAGATACTGAAGCGACCAGGGAGTTGGAAACAGGATCATGTCCGCTCCGCTCTCGTCGCGCGCGCGGATGGACTGCATCGGAAGTCCCACGGCGTCCAAGGCTCCGGGCGGGGTTTTCGGTCCGATCCAGCGAGCCAACGTCCAAGGCATCGGCTCCAGGCGGGATTCGACGCCGTATTCGGACAACAGGCGGAACTGGGCGACCTCGAATTGAAGCGGTCCGACGGCGGCGAGCAGGGTCGATTTGGCGTCCGTGGCCTCGTGCGCAGTCACCACGCGCACCACACCCTCGCGCAGCAGCTGCTCCAGGCCTTTGGCGAAGGGCTTGTACTTGGCCGGGTTGGGATTGCTCAACCGCGAGAAGCACTCCGGCGCGAAGCGCGGGATCTCGTCGAAGGTCACGGCTCCGTCCGCGCTGAGAGTGTCGCCGATGCCGAAGTCGGAGTAGCCGACCAGGCCGATCACGTCGCCCGCGTAGGCTGCGTCGATGATCTCGCGTTCCCGGCCGAAGATCTTGTGCGCGTTGGCCAGGCGGTAGCTTCGGCCCGTGCGCGAATGGATGACGGGTAAGTCGCGAGTGAATCGTCCCGAACAGACCCGCAGGAAGGCGATGCGATCTCGGTGCTTGGGATCCATGTTGCCCTGGATCTTGAAGACGAAGCCGGAAAATCCGGGATCGTCCGGAGCGACCAAGCCGCCGCGGGAGCGGCGCGCGGCGGGCGGGGGCGCGTGCGCGAGCAGCGCCTCCAAGAGCAGCTGAACTCCGAAGTTGTTGACGGCGCTTCCGAAGAAAACCGGGGTCGTTCCCCCCTTGAGGGCGTCGGCGCGGTCGAAGGCCGCTCCGGCGGCGTCGAGAAGAGACAGCTGCTCGACGAAGTGATGATAGGTGTCGGAATCGAGGGCGTCTTTGACCGTCGCGTCGCCGATTCCCGCGACGCGCACGGGGGCCTTGTAGGCGCCGCGCACGGTGCGCTCGTAGAGGTGCGCCTCCTGGGCGATGCGATCGTAGACTCCGCGAAATCGAGCCCCCGTTCCCATCGGCCAATTGATCGGGAAGGCGTGGATTTGGAGGGTGTTTTCGATTTCATCGATGAGCTCGAGAAGGTCGCGGGTTTCTCGATCGAGCTTGTTCATGAAGGTGAGGATCGGGATGCCGCGCAGACGACAGACTTCGAAGAGCTTGAGCGTTTGGCTTTCGATTCCTTTTCCGGCGTCGATCACCATGACCGCGGCGTCGACCGCGGTGAGCACCCGATAGGTGTCCTCGGAAAAATCCTTGTGTCCCGGGGTGTCGAGAAGGTTGATCCTGCGTCCCTCGTAGTCGAATTGCAAAACCGTGGAGCTGACCGAAATTCCGCGCTTGCGCTCGAGCTCCATCCAGTCCGAGGCGGAGGCGTTTTGGTTCTTGCGCGCCGTCACCGACCCGGCCAACTGCAGCGCGCCTCCGTAGAGAAGAAGCTTCTCGGTCAGGGTGGTCTTGCCGGCATCCGGATGCGAGATGATGGCGAAAGTGCGGCGGCGCGCGACTTCCGCGCTGAGATCGGACATAAGGCGGACTTAGTCGTCGAAGCGGTATCCGAAGCCGCGGACGGCGACGATTTTATCGGCGGGAGAGCCGAGCTTGTTGCGTAGGTGGGACAGGGTGACGTCGATGACCTTCGTCGTCAAATCGATGCCGGAGTCGTAGCCCCAGACATGCTGGAGCAAGAAATCGCGAGTGAGCACGCGATTTTTCCGGTAAAGAAGGAACCACAGCAGGTCGAACTCCTTGGCGGAAAGAGGGGTCTCCTTATTGGCGACCCAGGCTTTGCGCGACTCCCGATCCAGCTTGATTGCGCCGATTTCGATGATCGGGGGCTCCTCGGATTTTCCGAAGCGGCGCAGAATCGCCTGCACCCGGGCGACGAGTTCCTCGGTGTTGAAAGGCTTGGCGACATAATCGTCCGCGCCGACGCGCAGGCCGACGATCTTGTCGGCGACGTCTTTCTTCGCGGTGAGAATGATGATCGGCAGGGCGCCGAGCTTTTGGTCTTCGCGAAGCTCTGTCAGAAGGTCGACGCCGTCGCCGTCGGGAAGATTGCGATCGAGAATCAGCAGATCCGGCGGGGTCTTCTTGACGCGGGCGCGGGCTTTGCCCAAGGTGTCGACGCTTTGCGCCTCGAAACCCTCGGTCTTGAGGACCTCAAGAATCAGGTCGGCCGTGGCGGCCTGGTCTTCGACGACAAGAATCTGAGCCTTGATCATACGCAGGCGAGTCTAGCAAAAAATTACAGCGGGATGTTGCCCCGGTTCTCATGCGTTCCGGGCAGGCGCTTGTCCTTCAAAAAGCGCAAGGCCCGAATCACTTTGTAGCGCATCTGCGAGGGCTCTATGATTTCGTCGATGGAGCCGGTCCCGGCCGTTTGGTAGGGAGAGGCGAACTTGGCCGCGTATTCGGACGTCAATTTGGCTCGAAGCGCGGTTTTTTCGGCGTCCGATTTGCAGGCCGCCAGATCCCGCGAGTAGAGGATTTCGATCGCTCCAGCCGGACCCATCACCGCGATCTCGGCGCTGGGCAGGGCGAAATTGAAGTCCCCCCTCATGTGTTTGGAACTCATGGCGATGTAGGCTCCCCCGTAGGCTTTGCGCAGGATGACGGTCACCTTGGGCACCGTGGCTTCGGCGTAGGCGAACAGGATTTTCGCGCCGTGGCGGATGATGCCGTTGTGCTCCTGTTGAACGCCCGGCCAATAACCGGGAACATCGACCAGCGTGAGGATCGGTATGTTGAAGGAGTTGAGCATGCGGATAAAGCGCGCGGCTTTGTCCGAGGCGTTGATGTCGAGAGCCCCGGCCAGATGTGCCGGGTTGTTGGCGACGACGCCGACCACCTCTCCTCCCATGCGGCAAAAGCCCGTGACCATGTTCTTCGCGTAGGCCGCGGAGACTTCGTAGAACTTGTGTTCATCGGCGATCTGCCAAACGACATGATGGACGCGGTAGCTTTTGCGCGGATCTAGGTCGGACATCTTCTCGAGCAGGGGGACGTGTCGGCGGATCGGGTCCGGGTTGGCCACTCGAGGAGGCTTCTCCCAACGGTTTTGGGGCAGATAGTTCAGCAGTTCTCGGACCTGGCGAAAACAATCGGGCTCGGATTTGGCGACGAAATGACAGACGCCCGATTTGGACGCGTGCGCTTCGCTGCCGCCCAATCCATCGAAAGAGACCTCCTCGCCCGTGGCGGCTTTGACGACATCGGGTCCCGTGACGAACATTTGGCTGATGCCTTCGACCATGAAGACGAAATCAGTCAGCGCCGGGGAATAGACCGCGCCGCCGGCGCAGGGGCCCAAGATCACCGAGATTTGCGGGATGACCCCGGAGCACTTCACGTTGCGATAGAAAATATCGGCATAGCCGTCGAGGGAATCGACCCCTTCTTGAATACGGGCCCCCCCCGAGTCCAGAAGTCCGATGACGGGAACTCGGTTTTCATACGCGAGATCCATGATCTTCGCGATCTTCTGGGCATGCGCCAAGCCCAAAGAGCCTCCGAGGACGGTGAAGTCCTGGGCGTACACGCAGATTTCACGGCCGTTGATTTGCCCGAATCCGGTGATCACCCCGTCGCACGGGATATCCTTGTCCTTGAGGCCGAATGCGGTCGCGCGGGTCGAGACGAGAAGATCCAGCTCTTGGAACGTGCCTTCATCGAGAAGATAATGAATGCGCTCGCGGGCGGTGAACTTCCCGCGCGATTTTTGAGCTTCGATGCGCGCGGCTCCTCCGCCCGCGGCCGCGTGCGCCATGGCGGCGCGTAATCGCAGGACGTTGCCTGGGACGGGTCTGGCCGGTTTTGCGGTGTTGAGGGCGTCTTTGTTCATGGTCAATCTCCCGTGTAGGCGACGGCCAGCATGACGTCCGAGCGGCGTTGGTAAGCGAGTCTCACTCGGGGAGAACCCAAGCGCCGCCAGGCTTGGCCGGGCAGCCCCGAGAGCGCGGCGGTTTCGCCCTGAGGACGCACGTTGCGGGCGTCGGCATTCAAGCCGAGCCCGAAAAGTTTCAAGACTGCCTCTTTGCCGGTCCACAGCTTTGTCTGGGCTTCCACGTCCCAAGACTCGGCGGCTGTTCTCTCCTCGTCGGTGGAAACGAAAGCAAGCACCGAGAGCGGGCGAGGTGCGATGGTTTCCATGTCCACTCCGACGTGGCGTCCCGGGGAGGCCACCGCCGCCGCGGCGCCGTGCGAGCAATGCGAAATCGAAAAGGAAGGCGCTTGGGCCGGAGCGCCGGCGGGCAGCCGCAGCAGCGGGCGCCCATCGGGAGCGTTGAAGATTTCGAGTTGCCGCTCTGCCGGGCTCCAGCCGCATACGGTGGAAAAATGCTCGCGCAGGGCGTTCTTGGCCGCCACGCGTCCGCCCACGCGGTCCAGGCGGCGTCTTTGGCCGAGTCCGGTGATTTCGACGGCTTCCTCCTCGCTGAAGCGGTTGAGAAGCTCGGCGGGGCTAGACAGAATTCTCTCGGCCTCACGGCGGGAGCAGGTGGCGATTTGGAAGGCAGGGGAGGCCGTCATCGATCCGGCTATTGTACTTAAAAAACGACGTTGGCTTGACACCGGCTCCCCGCATGGATACCATTCCTTAAGATATGGTGGGACTTCTCGGGGACGGCTGGTTTTATATTTCGGCGGCGGGACTTCTCATCAGCGGGGTCTTGTTTTTCTTCCTGCTCGGCCAGTACCGCGCCGCCTGCGAAGCGGCGGACGCGACCGAGAGCGATACGGTCGAAGCTCCCGTCGTTCATGCGATTCGCCCCGTGTGGGTGCATGACGATTTTCCGTCCGAATCGGTGGCCTCTGTTTCTGTGGAGAAAACATCGAGTCCCGCCCTCGCGCAGGCCAAACCGGCCGAGGTCAAACCCGTCGAGGTCAAACCCGTCGAGGTCAAACCGGCCGAGATCAAGCCCGTCGAGGTCAAGCCGGATGAAATCAAACTCGTCGCTCCCGGGGCTCCAGACGGCGTGGTTAAGCCTTCTGAGATAAAGGGAGTCGATAAGGAGTCCACCGCGAGCGTCGGCGCCAACAGCCCGGCCGTCGTTTACCTTAAGCACATCAAGGGCGAGTTGTCCGAACTGCATGAGGAACTGCGCGCCTTAGGAAAGCGCGTGGACGCGGAGCTGAGCGGCGTCTCGGCTCGCGATCAAGCCCTGATCCTCCGTTTGGGCGAGTTGACCGAGGCGGTCGAGGCATTGAGGGCCGTGGGACCGAGGACGGCCGCACCCGCGCCTACGCCTGCTGCCGCCGACGCTTCGACCGTGTCCGCGGTGCATAAGCTCGAGACCGATACTCAGGAGATGAAGATAGAGCTCGGGTCGAGGCCCATGGTACGCCCGGCGTCGGAAACGTCGCCTCAAATTGCGATCGATGAAACGACGCGCCAGCAGCTCGGTTCGGTGATCGGCTCTGGGCCAACGCAAGAGAAGCCCGTGTCCGCCGCCGTCTCTCAGACGCCCGAGCCCCTCAACCCTGTCGTGCAAGAGGCGCCCGCGCTAGAGAAGCCTCGGCGGGGGCCGGTCTGGCCCGTTTAGTCGCTCTGGTCACGGCGTGCGCGCTCTCGGCGTCCGCGGCTCGCGCGGGCTTTCTTCCGGGAGGTGCTTTCTCCGCCCGCGCGTCGGGGACGACAGGGGCTTCGTTTTTAAAGACGTCCGGCGGCGCTCGCGCCGCGGCGATGGGCGGAGTGGCCGCCGCCGCGGGGCAGGGAGTCGACGCCGTTTTCCTCAATCCCGCGGTCCTCTCTCGCCTCGAGCCCGAGTCCCCCTCCGAGTTGGCGTTCGGCTACGACGCCCTCATCGAGACGGCCTACTCCGGCTTGGCGGCCTTTGCCCGTCCGGTCAACCGGCAAGGCGCGTTCGCCGTCGGGCTGCTCTATGCGTCTCAAAGGGCCCAGACCTCTTATAACGGGGTGGGCGACATGACCGGCAGCTTCACGCCGTCCGACGCGGCGCTGGGCGGGTGGTACGCTCATCGTCTTGGTCCCGTGTCGGCGGCCGGGGGCGTGAAGCTGATTCGTTCTGCCCTTGCCGAGCGCAGCGCGATGTCCGGGGCGGTGGATATCGGTTTATTGGCGAGCCATGTGGTGGAGGTTGGAGACGGGCCCCTGGATCTAGGACTTGCGATTCAACATGTGGGTCCTCCGATCAAGCTCGGCGCTGTCGCCGATCCGCTTCCCGCGCGGGCGCGGGTGGGCATGATGTGGCGCGCGTCGCCGACGTTCGACGCGGGCTTTGATTTGGTGCTTCCGGTCGACCAGGATCCTTATATGTCTATGGGCGTGGAATCCCGCTTTCCGGCCTCGATGATCGGGTCCGTGAAGCCGTGGACGGCGAGCGTGCGCGCGGGCTTCGATGAAAGCCGCACCCGCGGAGTGGACGGATTATCCGGCTTGTCCGCGGGTGGGGGCCTTGATTTTTTCTCCGCTCGCGTCGATTACGCCTGGATCCCCTACGGGGATATGGGCTCGGTCAACCGGATCACGCTCGGCCTGCGCTTTTAAGCCGCGAAAGCATCTCGGCGTGCACGCGGGAGTTGGTGGCCAACGTTTCTTCCCCCATCGTTCTCCATTCCGTCCAGGGACGATTTCTGAAATCGGTCACCCGTCCCCCCGCCTCGGTGACGAGCAGCAGCCCGGCGCACACGTCCCACGGATTCAATTTGAATTCCCAGAAGCCGTCGGCGCGGCCGGCCGCCACCCAAGCCATATCGAGAGCGGCCGAGCCCGAGCGGCGGACATCGTGGCTGCGCGTGATGAAGGTTTTGAACCTGGCGAGGTAGTAGTCGGCGCGCTCGGCGCGATCGTAGGCGAAACCCGTGATGAGAAGTGCGCTGGAAACCGTCCGGGTGGTCGAAACCGCGAGAGCCTTCCCGTTCAAGGTCGCGCCGCGGCCTTTTTCCGCCAGAAAGAGTTCGTCGCGAAAGGGATCGTAGACGCCGCCCAGAAAAGGCTTTCCTCTCTTGAGAACCCCGATGGAGACGCAGGAGACCGGATATCCATGGGCGAAGTTGGTCGTTCCGTCAAGAGGGTCGATGATCCAAAGGTGCTCGGCGTCCGTGAGTTTGACCGCGTTCTCCTCGCTTTTATAATCATCGTTGGGGAAAGCGCCTCGAATCGCCCCAAGGATGGCGCTTTGGCTTTCCAGGTCGGCCGCCGTCAGCAGATCGGCGCGCCGTTTTTGGACGTAAGACACTTTTCCAAAGCGCCGCCTGAGAACGGCACCGGCGCGCAATAATGCCTTGGTCAGCAGCGCGCGGCGGGTCATGGACGGTTTCTCAGGGCGTCTTCGACGGACTTCGCGAAGGACTCGGCGTCCGGTTTGAGAGCGGTCGCCGCCGGAGGCAGTCCCGCTTTTTTCAGGGCCGCGGCCGTGGTGGGCCCGATGGCGATGGCGGCGGCTCCTTTGAGGCCGCGACCGCCCAGTGCCGCGACGGCTGAGCCCGAGGCAAAGCACACCGCGTCGACTCCGCTTGCGAGCGCGCGGCCCAACACGCGCCGGCCCCGCGCGTCGGCGACGGTGCGGTAGGCCGTCGGCGTCGTGACGTGGAGTCCCGCCTTTTTTAGGGCTTGGGGCAGGACATCCAGCCCCCCTGCGGCGCGGGGGATGAGGACGCGCGTTCCCCTCGGCAGGCGCAGTTCCCGGGCCAAGCCCGCGGCGCGGTTGTCGTCGGCGACGAACGTGCAGTTCCAGCCCCCGGCGCATAACGCCTTCGCGGTCGAAGGGCCGACCGCCGCGACGATCGCGGGCGCAGGAGGCCGGGTCTTGAAAATTTTCTTTATGCGGGCGAAAACGAACGCGGCGGCGTTGGCGCTGGCGAAAATGACGGCGTCGTATTGTTCCAGATGGTTCAAAGCCGAATCGAGAGGGCGCCAGGACCGAGGAGCCATCGTGCGGATCAGGGGAGCGAAGATCACGCGCGCTCCCCGTGCGCGCAGGCTCGCCGCCAAAGTCCCGCAGGCGCCGCGGGGGCGAGTGACGACCACGGTTCGTCCGGAGAGCGGGCGTTTCACGGCGCCATTCTACAACAGTTTGACACCCCCCCTGAGTCCGTGCGATAATACCGGGAGTATCTCCCCATGGCCTGGTTCCAGAAAAAGCCTCCCGAGCCTTCCGCAGAGCTTGTCAAGAATTCCCCGCCCCCAAAAGCGGTTAAAGGGTTGAAAATTTCATCTCTGTTGAGCGAGGCAACGATTCTCTTCCCTCAGGAAGGGCAGGATAAATCATCCGTTCTGCAGGCGTTGGTCGCTTCGGTGTGCGCGAAGTCCGGCACCTTCGATTGGGCCCCTCTCCTCAAGAAAGTCGAGGAACGCGAGCAGGGCATCTCGACGACGCTCGACACGGGGCTGAGCCTTCCCCACGCGAGGGTCGACGGCCTCGCGGCGATCCAGGCGGGAATGGCGGTGCTTCGCAAGCCGATCTCCGACCCCAAGCAGCCCGACTTGTCCATTCGTATCATGTTCCTGTTCTTCTCCCCTAACAAGCAGGAAGCCTTCGCTTTGCATTTGCAGCTTCTGCGCGGCGTTGCCTCGTTGTTTCAACCCGCCTTCATCGACCAGCTGACTGCGACTTCCGGTCCGGCCGCGGCCCTGGAGCTGGTCCGCAAGCTTGAAGCCTGAGCCCCGTCCGGGTCGACGCGTCACCGAAGTCGTCGTTTTGACGACGGCGATGCTGTCGTTCATTTCCTTTTGGCGCGCGGCCGCCATCGTGCTTTGCGACTTGGCCTCGACCGCTTACTACATCGGAGGCATCGTCGAACAAGCGGTCGGCCCCTCGGCGCCGTGGTTCATTCTCGGGGTGATGCTGTTTTCCTACGCGATCCGTTACGTCTATATGGAGTCCTGTTCGATGTTCGTGCGCGGGGGCGTTTATAAAGTCGTCAAAGAGGCGATGGGCGGCAAGCTCGCCAAGTTGTCGGCCTCGGCGCTGATGTTCGACTACATCCTCACCGGGCCGATTTCCACCGTTTCAGCCGGTCAGTATCTCGCCGGCTTGCTCAACACCATTTTCCCGTATCTGCGAATCGACTGGCACCTCGATCCCCACGCCTTCGCGGTGGTCTTCGCCATCGCCGCCACGACGTACTTCTGGAGAGAGAACGTCAAAGGCATCCACGAATCCAGCGACAAGGCCCTCAAAATCATGCAGCTGACGGCCGTGATGGGCGTGATCATGATCGTCTGGTGCGGCTACACCCTTTGGGCGCGCGGTTTCACATGGCCGCCCTTGACCTTAAGGTTCAGCACGGAAGGCCTGGGTTGGGCCGCGAATGTTTCATGGCTCAAGCCGGTCGGAGCCATCGGCATTCTCATGGCCTTCGGTCATTCCCTGCTGGCGATGAGCGGCGAGGAATCCTTGGCCCAAGTGTACCGGGAAATAGAAGCTCCCAAAATCAGGAATCTGGCCCGCGCCGGCATCGTGATCTTTATTTTCAGCTTGCTGTTAACTTCCCTGGTCAGCTTTTTCGCCGTCATGATCATCCCCGATTCCGTGCGGATTTCCCAATACGGCAACAATCTCCTCGCCGGCTTGGCGATGTCCGTGGTCGGCCCTAATTGGATTCGTCTCCTTCTTCAAGTCTTCGTCGTGGGAGTCGGTGTGCTGATTCTCTCGGGTGCGGCCAACACCTCGATCGTCGGCGCCAACGGCGTGCTCAACCGATTGGCCGAGGACGGCATCCTGGTCGATTGGTTTCGGGGACTGCACAAGAAATTCGGCACGACGCACCGGCTGATCAACATGGTCGTCGGTCTCCAAATTCTGACCATCCTGGCCTGCCGGGGCGACGTCTATCTGCTCGGAGAGGCCTACGCCTTCGGCGTCGTCTGGTCGTTCGTGTTCAATACGATGGCGGTCATGAGACTGCGCTTCATCAAGAGGGAAGCGCGGGAATTCATGGTGCCGGGCAATATTCGAATCAACGGCGTCGAGTGGCCGCTGGGATTGGGCGCGATCTTCGTTCTCCTTTTCGCGACCGCGTCGATGAATCTTCTCACGAAAAAGGTCGCGACGGTTTCCGGGGCGGCGTTCACCTTGGTTTTCTTTTTGATCTTCGTGTTTTCGGAGCGTTGGAACGAGAAGGTTCATTCCGGCTTGAAGGCCCTGCACGCCAAATTCAACCTGCGCCAGGCCCATGATCTAAAAATCGTGAGCGATGAAATCGAAAAGCCCAACCGCACCCTCGTCGCCGTGCGGGATCCCGGGAATCTGCACCATTTGAAACGCGTCCTCGAAACGTTCGACGAGGGGACGACGGATCTCGTGGTTTTCACGTCGCGCATTCGCACGGGCCTGGGTCTTGTCGATGAAGTGGTGAACATGGACAATGAGGAGCAGAAGCTTTTTACGCGGGTCTTGGATCTAGCCGAAAAGGCGGGAAAGACCATCACGCCGATGCTTGTCGTCTCCAACGAGCCTTTTTACGCCATCACCCAGGCGGCTCAGGCCGTCAAAGCCACCGAGGTCGTCTTTGGCGTTTCGGCCAAGATTTCGACCGACGCCCAATTGGAACGATTGGCCATGACCTGGGGCTCCCTGCAAACCGACAAGAAGCCGGTGCGCTTTCGTATCCTGGGGCCCGGAGTCGAGCACGCCGTCGACCTTTAACACATGCCTATTCGACGAATCACCAAGCACGGCGAGAGAGTCCTGAAAACACCCTGCCCGCCCCTTGAGTTCGAAGCGATCAAAACCCAATTGCCCGAGCTGCTCAAGGATATGTGGGCGACGATGTCCGCCGCCCGCGGGGTGGGGTTGGCCGCGCCTCAAATCGGCCTGTCCCTGCGTCTTGCGATCATTGACGTCCGGCCGGAGGGTCAATCCCACAAGTTGGTCCTGATCAATCCCGAGATCATCGCAACGGAAGGCGAGCTCAATGACGAGGAGGGATGCCTGTCCCTGCCGGGCATTTACTCCAAGCTGCGGCGTTGCGCCCGAGTGCGCGTGCGCGCCCTCGATGAGAACGGCTGTCCCTGGGAGGCGACGGGCGAGGGGTTGCTGGCCCGGGCCTTTCAACATGAAATCGATCATCTCGACGGGATGCTCTACATCGATCGCCTGCCGTTCGATGAGCGCCTCAAGGCGCTCGACGCCATCAAAGACGCCAAGACGGGGTGGAGTTGAACTCCGGCGATGAAAACGATTTTCTTCGGCACGCCGGACACCGCGGTCCCGTTTCTGCGACGCTTGGCCAGCCGGACCCGGGTGTTGGCCGTCGTATCGCAGCCCGATAAGCCGGCCGGCCGGGGCTTGACCGTTTGCGCGACGGCCGTGAAAACCGCGGCCCTGGAACTCGGCTTGCCGGTTTTCCAACCCTCACGCCCCTCGGACATCGCGGGCGAATTGACCGCGCTGGGGGCCGATGTGGGGGTGGTCGTGGCCTACGGACGCCTCTTGAAAAAAGACGTTCTATCCTCCACACGGCTCGGTTTGCTCAACGCGCACTTCTCGCTGCTGCCGAAGTATCGGGGCGCGGCTCCGGTTCAATGGAGCCTCGTTCGAGGCGAGACGCGCACGGGAGTCACGTTGTTCTGGCTCGATGAGGGGATGGACACGGGCCCGATCCAAGCGTGCCGCCCGACCGAGATCGTCCCCGAAGAAGACGCTCCTGGACTTCTCGCGCGCCTGACGGACATCGGCGTCGATCTTCTCAGCGACGTTTTGGACGACCTTGAAAAAGGCGCGGTCGTGCGCAGGCCGCAAGAGGGCCAGCCGAGCCCGGCGCCGCTGATCACGCGCGAAGACGCGCGGCTCGACTTGTCGCGTCCCGCCGACGAAGTGCGCAACATCGTGCGGGGTTTTCGGGCTTGGCCCCGCGCTTGGCTGGAGCTCTCTTCGGGAAGGCTGCTGCTTCTGCGCGCGGCGGCGTGCGCCGACTCGGACCCCCCGGCCAAGGGGCGTCCCGCGGGCATACTGGCCGTTGATCGGAGACGGGGACTTTTGGTAGAATGTGGGTCTCGCAGTCGACTGTGGTTCCTCGAAGTCCAACCCGAGGGAAAAAAGCCGCTCAACGCTGCTGAATTCGCTAACGGCCTGCGCCTGGCCGTTGGCGATCTTTTGCCGTTATCCTTAAACACGATTTGAACATGGATTCAGCCGAAGTCAAGAAACTCGAGGTCGTCGCCGTGATGGCGGCCGTGGCGGGCTTCGCCTATTTCGCCCTCAATTGGGGACTTGAGGGCGTCATTCATTCCCGCAAAACTCAGATAGTCCCGGATCTGAAGGGACGCTCCATCGCGGCGGCGCTCGATCAGTTGGCGCCTTTGAGCTTGGGTCTGCGCAAATCCGGCGTCGAGTTCGATGCGGCCGTTCCCATCTCCTCGGTTTTGCGGCAGGAGCCTCCCGCCGGAACCGTCGTGCGCGAGGGCAAGACGATCCGCGTGATCGTCAGTCAGGGCGGGCAAACCGTGCTGACTCCGGGAGTCATCGGGCTTCCCCAGCGCAACGCCGAGATGATGCTTCGCCAGTCGCAGTTGTCCTTGGGAGACGTCAGCGAGGCGTACTCGCTCAAACAGGACAAAGGTCTGATCGTATCGCAGGATCCCAAGGCCGAGTCGAGCGTTGAGCGCGATTCCCTCGTTAATTTGGTGATTTCAGCGGGCTCTCCTCCCGCGGGCCTGAGCCTGATGCCGGACTTTCTGCGTAAAAACGTGGGCGAAGCCAACACGTGGGCCGCCGGCGCCGGCGTTCATCTCGGGATCAAGACCGATCCCTCATCTCTGCTTCCCAACGGGACGGTGTTGACGCAGACTCCGGCGGCCGATGCCGTGTTGTCTCCCGGCGCCGAGGTTCAACTGCTGGTCAGCGGTCATAAGGGTGCCGCGCCCGTCGTGGCGGCCAAGATGTTCAAATACGAGCTGCCCCAAAGCGGTTCGGAAAGCCAGGTGCGCATCGTCGTGGTCGACAAGTACGGCGAGCGCGAGCTCTTCAACGGCTTGCGCAAGCCGGGAACGAAAATCGAGGCTCCGCTGCAAGAGACCGGCGGCGCGCATGTGAAAATCTACATGAACGGAATTCTCGTCGAGGAGAGGGACCTTTGATCGTGGCGACCAAGTCTCCCATCGTGGTCCCGTCCTTGCTGGCGGCGGACCTCTCCGTCCTGGGCGCGCAACTCGACGCGGTCAAAGCCGCCGGCTGTACGTGGGTTTCCATCGACGTCATGGACGGCCATTTCGTGCCGAACCTCAGTTTTGGTCCCGATTTTGTCCGCCTGGCCAAGGTCAAAGGCTTTTGTGTCGACGCGCATTTGATGGTCTCCAACCCTCTGGAAGTGGCTCCGTGGTTCGTCCGGGCCGACGCCGACATCGTGACCTGTCATTTGGAGGCGGTCGCCGACGCGCCGGCGGCGCTCAAAGCGATCAAGGCGATGGGGGCCAAGGCAGGCTTGGCCCTCAAGCCGCGCACGCCGGTCGGGGGTCTTGTCGCGGCCATCGAGCATTGCGATCTGGCCTTGGTCATGACGGTGGAGCCCGGTTTCGGCGGGCAGCGCTTCATGCCCGAGATGATGTCTAAGGTCGAGGTTTTGCGCGGCCACATCGACTCGAGACGATTAGACTGCTGGATTCAAGTGGACGGCGGCATCAACGCGGGAAATATTTCGCAAGCGGCCGGGGCGGGGGCCGATAGTCTTGTCGCGGGTTCGGCGGTGTTCGCGGCAGTTGACCCGGCTGCTGCATTTCGCGAACTCGAGCATAAGGCTCGGGCGGCTTTCGGAATCAAGAACTAGGACGCAACGGAGGAATACATGGTCGTTATCAGGCTGCAGCGCAAAGGTAAGCCGCACCAGCCCTATTACCGGGTCGTCGCCATCGAGAAGTCGCGAGGGGCCTCCGGCAAGCCCATCGAGGTGCTGGGTTCCTACAATCCCCGCATCGAGTCCCAGGGCAAGAAGGTCGAGGTCAAGAAAGAACGTTACGAGCACTGGATCAAGGTGGGAGCGCAACCCTCCCAGACGGTCAAGACGCTCGTCGGCGCCGCCTTCAAGGTCGCGGCGGTCAAATGAAGACGAAGGATTTGACGACGATGATCGTCAAGCGCCTCGTCGATAAGCCCGAGGCCGTTTCGATCGAGGAGACCCAAGACGGCGATACGAACGTCTTGAAGGTGCTCGTCGACGAGGCGGACAAGGGCAAGGTCATCGGCAAGCAAGGCAAGGTCATTAAGGCGATCCGTTTCCTGGCGGGAGTGGCGGCGGCCAAGGACTCCGTGCGGGTCGCCGTGGAGATCGACTGAGCGTGAGGATCGACTTCGTGACGCTGTTTCCCGAGATGTTCGCGTCCGTCATGGACGCGAGCATCATGGCGCGCGCCCGGCAGAAGGGGCTTCTCTCCTGGGGCTGCGTCAATCCTCGGGATTTCTCCCGGGACAAGCACCGCAAGGTGGACGATCGTCCATTCGGCGGAGGCCCGGGAATGCTTATGATGGCCGAGCCCATGGCCGAGGCGATCGGCAGCGTCAAGAAGAAAGGCGCAAGGGTCGTTTTCTTGTCCCCGCAAGGCGACGTCTTCAACGACTCCGCCGCCGTCCGGCTGGCCAAAGAAAAGCGCCTGGTGCTCGTGTGCGGGCATTATGAAGGCATCGATGAGAGAGTTTTGGATTTAGCCGACGAGGAATTGTCCATCGGCGATTACGTCCTGACCGGCGGCGAGCTGCCGGCGATGGTCGTGGCCGACGCGGTGACGCGGCGCTTGCCCGGCGTGCTCAAGAAGGGCGATGCGTTGGTGCGCGAGTCGTTCGCGGCCGGAGTTCTTGATTTTCCTCAGTACACGCGGCCCCGCGTTTGGCGCGGCCGCGAGGTTCCGGAAGTTCTTTTTTCCGGCGACCATGCGAAGATCGCCGAGTGGCGGCGTAAGGCCGCGCTTAGGGCGACAAGGCGTAAGCGTCCCGATCTGATCGAACGGGCGAACTAAGACGTCAGGAGAAGCGTATGATGGCGGCGATGGAAGAGAAGAAGGCGAAGGCTCCCGAGTTTCGGCCGGGAGATACGGTTAAAGTGCACATGAAGGTCAAGGAAGGAGAGAGCGAGCGCGTCCAGATTTTCGAGGGCGTGGTGATCGTTCGTCGCGGACGGGGCGCCGGTGAAAATTTTACCGTGCGCAAGATCTCGTTCGGCGTGGGCGTGGAGAGGACATTCCCGATTTCCTCGCCGCACATCGAAAGGATCGAACTCGTGCGCACCGGCAAGGTGCGGCGTTCGCGCCTGTACTATCTGCGCGACTTGACCGGGAAAGCCGCTCGTCTCGATGAGCGCGAGGAAGCAGGCGAGGAGGCGTCGTCCAAGGCGTCCCCCTCCAAGGACGTCGAGACGAAAGCCGTCCCATCCAAATCCGTCGAGGCGCCCAAGGCCGAGATGAGCAAGGCTAAAGGCGCTTCCGCCGTCGCCAAGTAGTTTGGACAGTCGGATTTTCGACGACGAAGCTCGCCGCCGGGCAGGATCAGCGGCCGTGATCGGCGTGGATGAGGCCGGCCGCGGCCCTTTGGCGGGTCCGGTCGTGGTCGCGGCCGTTTCGCTGCCGATGCAGCCCGGAGCCGAGTTGATGTCCGTGCGCGACTCAAAACGGATGACCCCGAAGAGCCGGGAGAGACTCTTCGGGGTCATCCGTTCCCAGGCGGCGGCGGTGTCGGTGGCCTGGGCCCACCCCTGCGTGATCGACCGCGACAATATCCTGCGCGCGACGCTTGAGGCGATGGGTCGGGCGGCGCGTCGCGCGGCTCGTCGCACGCTCTTGAATCCCGTTTTGGTCCTTATCGACGGTCCGTGCCCCGTGCCGTCCTTCGAACTGCCGCAGAGAGCCGTCGTAGGCGGCGACGCCCAGTCCCTGTGCGTGGCCGCCGCCAGCGTGGTCGCCAAAGTCGTTCGTGATCGTTGGATGGCGCGTCTTGATCGGCGCTTTCCCGGGTATGGCTTCGTGCGCCATAAGGGCTACGGCACCCAGGCTCATGTGTCGGCGCTGACGCGCCTGGGACCGTGCCGGGCGCACCGCCGCTCCTACGGTCCCGTCGCGGCCGCCGGGGTCGCGGGGTGAATCGGGCCGAGATCGGCCGAGCCGCCGAGGACGCGGCCGCCGGATTGCTCGAGCGCAAGGGCTTGGTCGTCGTGGAGCGCAATTTCAGGGTCAAGCTGGGCGAGATCGACCTGATCGCTCGCGATCGCGACGAGATCGTTTTCGTCGAGGTTCGCGCCCGCTCCCGCGCCGACTTCGGCGGAGCGGCCGCTTCGATCGCGAGCGCCAAGCGCCGCAAGATCCTACGCGCGGCCGCCTCCTGGCTGCAGGCTCGGGGGTGGACCGGGCCGTGC
>ERZ1292633.1428-Hain-H41-02um-R1-1428-length-25818-cov-5_pt1 | contig 25818 bp, 17 predicted proteins | sample MGYA00564406_ERZ1292633 | MGnify/ENA primary metagenome ERZ1292633 (study PRJEB36523, sample SAMEA6512639) | groundwater metagenome | collected 2019-01-08 | study: AquaDiva: Metagenomics assemblies of 32 groundwater samples | reverse complement strand
TCGGGGGCGCGAAACCGACCCCCGCCACCGCCATGCCGCGATCGTTGTGGCACTCGATGCAGCTCGCCCCCATCGCCAGGTGCGCGATCACCGGCGGCGCGCCGTCGTAGAGGCGGCGCTGCGATCGCACGGCCGCGGAGCTCTTGGTCGCGCCCGATCGTCCCGGCACTTCCACCTGGTCCACGCCGCAGGCCCCGAGAAGCAGAGCCAGGAGGAGCGGCGCGGTGAAGGCGACGGCCAGGGGCCGCCCGCTGCCGGTGAGCATCAGGCTCTCTCGACTCGAACCGCGCACTTCTTGAAATCCGGCTGTTTGGAGATATTGCACATCGCGTCCAGCGTCAGGTGGTTGACCAGCCTCTCCTCGGCGAAGAAGGGGACGAAGACCGAGCCCTTCGGCGGTTTCCCGCGGCCGTCGATCGCCACCGGCAGCTCGAGACTCCCACGCCGGGAGACGAGACGCACCGTATCGCCGGTGCGTACACCGAGCTCGGCGGCGTCGGCGCGATTGAGCTCGACGTAGGCGCGCGGCACTGCTTGATGGAGCTGGGGCACGCGCCGGGTCATCGAGCCGGAGTGCCAGTGCTCCAGCACGCGACCCGTGCAGAGCCAGTACGGGAACTCCGCGTCGGGCGCCTCGGCGGGCGGATGATAAGGACGGAGAAAAAACGCCGCGCGCTCGCCGTACCCTTTGGCTTTGTAGAAATGCGCGCCCGCTTTCTTCTTGACGTAGGGATCGTGACCCGCGGCGTAACGGTAGGAGGTCTCTTTGCCGTCGACCACCGGCCAGATCATGCCGCGGGTCTCGCGCAACTGGGCGTAGCTCGCGAGGTCCTTGCCGTGGCCGAGCCCGAACTCCCGGTACTCTTCGAACATCGGCTCGTGCCAGTCCCCTTGCCAGGGAAAGAGGTCGCCGTAGCCCATGCGCCTGGCGACCTCGACGATCTGCCAGGCGTCCTCTTTCGCCTCGCCCGGCGGCGCGATCATCGCCTCCCAGTGTTGGGTCCGCCGCTCGCTGTTGCCGAAGATCCCTTCGCGCTCGATCCAGGCGGCGGAGGGGAGGATCAGGTCGGCGTCCGCCGTCGTGGGCGTCGGGTAGATGTCCGAGACGATGAGGAAGCGGCCGTCGTTCTCCTTACGCTCGTAGCGGAAGAGGTTGGGCAGCGTCACCATCGGATTGGTGGTCTGGATCCAGAGCACCTTGATCTCGCTGCGCATCCAGGCCCGGAAAAGGTCCATGGTGTGAAGCCCGGGTTTCGGCGGGATCGTCCCCGCCGGGAGCTTCCAGATCCGCTCCGCCTCGACACGATGCTCCGGATTGGTGACCACCAGGTCGGCCGGCAGGCGATTGGCGAGTGTGCCGACCTCGCGCGCCGTGCCGCACGCCGACGGCTGCCCGGTCAGGCTGAACGGGTTGGCGCCCGGGCGGCAGATCTTCCCGGTGAGCAGGTGGAGGTCGTTGATCAGGTTATTCATCCAGGTGCCGCGGCTGTGCTGGTTGACCCCCATGCACCAGAGCGAGACCGTGCCGCGCTTCGGGTCACCGTAGAGCTCGGCAAGGGCCTCGATCTGCGCGACCGGCACACCCGAGATCTCGGAGACTTTCGCCGGCGTGTAGTCGGCCAGGAACGCGACCAGCTCTTCGAAGCTCGAGTCGCGTGCCTCGTCGGCGAAGGTGTAGCGCTCCGCCTGAGCGTCGTAGCAGCCGTAACCGATCTTCGCCAGGTCCTCGATGCCGCGTTTGAAGACCACGTTCTCGGCGACGAAGGCGCGATCGACCTGGCCACTCTTGACCAGCAGGTGCAGAATGCCGTTGGCGAGCGCGAGGTCGGAGCCGGGCCGGAACTCGACGTAGAGGTCGGCGTAGTCGCTGGTGGGCGTACGGCGAGTGGCGATGTCGACGATGCGCGTGCCGGGTTTCTGCCGCTGGGTTTCGAGGATGCGGCTGAAGAGCACCGGGTGCATCTCCGCCATGTTGTTGCCCCAGAGGACGAAGTCGTCGCCGGCCTCGAAGTCCTCATAGCAGCCCATCGGCTCGTCGCTCTGAAACTGGGTCATGAAGCCCATGACCGCGGACGCCATGCAGAGGCGCGCGTTGGGCTCGATGTTGTTCGAACGCAGCCCACCGCGGAACCACTTGGTCGCGGCGTAGCCGTCGAAGACAGTCCACTGTCCGGAGCCATAAATGGCGACCGATTCCGGTCCGCTCGCCGCGAGCGCCTCTTGGTACTTCGTTGCGATGAGGTCGAGCGCCTCGTCCCAGGAAATCCGCTCGTAGGAGCCGTCGGGTTGCCGCAGCAGCGGATGGGTCAGGCGATCCTCGCCGTAGAGAAAGGCGGGGAGGTGGTAGCCCTTGACGCAGAGCAGCCCCTTGTTGACCGGGCTCGCCTGGTCGCCACGCACCGCCACGGCGCGGCCATCCTTGATTCCCACCTCGACGCCGCAGCCGGTCCCGCAGAAGCGGCAGGGTGCCTTTTTCCAGGCGAGATCGGCGGGATAGGTGACGCCTTCGGATTCGAGGCGCGCGGCCTCTTCCCGGTCGCCGCACGAAAAGGCCACCGCCCCGGCCGACCCGGCGAGCTTGAAGAAAGTCCTTCGATCCATCGCGACCTCCAGCTCCTCAGGTTCCCGGACCACCCGACTGCACCTTGCCGTAGCGCTCTTCCATGCCCTTGCGGATCAGGTCCGCCTGCTCCGACGAGATCTCACGGTACCAGGCGTGCTCGGGCCGCCTGAGCACCCCCTCGATGACGGCTTCCACCGCCCGGGCCTGGGCGCCCTTTCCCGAGCGGGAGGCGCTCTCGAGGAGCTCGCGCGCTTCGGGCAGGAGCTCCATGTAGAAGCGCTCGGCGACCTCGAACATGCCGTGCCAGTGGGTGTAGTCGGGCGCCATCATCGAGGCGCCGTGCCGCGCGCGCCGCCCTTCGTGGTGCCAGAGGAAGTACCAGGTCCACTCGATCTTCTCGTCAAAGTCGGCCTTGGTGAGCAGTCCCTGATCTTTGAATGCTCTGATGATCGCGAGCCCGGGCTTGGCGAACTTCTCGTTGTAGAGAATCACCAGCTCGTCATACTGGGTGTAGAAGTTGTTGACGTAGTCGGGACTGTGGCAGGTGGAGCAGACCTGCTTCATCCGGTCGCGTTTCTCCTCGGCCGAATCGGTCACCAGCGCGCGGCGGGCCACCGGGTCGCCTTCCGTGACGATCTTGTTGTTCAAGTCGGTGTCCTAAACGAGGGAGATCGGCGGCCGGTTGTTCCAGGAGATCCGCTCGCCCGGATCGTGGGTGACTTTGCCGCCGTTCCGGAGGTTCCCGGACATGTGGCAGGTGGCGCAGGTCGGCGCCGCCGCGTAGTCCTTGCCCAGCACCCACTCCTCGGCGTCGAGGTTCATCTTGTCGATCATGTCGCGGAAGGCGACGCCGTGTTTGGACTCTTCGTAGATCTCCTTCTGCGGATGGTCGGGGCCGAGGTGGCACTTGCCGCAGTTCTCGGGCTGGCGCGCCCGGCGCGGCGAGAAGTCGTGGCGGCTGTGGCAGGCCGAGCAGGAGCCGAGCGAGCCGTCAAGGTTCAAGCGGCCGATGCCGGTGTTGGGCCAGGTCGCGGCATGGAGAAGCGGCCGGCCGTTCTTGTCCTTGACGATCTTCGCCAGCGCGTCGCCGTTCGTCGGCTGCCCGTTCTCGTCCGGCGCGAGCTCGCGCACGGTGATCTGGCCGCCGTCGCTCGCCTGCAGGGCGACGATCGAGCCGTGACACTGCTTGCAGCCGCTCGCCGCCGAGGCGAAGCCGTTGACCGCGGTCACCGTGCGTCCAGGTGTGGGCGAGTGCGGGTCGAAGCTCATGCGCGCTCCCTCGACGGTCTCGGCGAGAAAGTTGTCGAGCGAGGCGAGGATGTTGCCGGCGCGCGCGTGGTGACTCGCCTGGAACTCCTTGACCACGTCCTGATGGCAGCGTCCGCAGTCGCGCGGCGTGACCACGGCGGCGATCGTCGCGCCGTAGTGGAGGAAGGCGTCCGCGTCCCGGTCGTCGGCCTGGTGGCAGTCGACGCAGGCCACCCCCTTCTTCGCGTGCGGGCTTCCCTTCCAGTGATCGATGATTCCCGGGTTCGCCTGGACGTGACAGTCGACGCACCCTTTCGAGGCGGCCGGCACGGCGATGTGCGGCGCGCTGACGCCGGCCTCCTGGCGGCGGCGCGCCACTTCGAGCCCCTGGACGAAGATGAGCGAGAGCAGGAAGAGCGCCGCGAGGGCGGCGATCACGATGCGCTTCTGATTCAGGTTCATGGCCGAGAATCTCCCCTTGGGCGGATCGCGTCAGTGCGCGACCAGCGCCTCCCAGACGGTCAGCGCCATGATGGCGAGCGCGCCGAAGATGCCGATCCAGACGCTCGCCTCCGCGAACCGCGTCCGCTTGCGGAGAAAGGCGTCGATGAAAGGCCAGCAGAACATCACGAAGACGATGAAGCCGGTCGAGAGCACCGCGAAAGTGCGCGAAAAGAGCTTCAGCCAGCGGAAAGCGACGTAGAAGAACCACTCGGGCTTGATCACCTCGGGCGTCGAGAGCGGGTCGGCGCGCGGTCCCATCGTCGCCGGCAGCACCGTCGCGAGCACCGAGAGCAGGATCATCAGCAGTAGGCCGAGGCTGAGCTCGGTCAGCAGGTGGTCGGGGAAGAAGGCGAAGTGCTTCGGCTTACCGGCCGCCTCCTTCTCGAACTGGAACTCGGTGACCCCCTGCAGCCGGATGATCGAGATGTGAACCACGATCAACAGGATCATCAGCACCGGCAGCACGGCGGAGTGGAGGATGAAGAAGCGCGACAGCGTGACCGAAGAGTAAGCCTCGCCGCCGAGGAGCAGGCGCTTGGTGATCGCGCCCACGACCGGCACGGAGCCGGCGATGTTGGCGCCGACCGTGGCGCCCCAGTAGGAGAGCTGCTCGTAGACCAGGCTGTAGCCGGTGAACCCGACCATGAGGGTCGAAGTGAGCAGGCCCATGCCGACCATCCAGTTGATCTCGCGCGGCTTGCGATAGGCGCCGGTGAAGTAGACCCGCATCTGGTGAATGATCACCGCCGCGATCATCAACGTCGCGCCCCACTTGTGGAGGCCGCGGATGAACCAGCCGAAGGCGACCTCGTCGGTGATGTACCGCACGCTCTCGTAAGCCGTCTCCTGGGAAGGGCGGTAGTAGATCGCGAGCAGGATGCCGGTGACGATCTGCACCAGGAAGAGATAGGCGGGAGTGCCGCCGAGCGCGAACCACCAGCTCTTCAAGTGGTTGGGGACGGGCTCGTTGGTCAGCTCGCGCAGCTGCTCGCCGGAAACCGGCAGCCGCTCGCGCACCCAGCCGGCGATCGAGCCCACGGCTTCAGGCCTTCCGCATTCCCGCCGCGAGGCTGGAGAGGCAGGGGTCGTGTCCCGGGCCGCACGGTCCGTCAGGCGCGTCGATCACCTCGCCGTGGGCGCTCTCCGCCAGCTGGCTGTGCGGGACATCGAGGTAGAGCAACCCCTTCTCGATGCGCAGCGGATAGCGCTCGAGCGACTGGCCCGCCGCGGCGGGCGGGCCGGCGATCGCCTTGCCGCTCGGATCGAAGACGCCGTTGTGGCAGGGACAGAAGAAGCGATCATTCTGCGCTTCCCAACGCACCTGGCAGCCGAGGTGGGGACAGGTCGAGGAGAGCGCGATGAAGTCGGCGACGCCGCTTCCCTTGCCCTGTCGCGCCACGGCGATCGTGGCGCCGGCGGGGGTGCGGTAGAGAAGAGATTGCCCCGCGGCGAGCCGTTCGACTTCGCAGACGAAATACCAGTTCCCCGTGGCCGGTGTGGTCGGATAGAGGAAACGGGCGCCCATCGCGCCGAGCGTTCCGTACGCGGCCACCAGGCCCCCGGTCATGGCCACGGTGCTGACCTGGGCCAGCAACCTGCGCCGGTCATCGCGCGCTGGCGAGCCTGGTTCGTTCATCTCGTTCATCTCGTTCATCTCATCCATCTCATCCGTCTCATCCATCTCATGATGGTCATGACCCATCCAAGCCTCCCTCCGCACGCTCCCGTAGCGCTTTCCTAAGGGCACATCCCCATTCTCGAGCCGGTGCCAACCCGGAAGAATGATCGTTGTCATACCGGTCGGTTCCTGGTGACTCTAGCCGAGAGTTGGCGATCCGGCGATGTGTGGGTCACCTTGGATCGCGTCGCCGGCCGAGTCATTGCCGGCGCGTCGGGCGCTGTTAAGCTGCTTCATCACCCGAAACGAGAGGTCAATATCCACCGTCGCCGCCTCACCCATGCACTCCTGGCTTGCGTGTTGATCGCGACCCCGGCGTTCGCGAACGTCGAGGCGTCGACGCGGACGTCGTCCGACGCCGGGCCGGCGGTCGTGGGGACGGTGGAGCCGCTCGCCTTGCTGCCCGCGCTCGATGAGGCAGGGCGCGCCGGCGCGATCAGGATCTGGAGGCACGGACTGAATCGGCCGGGGGCGTCGTTCCTGCGGGCGCACCTCGCGGACTTGAACCTCCATCCGGGCGATGTCCTGCTCGTCAGGGCGGGATCGGGGCGTGAGATCGAACGCTTGACCCGGCGCGGCCCGAAGGATCGCGGCAGTTTCTGGACGCTCGCGGTCTTCGAAGAGAGCCTGAATCTCGAACTTCGTTTTCATGCACCCTACGATCACGAGCCCCCGTTTCGCGTCGACCAGCTGCTGGTGGGTGACGCCGGACTGTTCGCACCGGCTCTCGATGCTCCGGACGCTCCGGAGAGCGTCTGTGCGCCGGAGGATTTCGACGACGTTTTCTGTTTTCAGAGCGACGCCGGCAAATGGGCGAATGTCCTCGCTTCGGTCGGCGTGATGACTGTCGATGGCAATCCGTCGACCGGCCTCTGGTGCTCCGGCGCGAACGTTTCGAGAGCCAACTACATTCTGACCAACGATCACTGCATCGGCGACCAGGGCGGCTGCGACAATGCCGAATTCGTCTTCAAGTTTTACCGCCAGGGCTGCAACAACGGCGCGCCGACGACTCCGGACTACCAGAGCTTCCGCTGCGACGAGGTCGTCGCGAACAGCCCTTACCTGGGGAGTTGCGAGGCCGGCATCAACGACCTCGACTTCACGCTCGCCAGCGTGATCGGCGATCCCGCCGCGACCTTCGGCCACGTCGAACCGGACCCGACACCGCTCACCAGCGGCGAAGCGATCTACATCGTTCAGCACCCGGCCGGTCGGCCGCACGAGATCGCCCATGGCGGCGGCGCCAACGTCGTCGTCGACACCGCCGGAAACCTGCGAACGATCCGCTACTACGACACGCTCGATACCGAAGGCGGCAGCTCCGGCTCACCGATCTTCCGCGAATCGGACGACCGACTCGTCGGGCTCCACCATTGCGGAGGATGTGGCTCGCCCGGCGTGGGGAACCGGGGAATGCTCATGTCGGCGATCTATCCCCTGATCTCGTCATTCCTCTGTTCGACGGCCCTGGACCTCGGTGAAGGAGGCTACGATGGCCTCGCGGAGCTCGCCGGCAACGGCGACGCCGCGATCGATCCGGGCGAGACCTGGAAGTTCACGCCCAAGGTCAGGAACAACTCCTGCGCGGCGCCGGCGAGCGGCGTGGTCGCCGATTTCGCCGTGGGGGCTTCAAGCGCCGTCGGCGTGGCCCTCCTCGACGATACGGCATCGTTCGGCGACATTCCCGCGGGAGGCGTCGCTGGCGCTTCGCCGCCGATTCGCGTCGTCCTCGCCGAGTCGATCCCGTGTGGCGGAACGGTGGCGATCGAGGTCGCGAACATCCTGGCGGACGAGGGCGGCCCGTTCGGCCCGTTCCTGGCGCTCGCCACGAGCGTCGACGCGATCTGTCACCCCTGGAACAGCGATCAGGTCTTCGTCGACGATTTCGAGATCGGGAGCGCCGCGCGCTGGGATCTGGTGATGCCCTGACTTCCGGTCGAGCGTGACCGCCGTTCAGCGCGCTCGCGGCGCGCGGAAGCGCTTCATCGCGGCGAGCACCAGCGGCACCAGAACCGCGTGGGCGGCGATCGCGCCGAAGATGATTTTCTCCAGGTGCTTCTGCACGAACGGGATCTGCCCGAAGAAGTAGCCCACCAGGGTTACCGAGACGATCCAGCCGATGCCGCCGACCACGTTGTAGGTGACGAAGCGGCGATAGTTCATCCCGGCGATTCCAGCCACCATCGGCGCGAAGGTGCGCACCACCGGAACGAAGCGCGCCAGCACGATGGTGATGCCGCCCCACTTTTCATAGAACGCCCGGGCGCGCTGCAGATGCTCCTGTTTGAAGAAGCGCGAGCTCGGCCGCGAATAGAGCGCCGGACCGGTCTTCCTGCCGATGGCGTAACCGGTCGAATCGCCGACGATCGCCGCAATCGAGAGGCAGACGAGCATCAGCACGAGTGGCGGCTCGCCAGTCGCGGCCGAGAGGAGACCGGCCGTCAGCAGCAGCGTATCGCCGGGGAGGAAGAAGCCGATCAGGAGCCCCGTCTCGGCGAAGATGATGCCAATGAGCCCGACCAGCCCCCCCCATTGGATGAGCTCCTTCAGTCCTTCGACGGAAAAGAGCAGATGCAGAAAATCGCGAATCGTTTCCAGATCGATCTCCAGGGAATGCTCGTGAAGCGCGCGGAACAAGAATTCTACCAGTCATGCTATGAACGCTGTCCCGCTGGCCGCCAAGGAGTGAGCTGAATGAGACAGTTCTGCGCCGCGCTTGCGTTGGTTCCAGCACTGGTCGCCGCCAGCGGCGCCGATCGGGCGGACCCGATCGCACCGGACCTCCAGAATTCGACCGGGGTCGAGAGCCCCGCGCCGCCCGAGATTCTTTCGAACGGCAATCGCCGGGCCGCCGGCCGACTGCGGCACGGAGTGCTCACGATCCGCCTCGAAGCTTCGACCGGCATCTGGCGCCCGGAGGCCCAGTCGGGTCCGGGCCGGGTAGTCCACGCTTTCGCGGAGGAAGGACGCGCGCCCCAGATCCCGGGTCCGCTGCTCCGCGTCCACGAAGGCGTCGAGATCCACGCGACGATCAAGAACCTCATCCCTGGCGCCACGCTCAAGCTCTACGGGATGGCGACCCGGCCCGCCGACCCGAACGAGGCGATCGAGATTCCTCCCGGAGCGGTCCGGGAGGTCCGGTTCAAGGCGGGCGCGCCCGGAACCTACTATTACTGGGGCACCACCACGGGGGTGCCGCTGAACCGCAGGTTCCGCGCCGACAGCCAGCTCACCGGAGCGTTCCTCGTCGAACCGCCCGGGGCAGCCCCTCCCGACGATGAAGTCATGATCCTCGGCGAGTGGCTCGAAGGCAGCGGCGACCTCAAGAACGCCGGGGAAGCCACCGATGCCTCCCTGGTCATCAACGGCCTCTCCTGGCCTCACACCGAACGCTTGACGTACAAGGTCGGGCAGCCCGTCCGCTGGCGGGTCATCAACGGCTCGTTCGGCAACCACCCCATGCATCTCCATGGCTTCTACTACTCGATCGAGAGCATGGGGGATGGGGCCCGCGACACGATCTACGCGACGGAGGATCGCCGCCGCGTGGTCACGGAGCTGTTGCCGCCCGGGGGCACGATGTCGCTCACCTGGATTCCGGAGCGCCCGGGCAACTGGCTCTTCCACTGCCACATCCTGGCGCACATCTCGCCCGAACTGAGGCTGCTCAAAGAGACGCCGTCCGAGCGGCGCGCCATGGTGCACCAGACCGGTCACGATCCGAACCGGGCCATGGCGGGCCTGGTCGTCGGGATCGAAGTTCTTCCGGGTGAAACACCGCCAGGCGCCGCTCCGGGCCCCGAGGAGGCGCGGAAACTCAGGCTCTTCGTGCAGTCGAGGCCGCACCGCTACGGGGCCGATCCCGGATTCGGCTACGTCCTCATGGAAGGGCCCGGCGAGCCGATGCCGGACACGACGACGGCCCCGAGCCCGCCGATCGTTCTCACCCGGGGCGAGCCGGTCAGCATTTCGATTTTCAACAGGCTCGAGGAGGAAACCTCCGTTCATTGGCACGGGATCGAGCTCGAGAGCTACTACGACGGGGTGCCCGGCTGGAGTGGCATCTCGGGGCAGGTCACGCCGCCGATCCGGCCCGGACAGTCTCTCGAGGCGCGGTTCATCCCGCCGCGTGCCGGCACGTTCATCTATCACACGCACTCACACGACGAGAGACAGCTGAGCTCGGGTCTCTACGGACCGCTGGTGGTGCTCGAGCCCGGACAGACGTTTGATCCCGCGGTCGACAAGATCATCCTTCTTGGCGGAGCGGGACCTGAGTCGGGGGCCATCGAGGTGAACGGCAGCACGAATCCGGAGCCCCTCGTTCTGCGCGCCGGAGTGAAGCATCGCTTCCGACTGATCAACATCACGCCGAACTTCGCCAGGACCGAGCTGTCGCTGCTGACCCAGGGATCGCCGGTCGAGTGGCGGGCGATCGCCAAGGACGGGGCCGATCTCCCGGAGTCGCAGGCCAGGATGCAGCCGGCGCGCCAGATGATCTCGGTGGGCGAGACCTACGACTTCGAGTTCCAGCCCGCTGCCCCGGGTGACCTGCGCCTCGAGGTGTTGCTCCCGCGCGCCGGCATCCTCACCTCCATGGTGGTGCGGGTGCAGTAGGGACTTGTCCCGGTTTCAGGGTTCGCTTTTCTCCAGCCAGACCGAGATTTCGGCGAGCTCCTTCTTGCCGATCGCGGGCACCGTGGCACCTTCGGCCGGATAGCCGACGGGAAAGAGAATGTACGGCTTCTCGTTCTCCGGGCGCGCCAGGATCCGGTTGAGGAAGGCCATCGGACTGGGCGTGTGGGTGAGGGTCACGAGTCCCATGCCGTGCAGCGCCGCGATGAAGAGGCCGCAGGCGATGCCGACGCTCTCCTTGACGTAGTAGTTCTTGACCTTGATACCGCCGGGGAGGTTTTCCCAGAGCTCGGCGAAGACGATGACGAGCCAGGGCGCGGTCTCGAGGAACGGCTTCCGCCAGTCGGTGCCGAGCGGCTCGAGCGCCGCGAGCCACTCGGCCGACATCCGGTTCTCGTAGCCCTCTTTCTCCTCGGCCTCCGCGCCGGCGCGGATTTCCCGCTTCAATGCCGGGTCCGAGACGACGACGAACTTCCAGGGTTGCCGGTTCGCCCCCGACGGCGCCGTGGCGGCCGTGCGGATGGCGAGCTCCACCAGCTCGCGCGGCACCGGATCCGGCGAAAATTCGCGCACGCTCCGGCGCCGGAGCGCCGATTCGAAGACGAGCCGCGCCCGGCGGAGAGGTTCGCCGTCGGGGAGTCGTTCAAAGTCAAGCGGGATCCGCGGCGCCGGCACGTCGGCTCTCCGTCAGCTCTTCAACTCGACGAGCCCGGCTGTCTCGGCGGCGCGGATCTGCGGCTTGAGCCAGGGAAGGAGGAGGAGCGCCGGCACGGCGATCAGCGCGGTGAAGGCGAAGAATCCGGCGTAACCCATGCGCTCGGCGCCGAAGCCGGAGGCCGCGCCGGCGATCTCGCGCGAGAAGGCGAAGAGGGCGGAAAGCAGCGCGTACTCGGTCGCCGCGTTCTCGCGCCGGCAGCAGGCGGTGAGGAAGGAGAGCAGCCCCGCGGTGCCGAGCCCCTGGGAAAAGTTCTCGAAGCCCGAGGCGAACCAGAGTCCCTGTTTCGGAAGCTCAAGCCAGGCGACCGAGGCATAGACGAGATTCGAAGCGAGCTGCGCGAGGCCGACCCAGAAGAGGCCGGCGTAAAGACCGACACGCGACAGGAAAGCGCCACCGAGGAGCGCCCCGGCGATCGTCAGGCCGAGACCGATGGTGTTGGCGACCAACGCGATCTCGGTGAGCGAACGGCCGCTGTCGACCCAGAAGGTTTCGGTCATGCGCGAGATCGCCTGGTCGCCGAGCTTGAACAGCAGCGCGAAGAGAACCACCGGCAGCATCTCGGGGCGGAGCAGCCAGGCGAGGAAGGAGCGCACCAGGGCGCTCGTCGAGCGCCTGTCCGCGGCCCCTTCGACCGAGCGCACGGGCTCGGGCAGGGAAATCGTCGCCAGCGCGAGCGCGGCGAAGAGCAGCGCGACGACGATCCAGGCGGCGTTCCAGCCGGCGTGATCGGCGACGAAGAGCGCCAGCCCGCCGGCCGCGATCACCGCGACTCGGAACGCCGAGGCGCGCAGGCCGTTCATCATCCCGAGGTTCGTCCCTGAGGCGGAGTCGACCGCCCAGGCGTCGATCGCGATGTCCTGCGTCGCTGAGGCCAAGGTGAAGAAGAGCAGGAACGCGATCAGCAACGGGCCGACCGAGTCCGCGGGAAGGAGGGGCATCAGCGCGCAGAAGGAGGCGAGCGCCAGCAGGTTGGGAATGATCCAGGCGCGGCGGCTGCCGAAGCGGTCGACGAGCGGCGCCCAGAGGGGCTTCCACGACCACGGCAGCGAGAGCAGCGCCATGAGCCCGATCTCTTTGAGCGAGACGCCGTGGGCGCGGAAAAAGACCGGCCAGATCTTGTGCGCGACGCCGTAGGGAAGACCCTGCGCCAGGTAGAGGATCGTCACCCAGGTGAGCGTGCGACGGTCGAGACGCATCGCCGGATCATAGAATGCCCGCATGGTGAGACGACCGTCAGCCGTGCTTCTTTTTCTCGCCGCGTTCGCGAGCGCGCAGCTCAACGCCGAACAGCGGTTCGCGAAGCCACCGGCGTCGCCGGAAACGACTCACTTTTCGTCCGGCGAGGAGATCGCGCGCACCATCACCTTGACCACCGGAGTACCGGTCTCGCCGCTCCTCGGTGTTTCGACGCTCGGCGCCTGGCGCTGGTACACCACGCCCGAGACGGAGCGCGCGTCGCTCCCCTGGTACGCACGGCCCTGGTTCTGGGGATCCGGCCTCTGCCTCGTGCTTCTCTTCACCGCCAACACGACGATCGGCGGTCTGATTCCTGGCCTGAAAAAGCCGATGGACTTCGTCGAGGAGCATGAGAACAAGCTTTCGGCGCTGGTCGCCGCGCCCGCGGTCCTGCTCGAAGTGAAGCGCCTCCTCGCGATCTCGGCGCCCGGACTGTTTGCGAGCCATGCCGCGGGCGTCGGCATCCCCGGCCTGGCTTTCCTGAGCGGCGCGCCGGTCGATGCCTGGCTGCAGCCGTTCGTGAGCCTCGGCCTGGCGATCCTCTACGCCGCCTGCTTCCTCATCGTCTTCCTCGCTTTCCACGCCATTCAGGTGCTGATCGCGCTCTCGCCGTCGGCGATCCTCGACATGCTGCTGCGGAGCTTCCGCGTCGCGGTGCTCGGCCTGCTCGGCATCTCGTCCTGGATTCATCCCTACCTCGGCGCCACGCTCGGCCTGGCGATTCTCTTCGTGGCGCTGCTCATCGCCGGCTGGTCGTTCCGCCTCACGGTGTATGGCAGCCTCTTCTCCTGGGAGTTCCTCTCCGGACGGGACGGTACTTCCGATCCCGCGACCGGGTCGGTCGCGGCCTTTTCGCAGAAGGGCCTGAAAGGCCTCCCGGTGCGCAGTTTCGGCCGCCTCGAGACGAACGGCGCGGCCTGGTTCTTCAGCTGGAGGCCCTGGCTGGTCCTGCCACGCCGGGCGCTCGCGCTGCCGCCCGGTGAAACGGCCATCCTCAAGGGCGCCATTTCACCGCTCCTCGTTCGGCAGGGCGCCCTCCGCGCGCAGACGCTGGTGCGCTTCCCGCCGCGCTACCGGCTCCGCGAAGCGGCGCTCGCCCAGCGCCTCGGCGTCGGCGAAGTTCTCGAAGGCCGCATCGTTCGCGGCTTCAAGGCGGCCTGGAAGTGGCTGCAACAGACCTTTGCTGGCGGCAGCGCCGCCGCCGACGCGATCGCGGCGGTCAACGAGGGGACTTGAAGCGCACGGCAACGCGAGTGTTCAACCCGTTTCGCGAGCTACGCTGAGCCGGTGAGCGCGCCTCGCGTCGCCTTGGGGGCTCTCGTCTTCCGCCGCGCCAGTCGCGCTTTTCCGCGTGCGGCAAGGAGATAGAAGGCGGGGACGACGAGGAGGGAGAGGGCGGTCGAGACGATGAGGCCGCCGATGACCGCCACGGCCATCGGGGCGCGGGTCTCGGAGCCGGCGCCAAGACCCAACGCGACGGGGATCGCGGCCATCATCGTCGCGACGGAGGTCATCAGGATCGGGCGCAGGCGGACCGGGCCGGCGCGCAGAATCGCCGCGGCGGCGCTCCGGCCCTTGTCGCGCAATTGGTTCGCGTAGTCGACCAGGATGATCGAGTTCTTCTTCACGATTCCCATCAACAGCAGCAGGCCGATCATCGAGAAGATGTTCAGGCTCCGGCCGGTGGCGAAGAGGGCGAAAGCGGCGCCGGCGATGGACAGCGGCAGGATCGTGAGCACCGTCACCGGGTGCAGGAACGAGTTGAACTGCGAAGCGAGGATCATGTAGGCGACGAGGATCCCGAGAAGAAGCGCGAAGAGCAGGCTCGACATCGATTCGCGGAACGCCTCGCTCGCGCCGCCCAACACCACGCGCACGCCGAGCGGTGCTCCCGCCGCCAGCCGCTCGACTTCGGCGAGCGCTTTGTCCTGCGATGAGCCGGGAGCGACGTTGGCGAAGACGGTGATGGCGCGCTCGCGGTCGCGCCGCGTGATCGCCTGCAGGGCGGGGCGCTCATCGGTCGTCACCAGCGCCGAGAGCGGCACGAGCTCGCCCGACGGCGTCCGCACCTTGAGTTGCGAGAGATCTTCCGGTCGCGCGCGCTGGCCGGCGAGCAGTCGCATCCGCACGTCATAGCGCCGCCCGCCGTCGCTGTACTTGCCGATCCGGACGCCGCCGACCAGCGCGTTGAGCGTCGTCGCGACGTCCTCCATCGCGACACCGAGGTCGGCGGCGCGAGCCCGGTCGGGGAGCACCGCGAGCTCGGGCATGCCGAGCAGGTAGTCGCTGTCGAGGTCGACGACGGTGCCCGACTCCTTGAGCTCGCCCATCAGCTGGCGGCTCGTGGAGATGAGCTGGTCCCAGTCCGAACCGCGCACCGAGAACTCGATCGGGAAGCCGCGTTGCGCGGTGAATCCCTGCTGCGAGAGATCCTGCACGACGGCGCGGAGGCCAGGATAGGAGTTGAGCTCCTGGCGGGTAGCCGCGATGAACTCTGCCTGGGTGGTGTCGCGCTCCTTTGGCGGCACTAGGGTCACGAAGAGGAGTCCGTTGTTGACCACGCCGCTGCCGCTGCCGAAGCCGCCGATCACCGCGAAGGCGCGCTCCACATCCGGTCGTGCCAGCAGGAACGCCTCGGCGCGCCGCACGTAGCGGTCCATCTCCGACAGATCGGACCCCACGGCCGCGGTGAGCCGGATCATCGTCCGCGACTGATCCTGGGACGGAACCATCTCTTTCGGCATCGCGCGAAAGACCAGGATCGCGACGCCGAAGAGCGCGAAGCCGGCAGCCACGACGGCGACCGGCCGGCGCAGCGCCCACGGCAGGATCCGCGCGTAGCCGCGCGCCAGCCGCTCGAACCCGCGATCGACGAAGCGGCCGAGCGCCGAGCAGCGCTGCTTGCCGACTTCCAGAAGCTGCGAGCAGCGCGCCGGCGCGAGCGTCACGGCTTCGAGGTAGGAGAGGAGCACCGCGAGGCAGAGCGTCACCCCGAACTGAAGGAAGAACTTGCCGACGATCCCCTCCATGAAAACTACCGGGATGAAGATCGCGCATACGGCGAGCGTTGCGGCGAACGCCGCGAAGGCGATCTCCGAGGTCCCTTCGAGCGCCGCGCGGCGTTTGCCTTTCCCCCCTTCGGCGTGACGGAAGATGTTCTCCATCACCATGATCGCGTCGTCCACGACGATGCCGACCGAGAGGCCAAGCGCGAGCAGCGTGAAGGTGTTGAGGGTGAAGCCGAGGAAGTAGATGACCGCCACCGTGCCGAGGAGCGACATCGGAATCGCCAACACCACGTTGAGCGTCGAGGAGAGCGATCCCAGGAAGAGCCAGCAGACGAGGGCGGTCAAGAGCACCGCGAGCAGGAGCTCGAATTCGATCTCGCGGACCGACTCTTCGATGAAGCGGGTGGAGTCGAAGTTGATGCCGAGCTGCATCCCCTCGGGCAGGGTCTCGCGGATCCGGTCGAGCTCGGCGTAGATCCTCTTGGCCACCGCCACCGCGTTCGAGCCGCGCTGCTTGCGGATGCCGATCCCTTGGCCGGGTTCGCCGTTGGCGCGCGAGTATCGGCGCACATCCTCGAAGCCGTCCTCGACCAGGGCGACGTCGCCGAGACGGATGGGGGCCCCTTCGACCTCCCGCACCACGATGCCGCGCAACGTGTCGAGATCCACCGCCTCGCCCAGGACGCGCACGTTCACCTCGCGGCCCGGGAGCTCGATGCGCCCGGCCGGAAGCTCGATGTGCTCCCGGGTGAGCGCTCGCGAGAGGTCCGAGACGGTGAGGTTCTTGGCGTCGAGCGCGGCGGCGTCGATCCAGATCCGGATGTTGCGCGCCAAAGAACCGCTCTCGGTGATCTCACCCACTCCGGGCAGCGTCTGCAGACGCTCCTTTACCCGGTAGCGGGCGTAGTCCGAAAGCACCTGCCGGGAAAAGGGACCGGAGAGGCCGACCCACATGATCGGCTGGTCTTCCGGATTCGATTTCGAGATCGCCGGAGGATCCATGTCGCGCGGCAGATTCCGCGCCGCCTGCTGCACCTTGGCGGTGACGTCCTGTAGCGCCAGGTCGACGTCGCGGTTGAGCGAGAGCTCGACGGTGACGGAACCCGAGCCCTGGCGCGCCGTCGAAGTGATGCTCTTGACGCCTTCGACCTGGACGAGCGCCTCCTCGAGCGGCTGGAGAAGGTCGTTCTCGATGACTTCCGGCGCGGCGCCCTCCCAGGAAGCCTGAACGCTGATGGTGGGGAAGTCGACGTCGGGCATCTGGCTGATGCCGATGCGCGTCGCCGCCACCAGGCCGAAGAGCACGGTCCCCGCCATAAGCATCCAGGCGAAGACCGGCTTCTCGACGCAGGCCTCGGTGAGCTTCAAGGCTTGCCCGCCGACTTCACCACTTTGGCGCCGGTGCGCAGCGCTTCGGCGCCGCGGACGACGAGCTCGTCGCCGACCGCGAGGCCGCGCTTGACCTCCACCTGGCCGTCGGCGGTGCGCAGGCCGAGCTCGAGGACGCGCTCTTCGGCGACGTCGCCGTGAACCACGTAGGCGAGGAAACCGCGCTCGCTCGGGCGGATTGCTGTCTGCGGGATGACCGGCGCCGAGACGACTCCGACCGGCACGGTGACCTCGGCGAAGGCGCCGGGGCGGAGCTCGCCACTGTCGGGGTCGGCGACATCGGCGGTCACGGTCACCATCCTGTCGGCCGCGCTCGCCGCGGCGCCGACCAGGCGGAGCGTCGCGCCGTAGCTCTTGTCGCGTCCGGCGCGCAGCTTGAAGCGCGCTGGCATGCCGGGAGCGAGCGACGACGCTTCGGCCTCCGGCACGCGGAAGCGGAGTAGAAGCGGGTCGCGCCGCACGATGGTCGCGATCACCGAGCCGGGCTGGACGTACTGGCCGGTTTCGACCTGGCGCGTCTGAATGATGCCCGGCGCCGGCGGCCGCAGGTAGGCGTCGCGCAGGTTGAGCTCGGCGAGCTTGAGGGCGGCCTTCGCCTGTTCGACGTCGGCCTGCGCGGCCGCGACGCGGGTGCGCCAGGAGTCGACCTCCTCGGCGCGCACCAGATCCGGGTTCTTCTGGTTCACCGCCCGCCGGCGCTCCAGCCCGTTCTGCGCCTCGGCGGCGTTCGCCTCGGCCTTGGCCAGCGCGGCTGCGGCGACCTCGCGCGCCAGGCGGTAGCGCTCGGGCTCGATCTCGGCGAGCGAGGTCTCGCGGCCGACGGCATCGCCTTCGCGGAAGCGGACGCGCTCGACGACGCCGGCGACCCGCGCCGTCACGGCGATCTGTTCGAACGCCTCGATCGAGCCGACCGCCGTCACCGCGTACTCGACCGGGCGGGCGGCGATGGAGGTAGTTTCCACCGCGAAGCGGACCTCGCTGCGCGGCGGAGCGGCGCTCTGTTGGGCGCCGCAGGCGGCGACGACCAGCAGCATCGGGATGGCGGTGGCGCGCCAGCGTCTGCTCAAGGTGCCTCCTCGGCGGCGTCCAGCGGAATCGGCCAGGCTCCGAGCGCCTCCTCGAGCGACAGCCGCGCCACCGCGCTGGCGAACCCCTGGCGGGCCATCTCGGCGTCAGCTTCAAAGGCCGATACCTGCGCGTCGGTCTGTTCGAGGGCGGTCGCGAGGCCGTTCAGGAAGCGTTCGGTGACCTCTTCGACGTTCTGTCGCGCGACGTCGCGCTGCACGCTCGCCTGCTCGAGCGCGGCCGTGGCGGTGGCGAGGTCGGCGCTCGCCTGGTCGACCTCCAGGGCGACTTCACGCTGGCGCCGGGCGAGGACGAGCTCGGCCTCGCGCGCCAGGGCTTCGCGCTGCGCAGCCTGTGCCGCGCGATCGCCGCCGTCGAAGACGTCCCAGGTCAAGTCGAGACCGAAGTTCCAGTCCTCTTCGCGGCCGGAGAGACCGGCCTCGTTCGTCCACCGGTACAGGCCGCGCAAATCGAGGCGCGGAACCCAGCCCAGCCGCGGCGCGAGCGCGAACTGGCGGGCCTCTTCGGCGCGGTCGGCGAGCGCCGTGATTTCGCGCCGCCCGACGAGAGCACGCGCCATCAGCTCGTCCCGGTTCAGAGCCACGGGAGGTTCTGTCTCCGGTGAGACGAGCTCCCCTTCGACGGGTGAGGCGATGAGGTAGGCGAGCGCCAGGCGGAGCGAGGTCGTGAGGTTCGCGGCCTGCGTCGCCTGAAGGCGAGCGGTCGCGAGCTCGAGCTGGGTGCGCGTCAAGTCATTGCGATTCGCGAGCCCGGCTTCGAGGCGGAGATTCGAGTCGTTCACCGTCTGCTGCGCTACTTCCACCCGGCGGTGCGCAGCGGCGAGGAACTGTTCGGCCGAGAGCACGGCGAAAAAGCCGTCGGCGACGTCGAAGGCCAGCGCCCGCCGCAGCTCCTCGGACTCGATCGTCTGCGCGGCGAGGCCGCTGTTGGCGGCGCGGATGAGCGGCAGAGCCCGCAGGTCGAAAAGCGGTGTTTCGACCGTCGCCTGGCTCGAGTAGGCATCGCGCGCCTGCACGGTGACTTCGTCACCGTCGATGCGTCGGGTGACCTCGCGTGCCCGCCGCGTCGCGGTGGCGGACAGGGTCAGGGCGGGGATGAGCTGGGCGATCGCCTGGCGACGGAGGGCGGAGGCGCCCTCGAGGCGAGCCGCGGCGATGCCCGAGATCTCGTTGCTGGCCAGGGCGCGCTCGATCGCGGCGCGCAGCGTGAGCGTTTCCGTCGCGAGAACGCCTGTACCGCCGAGAAGCAGGAGTCCGCCGAGGAGATGTGTGGTGCGGGCCGCGCGCGAGGCGAATCTCATCGGTTCTCGGTGTGACTCGCGAGGTGTTGCGAGCGCCAGCGAGGATAGCGGCCAGCGCGCGCGCCTGTCAAAGCGATTGCCATAGGATTCGACGACCGTGAACACGCAACTGACGAGGGAAAGGTCCATTTCTCGATGAGCTTGCTTCGATCCACTCTCAAGACGCCCCGCATCCTTGCCTGGTTGATTCTGTTTCCGATTCTCGTCGCGAGCGGAAGCTCGTTGGCTGCCGACCAGCCTCCGGCGGCGGCGCCCGGAATGCTCCACGAGCCGCGCGAATTCCACCTCAAGGGCGTGCGACAGCTCACGTTCGGGGGCGAGAACGCCGAGGCCTACTGGTCCGAAGACGGCAAGCGCCTGATCCTCCAGTCGACGCGTCCGCCCTACAGCTGCGATCAGATCTTTACTCTTCCCGTGGATCCACCGCTGGAGGGCCGACCGGAAGAACTGCGGCTCGTTTCGACCGGCAAGGGCAAGACGACCTGCTCCTACTTTTATCCGGACGGTGAACGGATTCTCTATGCCTCGACGCACGGCGCCGCCGCGGACTGCCCGCCACCGCCCGACCGCTCCCAGGGCTACGTCTGGAGCATCGACGCCGCCTACGAGATCTACCGCGCGAAGGCGAACGGCAGCGAGCTCGTCGCGTTGACAGCCAACGCGGCCTATGACGCCGAGGCGACTCTTTGCCCACTGGACGGTTCGATACTTTTCACCTCGACCCGCGACGACGACCTCGAGCTCTACCGCATGAACGGCGAGGGCGGCGAGGTGAAGCGGCTCACCCAGGCGCCCGGCTACGATGGCGGCGCCTTCTTCTCGCGCGACTGCCGGCAGGTTGTCTGGCGCGCCTCGCGCCCGCGCGGCGCCGAGCTCGAGGACTACGAGCGCTTGCTGCGGCGAAATCTCGTCCGCCCCGGCAAGCTCGAGCTCTGGGTCGCCGACGTCGATGCCGAAGGGTTGCGCAACGCCCGGCAGATCACCGACCTCGGAGCGGCGTCGTTCGCGCCCTACTTCTTTCCGGACGGGCAGCGGGTGATCTTCTCGTCGAACTTCGGCGATCCCCGGGGCCGCGATTTCGATCTCTGGGCGATCGATGTCGACGGCACCGATCTGGAGCAGATCACGTACGCACCTGGTTTCGACGGCTTCCCGATGTTCTCGCCCGACGGCCGAACAGTGGCGTTCTCTTCGAATCGCAATCAGGGCCGACCAGGCGAAACCGACGTTTACGTCGCCGACTGGGTGGAGGGCGAGCGTGAGGGTACGGTCCCCCGCGCCGCCGATCGATACTTCCGCGACGCGGCCTGGCTCGCCGACGATGCCCGGACGGGGCGCGGCGTCGGTACCGACGGCCTCGAGGCCGCGGCGCAGGAGATCGAGCGCCTCTTTCGTGAGATCGGACTCGCTCCGGCGGGGGAGCGCGGCACTTTCCGACAGGCGTTCGAAGTCACGGTGAAGTTGAGCGCGGGAGCTTCGACCGCGCTCGAGCTCGACGGCGACCCGACGGCCGCGGAGTCGTTCCGTCCCCTGCCGTTCTCGAAATCGGGGAGCGTCCAGGGCGAGATCGTCTTCGCCGGCTACGGCATCACCGCGCCGGAGCAGGGACGCGACGACTACGCCGGCCTCGAGGTGCAGGGAAAGATCGTCCTCGTCCGCCGCTTCGTTCCCGCCGGCTTCGCGGTCGACGCCGAGCGTCGCTTCTCGGAGCTGCGCTACAAGGCGTGGAACGCGCGCGAGCACGGCGCCGTCGCAGTTCTCGTCGCCGATCTCCCCGAACCAGTTGCAGGCCAGCCAGTTCCCGACGAAGCGGTTCTGCCCCGCCTGAGCGCTGAAGACGCTGGAGATGCCGGAATTGTCGTGATCGCCGTCCGGCGCGCGGTCGCCGAGGCGATTCGGAATGGCGCCCACCAGGGGAAGTTGACCGTCGAGCTCGTCGCCGAGAAGCGGCAGGCTTTCAACGTGGTTGGCCGGCTGCCGGCGGGGAAGGCACCAGCCACCGGTCCCGTCCTGATCGGCGCACACTACGATCACCTCGGATTCGGCGGCGCGAGCTCGCTCGCGCCGGGGGTGGAGGAGATTCACAATGGAGCGGACGACAACGCCTCCGGAGTGGCCGCGCTGCTGGAAGCGGCGCGACTCCTCCAGGCGCGCAGGGCGGAGCTTCCAGGAGATCTGATTTTCGCGGCGTTCTCGGGCGAAGAGCGTGGGTTGCTCGGCTCGACGGCTTACACTCGCAACCCGCCTGGCGATGTCGAGATCGGCGAGCTCCGGGCGATGGTCAACATGGACATGGTTGGCCGACTGCGGGAGAACAAACTGGCGCTCCTGGGAGGCGACTCGGCGATCGAGTGGGCGGGGCTCGTGGCGCCGATCTGCGAGGCGCGCGGGCTTCAATGCTCGGCCTCGGGCGACGGCTACGGTCCGTCGGACCAGACGCCGTTCTATGCCGCCGGCGTGCCCGTCCTGCACCTCTTCACCGGCACGCACGACGACTACCACAAGCCGAGCGATGACGCGGCGCGCTTGAACGCGAGCGGAGGTGCGGCGGTGGCCGGAGTCGCCGCCGAGATCGCGGCGGCGGTGGTCACTCGCGATGTACCGCTCACCTACGCTTCGGCCCCGCAGCCCGCGCCGCGCGGCGATGCCCGCTCGTTCGGAGCATCGCTGGGCACGATTCCCGATTACGCGGGTCCGGGCGAGGGCAAGAGCGGCGTGCTGCTCGCCGGCGTGCGCCCGGGCGGCGCGGCCGAGCGTGCGGGGCTCAAGCGCGGCGATCTCCTCGTCGAGCTCGCCGGCAAGGAGATCCGCGACATCAACGACATGATGTTTATCCTGCGCTCTGTCCACCCCGGCGACAAGGCGACCGCGGTCGTTCTCCGCGCCGGCGCGAGAGTCGAGCTGCCGGTGATCTTCGGCGAAGCGCGGCGCATGTAACCGCTTGCGGTCGCGGGCGCCACTCTCGGGAGTCCTCTGGACCGTTGGTCCGGCGGCGCTGGCGCGCTTTCTACCGCCGGCGACGACGGGCCACGAGCCCTTTCGCATCGAAGTGGACGACTCTCTCGCCGGCCGCATCGCGCTGACCGGCGCACTGCACGCGCCGGCCGGCGCCGCGCGGCTGCTGCTCGGCCTGCACGGCCTCGGCGGCAGCATGGAAAGCTCCTATCTCCGTCAACTCGCGGCGGTCGCGAATGCGGCCGGCTTCGCCTTCCTCCGCCTCAACCTGCGCGGCGCCGATCGATCGGGGGTCGACTTCTACCATGCCGGCCTGACCTGCGATCTTGACGCGGTGCTCGCCTCGCCGACCGTCGCGAGCTTCGGCAGCCGCGCCGTCGTCGGGTTCTCGCTCGGCGGGCACATGGCGCTGCGCTGGGCCGCGGAGCGCGGTGCCGCCGCCGCGCATGCGGTGGCCGCGGTCGTCGCGGTCTGCTCGCCGCTCGATCTCGAGATGGGTGCGCGGGCGCTCGACGCGCCCGGGTCGTGGCTCTATCGCCGCTACATTCTGCCCGGCATGAACGAACAGGTCGACGCCGTCGAGCGGCGCGCCGCGCAGACCGGTGCGCCAGCCCTCGTTACGGTGGAGCGGGAGCGGCGGCTCGCGGCGCGGACGATCCGTGAGTGGGACGGGCTCGTCGTGGCGCCGCGTTGGGGGTTCGCCTCGGCGGAGGAGTATTACGAGCGCGCGAGCGTCGCTCCGCTTCTCCACCGGATCGAAATCCCGGCATGGGTCGTCGAGTCGGAGTCCGATCCGATGGTGCCGCCCTGGACGCTCGTGCGCGCCCTGTACGGGCTCTCCCCGTCGACCGAGCTCACCTGGACATCGCGGGGAGGGCACGTCGGAATGCCGGGCAACCTCGATCTCGGCCGGGACGGAACGCACGGCCTCGGCGGCCAGCTGTTGAGCTGGCTCGGCGAGCGCATGAACGGTTGAGCGTGGTTGCGCGGGTTCAGCTTGCGCCACGCACGACGACGTCGCCGCTGCCGGTGGAGATCGAGGCGGTGCCGGTCGCGGAGCCGATGACGGCGGTCAGGTCGCCGTCGCCGGATCGCGTGACGCGGCCCGCTGGCAGGTCAAAGCTGACTTCTCCCGATCCGGTGCCGACGCTCAGCCGGACGTTGGGCGCGGCGCTCGTCGGGCTCGCCTCGAGGGTGACGTCGCCGGAGCCGGTGTCAATGTCGATCTGGGCTAGTGCCGACAGGTCGCCCGAGAGCCGGATGTCACCCGAGCCCGTGTCGGCCAGGAGCTTCGAGCCGAGGGTGAGCGCCGAGCCAAGAATGTCGCCGGAGCCCGTATCGGCGTCGAACGATCCAGAGACGCGGGTGAGCCGGATATCGCCGCTGCCGGTGTCGATCTGGACAAGGCCGGCCTGGACCTCCTCGAGGGTGACCTCGCCCGAGCCGGTATCGACGCCGACATCTCCCGCATGGCGGCTGATCGCGACGTCGCCGGAGCCCGTGTCAACGCCGAGTTTGCCCGAACTGTCGCGGACGCTGACCTCGCCGGTCGAAATGTCGAGCCGCTGATCGCCCCGCACGCCGGTCGAGGAGATCACTCCCACCCCGTTCCGGATCGTCGCTCCAACCCCTTCCGGCAGCTCCAGACGGAAGTCGGCGTAGAGCGTGAGCGCGCCCGGCGACGACTGGCTGACGATGTGCACTTGGCGCTCCTCGTACTTGAAGCTCGAGCTCCCGATGTCCAGCCACTCGAGAAACCACGGCAGCGACTCGTCGTCGTCCCGTCGCGGGTAGTGGTACTTGCGATGCTCGTCGAGCGGGTAGACCGCCTTGACGAGCCAGAGAGCGCCGCTTTCGTCGGCGGTGATGCTGAGGAGTCCCGCAATGCGTTCCGCTTCCGCCGAGCTCGCTCCGGCGGCGTGGATCGTGCCGCGAAGCCGGACCTCGGTTCCGGAAGCCTTGACCAGGGTCACGTTGCCGGCGAGATTGCGGAGCTCGACGATCAGTCCTGGACGAGCGGCGAGGGTGCGCTCGACCTGGCGCTCCGCATCGGCGGCGAACCCGACGGAGGCTGAGAGCGAGAGCGCCAGGGCAAGAAAGGCGACACGAATCGGGAACTGATGGCCGTTGGGCATGGTCGGGTTCTCCGGAGAATGCAGCATCCGGAGAGCACTACGGTCGCTCGCCGCCGAGGTTTCGCGGCCGCGGTCTTACGGGCGGCGAACCGACGGATGGAGGAGCTCCGCCAGGCGCTCGACTCCGTCGACCAGCCGGGGCCCCGGCCGGCTCCACTCCGGAGCTCTGACCAAAGGTTGGTGAGAAGGTCGGGCTAGGATGGCGACAAGATGTCCGACACCTCCGCCGCTCGTTCCAATCGTCTCGCGGAGGAGAGCTCGCCGTATCTCCTGCTGCACGCCCGCAATCCCGTCGACTGGTACCCGTGGGGTCCGGAGGCGCTCGAGAAGGCGCGGCGCGAAGACAAGCCGATCTTTCTTTCGATCGGCTACTCGACCTGTTTCTGGTGCCATGTAATGGAGCGCGAGTCGTTCTCGGATCCGAACGTGGCCGCCCTCATGAACGACGAGTTCGTGAACATCAAGGTCGATCGCGAGGAACGCCTCGACCTTGACGAGATCTACATGCTGGCCACCCAGGTACTCGCGGGGCAGGGCGGCTGGCCGAACTCGGTCTTCCTGACCCCGGAGCTGAAGCCGTTCTTCGCCGGCACCTACTTTCCGCCGCTCGATGGGCGCGGCTTGCCGGGTTTTCCGACGGTACTGAAGTCGATGGTCCACGCCTGGAAGGAGCGCCGCGCCGATGTCGAGACGCAGGGCGAGGAGCTCGCGACGGCGATCCGGCGTCACCTGGCCGAGATCGAGCCGTTCTCCGGGCCGTTGCCTGGCGCGGAGCCGGCGTTGCGCGCTCTCGGCGCGCTGCGCGAGCAATTCGACGGAACTTGGGGCGGCTTCGGCGGCGCGCCGAAGTTCCCGACGCCATCGAACCTCTTCCTCCTTCTGGCCTTCGCCGACGAGCGCGAGGAGGCGGCGATGATGCTGGCGGCGACCCTTGACGCGATGGCAAGGGGCGGCCTCTTCGACCAGCTGGCTGGCGGCTTTCATCGTTACTCGACCGATCGCGAGTGGCGGGTACCGCACTTCGAGAAGATGTTGTACGACAACGGGCTGCTGCTCGAGATTTACGCGCGCCAGCACGCGCGCAGCGGCGATCCGGAGGCGTCGCGCGTCGCGCGCGCCACGGCCGACTTCCTGGCGCACGAGATGACCGCTCCCGAAGGCGCCTTCTGGAGCGCCATCGACGCCGAGACCGGGGGTCGCGAGGGTGCCTACTACGTCTGGACGCGCGACGAGCTCGACCTCGCGCTGGGTCGCGACGAAGCCGCCTTTCTCGCCCCGCTCCTGGGTTTCCACGAGGAGCCGTTCTTCGAGGAGGAGCGCTACGTCCTACACATGCCGAGGGCGCTCGACGTGCGGGCGC
>ERZ1292633.1426-Hain-H41-02um-R1-1426-length-25839-cov-6_pt1 | contig 25839 bp, 19 predicted proteins | sample MGYA00564406_ERZ1292633 | MGnify/ENA primary metagenome ERZ1292633 (study PRJEB36523, sample SAMEA6512639) | groundwater metagenome | collected 2019-01-08 | study: AquaDiva: Metagenomics assemblies of 32 groundwater samples | reverse complement strand
GAATTTGCTTACCTTCTTTTGTGCCCTCGTCGATCTCACTAAATGCAAAATCCTCGCTCGCTAATAGCTTCTCATCAACATAGGTCGCCAATCGCTCGGAAAGATACTTGTAGAAAATAAAACCGAGGATGTAGTTTCGATATTCATCGGCATGCATCCTTCCGCGCAAAACGTTGGCTACGTTCCAAAGTTGCGCTTCTAGTTTTCGTTTTTGTTCTTCAGACATATTTTTCTAACAAAACCCAGGCCTTTTGCACTGGGATCGTGGGGGTATTGTACTCGTTGTGGAAGCCATAAGTCAACGTAAAAATGAGGCAAAAAGACCTCATTCTCCCTACAACTCCGTATACTTCTTATGGCTCCCCCTCGCCTTCTCCACCGGATACTTCGCTGCGGTCTTTTCGAGTATTTCAACATAATCCTGCACTCCCAAAACAACAGGTTCTAGCGACGTTGAAAGAAATTGTCCAGTGTAGTTAAACATGATTTTTTTGACGTGGTTAGCATAGTCCCATAACAGCCCAACGTCAAAACAAAAACCGGCCGTGGGAGGCCAGTCTTAGTACACGAGGAGCAACCCCATCCAACTTCCCCTTGAAAAGGGGAAGTGATGAACGCCCTACTCCACCTCCACCTTAATGTGATCAGGGAGGCTGGGGAGGCGCTTGAGCCAGAAGGGGGTCACGGTAACGTCAACTTCGGTGATGAGGTCGTAGGATTCGAGCTCTTCGATCACTGCCCCGACGCTCTTGCCAACAAAACGACTCTTGTCCAAAAGCGCGCTCATCTCGGACAAATGCGCCGGAGCATCAACCGCTGCCTTGATACTCGCTGTGCCTGCATCAGCATCCAAATCCTCTATGGTTAGCTGTAATAAATCCGATGAAGTCGCCTCAAGCTCAAGATCCTCTGGAACAACAACAAGCAACGCCTCCTGCACGCTCTCCCACACCTCTTCCTTGTCAAAAAACACACCAACAACCCGCACACGCAATGAGAGTGTAACTAGTCCTGTTTCTGCACCAGGCTCCGTATCGCTCTTGCGCTCGATCACAAACGTCTCATACACCGCTCCACTCGGCGAGCCAGCTTGCGTGAAAAGTTGCGTCTTGGCAACATCAAGAATTTCTTGTTCAAGTTGTAAAGCAAAAGCATCGAGCTCTTCTTGGGTCAGCATCTGCACGGTCACCTCACCGCCAGTAAAAGCTTCCGTACTCTGCGCATAAATCTTTTTTTGCAATGACTCATTGAGCCCCGGAATCGTGAACGTAGTCGGACCAATCTCGCCACCCTTCCCTATAAAATCGGCATGCGCTGTCACATTGACCGATCCACTCGCTGGCACATTCACGGTCTCGTCAAGACGGAACAACAAACCATCTGGCGAAAGCAACCTCGTTGTTGCCACCAGCATCTGATTGGATAAGTTGGTATTGTAAATCGTCACCATGCCACCAGCTTTTTCCTCAACAACCTCCCCTCCGTCATTTTCAAGTGTAAAAGTCTTCGCTTGTTCAAAAATTGTACTCAAGACCTGACCCTGCGCTTGCCCGTCCGTGCTTGGCACTTCAACAATATCAAAATCTTCAGAAATCGAAACGGCCTGCGCCTCGGTCGTGACACGGATCGTCGCTGATGCAAACGAAAGATAAACGACTCCAACGAGCAGAAGACAGGTCGCTAACACAAAGCTCACCGCGATACGACGGTAAAGTTTAAGCGATGGATCTGCGCGACGCGACTTTGGCTCTAATGGCAGAGCCGGAACGATCGGTTTTGGTGTCGCGACTTTACGCGCCACTCTCTTTTTTGGTTTTGATGTTGTCGTCACAGACACAGAAGGCTAAAAGAATAGGATAAAAAAATTATATCACAAAAAAAATATCAGCGCACCTTCACATATTCATTTCCAACGATTGCGCGCAAGGCCCGCAGAGCTTCGGGGGTATCAGCGATCGCATATTCGGTCTGTACGCGACGCCACTGCCCAGCCGACTCAACCATCAGCGAGACGCGCTGGATTCCTGGATACTGCTCAAATACCGCGCGCAAATCCGCAATCATGTCCTGACTTGGCTTGCCGTGTAGCACAATCTCCACGCCAAGCACCTCCCGACCACCGCCCGGCGATGGAGGCGAGGAACGCTCAAGTCGCTCAACCGTACTGGTCGCAATCCACGAACCGGTGCGCACCATTTCGAGCAAGTCATCTGTATTCTCTTCCGTAATAGGAATCAAGCTATTACAAATTAGCTTTTTCTCTCCATCTTTCTCGGACACCTTTGTCGAAACCAACAAAATGGCGCCTTCGACAATTTGTTCCTTATGCTCCGTCAGCGTGCGCGGAAAGACAATGAGTTCGGCTACACCGCTCACGTCTTCAATCGTGACAAAAGCCATCATCTCCTGCTTCTTTGTAAAAATCGTTTTAATTTCGCTAACCGACACCGCTACACGTACGAATGTTCCATCCGGATACTCTGGGACCTTTCCACAATAACCAATAACATCTCCTTCAAGCGCCAAGAATGACTCCGTCGGATGCGCGCTCACATACAACCCCAACAACTCCCGCTCCCATGTGAGTCGCTCCATTCGACTCGCAGATGGAGTTTGTCGCATGGTAAACGATTCTTGCCCCATCTCTGGCGCAAGATCAAAAAACGATACTTGATTTTGCGCGCGTTTCATCTCTGCTTGCTTGTTGAAAAAAATGATCTGATCCACATGCTCAAGCAACTGTCGGCGCTCACCAAAACGATCAAGCGCCCCAACTTTAATGAGTGCCTCAAATGCCTTTTTGCTAACAACGCGATGTGGAGCACGACGACCAAAATCACTCAAATCCTTGAACAAGCCATTAGCCTCACGCTCCGCAACCAACATCTCAATTACTTCTGCCCCGAGGTTCTTAATCGCCAGAAGTCCAAAACGGATGCGTGTATCGTCAATATATGTAAAGTTCTTCCGTGACTCATTTACGTCCGGAGGCAGTACCTCGATCCCCAAACGATCACACTCGTGCACCGCCTCCGCGATTGTTTTTAAGTCAGCCGACTCTGCGGTCATCAGAGCGGTCATATAGATCGCTGGATAGTTCGCTTTCATGTACGCCGTCTGGTATGCAACCATGCCGTAGCTCGCGGCATGACTCTTATTAAACCCATAGGCGGCAAAAGGTTCAATTAACTTCCATAGACGATTAGCGACCGACTTTGATAGCTTCCCGTGTACGATAAGCCCCTTGAGGAGTTTTTCTTTCTGAGCGGCCATTTCCTCCGGAATTTTCTTTCCCATGGCTTTACGCAACTTGTCCGCTTCGAGCCATGAGTAACCGCCTAAATGAATGGCGATCAACATGACGTCGTCTTGATAAGTGATAATGCCGTACGATTGAACAAGAATTGTGCTCAAGCGAGGATCGAGATAGGTGATGAGTTCTGGATTATGCTTGCGGGCAATATATTCTGGAATTGATTCCATAGGACCCGGACGATATAAAGCCACCATCGCCATAATATCTTCCACACGCTCTGGCTTGAGATCCATCAGATAGCGCGTCATTCCTGATCCGCCTAGTTGGAAAACTCCCATCGTCTTCCCATGCGCAAGAAGCTCAAAAGTCCTGGAATCGTCAACTGGAATCTTTTCGAGCATGATGTTTGCACCATTGACCTTGTTGGCAAGCGCAATCGCGTCTCCCAAAATCGACAAGTTGCGAATACCAAGAAAGTCCATTTTCAAAAGTCCCGCCGACTCAACCGCGTGCATTTCGTATTGCGTCAAAATGTGACCTTCTTTGCTATCACGCTGTAACGGTGTGAAATCTGTCAGTGGCGTTGGAGAAAAAACAACGCCTGCCGCGTGAATCGAGACGTGCCTCGCGCAACCCTCAATGCGCATGGCCAAATCAATGAGTCGCTGAATCTGCCTATTTGTTTTGTAGAGCTCGCCAAGCTCCGGACTCTCATCAAGGGCGCGCTTAAGCGACATTGGGAATCCTTGACTTCCGTGTGGAATAAGCTTGGCAATCCTGTCGCAATCACGATACGGATAGCCGAGCGCACGGCCAACATCGCGCACCGAGCCACGAGCCATCATCGTGCCAAACGTACAAATTTGCGCGACTTTATCAGCTCCATATTTTTGTGTAACATACTCCAACATTTCTTCACGGCGGTTATCCGCGAAGTCACCGTCTACGTCTGGCGCGCTTGGACGTTCCGGATTCAAAAAACGCTCAAACGGCAAGCCGTAAGTGAGCGGGTTCACGGTCGAAATACCAATCGCAAAACTGACGAGTGATCCAGCGGCCGATCCGCGCGTTGTCGTCACAATCCCGTTGCGCCGTGCCCATTCAATATAATCTGACACGATTAGAAAGTAAGGAGCAAAACCTTTCTTCTCAATAACAGAGAGTTCATAGTCTAGGCGATCCAGCATTTCCGGTGTAACATCTAGAACTTTATTGCCAAGCTCTGTGTGAGCGCGCTTTGTCAACCAACTCTGTGCTGTTTCCCCCCCTGGAATATCAATGTTGGCGAAATTCCATTTCCCAAGCTCCAGATGTACGTTGCAACGATCAGCAATGATGCGTGTGTTTTCAATGGCATCCGGCACGTCGCTGAAACGCGACTCAATCTCTTCTGCTGAACACAAAGATGCGTCAAACTCAAACGGATGTTCACGTTCAAAATCCTCTAGTTTCTTTCCGCCTTGAATACACGCCAGAATCTTCCACGCCTCCGCGTCGCTCGGCTGTAAGTAGTTAGCATCCTTAGTGACAACGAGCGGTACGTTGAGCTCGCGTCCAAGCGCTATCAAACGCGAATTCACGGCTTGTACATCTGGCAACTCTGGCCGATCGACAAGTTCCAGAAAAAAATTATTCGGCCCGAAAATCTCTTGAAACTCTTTAATCACCTCAACTGCTTTTGCTTCCTCACCCTGACGGATAAGCACAGCGATCTCGCTGTAAAATCCACCAGATAAGGCAATGAGGCCGTGGTTTGACTGTTCGCACACCGAACGCAAAAACGCTTTATCAACGCGTGGCTTGAGAAAAAAACCTTCAAGAAATCCTGCGGTAGAAATTTTCATGAGGTTGTGGTACCCAACGTTATGCTCGGCCAGCAACACCAATCGAAACGGTTTGTGGTCTATCTTGGCACGACGATCCTGCATCCCAAATGGCGACAGATAGGCGTCCATGCCGATAATCGGCTTCACGCCTTCATCAAGGGCCTTTTGATAAAACTCAATCACGCCGTAAAAAACGCCATTATCTGTAAGCGCGATTGTATCCATTCCATACGTCTTCGCCTGCTTTAAAATCGCCTTTACTTTTGGCAAGGCTTGAAGGAGGGAGTAATGGGAGTGGACATGAAGATGTACAAAACGACTCGGCATACCGTAACCACAGTAGCACAGCTTGTCACTTTCTCAACTTCTTGATCTATCGTTTTAGTTAGTGGCTACTCCTCTATCTTGGAGCGTTTCTTTTCTAACGCATACTCGACGATTTTTTCAACGCCGATTGCGATCGCGCCGAATATGCTCGTAGTTTTCTCAAAGCGTTCACGAATGCCTGTGATTGCTTTTTCAATCAACCCTAATTTCTCTTTTGCCTCCCCAATCACATCGTTCACATTACGCAGGATTGATGCCACTTGCCAGATGAGCCACGATAGAAACAGCGTGAACCACAACACGCAGAAAGCCAGGACAAAGAATAAAATATCTTTTGATTCGAGCATAGTTATCTCATTATAACATCAAACGTCTTTTTTAGCTTCTCCACCACCACGCGCATTGCCATCTCCGCCTCCTCCGACGTCAGCGTGTGATCGCTCGAGCGCAACTCAAAGCTGAACGTCATAGATTTCTTGTCCGACTCAATCCCCTTGCCTTGATACACGTCCACTAACACAACTTCCTTAACGAGCTGGTGAGATGAGCAGAGGAGGCAATGGAGTTTGGCATACGTTACTCGCCTGTCGACAAGGAAAGAAAGATCTCTGGACGCGCCGGGAAACTCCGGCGGTGGCGTATAACTCTTATGAGCTGAAACGGCAGTCATGATGGGCTCAAGATTGAGTTCCACCACTGCGACGCGCAGATCAATCCCAAAACGTCGTGCGACTTCCGACGAGATCTCGAACAGGAAACCAACCCGCTCCGGATTTTCTGTATACAGATATACCTCGGCGGAACGTGCCGAGTGCGCCAGCTCATACGTCGAATTAGGCTCAACACTCAACATCGGAACTCCAACCGCTCGCCCCCAACGCTCCATCAATCCTCGCGCGCGCCGAAACGCAAACTCTCCATCGCGATCAACAACAGCGATAATGAGACGCCGACATCCGTCCGGTAAGGCGTTCTTACGCGGGCGATGCACGGTCGAAATTTCAAATAACTGCATCACATCAACTCGGTGTTGATTGAACTCAACTGCCTCAAGTAGACTCCCAAGCAATGTCGGTCGCATAAATCGTTGATCCTCGGACAACGGATTTACCACACGTACCGCATCACCATCTGTGAGCTTCAACTTTTCGAGAACCTGCTGTGATATGAAGGACATACTGTAAAGCTCAACACATCCAGCCTGCGCAAGCGCTTCCTTACTTGTACGCTCAAACGTTAACCACGGATCACGCTTAACAAACGGAATCTCGCCAGTCGGCATCATTGATGGAAGATTATCATAACCGTGCATACGGGCGACCTCTTCAGCAAAATCAACCGAGTTCTCAATATCGTGATCGCGCCAATAAGGAATTTCAATTTGAGATCCTTTAAGCACGAAACCCAGCCGTTTCAAAATCTCTTTTTGTCGCGTCGCAAGGATAGTGACGCCGATAAGCTCATCCACTTTTTTTGGATCGTACGGAAACACTTTCGGTTTATAACGCATGGCACGAGAGTCAACGATACACGAGGCAACATGACCACCCGTGAGTTCACAAATGAGCTCGATTGCTCGATTAATGGCAGGAGCAGTCGCCTCGGTCGAGAGGCCTTTTTCAAATTGACTTGAGGAATCAGAATAGAGCCCAAGCGCGCGGGCGGTGCGACGGATGGAGACCGGCTCGAAATTCGCAGACTCGATTACAAGCCGAGTCGTTTTTTCGATGATGCCTGTCACCTCCCCTCCCATCACTCCGGCAATCGCAACCGGACGCTTGGCATCAGCAATCACGAGCATCGAGTCATGCAATGTATACTCCTTGCCGTCAAGAGCTTTAATTTTCTCGCTATTCTTGGCGCGTCGCACTATTATCTTCCCGCCATCAAGCCTGTCAGCGTCAAACGCATGCAACGGCTGGCCAAGCTCATGCAAGACATAGTTGGTCACATCAACGACGTTGTTAATTGGACGATGACCAGCAGAAAGTAATCGAGCCTGCATCCACCACGGCGATGGTTTAACTGTCACACCAGCAATCACAACAGCTTGGTAGCGAGGACAAAGTTTTTTATCTAAAACTTCAACGCTTACCTTATCCTTCGACTCACGGCCCTTTGACGCCTTCGACTCCTTCCATAAAAACTCCCCCAGCCCCGCCACCGCTGCCTCACGCGCGAGTCCAACAACCGACATCGCATCCGGACGATTCGTCGTGACCTCGATGTCGAAAACCACGTCATCTAAATCGAGCGCTTTTGCAAGCGATGTCCCTGGCTTCGCGTCTGTAAGATTGGTGATATCCCAAATTACACGCTCACTTTGCTGGAGTTTCTCAAACCCCAGCTCATCCGGCGCACAGATCATGCCAAAGCTTTTCACTCCTCGGATCTCCGTCTCTTTGAGCTCCACAAGACCTCCTTGACCATGCCAGCGAATATGCGCGCCAGGGAGTGCCACGGCTACGCGCTGACCAACGAAAAGATTCACTCCGCCACAGACAATCTGAACAGATTGACCAACATCCGTGATCGCGATCCTCAACTTATCGGCATTCGGATGTGCTTTCAGCTCAATAATTTCCCCAACGACCACATGCTCAAACGCCTGTCCAAGATGCTGTGTGTGTTCAACGCTGTTGCCGACCTCGGTCATGTGACGACTAAACTCTTCCGCAGAAACTTTTGTCTTGAGAAAATCTTTTATCCAATTGTAAGAGACCAAGATGTTCATATCAAAACTGATTCAAAAAACGGAGATCATTTTGGTACATCACGCGGATGTCATCAATCCGTGTTCCGGCGCGCATCATCAGCGTACGCTCAACGCCCCACCCGAACGCAAAGGCCGTGTATTTTTTCGGATCAATACCACCAGCCTTCAGCACATTGGGATGTGTCATGCCAGCGCCACCAAGCTCGAGCCATCCTGATTTGCACAGACGACATATCACGCCATTCACCACGCCTGTGCCGTCACAAATACCACAGCTGATATCAACTTCAAAGCTCGGTTCGGTAAAGCGGAAGTGATGCGGTCGAAGTCGAGTTTTACGCATTGGTCCAAAAAATGCTTTCGCAAAATAATCAAGCACGCCTTTCAAATGTGTAACCGAGATGCCTTTATCAACCATAAACCCCTCGAATTGATGAAACATCGGACTGTGAGTCACATCTGACTGACGACGATAACAACGACCGATACTAATCAGACGAATAGGCAGATTTCCCTTTTCAAGCTCCCGAACCTGCGCGTTACTAGTGTGTGGTGTCAAAACGATCTTTCCCATTTTGCTTTCCCCTCTGTCAACCATTCGACTGCGCTCATGGTCTTCGACAAAATACGTTTCCCAATTATCGCGCGCCGGATGATCCTTGGGGATATTAAGAGACTCAAAGGCATACCAATCCCAATCAATATCTGGCGCTTCACTGCGCATGAAACCGATGTGTGAAAAAATATCCTCAATCTGGGCGATTGTCTGACTCGTCACATGAAGATGTCCCTCGCTCGGCGCATCTGCTGGCAGAGTGACATCAATCCACTCTTTGATTGCCAACGCTGACGACTCTTTTTGTTCAAACGAATTTTTTTGACTCTCAAAACGCAAAAGCATTTTCTCTTTCAAAGCATTCAAGATGACACCTGCTTCCTTTCTCTCTTTATCAGAAAGATCTGCGAGCTCCTTCATCGCCTCCGCAAGCTTGCCTTTGCGCCCAAGAAATTCAACACGTAAAGCCTCAAGCTCCTGCACGCTCCTAACTGCACCAATCGCCTTATCAAAGATAGAGGTAAGTTTTTTTAACTGCTCTTTCATACTACTTGACAACCAGACCAAAAATATCCTTAAACGTCACTACAAGAATCAAAATCATCAGCATAACAAAGCCGATATTGTGTGCCACCGTCTCTGCCTTCGCACTAACAGGCTTTCCGCGTAGCTTTTCAACAAGAACAAACAAAGCTCGACCACCATCAAGGGCCGGAAACGGAAGAAAGTTGATGATGGCAAGATTAATTGAGAGGAGTGCAGTGAACATTATTATGTGTGAAATGCCGAGCTGTGCGACCTCGCCTGTGATAACCGCGATCCCGATAGGACCAGACAGATCAACGGCCACGCGTTGCTCAATAATAAGTCCTTTAACGAGATCAACGAGCGCGATGATCATCTGGACGGCGAGTGAAACCGTTGCTTCAATCCCCTTCACCGGCGCTAAATACCACGGGTACGAAACCGAGCCAACAGTCACCATTCCAACCCCGAGCACCTTACGACCTTCTGTCTCCGGTAATTCAGTCGGCACCACAACGTAAGTGTAATAATCATCACCGCGCTTCACAGTGAGCGAGAGTTCCTTATCGCTGTATTCTTGAATATACGCCTGCGCCTGTTCTGACTTGGTCACGACAAGATCGTCAATTTTAGTGATTCCGTCGCCAACCTCAATGCCAACTTGCGCCGCGGCTGATCCTTCGACGACTGTATATACCTGAACGTTTACGTTTTGAACGATCGCTTGCGTTGAGAGCGACTCATCAACGACCTGTGGCATACCGAACAGAAAACCAGCCGAAAGCAAAACGATAGCAAAAATCAAATTCATCAACACTCCGGCCGAAAGCACTAGCAAGCGCTTCCATGCGGGCTTTGAGACGAACGCTTCCGAGTCGTCTCGATCTTCGCCTGTCTCGCCTTTGATTTTTACAAAACCACCAATCGGAATCCAGTTGAACGAGTAACGAATCCCGCGACGCCTGACCGAGGCAAGACGTGGAGGAAAACCGATGCCGAACTCTTCCACTTTCATCCCAGTCCAAAGCGCAGTAAAAAAATGCCCTGCCTCATGCACGAGGACGAGAAGCGAGAGAATGACGATGAAAAGAATGATGGAAGACATGTTAGTGCGATGCGAGTAGATCAACGTGAACAAAAGGGGCGCGGGCCGAGACACGCGATGATTCGCCAGACGTGAGATACTGCACAGATCCATCGCGTTTTAAGCGCGTCTCCATATCTGGATGGCGTTCAAGATAACTTTTGAGACTTTGAGCGAGAATCTCACTTTGACCGTATAATATTACCCCATCTGGAAGGTGCTCGGCAATAAGATCCTTGATGAGCTCATAATGTGTACAACCAAGCACCACGACATCACCAGCTACAAGAGTCTTACGATACGGCTGAAGGTAGACGTCAAGAGCTTCGCCAATGCGAGTATGTGAGGCTCTTGTTTCAATCAATGAGACTAATTCAGGACACGCTTGTTGAATAACATGACGGTTGGGATTGCGTTTCTGTACCTCGGTGACGTAGGCATGCGAGTTGATCGTTGACATTGTGCCAAGAACGAGGACAGTATTGTTAGAAACAGTGTCAGCAATCTGCTCGACGGTCGGTACAAGGATTCCTAGCACCCGCCGATCTGGATAAGTGCTCGGCAGTATTTCCTGCTGGATGTGTCGCAAGGCGTTTACCGAGGCGGTGTTGCACGCCAAGATTACAAGCAGGCAACCTTGCTTAAACAAAAACTCCATGCCTTGCCATGTGAATTCAAAAATCTCCTTTTGTGAACGATCTCCATACGGCGCCCTCGCATGGTCTCCAATATAGATGTAACTATACTGTGGCAACAGCTCGCGCACAGCCTTAAGCGTCGGAAGCCCTCCATCTCCTGAATCAAAAATGCCGATCATACCGCCTGAATAAACTTCGTAAGTTCGTCGCGCTTCATTTCCATCAATGCTTGAGACTTGGCTTCGATCATTAAACGAATAAGCGGTTCGTTGTTGGAAGGACGCACAATAAACCACCAATCGCGATCAAAGTCACAACGCACGCCGTCGAGCGTATTCACCACTGAGGCTTCCGCTCCATAAACTTCTTTGATGCGCTGAAGGACAACGACTTTATCTGCGACAGAAAAGTTGATCTCGCCCGTATTGTGGTATTGGCGTAGTGGACGCACCATATCAGCGAAAGTCATACCAGAGACACGCCAAATGCAGAGCATGCGCACGAAGGCATGTTCAACCGCTTCCAAATTTCCAAACTCAGGAAAGAAAAAATGGCTGGAGACTTCTCCACTCAATGCTGCCTTGTGCTCGAACATTTTTCGGATCATCAATGTGCGACCGATCGGAGATTCAATTGTTTCTCCACCGAGTTCTGTAATCGTATCTGTCGTCATCCAGCTTTGATTGGGAGCAACAATAAACTTAGATCCAGGAAGACGCTGCAATAATTCTTTGGCAAACACGACGAGTGCTAAATCACCACGCAGCGATTGCCCCTCGTTATCGATAAAGGCAATACGATCAGCGTCACCATCGAGGGCGACGCCGAAATCAGCTCCACGTTTCACAACCTCCGCTTTGATTACGTTAAGCGTCTCTTCCTTGGCTGGATTTGCTTCGTGATTGGGAAACCGCGCATCTGGTTCTGGAAATAACTCGATCAACTCTATACCAAGACGTTCAGCAAGCGGACGCAAAGTCAGCGCTCCCATGCCATTGCCGTAATCGGCCACAATCTTCACACCCTTGGCCGCATCTTGAACCCCAGGCCACAACAAACAGGCATCAAGATAGGCCTTAAGCACCGTATGATCAGACACGGCTCCTCGCGTAGTTTTTTCTTCGTAAGCGTCTTCCATCCCTGTACGAATATCCAATCCGCTAATCGGAAAACCAGACTTATCAGCAAACTTCATGCCGTTGTACTCAGGCGGATTATGAGAAGCGGTAATCATGATGCCGGCCTCAACCTCTAAATTGCGCACAGCAAAACAATACAAAGGCGTTGTGGTCATACCGATGTTTATCACGTTGACCCCGAGCGAGGTAATTCCACCAATCGCTGCAGCAAGGAGTTCGGGGCTTGTCGCGCGCATGTCACGACCAACAACAACTGTTTTTGCTCCCGTGCGCTTTACGAGAACTTGGGCTGCCTTACGCGCAATATCAGACGTGACCTGATCCAGAAGACCACGGATATCATAAACACGGAAAATTTCCTCAGGAATTTGCATAGTTTTACTTTGACAGAGCCTCTGATTGCGCCTACTATACAGTGAGTAATGAAAGAACGGAAGTATATATAAAATCTCATCTATGACTACGCCTGTTATCATCCTGCTCGTGGCCGTCGGCATCCTCATCCTGTGGATCATTTCAATCTTCAATCGCCTCATTTCCCTGCGCAATCGCGCCGACGAGGCGTGGTCAGATATTGATGTCCAAATGAAACGACGCTACGACTTAATCCCAAACCTAATTGAGACTGTCAAGGGGTATGCCTCACATGAGTCTCAATTGTTCGAAAACGTGACCAAAGCACGATCGGAAGCAATGCAAGCTAAGAGTGGAGCGGATCATGCGCGTGCCGAGAACATGCTGACAGATACTATGAAGTCGCTGTTCGCAGTGGCAGAAAATTATCCGCAATTACAAGCTTCACAAAATTTCTTGCATCTACAACAAGAGCTCACAGACGCCGAAGATAAAATTCAAGCCGCGCGCCGGTTCTTTAACAGCAACGCGCGCGATCTTAACACGGCTATACAAGTCTTTCCTTCAAACGTCATTGCCGGCATACTCTCCTTCAAACCGCGTGAGTTTTTCGATGCCCCAGAGGCCGTGCACCAAGTACCGAAAGTAAAATTCTAGATCATGTACTCACACATCACGGCTAACAAACGAAAAACAGTTTTGCTGATCATGCTCTTTTCTGTTGTGATTATTGCGATAGGTTGGATTTTGGGGGCGCAATATCAAGAGCCACAATTCGGCATTCTTGCCGCCGTGATACTTTCAACTCTCTTCTCTCTAATCAGTTATTTTGCTGGAGACAAAACCGCTCTGATTACAACAGGAGCGAAACGGCTCAAAAAAGAAGAACATCCTGAGATGTGGAGACTAGTTGAAAACCTCGCTATCACCGCAGGCCTTCCCATGCCCAAGCTCTATCTCATCAATGATCCATCTCCAAACGCTTTTGCAACAGGTCGCAATCCCGAACACGCCAGCGTCGCGGTCACGACAGGACTTCTGCAAATTCTTGAAAAAAAAGAGCTCGAAGGGGTTATCGCGCACGAACTTTCCCACGTAAAAAACTACGACATTCTCATAATGACGGTCGTGATAATTCTTGTCGGATCAATCGCCCTGCTCTCTGATATCCTTCTGCGCTCAATGTTTTTCCGTGGAGGTGGTGATCGCAAAAACAATCAAGCTGGGCTCGTGCTTGCGCTTGTTGGACTCGGGCTGGCGATTCTCTCCCCATTCATCGCCGAAATCATCAAATTAGCTGTATCGCGTTCTCGCGAGTACCTTGCGGATGCGTCCGGATCATTACTAACACGTTATCCGGAGGGACTGGCTACTGCGCTTGAAAAAATCCACGCGCATGCAAAACCGATGAAGAAAGCAAACCATGCCACCGCGCATCTCTTCATCAACAGCCCGTTCACCGGTAAAAAAGATTTCCTCTCCATGTTCTCAACGCATCCGCCGATGGAGGAAAGAATCCAGCGCTTACGAAGCATGTAGATGGTAGGCGAGGGAAAAACTTGTGGAAAACATAATAGATAAATTCACAACACAGCTCAAAAACGTGCTCACACGAGCGCTGTGCCTTGCGGTAGAACAAACAGACGAGGTCATTCGTCCGCAACACTTGCTCTGGGCCGTTGGCACCCAAACAGGCTCGATTGGCGCAGAGCTCTTGCATCGGCTCAACGTCAAAGAGACATCTTTGCGCGCCTTTGTTTCCAATCTGGAATCCGGCAGTGTAACGCCTTCGCAAGCCATGCATTCCCCTTTCCTTTCCGATGAAGCTCGTCGCATTCTCGAAAAGGCTGTACTCACCGCAACATCATTTGAGCATCGCTATGTCGGCACAGAACATTTGCTCTCAAGCATCCTAGAGCTCAACTTACCAAGCATCCGAACATTTTTTGAACAAGAAAAAATTGACCTTAAAGCTCTACAACGCCAGACAACTGCCGTCTTAAAAAGCACCTCAAAATTCCAGGATCTCACAAGGTCGGTTGATGAGCAGGAGGTGACTCTTGCGAAAAAAGATGACGACCAAGAAGAGAAAAAAACTCCAGCGCTCGACTATTTCACCAATGATCTCACTGGTCCTGTCGCACAGGAGCGCATTGATCCAGTCATCGGTCGCGAGGCAGAGATTGAGCGTGTCATACAAATATTATGCCGTCGCACGAAAAATAATCCGCTCTTACTTGGAGATCCTGGCGTTGGCAAGACGGCGATTGTTGAAGGACTCGCAAAAAAAATTTCGTTAGGACAGGTACCTGCACCATTGCGTGGCAGACGCGTGCTGGCGCTAGATTTGGCATCGGTCGTTGCTGGCACAGTGTATCGTGGCGAGTTTGAAGGGCGCATTAAACAGATTCTCGAAGAAGTCAAAGAGGACTCGAGCATTATTTTGTTTATTGATGAAATGCACATGCTCGTCGGAGCAGGTTCCGCATCTGGTTCCATGGATGCGGCAAATATGTTGAAGCCAGCGCTTGCGCGTGGCGAAATTCACTGCATCGGCGCGACTACGCAAGCGGAGTACAAAAAACAAATGGAAACTGACACCGCGCTCGAGCGACGCTTCTGCATCGTTCAAGTACAGGAACCTGACCTTGAAAAAACACGCGCAATTTTATGTGGCGTACGAGGCCGTTACGAAGCGCATCATCATGTGCGCATCACGGACGAGGCGATCAATGCGGCACTGAATCTGTCAAACCGCTACATACATGATCGTCGCCAGCCGGACAAGGCGCTGGATTTAATGGACGAGACCGGGTCAGCTGTGCGTTTAAGAGTTGCGACTGACGACCAGACACAACAGACAAATGAACTACAGCAAGAGCTCAAACAACTACGCGCGCAAAAAAAACAAGCAGTGATCGAGGAGCGATTTGCCGATGCAATCAGAATCAAAAAACGCGAACAAACAATCCGCCTTACGCTCCTTGATAGCACCAAGAATAAACTCGCCATAACGCCGACGGTGGCAGTGACTGCTGAAGATGTCTCTTTAGTGATGAGTCGCATCACAGGTATTCCACTCTCTCTAATCGCCCAAGAACAACAACACACCATTGAGCTTGAAACGCGTTTACAAAAGCGCGTTATTGGACAAGAAACGGCTGTTAAAACGGTTTCGCAGGCAATGCGACGCGCCAAGGCTGGTGTGAACAACCCGAGCCGTCCACTGGCATCCTTCCTGTTTCTAGGCCCAAGTGGTGTTGGTAAAACCGAGCTGGCGCGCGCGATCGCGCGAGAGGTGTTTGAAGACGAGCAAGCGCTGATAAACCTCGACATGTCCGAATGTGCGGAAGGATTCAGCATTTCTAAACTCATCGGCTCGCCTGCTGGCTACGTTGGTTATCGCGAAGGCGCAAAACTTACTGACCGCGTAAAGCAACGGCCGTATTCTGTTGTGCTGTTTGATGAGCTCGAAAAAGCGCATCCGGATGTCACAAATCTTCTTCTTCAGATCCTCGAAAATGGCACGCTAACTGACGCAACCGGCCGTCCAATCAATTTCAAACAGACGATTGTGGTGATGACAAGCAATGCCGGCGCGGAACGTTTCACACAAGAAGGTTTTGGTTTTGGAAGAGATGAAAAATCTTCACCGCTCACGCTCACAGACGAATTGCGCCGGACACTTGAGGAGCGTTTCCGTCCGGAGCTCCTCAATCGCATTGATCATATCTGCTTATTCCAGCCACTAAACGAAACGTCGCTCACACAGATCGCTGACAAACTGCTCACCGAGCTCACAGAACGCCTACGCAGTGAAAAAGTCGAGCTCATTGTTTCTGCCACGGTGGCAACTCTGCTCGGCGCACGAGCAGATAAACGTCTTGGAGCGCGTGATGTACGTCGGCTTCTGCAAACGGAGGTTGAGAATCGTATTGCGAATGAGATGCTCAAACGGTCGAAACCGCGAACACTACTCGTGCAAACAACGCGCGGCCACATCGTTGTAAAACCCTCTGTCTAACTATGGCGGATCTTCAAACTGCGCAACGCGAGCAATCACGTGCAAGCCAACTGATGGCCTCACGCACGCAGACGAAAAAAGGTCGTCTCGATCTTGCTATGAAGACGCCTGGAAAATGGGTGAGAAACGCCATGCTCGCGGCATCTATTGGTGGCGCCACTTCGCCGGCAGAACGGTATCAAACGGAATCAGCGCAACGCTCTGCAGACCACCGCGCACAACAGTCCCCAGAAGGCCTCGATGCTCTTGCTGAACAAGGCCTGATCTCAAAAACACAACACGAAGAGATGCGCTCGGAACACGCGGCGATCCAAACCCAAGCCGCGACCACGGCGACTGTTGCGGGAACCGCCGTCGCTTCGCAGAGAAAGCGTTCTCTGCAAGAGCATATCCGTTCCTTGGCAGAAAATTCCAAACTCATGGATACTATTCAGGAGTCGCGTGAACAACTTTGGCGTGGACTGCGTGTTGGCGGTCCTGCAACAGATGACGCCGTGGGAGGAACTACGCTTGGAATGGGAACGATCTTTTCTTATGTCGTGTGGATCTGGTCGGCCCTCAAAGGAATTCGTTATCGCAACGAGCCGGAGCCTCTCACCGTGATCGCGATTCTTTCTCCACCTCCAATGTCGCTTCGCACTGCAGGAAAAGATGCCGGCAAAGTTGTAAAAACGATCGTTACATTATTTATTGACGCTCTTGGATTCCTCTGGAACAACATTAATCTCGCAATCGTTGTTGTCCTAATCACGTTAAATGTGATGATTGTGATCGGCCTGACCTGTACGATTAGCCCACTTTTTTTCGTGGAGAACTCCGGTCTATGTCTGACGTTTGCGAAGATGGTCGCTTCATATTGAGGACTTTGGTATACTTGAGGACGTATGACGGATCGTCTGAAGCGTCTGCTGTTACTGATCGGTTTTTTTCTCATCGTCTTTGGGATCGCTGTTGCGATCTATCTTGTTTTTTTTCGTGGTGTCACAACCAGCGATAAGGAAGCAGAGATCGCCGAGGAGGAAGGTGTGACACCGACCGGCGGATTGCCGAGTGCTGGTGTTGGCGCGCCGACAGCAGGAGATGAGGCAGAAGATGGCGGTGGTTTGCCAGTTTCACCCATCGCCGATGGTGGCCTTACCGAGACAACGCGCCTGACATCAAGCAAGGTGATTGCCCCGACCCTTTCCGCAGATGGCAAAAGCATCAACTACTACGATCCTAAAACAGGCCAATTCTATACAATCAACAACGACGGCGAAGTCGTGCTTCTCTCAAGCGCATCCTTCCCGGACGCGGAGTCAATCGTGTGGAGCGACACTGCAAACGAGGTTATCGTTGAGTTCCCGGACGGCTCAAACGTGATTTACGATTTTGAGGCACAGAATCAGACAACCTTGCCAGAGCACTGGCAAGATTTTGACTTTTCACCAGACGGCGAACAGGTCATTGCAAAAAGTATCACTATAGACCCAAATGCCCGTGCTCTCATCATCACTAACACGGATACATCCGGCACAAAGGTAATCGCCGCTCTTGGAGAAAATGGCGACAAGGTGACAGTCAATTGGTCTCCCAACGATCAAGTCGTCGCCTTTTCGGACACTGGGACCGAACAGACCGGCTTTGGACGAAAAATGATTTTGGCAATCGGAAAAAATGAGGAAAATTTCGATGGGTTGATTGTTGAAGGTTTTAATTTCAAAGCTATCTGGACACCGAAAGGCGATCGTATTGTCTACAGCGTCGTGGGCGAAGTGAGCAACTACAAACCACTTGTGTGGATTGTGGATGCGACATCTGCGACAATGGGAGAACAGCGTCGAAGTCTCGGCGTGAATACATGGATTGACAAATGCACCTTTGCTGACGATTCGACGCTCTACTGCGCGGTACCGCTTCTCCTCGAGAATAATGCCGGACTGCAACGCGAGCTCGTTGATTCAGATGATGCAATTTACAAAATCAACATTGATAGTGGACTTGTAAAGCTCGTCGGTTATCCGGAAGAGAGTGCCGAAATGTCGAATCTAACAGTCTCGACTGACGGTTCGTTACTTTACTACACCGACGCGCGTGGAAGATTGCAGTTTATGCGACTTCGCTAAAATCCAAATGTTAAAGAATAATACAAATACCTGGCTGACTCTCCTAACTTTCGTGTTTTTACTCGCGGTAGTTTTTATAATCTTCACGCTGGCTTCACGTACACTGGAACCTATTGTGACGCAGAGGGACGGGATGTCGAGTCTCACCGAGCCGACTATCACGATCATTGATCCGGCGCGCGGTGCGACAGAACCATCGGTGATCATCGTGGAGTTTGGCGATTATGCCTGTTCAGCTTGTAAATCACTCGACATCGCCTTGAGTCAACTGTTACTGCGATACCCAAACGAAGTGCGCGTGGTGTGGAAGGACGCGCCCAATGAATCCCTGCACCCAGAATCGCTATCTGCCTCTGTAGCGGGGCGCTGTGCGGATAAGCAAGATCAGTTTTGGACTTATCATGATGAGTTGTTCTTGCGTGGAGAGCTCAACAAGGACGTGTATCTTGCGATCGCAGAAGATCTTGAGCTTGATAAAGATGAGTTCATCCAATGTTTAGATGACGAGAATCCACTGCCACGCATTCAGAAAACGCTGGAGGAGGTTGAGGCGCTGAATATGACTGCGACGCCGACCATCTTTATTGGCGAAGAGCGTTGGGTGGGAGCTCTCTCGCTCGAGGAGTTGCAAACGATTGTTGAAGATCGTCTCAAATGAAATACGCGTCTCTAATTTTTTCCATACTTTTCGTACTCATTGTCTTGAGCTCGCCGTTTAAGGTTTTTGCTGTTGACAGCACGGGAGGGCAATGTTTTTGCACACTTGAAAAATTCGACGGCCTTGAGACGTCCACATTGGTTGATGAACTTGGAGGCGAATATGACACCTCTGACGACACAACATGTCAAAGCGCTTGTGCGGAGCGTGCATATGATCTGACAGGTCGTAACACCGCGGGAGATAGATATTACACTTACACTGTAACAGACTATTCCTACACTTACCCTACTGATGCAGTGCAAGAAGAGATCATTCAGAAACAAGCCGAGGAAGAAGCGAGAACATTTTTACGGCCAAATCTGAATGTGGATATTCCGGGTTTGTCTTTTTCAAATATCCTCAACAAGAATGGAAAACTGCAAATTAGCTTTATTCCCGAATACCTCAACGGCCTTTATCGCTACGCGCTTGGGGCAGGAGCGTTGATCGCGATCGTCATGATCATGATTGGAGGCGCGCAATATATTCTCGGTTCCGGACTTGGATCGGTTGAGGCAGGCAGAAAACGCATCACCAACGCCGTAACAGGACTGGTGTTATTGTTGTCAGCATACACACTGCTGTATCTAGTCAATCCAAACCTCACATTGTTTAAGGCCGTAGAGGTTGATCTCGTCTCTCAAATTAAAGCAGATCTTGATACTGCCGGACCAGAAGGATCAACCGGAGGTGCAAATGCGACACTTTGTGAGACCGCAATCGAGGAAGCTCAATCATCTGGTTCCTGTCCTATCTCACAATCACTTTTTTCACCAACCAGCACGGATCCAATCGCAACGAGCTCTGTCAGATGCGGTTACCACTTCACAGAAAAAAATGTCGGGTATGATTATGAGAAAATGACGCGAGGATTGGATTTTAATGGTGGCTGGGGCGATTCACTTTATGCTCCCGGAGATGGAAACATAAGCTTCAAAATCGGAACAAAGGAAGGTGCATTGGATGGGAGTAGATGTGGAAACTCTATCGTAATTAACCTCACAGGTGGTGGTATATTTTCGATCTGTCATGTAAAGGCATTCGAGCCATCGGCGATGAAATCGAAAACTGTCGAAAGAGGGAGTCTAATTGGATATGTCGGTGGAGAATGTTGCGCTGGTGAAAAGCGTCCTAGTTCATGGGACTCGGCATCGGTGACTGGTACATGCAGTACTGGCGGGACAAAATGCGGTTCTCCAAGTGGAGGAAATACAGCCTGTGGTTGTCAAAGTGTCTACGCTTCTGGCAATACGACTGGCGCGCATGTTCATGGGACGCTGACCAACTCCAACGGTGGAGGCCTTTCCCTTCTAGCTTGTTTGTCAGGTGAGTCGTCTACAGAGGAGACTGGTGAGAGCGAAAGTGAGGAAGGCACAACGGAATGCGCCGACGATGGAGTGTGTGAATCAACAGAATAATATGTTCGCTTGCTCAAAATGCGACGCGCAACAATTGAAATGGTCGGGACGGTGTATGAGCTGTGAGAGTTGGGGGACATTAGGGGAGGAGGCAGGTGGGAGAGATGTGACAAATGGTACAAAGGCGAAGGGGGTAAAGGCAACGGTCACTGGGCTTGCGGATGAAGGGGCGAGAAAAGCGCGGCATCAACCAACTGGGATTGCAGAATTCGATCGCGTTTTGGGAGGAGGGATCGTGGATGGATCCGTCCTTTTGTTATCTGGTGAGCCCGGAATCGGCAAGTCAACGCTAGTGAGCCAATTAGTCGGAAGTGGCAACGGAACGGTTCTCCTTTCTTCTGGTGAGGAATCCGCATCGCAAATCCGCCTGCGTTTTGAACGCCTCGGTCTTCCCTTTTCGCACGTGCGCTTTGTCGAAGAAACCTCGGTCGAGGCAATCATAAACGCTACGGCGCAACTCAAGCCTAGTCTCGTTGTCGTTGATTCTATTCAAACGGCAAACACACTTGAACTTGATGGAATTGCAGGCTCTCCAAATCAAGTACGCGCAAGCTGTATCAAACTCGTGGAGCTTGCCAAGAGTACACACATGCCAGTTCTCGTCATTGGACAGATTACCAAAGACGGCTCAATCGCCGGACCGAAACTGCTCGAGCACATGGTGGACGTCGTACTCACGCTCGAAGGCGATCCAAACTCTCCTTATCGCCTCCTGCACGCGCTTAAAAATCGTTTTGGAGGCACTGATGAAGTTGGTGTGTTTGAGATGACAAGCAAAGGGCTTGAGTCTGTTGATCAGCCATCAAAACGTTTTCTTGCCGAACGGCAAGCTGGCCCGGGATCAGTGATTACTTGCGTCATGGAAGGCTCACGGCCGTTCCTTGTCGAGGTCCAAGCGCTGACGGACAAGACGTCGTACGGCTATCCTGTGCGCAAAAGTTCAGGGTTTGATCTCAATCGGCTACAGCTTTTAATCGCCATCGCCAATCGTCATGCCAAAGCAGGACTCGATGATAAGGATGTGTATGTGAATGTCGTCGGTGGCATGGAGTTGCATGAACCGTCGGCTGATCTGGCTGTGCTTTGCGCGATTCTTTCGGCGGTACGAGCCCAAGGAGGGCACGCGGGTCCGCCGATACAAGATGCTGTCGTGATCGGCGAGGTTGGCCTCGGTGGCGAGGTGCGATCCGTCCCACACCTTGAGCGTCGTATTGCCGAGGCGGAACGTTATGGGTTCAAAAAATCAATCACACCAAAAACTGTGAGGCATGTGCGGGAACTGCTTTAATTCAGGGTCTTCATTCGAAATGTACGGCTCGCACGAAACGACTGACTCGCTCTTTCACCAACGGATATTTCTCAAAATGTGGATCAAGCTCAATCAACCGCTTTGCTGATTCACGAGCGCAGGCGATGAGCGGAACGTTGTACAAATCCGCAATCTTAAACTCCGGATAGCCTGACTGCGTCGTGCCATACATTTCGCCTGGGCCTCGAAGCGCCAAATCTTTTTCTGCGAGCTCAAACCCATTTTGAGATTTAACAAGCGCCATCAAACGCTCAAAAGTTTTATCTACGACAAAATGCGACGGATGCAAAAAACAAAACGATGCGATATCTGATCGTCCAACACGACCGCGCAGTTGATGCAGTTGCGCAAGGCCAAACCGCTCCGCGCCCTCGATCCACATCACTGTCGCGTTCGGCACGTCCACGCCGACTTCGATCACCGTAGTCGCCACGAGAACGTGAATCTCACCACGCACAAATGACGCCATTTTCTGCTCGCGCTCCTCTGTCTTTAGCCGACCATGCAAAATCTCACATCGAAATCCTTTAAGCGGACCTTCACCGAGCTCTTGAGCGAGCTCGGTCACCGAACGCACGCCAAGCGCGTCGGATGGATCAATCAGCGGACAGACGACGAAAGCTTGATGTCCAGCCGAAAGCTCACGACGCAGGAGCTCAAATGATTTTGCCTCCTCGCCGTGTGACACAAGTTTTGTCGTAATCGGACGGCGTCCTTTTGGCATCTCATCCAAAATTGAGACGTCCAGATCGCCGTAAAGCGTTAAGGCAAGTGTGCGAGGAATAGGTGTCGCTGTCATGGAAAGTAGGTGAGGAATGGTGAGAGTTGAAAAATGATCCGCGCTTCGACGCTGTAGCGCCTGCCGTTGTTCCACCCCAAACCGATGTTGCTCGTCAACGATCACAAGACCAAGACGATCGAAGGCGACATTATCCTGTAAGAGCGCGTGCGTGCCAACAACGATATCCGCCACTGTTTCGGATTTATGTGAACGCGTACAAAGCGCTATTGTCGCGCTTTCTCCGACGAGCGATGTAAGCGTACGAAAATGTTGTTCGGCCAAAAGCTCGGTCGGTGCGAGCAGTACAGTCTGATAACCAGCATGGGCCACACTCATCGCCGCAATCGCCGCCACGGCCGTCTTGCCGGAGCCGACATCGCCCTCAAGCAAACGGTTCATCGGCTCACCACGCTCCAAATCCTTCACAATCTCCCAGCTCGCTTTGCGCTGTGCCTGCGTGAGGGTGAATGGCAACTTTTCAACAAATAATTTGAGCTGTTTGACGTCAGCAGGAATCTTTGGAGCACGGAATTTTTTGAGCTCACGTCGCGACAAAAACTGGGCAAGCTCGTATAAAAAAAGTTCGTCGAATTGCAAGCGTCGTCTTGCGGGTTCGATCATTTCTGCCGAGCTCGGAAAATGGATCTCCGCAAGCGCGCGATCGAGCTCTAAAAGTTTTTCTACTTCTCGTAACCGCTGTGGCATCCAGTCGTCGCAACAATGCTCTGCGCGAAGCAATCTTGCTATCGCCGAGCGAAGACGATTTTGCGTGAGTGAACCAGTGAGCGGATAGATCGGCACAATTCGGCCGGTGTGCCTTGCGTCTTGCCCTGCTCCACGCTCGAGCTTTGGATGTGTGAAAGTGAGTCTCTTCCCCACTTGCTTAACATCTCCTGCTAAAGAGACGCGCGTTCCTGCCGGAATCGTGCGTACCAAATACGGCTGGTTGAACCACATTACCTTGATTGAACCGCTCTCATCACTTACCACAGCTTCAATAATTGTAAGACGTCGCCCTGGAATGCGACGGCTAGAAATCTTTTCAACAACGCAACGAATTGTTGCGCGCTGTAGAGCCCGCAATGACGCGATCTCGCAAACATCAGAAAAATCCTCGTATCTCGATGGGAGGTGGTATAACAACTCCTCGGGCGTTGTGATCCCGATCATTTTTAGGTCATTAATTGCCTGCGTGCCAAGACCTGGAAGGTCTAACAATGCGATTGGAATCATTTGATAAAGTATAACAAAAAAATGCCCGAAGGCTTTTTGTTGTGGTGCGCCCGGCACGACTTGAACGTGCGGCCTTCAGGTCCGCAACCTGACGCTCTATCCAACTGAGCTACGGGCGCATAATTGTTTTGTTTTCAAAAAACGTCTACCGGCTGCTGTTTTGAAGTAACACTCACGGATACGAGCCTCTTCAAATGTTATAAACGCTTCTTGATAAACGATGGAGATTTCTTTCATGGATCGCGTCGTCTTTGTATGTCCACGTTGATGTTCGGCAAACCGACGTATAAGGTCATTTGTCATGCCCTTATATAATCGACCCGTTCGATCTTGTAATACGTAGACTATATACACAACCTGACGCTCCCCGCCCGAACGACCGAACGGCCGTCGTTCGGTCGGGCGGGTATCCAACTGAGCTACGGGCGCATAATTGTTTTGTTTTCAAAAAACGTCTACCGGCTGCTGTTTTGAAGTAACACTCACGGATACGAGCCTCTTCAAATGTTATAAACGCTTCTTGATAAACGATGGAGATTTCTTTCATGGATCGCGTCGTCTTTGTATGTCCACGTTGATGTTCGGCAAACCGACGTATAAGGTCATTTGTCATGCCCTTATATAATCGACCCGTTCGATCTTGTAATACGTAGACTATATACACAACCTGACGCTCCCCGCCCGAACGACCGAACGGCCGTCGTTCGGTCGGGCGGGTATCCAACTGAGCTACGGGCGCATAATTGTTTGTGGCTCACAGTTTATACAGCCGAGCGATAAGGTCTGTCAATGTTTCGTCAGTGCGGTCAAGATCCTCAAGAACAAATGGAATCAAAGCTGTGCGAATGATGTTTGGGTCTGCTTCATCAAGTGAAATAGAGGTAAGCGGATGAAAAGCGCTCACAAAATCAAGATAGAGAAGTCGCACATCCTGCGGCCGGTAGACAATGGAGAAGTCTTTTAGTTCATGAAAATCGTAGAAAGAGCGTCCAATCAAAATACCAGTCGTTGTGATGTGCACCATGATGCGGGCCGGTTCGCGCAAATGCGACAAGAAGAAAATAATGCCGATCATTAAAATAATGACAGCAAACATAAAGCTACCGGAGAAAACGGAAAAGAGCAGTAATGCTGTCCCGATTATTCCCATCGCCACATACCAAAAACGAGAGCGCTGGTACTTAGGATATTCCCATGTTTCCCAACTCACGATTGAGGTTCCGTAGCTTGTTGGCTCGTTCATAGTTTGCATTAATTATAGCAAGAAGAAAAACAAACAGCTAGCTTGCCACGTCCACTGATTTTCCTCCTACTAAATTCTTCTTGATAATTGCTAAAGCGGCGTTATCTAACCGTTCTCCAGAATGACTTAACGACAGATCTGTAAGTACTTCAACTTTATAACCTAAATCAAATGCATCAAAGGTAGAGGCCAACACACAAGCGTCAATATCTATACCGCAAAGAGATAATTTTGTAATTTGATTGAGTTTTAGAAAATCATCAAATCTATCAGATTTGAAAATCGAATAGCTCGCTTTCTCAAAAAGGTTATCTTTGGCGACAAATTTTTCAAGTGAGTGGTGAATATCTGTATCAGGTGAGCCGACACAATTTTTCCAGTTCAACAATTTGAAAAAATTTGAGCCCTCACGATTTACGAATTTCGTAAAGAGAATAAAATCAAATTCGTTTTCAGAGATAAAACGAGGACTTCGTTCAGGGCATTCGACTTCGTTCGTCCTGGCCGAAGGCCATGAGCGTAGTGAGGCCAAAGGCCGAACTAAGTCGAATGGCGGTGTCTGTTTGAAAATATCCGAACGGAACTCTCTGGGCTCGGCGGGCGGA
>ERZ1292633.1422-Hain-H41-02um-R1-1422-length-25890-cov-5_pt1 | contig 25890 bp, 32 predicted proteins | sample MGYA00564406_ERZ1292633 | MGnify/ENA primary metagenome ERZ1292633 (study PRJEB36523, sample SAMEA6512639) | groundwater metagenome | collected 2019-01-08 | study: AquaDiva: Metagenomics assemblies of 32 groundwater samples | reverse complement strand
GTTTCAAAAAAAGAGAGAACAGCAACTTAATTATGAACAAGAGCGAGGAAATGAGTAAATGAGTATTGATTCTTTTCTAAATGAAATACTCAGAATGCTAGAACATATTTTTACCCTGTTTATTGTCGTTTTACTAACTATATTTTTACCTATCAAAATTATATTTGGAGACAAGGTTAATGTTCTTAAAATACTATCTCAAATGATGAAATCTATATTTGTTCCAGTTAAAGTCATTTTTTTACATGTTTTGTCTCCATTTTTTATTTTTATTGGTAAGTCTTTTTTTGGGGTATTTGTTTCTCTCTTTAATTTTGTATTTAATTGGAATAATTCTGATTTGCAAAAGGGAGCAAAATTTTTAAATTCAAAAGAAACAAAAAAAATAGTAAATAAATCACAAAAAGGATTACTTATTGATGGTAATAATGGAAGAATTAGTGATATTTTAAGTTTTTCTCATTCTTTAGTTGTTTCTAATGCTGGTGCTGGTAAAACAAGTCAATATATCATTCCAAATATTTTGACTTTTGCCAGTGATAATGAGCCTGTAAGTATGGTAATTACTGACCCTAGTGGAGAAATATTTGAAAAAACTTCAGGGTATTTAAAAAAACAAGGTTTTACTATTCAGGTTCTTAACCCATCTAAACCACAAGAAAGCTTGGGATATAATCCTTTGGCAAAGGTTGAGACTGTTACCGATATTGAGGAAATTGCACATATTTTAGTTGAGTCTGCTAATCCAGATACTAAAGATTCTTTTTGGAAAGAAGGTGCTAAAATTATCATTCAAGTATTTATTCATTGTCTGAAGTCATTAAACAAGCCTGAATTTTTGAATCTACACAATGTTTTATACTTATTACAAAACTTTAGTGACAGAAAAGCTATAGATTTATTTGTAGCTATTAATGCCAATAAAACAGTTTGTGGACAGTACAAAGGATTTATTGGCGGTAATGCAAATACTTTTGCTAGTTTTTTAAGTACTGCCACAACCAGTTTAAAGATGTTTAGTAATACAGATATTTGTAAAATGATGAGTAAAGATGAAATACGATTTGAAGATATGAGAACTGTAAAAACAGCCTTATTTCTTATTGTTCCTTCTGAAAAGGTTAGTTATTACAGCTTTTTTCTCAATATATTTTATACTCAACTATTTCAAGCCTGTATGAAAAATTTACCAAAAGAGGGTGATTTACCAATTTATGTGTTGATGGACGAATTTGCTAATATTGGTACAATATCAAATTTTTCAAGTATTCTTGCAACAATACGCAAATACAAAGTTTCACTTTCCTTAATTTTACAAGATTTATCTCAATTATCTTCAAATTATGGACATGAAAATATGGAGGCTATTTTGGGAAATACTGCTTCAAAATTATGTTATGGTGGAGTGAGCATTACAACTGCTCAATATTTTGAAAAAATGATTGGGAAGGCTGATAATGATAATAAAAAAGACAAATTTTCTCAACATCTTATTGAAGCTAGTCAAATAAGAACTTTACCAAAAGGAAAAGGTTTATTTATCGTGTCTGATAAAAACCCTATTCTTTTGAAAAAAATAGTTCCATATTTTCAAAATAGAAAGTTTATAGAAAAAACAAAATTACCTGTATATGTTTTCAATAGAGATAATTTTGTTTCTGATATTCAATATTTATCTTTGGAAGAAGTTAATTATGATTCAAGTAGTGATACTATAGAATGATTTAGGTTCATAATTGAAGGAGTAAAGTATGCCACAAGACCTTTTTAACTTAATAAGGGTTATTTCTGAGGGTATTTTTCTTATCAACCTGTATGGAATATTCTTTTTAGTTATTCCATTCACCTTATTTGGAAAATATACTTTTAAGGAAAATCTTGTATCATTTTGGAATTATACGTTTTTCGCACCGTTTCATATTTGGAATTTCCTTTATGATAAATATTTTCAATATCCAAAACCTAGAAAAGTTTTTTCAGCACTAATAGTTTTTACTATCAATTTTTTATTTATTAGCTTTTTTGTATTAGAAAAATACAAAATTCCAAAAAATACTATCTATATACTTGGTATATTACTTTTTTCAGCACTTTGTATTTACCTTTCTATGGTAGAAAATTACAAATGGAAGATGGAAATAAAGCTTACTGTATTAACATTCCTTTGTTTTGTTATATTCTTGATTGTTAGTATGTTTATGCTTAACAGCTTTCTATATACCTATTTACCTATGCAAAATCTTCTTATTGAAAGGATTATAGAAACATTTATAGTTTTGTACCTTTTATTTACAGATATTTCAATTATTTGTATGTGCATTGATACAAAAGCGTATTTAAAGTGGTTGAAGAGTCTTACAAAACCAGACACATTAAAAAATCATGCTCCAGCAATGGCAAAAAGTATTGCTTGTAGTGTTTTAGCTTCATCTATTGCCTATATTATTTGGGGAAGCCTTGCTACAACTTCTGCAAGTGGTTTAGTTGTTGGCGGTATAAGTTATGTTCTTTTTGGTAAAATAGGCACACCAAATGTTTAATAATCTTTATTCATAGCCCCAGAAAAAACGTTCTCCGTTTTTTGACCACCAAACTTCTTTAGCTGTTTTACTACTTTTACCCCAAGAAATTTCTATATAAATTCCATTGTCGGAACATTCTCTTTTGGCTCTATCTCTCTCTTCATAACCTGTTCCAGCTTCCATAACTCCATCATTCCATGCCATAAAACAATCTACTAAATATGATGATGCTCTATATTCTTCATTATTCATTTTTTTTGATGGATTTGCTGGTCTTCCATCATTGTTATTTTTCTTTTTAAACAAACCAAACATGAAATATTACCTCAAACTATACTGTATATGCTGTTTCACCACAAATCGGGCAACTTTGCCCCATTGCTCCAACATTAGCACAATTGCTACAAAAATAATGTCCCCTATTACATCTTTTTGGTGTACCTGTAGTGCTAGGACAAACCTTACATTCTGCCATTTTTCTACTATCCTCCCATACCTTTTTATTAATCAAATTTTCTTTACTGAACCTTTTTTACAACTAATACATGACTTTGAAGATAAGCCTGTTGCAAGTAGTGATAGACCAGCAGTGGCAAATGCCCCTATTATTGGCAAGGTATAATCTCTTTCTAAACATTTACTGCATTGAAGAAAGCCACACTGTTTACATCTGTAGTTAGCTTCCCTTTTTCCGCAAAACTCACAATAACTCATAATTACCTCAAACTATTTTTTACAAAATTCAATATTAATGTAATGCTTTGTCATTACTTCGGAATGAAAAAACTGATAATAGACAAGAGTAAGTATTAGTAAGTTTTTTTGACATTTTTGATGTAAACGTATATGTACTGTATGTAGGTAAAAATGCTTAAAAAGTATATATTACAAGTCTTTTATCATTTGTAATAGGGTAAAGTAAATATATTTGGATGAAATAAAAAAATTATATTATGAAATTATTAGCGTATGTTAGAATTAGTACACAAAATCAAGATAAAGGATTCTCTTTGGAATCCCAAAAGGGAAGTATCAAAGCCTATTGTAGTCTATATAATCATGATATTATTGATTATACAGAGGATATAGGTACAGGCTCAATACAGAATGACGGATTAAAATCAATTCTTAGCCGTCTTATCAATGAAAACTTAGACGGAATTATCGTTGATAAAATAGACCGACTTTTTAGAAATACCGAAGAATTGCTTAAAATATTGAGAAATTTAAAAGAACAAGGGAAAACATTTATCTCTGTTCATGAGCAGTTTGATGTATCTACAATAACAGGGGAGCTTTCTGTTACTGTTCTTTCTGCTTTTGCTGAGTTTGAAAAAAAACGAATCAGAGAAAGAATTCTTGCAGGTAAACAGGCAAAAAAAGATGCTGGAGGATTTATTGGAGGGACTGTTCCATTTGGGTATCGTTCGGAGTCAAAAGTTACCAATGAAGGAAAACATATAAAAGTATTAGTTCCAGAAGAAGTCGAACAAGATGTTATCAAATTTATTCACTCTCAGAGAGGAGATGGAGACAGTTATGCTACTATTGCTCATAATTTAAATCAGAACGGCTACAGGACGAAAAGAAAGAGGTTTTTTACTGCAACCCAAGTATTTAGGGTAACAAAAGATAAAAAAATAAGATTATAAACTTTATATTAGTATTCTGAAGGAAGTAATAGTGTTCCATCCGTGTAATAAAGTTTCATTGATTCAAGAGGAAATGTTGTAAATGGTATGTTTTGAGTATATAAAACATTCTCATTGCCATCAGTACATACCATTTTTGAACTCTTGTTATTCAAATCAACTTTTAATTCATAGACTTGAAAGGGTTCTTTTTTTACTTTTGCTATAGTTTGATATGAAAACACTAAATTAATAAGCCAAAAGGCTTCAGTTCTTTCTGCAAGGAATTTAACGCCATCGGTAATAATCAAATTTGGATAAACTTTGTAAAATTTTTCAGAGCCAGTAAAAAAGGCAAGTTCTTTTCTTAGTTCTTGTCTAAGTGTTTCCGCTTCATTCGGAACATTTTTATTTTCTGCTGGTTTGTTTTTATTGAATTCATTTTTTTCAATAGACATACTTTGGAGAGTAAATAATTAAGCCTATCAAGCATAGTTTTAGCTTTGTTTTAGAGTCAAGGTATGGAATATCATAAAATTAAAACTACTTTCTTAGTTCATGTTTTTTTTACTACTAAAGCTCATAAGTGTAACAATTTTTACCGAAAAACAGCCTTTTTACTATTAGGTGTTTATGGGGTAAGGCTTAAGTAAAGAGAGCCTCTAAAAATGACCAAATCAATGTTTTCTTATATCAGCAGGTGCAAGAGCATCGTATTTTTGTCGTTCTCTGTGACTTTTTTCTCAAAAAATTGTTGCTGTAAGCTTGTCAGCTCGTAACAGAGTTGATTTTTATATTTTAGCCATTATTTATATGGTGAATCAAAAAGAATTGCTTGAAGCTCTTAACCAGTTCAATGGTACGGAGAATTACTACAAGCTTAACTCTCAATTAAATCTTACTGACGGTACAAAGTACCTTATGGAGGTTGCTTATTGTTATTGGATAGGTGATATTGTTTCAAGTTTCCAGACAATAGAAAGGGTTAGAAATGAGCCTTTTCAGGTTTATACCCTTACCGTTGATATTGAAATTTCTAAGGGTGGAATCATTTGTACTGATGGTAATTGTAGGGTTCTACAGGTTCAAAACCTTCATTACACCGACTTTCCATTACGAACAATTACTCTCTATTACTGCGATAAAGTCTTGATGTTACCATCAGAGTATTAGTTTATTCTACAGGGTACATTTCCTTTCAGGTTGTACCCTGTAATTTTTGTTTATTCTTTATTTACCCTATATAGGGGTAATACTTTTTCTTTAAATTTTGAGTGTTCAGGCTTTTTATCACAAACAAGTTTATTTTCTATATCGTTTGAAAGTAACTCTAGTAACTTTTTTTGCAACCCTTCTATTTTCCTAGCCCTAATATCTGTTGAATTATCTTCAATAATATCTAATAAATCATCTTCTAAGTGATTTTCTAAATCATTTATATAATTGTAGCTATCAAAATTATTTGGTTTCATTATGTCTAAGTTTTGTCTTGTTTTTATGAGGAGGATTTTAGTACTTGTTGGTATTCCATTGTCTGCAAAACTCATTAAGCCAGTAATAGTATCAAAAGCTGTTCCAACATCGCCATACAGTATCGTAAATACTTTATATTTATTATATTTTACTTGTTCCATTGAAGAAAAAAGGCAATTTGTTTTTGATTCAATTATACCTCTATATGTATTGGTTGTACTTTTGAATTCAATGTAAGTTGAATTATCTTGTTTAAAAATCCTTGCGACTACTCTACGAATAACACCTTTTTCAGAAGTCCCAAGATAGTACATATAATAATTCCCTATAAACATATCAAGTTCATTGATATATTCTATTTCAATAGTATAGAGATTTTTTCCTCTCTTAATAAAATATCTATCATTATCAATAGAGCATATATCACAAAGTAATTTATCTATTCTTCTGATAGTTTCACTTCTTCTATTCCCTGTTTTTTTGCCGTATGTTTCAAATAAACTATCTCTAATCGTTCCATTGTTATTTAAAAACTCAAGGAAGATAGATTTATCATCGTTATCTTTAAGTCTTTTATTAATACAAATATCGTTAACGTAGATATTATGAAAACCTTGATTTGAAGTAATTACTTCAACAATACACATAGGTACACTATCTTTTAGTATATTCACACTAAAATTTTGTTTTAGGAAAGCTACCATTTAAAATTTATTTCCTTCCATAGATAAAATATTTTCTATTTACAAATTTTTCCAATGAAGTTATATACTATCATGCTATAATTCAAATATATATCAATATATGTATAATATTTTATAAAGATATATTTTCCAAAACTTTCCAAAAATAAAATAATAGTACTGTTTTTTCAATTAAATATTGTTAGCTACCTTATAATTTTAATTAGATTCTAATATAAAAGTTGTTGGAAAAATATTATGACAATACAAACAAATAAAGAAGAAAAAAAACTTTCAACTGAAAAAGGTGGACTTTTAATTCCTAACTTTATAAGTATGGTAGAAGATAAACTTGTAATAGTGCCTGTAAAAGTAGAAAAAAATAATAATAAAATATGCCAATACAAAACTATTGCTGAATGGGTAAAAATAGAGAGATACAAAGCTGGTTTAGAACAAAGAGAACTATCTGAAATGACTGGGATTAGCCGTGCTATGATTGGTAGTATAGAAACTGGGCGAAATAGACCAAGTATTGAAAATGCTTTTTTAATCTGTGAATCATTAAAAATAGATGTAGATAGTTTTTGTAAAAAATTAGAACAAGAAATAATTGATAAATATGTAACCTCTACAAAAGATTTATTTAAAAGAAAACTTTTAAGATATCAAATTAACAAATAATCGACTTATTGTTTTAAGTTTTATTAACTTTGTGTCTTTAATACTATCTTGTTATACTATAATTAATTCAAATTAGTCGTCTTCAATAAAGTCGTAATCATATTCCACATTTTTCTAAAATTATTTTTGAAATCAAGGAGAAAATGATTTGAGTATAAGTAAAACAAAGTTTTTTCTAAAAAAATTAGTATCGGTATCACTTGTCTTTTCAACTTTTTTATCTTCTTGTACTAAGCAAAATTTAATCTCGCCACAAGAAGATAAGAATATGGGAATAAAAAATGTTCCTGAATCTTTGTTCAAAGAAAATAATAAGTTATTGCAGTTGAATGGTTTAAATTCTTATTTAACATTCGATACATATTTTGATTTTGATAGGGTAATTGTAAGATACAGAGCTAGGGACAAAAAAACGTATCCACTACTCACAGATGGTGATGGAATAGATTTATTTGCTCTTTCTAGTGTAGAAAATATTTGTGCAATAAAGCCTTTTATTCCAGATGGTAAAGACTTTACAAATAAAGCCTTTGATTATTTATATAGCAGTGGAAATGATGCTATAGCAATTAAAGATGCTAATTGGGGAAATTTTACCAACCTTGATTTTTTTGTACCTAAAAATAATACAAAATCAATTACTTTCGGCACAGCTGACTGGGGAATCTATACAGGAAGCCCAGCATCAAGCTGGAAATACGAACTTTCTCGTACTGTAGAATTGAAAAAAACTTTTAAAACTTCTCAAAATCCGTTAACAATCGGCAAAGGAAAACTATTTTGTAATGACAAAACGAATGCAAGTGAGTTTTTTGATGGTGAAATAGAAAGTATTGATTTCTATAGTAAATTTAAAGAGGTTGGGAGTTATAGACTTGAGAAAAGCAAAGTCGTAAATGGTAAGTTACCAAACCTTTTGACAGGAAAATATGATGTAACTTTGCATGGTTCTTTTGAGGTAAAGAAATGGGCAACCCAAGATACCACAAAACTCAATGACCCTAATTATTATTTTGATGCGAAACTTAGAGATACGGCTTCTTCTGGCGATAATTTTGTAACATTATTCTCAAATAATGGAAATAATCTGTATGGGAAGATTATAAATTCTAATACGAAACAAATAGTAAAAGATGAATTTCTTATTTCAGCAAATACTACTAATGGAAAAGTAAAATATTTTGGTGGTAATTTACTTATATCTTATCAAGATATTTCTAATGGAAATATATATTTTAAACAGTTTGATGGCAATGGAAATCTTATAAAAGACGCAACGCAGGTAAATGTTACTCAATTACCTAATAATGTTAGCTTTAACATGAATGTTGACCCAAGCCAAAGGTATTTCGGTTTTTCCTATGATAACTTAGATATAAGCACTTGGTCTAATACTTTCCCTCACTATACACACAGTAGTGTGTTTGCAAGGGTTTTTGACCAAACATCTAAACCACATGGTAATGAATTACAGATTTCAAAAGATACAAAATATCAAAAACAGAGTTTTTACGCTCCTGCAATAGCCCTGTACGAAAATAGCCCTAAATGTTCTATTTTTTGTAATACTCAATATGCTGATACTAATTCATCAATAAATCCTTTGGTAAATTTTATAGTGGATTTCGATAAAAATACAATTTCAAATTTTACTGGCGGTTTTGGAGCAAATAGCTATTTACCAGCAAAGGTTTTTACTCAAAAACAAGATAGCACAGATGACTCTTTTAAAGTATTTTATGGGGCTGATTTCGTAAATTTAAAGATGGAAGGGTGTTGTAATAGTACTGAACCTTTAAAGCTTAATGAAGGCTCATATTCAACCACAAGAGGCTTTTCAGCTAATGCTATTACGCTTTATAACTCTAATATGAGAAGATTTTATAATGATTATATTTTTTCTTATGTTAGTACAAAAGACGCAAAATCAAAATATCAACTCATCAAAAACAACAACATATTTTCAGAGGTAACAGGTAGAGAAAATGTTCTTTCAAGTGCTGTTGCTTATGTTTCAGATGGTTTTATTTCTTCTGAACAAGTGGGAAATTTAGTTACAACTTGGAAATACAATAATAATACTTGGGAAATCCTTGATGTTATTAGTCTTACAGATGCTTTAAAAATAAAACCTACTCAAGTTGTTTCATATCCATATCAAATAGCTGTTATACAAAATGGGAATCAGACATCTTTTAACCTTTACTATGGAGAACCAAGCTCAACTGCGACCATTTCTATAGCTCTTACTGCTGATTCTAAACCAATTCTAACACAAAATGTAACTCTTGATATCAATGGTAAAGCATCTATTCCACTACCTAATGGCGTTTCAAATGGAGATTATTTTGTTTGGGTTACAGCGGCTAATTCAAATGTCAGAGGTAATATTGAAAAATTTACTGTTACTGCTCCTGTTTCTACTGGACAAGGAGATACAACTAAACCTGTTATAAGACCTCCTTCTCCCACTCCTATTCTTGTAAATAATTCTGCTCCTGATTTTGGCTCACCAGAAATTTTTGAAACCTGTTATTTAACAACCTTTGATGATGTAAGAGAGGCTGTTAAAAATAAGAAAACCATACCCTCAGGTCAACATCATTTTGCATACCATGGGCTTTTAGAAGGAAGAGGAAAAAATACTACTTTTCTTAGATGTGTTGATGCAATGAAAAATGGTTTTTCAGAAAAAGAATATCTAAGCCTGTATCCTGATGTAAAAATTGCTGTTAAGAACGGAAGTCTTTATTCAGGATTAAAACATTATATTTTAGATGGTTTTAGTGAAAATAAATTTAAAAATTATTCAGAAGCTATTAAAGACAGAGATAGTATCCCTTTAATTGCTGGTAATAATAACTCTTATGTAGAAAAAAATAAAATTGACAGATTTTATTTACCAGTTTTGAAAGGACATACATACAATGTCATTATTTCTCCCAAAGATGGATATTCAATTGATAATATAGATTTAAGGGTACTTTATCCAAACAGTAACAATATAATTAACTATAAAAGTAGTAGTTCATATAATTTATATTCTTCAAAACTTGGAAAGTATAGAGTTTTGAATTATGAATCAATTATTGATGGAAAACTCTATTTCTATATTAGTTCTTCTGGTAATAATTATTATTCAATTAATATTTTAGATATAAATATACTTCCAGAAATTGAAGAAGTTCAAGATTATGAAGAATTAATAAATGAGCCAACTCCTATACTTTTTGGTGTAAGAAGTCCATTAGATTATATTTTTGATTTAAATAATCCTGTTTTTCAAGGTGCTTTTTCTGCTTTACCTAACCCGCTTGAGGTTATAGACGCAGTTAAAGTTTATATGAACCATGAATCAACACCAAGTGAGATTGCTTGGGCAAATGTAAATGTATGGTCAAACGTTCCTGTTTTAGGAGCAGCAGGTAAAGCTGCAAAATTATTTAAAGTTGTAGAAAAAATTGAAGATGCAAGTAAAGGAATAATAAAAGTTACTGTCAAGAAAATTTCAGTAAAAATAGCCTTCAAATCATTAAAAGACTTTAAATATGCTGATAAATTTGGTATAAGGTCTTATAAGGAGCTAAACGATACAGTTGCTAAATCAGGATTACCAAGAAAACAAAATTTAGCAGGAACTTTAAAGAAAAGTGAGTGGGTTGAAGTTCATCATATACCAGATGAACGCTTTGCTAAAATTGGGACATGGGAGCAAAAATCTAATGATATGTTATCTATAGTTTTAACAAGAGAAGAACATGAAATATTCACTGCTTCATTCCGTAAAATAATAGGTAATAAAGGAGATACTGTAACTAAAGTAACTACTTATACAGCTACCAAACAAGATATTATCAACGCTACCAAAGAAGTTTATAGAGAATATCCTGAAATATTAAAAGCTTTAAAATTTTAATTATAATATTATGAAAAATATACATGAGTATTTAGAAGGGAATTATAGTAATCAAGAACTAATTTTTGATTATTATTTCTATAAAAAAATTCAATCATACGGGGGTTTTGCAAATAACAATGATAAGTATATTTATTATCTTGTTAAATTAATACTTGATGTTAATAATGGTGGGCTTATTGGTTATTTTTCTAGTACTAATTTTGAAGAAATAGTTCAAACTATTGATATTTTAAATAAAATTAGTGCTAGGAAAAACGCAGAATTGCTTTCAAAAGCAGTTCGTATTTCTAATTTCACTAAAGACTTTGATAAAAATTTAGAAATTGGTCATTCATTCTACTCCTCTTTATCTGAAAAACAAGAAAAAGAATTAGGAGAATTAGACAGAAATTTTTTGAAAAATGAAGAAGATTTTATGGAGCTATTTCTTCATTACTTAAAGCATGAAAAAGAACTTGAAAAACTAAGTGAACAAAATAAAAGTCTTGAAAATGACCACGATTTAGAAAGATAGTATTTTCTATACCTAGATTTAGGCAACTTTTCGTTGCTTGAATCTTAAAAATTGAATTATTTTATTTCCTTCTGGTTTATCATCTCTAAAAAGTGTTTCATCTTCTATATAAATCTCTCTAATAGAGCCTATAGCTCTTATCATTGGTGGAACTGTTTCTCCTTCTTCTAATATTGGATTTACTCGAAATAAGCAGTTGTCCCCTTCTGTAAGAATCTTTTTTGTATAATAGATACTGTTATGTAGTTTTTTAATCCATGAACTAAATAATGAACTTGAATTAAGGTATTTTTCAAAAAAGGTACATACTTTTCTTTTTGTATCAAATTGGTAATTTTGTTTTCCCACAATCAATTTTAGGTATTCTATACCAAATTTTGGTATGTTGTTTATAGAAAAAATTTCATAACTTTCTGTATAAGAGTAATTAGAATCACTTTTTTCATTATGGGTACTGCCTAATGTTATTCCAATCATTGCTAACATTGGAATATGCTCTTGTTTAGCCCTTTTTTCTTCTCTACAAGGAATAAGAAAAAAGACTTTTTCAGGTCTTCTATTATTCTGATTATCGGTAACTAACATTAAGCTTGTTTTATTTTCTATACAAACAGAGAGATTTACTTCTTTTACTCTTTTTAGCTGTGCTTCTTTTACAATTTGTTTGACTGTTTTGTTTTCTTTTTCTGTTAAATATTGTTGTTGTACCATGCTTTTACTCCTTACCTTCTATATTTTCGCATATTTTTTACGACTTGGCGTTTTTATCATTCATAACAAATAATGATTACTTTAAGATATTTTGGTTTACATTGACTTTATAACATTGCCTGATACTATTTTGTTGTATAATTTAAACTATATACATTTTAAAAGAATGGTAGATAAAATGCAGATTTTAGAAAAATCCATACAAGAATATCCTATATCTGTTAATACAATAACTAAAGAAGTTATTGATATTATTCTTTTGGGTGTAAAGGATGCTATCACAAGAATTTCTCCTACAGATTCATTAAAACAAACACTTGCAAATAAACTTGGGTTATTTATAAATAGTCAGCTTGAAGGTAGTAATATTGCTTATATAGACAACCCAGAATTACTTTTATATCTTTCAGAACATTTTGAGGTGGTTCAGGATATTATAAAAGCTTGTCAAGAAACACGAAAAAAGTTTGGAGCGGATATTCAAATGCAATTAGAACTTACAAATGAAATAGATAAGTCAGGAGCTTGCTCTCTTTCATTGTTATTACTTTTTCCAGAATATGATGAAGAAACCCATAAAACTATTAAAGCTTTTGGAAGACAATATACTTCCCATTTACTGCAATATGGCGTACTTTTCTCTATTACTGATGAATATCTTACTGCATGATAAAACTTTCTATTGGCGATGATTTTATTGAATCTGCCAAGGTTCTTCAAAATACAGACTTTTTACGTGAACAAAATCCTCACTTGGTAAATTCATTTCAGAGAACTACAATAAGTCGTGCGTACTATGGTATTTTTCACTTAGCTAAGGATTTTGCCTATCGTTTTTCTGATGTATTGAAGGTAAAAAAATTTTCTGATACTGAAGACTCTATACATGGAAATCTTCGTATTTTTTATGAACGAACCTCTTTAAATCTTAAAAAAGGAATTAAGGAGAAGGAACAATTTGAAATCATTGCTGATAATTTGAATACCTTAAGAAAGACTCGTAATTCTTGCGATTATCACGCTTCCATTTCTTATAATCTGAACAGTAAAACAAAACAAATTATAAGCATAATGAATGAAACCCAAGAAGAATTAAAAAAACTTCATCTTTGGCTTGATACTTTAGAATCACAAATCAAATAATTAGAGGTTGATACATGGAATATTCCACAAAAACACCAAAAGTAAACGCTATAGAACTACCTAGAGTTAATTTCCCATTTGTAATTGTAGAAGATTTACCTCCAGACCAAGCCAATGATTATTTAGAGTATCTAAGAAAAAATGCTGAGACATGTGCAGTTTTACCTGAATACCCTAATAAGATATGTTCATATTACTGGGATTATGAAAATTGGTATGATAGTTGGATTGTTGGAAAAGAAGCAAAGTCATTTGATTAGTTTACTTAAATGATTGCCTAAAGATATTTTTTGTTTACATTGACTTTATAAAGTTGTCTGATACTATTTTGTTGTATAATTTTTAGTATCTAGTTTTATGGGAGATAGTATGTTAAATTTTAATGAGAGTTTACCTTTGATAGAAAATCAGGTTATTCCTCTTAATAACGATTTAGCTCAATTTATAGCTAAAATAATGCATAATTTGATAAAGAAAACTGCACATAGTGATGTTGTTTTAGAAATAAATAATACGATTGATTCCTATTTGTCAAAAGAGTTTGCTAGTATAAGGGTAACTTTACCTAATAAGAAGGATTCTTTTTTATATCTTTCAAGAAATTTTGAGGTTATTACTAGTGTTTTAGAAATATGTAAAAATGCCAGAGCTTCATTTCCTAATTCAACACTTACTCTTTATTATGATGATGGAGCAGAGGAAGAGGAAAGTACTAACCCCTCATTGATTTTATATGTGAAACAAGATGATATGAATAAAGAAATAAGGCAAAAAATAAGGGATTTAGCTGAACCTTACGAAGAAATATTTGCAAAATATGAGACTTTTTTTCATACAGAACCTTATCTAAAAAACTATGTCTAATTTAGAATCATTTTACTCTACAGCACGTATTCTTAAAGAGGAGGGGTTTTATGAGGGTAAGGAATCTTTAGAAAATGTAAATGCTTGTAAAAGATTTTATGTAAGTCGCCTTTATTATGCTATTTTTCATGGAGCAAAGCAGACTATAATCGCTATTTCATCAGATTTACCAGAGGAAGATAGATTTAAAGAAAATATAAAAGAGGTTCATGGACAAGTAAAAGGTTTTTTTAGCTTTTTACTCGCAAATTACCCAGAACATAATGAACGTTACCGATTTAAAAGGCTTACTTCTAATATCTCTAAGCTTCATAAATTTAGGAAGATTTGTGATTATACAGAAGGTAATATTGAAAAACTTGAGCAGATTGTTGAAGATGCTGAATTTTTAGCAGAAGACTCTTATGTAAGATTGAAAAAAATTCTCTCTTGGATTGAAAATAGAGAATGAATATTAATTAATTTGTTGAAAACAGACGTTTTTTATAAGTATTTTTTAGAAATAAATAAATTGTATATATAGTTGATTAATATCAATAAAAATTGATTCTTTAAAACGTTGAAAATAATAGCTTTTACTTTTTTTATATCGTATAATTTCTAACAAATATTTTAAAATATTAAGGGACTCTTTATTATATGGAATCTAATATTTTTTTTGATAAAAACAATCATGAATTTACCATAACAAATAATGACTTACCAAATTATGAATCATGCGATGCTCCTTTATCAGTAATTTTACAAGTTACAAGAAAATGTTCTTTGGCTTGTTCATTTTGTAGTGAATCTGAACAATTTGCAGATCCTTCATTTCAAACTCTTATTTCACTAAGACATAAGTTAGACGGAGTACAAAGAGTTTATTTATCTGGTGGAGAACCATTACTGAGAAAAGATATTTTCGAACTAATTGAAAAATTTAAAGAAGAATTTGATATTGTTGGTTTACCAACAAACTCTATTCATATTTCTAAAGAAGTTTGTGAGAAGTTAAAGGGAAAAGTTAGTTATATTAATGCAGGACTTGATGGGGCAAGAAATATTAACAACTTAGTTCGTGGTGACTATGATGGAATAATTAAAGGACTGCAAAATTTACGAGATTCTGGAATTGAGGTATCTTTATCAACAGTCATATTGAAAAAAACCTTACCTTATGTTCAATACGTTGTTCAAATAGCAGATACTTTGGGTATTACTAAAGTAAAAATGGTTGTTCCTGTTTTCAGAGGGCGAGCAAAAAGTTTAAAACAAGAAGACTTGGCTAACAATAATGATATTATAGAAAAATTTGAACAGATAAAGCACCTTAAGAAAACTCTTGGTTGGAAACCAAGAGTTAAATTTACATTATGGGATAGCAAAACGGAAGGTTACGCAATACTAATTTATCCAAATCAACAAGTATATGCTTGGCCCGTTTACAACGAGCCAGATAGTGTATTACATATAGGAGATTTAAATAAAGAGGGAATAAAAGAAATTTGGAAAAGATACCCATATAAGGAAAATCATGTTAATAAATATACTGGTATTACTATGAATAAAGTTTAATTATTATGAATATACCAAAATATCATTATAAATTTTCTAAAAATAAAACTTGTAATACTGAAAATAAAAAGAGAATTGTATCAATTGATACTGAATGGGCAAAAAATTGGAAAGCAGAGGAAAAATTCATTCCATTTTGTGCCTGTTTTCATACCGTATATATTGATACTATTATAGATGTTATCAATTTAAATAATATTGAAATGACTTCTGAGTTATATTTTCGAGGAAAAAATGAAACTTCAGAAGAATATGTTAGTAATATAGATGATATTCTTGGAACATATATAAATAACTCTACATTGTTTGTTGGACACCAGATTAGTAGTGATTTACATTCTTTATCCAATTCTTCTAAGAAACTTCTAAGTAATGTTAATTTGTTAATTGAAAATTTTAGGATTAGAAAAGAAAAAATCCCCTTTGAAGAATTATCTATATTTGATACTAGGTATGATATAAAAAATAGAGTTGTTGGTGATGGTGGAGAAAAGTTACGCAATGTTTCATTACGCTATAAAGTTTTAGCTGTCCAAACAGAACTTGACAAAATGTCATTGACAAACATGTACAACAAGTATCTTTTAGATTCCGATAGTATAAAAAGGGAAATGTTAACTGTAATGAATTGGAGACACGCATTTCAGACATCTTTAATCGCATTAATAGATTTATTATCTCCAATTCATTTGTTTAATGAAAAGTACAATAGAAATTTTTTATTAACGAATGATATTATTTTTGATATGGGTAAAGATTCCTTTGTATACTTAATTTCTGAAGAGTATGGAAAAACCTGTTCCATTGAAGAAGTACAAAAATATGTGACAAAGTATTCAAAAGATTTGGTGTTATGATTATGCTGGGAGTAATTGTTGAAGGAATAGATTGTGCAGGTAAATCCACATTAATAAAAAATCTAAAATTCAATCTAAAAAAATTAGGTGGATATGATGTAAGAGAATTAGAGCATATTGATACTTTAAATCAATTTCAAAGGTATCTTCGAGAGTATGCCTATGGAGAAAGGGTTTTATTTGATCGTTCTCATATTTCAGAAGTTGTTTTTGGTAAATACTTAAGAAGTAATAAACCATTTGACTCTGAACAACTAACTATTCTTGACTTAATTGTCAAAAATAGTTATATTCTTGTTGTTGCTATTCCTAGTATAGAAGATTTCAAGAAAAGAATGTTAGAAACAAAAAATATACAAGTATTGAATAATACAGATTACGATAATGTGGTTTCACTTTTTGATTTGGTAACTAGTAAAATTCCACACATGAAATATAGCTCTGCTAATTTGGAGGAGCTAAATACTTTAATTAATATAATTATATCAAAATTGAGAGGTTCTATCTAATGTCGCCTATGATTACTACTGAAAACAATATTCCAAATCAAGGAAGTTTGGCGGATTATCAAAGTTATATTATGAGAGCATTAACTCAAAGAGGTTTTATTAACCAAGATGTAAACATGCGTTTAACTCTTTTAATTGAGGAAGTTGGAGAGTTAGCTAAAGCAATTAGAAAAAGTAATAATGAGCGATGTGATACTTCATCTGAACATTATGATGTTCAGTTAGAACTTGCAGATGTATTTTTTGTTCTTGTCTCTATTGCTAATAATCTTAGCATAGATTTATCAAGTGCATTTCTAAAAAAAGAATTGATAAACAATAATAGAACTTGGGTTTCTTCCCATTAAAAATTACCCTAATATTAGAGAGCTGATACTAACTAAGTTGGATTTATAACTGTGTTCAGTATTGATAATTTTTAATATGGCTTTTCCCAAAAGTGACAAAAATTATCGTTTGTTGAAATTGGCATCTAAGAGTTACCTAAAACGTTCGTTTTAGGTAACTCTTACTTCCCTATCTTAAACTTTCATTTCAGATAGCAAAATAGGTATAATTAACTTGTTTACTTATTCAAAGTATAGTAACCTTACTTTGTATTGAATAAAGTAAACTTTAATTTAAGGATAGTATGAAAATAGGATATGCCAGAGTAAGCACCAAAGACCAGAACCTAGATTTACAATTAGATGAATTGAAAACCGCAGGTTGTGAAAAGATTTACCAAGACTTTGGAGTAAGTGGAAGTAAAACCAGTCGTCCAGAGTTGGACAATATGCTTAAAAATTTACGTTCAGGTGATGTTGTAGTGATTTGGAAGCTTGACCGTTTAGGACGAAGCCTTAAAGATTTAGTTACCCTTGTAGAAGGATTTAATAGCCAAAAAATAGGACTCCAGAGTTTACATGACCCCATAGACACAACCACCGCACAGGGAAAGCTTATCTTTAATATTTTTGCCAGTCTTGCAGAGTTTGAAAAAGATGTAATCAGAGAACGAACAAAAGCAGGGTTAGAAAGTGCTAGAAGTAGAGGCAGAGTTGGAGGCAGACCAAAAGGACTAAGCCCCGAAGCTGAAAAAAAAGCAAAGACAGCAAAAACCTTGTATGAATCACAACAACACTCAATAAAAGATATTTGTTCTCAGTTATCTATTTCTAAAAAGACTCTTTATTCTTATCTTAGGCATCAAAATGTTACTATTAGTAGTTATCAAAGCACAAACCCTTCTATTATAAATTTACCTAAAGAAAGAGCCAGAAGAGAAGAAAAAGCAATTGATTTAAGCGATAACTTACACTACTCAAAAATTGATTTTTTGCTTAGACCAAAGGGTAAGAAGAATTTTAATGAGTTGGATAACTTGTTTATTATTGAAATTGAAGAAAAAGTTTTTAGTAAGCATAAAATGGAAGTTATTCAGAAAAATGATGAATTTGTACAATATCATATTTCATTACCGTATATTTTTACTGAGCTACAGGAAGCAACCACAAGAATTGAGGAATTTATTTTAAAATCGGCAAAGAACAAAAATATAAAGATTCAAGTATTCTTTTTTCCTGTTGATTGAGTAATTTTATCAAACCTATTTAAATTAGCTATGAATAACACTTTTTATCTTGAATGTTCCGACCAGAAGCACCATAAGTTTTATGAGGTTACTTTATCATTTCCTATAGTACTTGTAACTTATGGAAGAATTGGAAGAAACGGACGAAACACTTTTAAGTACTTCCCTACTTCTACAGATGCCCTACATTTTTTTCACAGGCAAATAAAGTATAAACTCAAACGTGGATATAAAAAAGCAGTTAGAGGATCAACAGAACCCAGAGGCAGACTTACATATTTACAACAATTACGAATTCCCTTTTTATAATCTTGGTAAAATCTAGTTATTATAGTACAGTACAATCACTGTTATTTTTTTAGTAATGAGTTATGCCAAAGAAAAAAGAACCAAAAAAAGATAAAGAATTAGGCTCTAGTATTCAAGAATTGGAACATTTAAGAATGGAGTCTCTTTATAATGATGTGGTTAGTATCATTGAAAGTGCGAGAGCTACCGTTTACAAAACAGCAAATTTTGAAACCGTAAAGGGTTATTGGGGAATTGGGAAACGGATTGTTGAAGAAGAGCAACATGGAAAAGTCAAAGCAGAGTACGGAAAACATGTTATCAAAAACCTTTCTAAAAGATTGAGTGATAAATACGGAAGTAACTTTTTTGAGCGTAATCTTGAAAGAATGAGAAAATTTTATGTATGCTTTCCAATTCCGACCGCATTGCGGTCGGAATTATCTTGGACTCATTACCGAGAGCTTTTAAAAGTTGAAAGTCCCAAGGCACGAGAGTTCTATATGAATGAATCTATACACGGACGTTGGGGAACTCGAACACTTGAGCGAGGTATTTTAACCAAGCTCTATGAACGTACTCTTATGGTTCAATCAAATCCAGAGGATGTAAGAGATTTAGTACAAGATACAAAAAATAATGCAAATGAAGGAGATTTTACACCAGAACAATTTATAAAAGACCCATATAATCTAGCTTTTACAGGAATTAAAGCCCACTCAAAATATTATGAAAAAGACTTAGAACAGGCTCTTATGGATAAGTTGCAAGATTTTATTATGGAATTAGGAAGAGGTTTTGCTTTTGTTGGCAGACAATACCGTATCACTGTTGAGGATGATAGTTTTTATCCTGATTTAGTTTTTTATAATTATATCCTCAAATGTTTTTTGGTTATTGACTTAAAAACAGAAAAGCTTACCCATAAGGATATAGGGCAAATGGATTTTTATGTGAGATATTTTGAAAAAGAAATAAGGCAAAGTAATGATAATCCAACTATAGGCTTAATCCTTTGTGCTGATAAAAATCATAAACTGGTCAAATATACCTTATTAGATGATTCTAAAAATATTTTTGCTTCAAAATACCAACTGTATTTACCTTCTGATGAGCAACTGGAAAAAGAAATTATTGAAGAAAAGCAAAGGTTAGAACAAGAAAAAAGGCTTAGTGAAAATGAGTAGTAAAACTCCAACTAATACTTGCATAAAATATCACTTTAGATAGACCTTTAGATAGGTATAAGTTATTTTAAATAGACTATATGTATTGATTAAATAAGGGTTTATGTTTATAATCTGATAGGTTTATGTATTATAAATTATAAAGCTATCTAAAGATGAATTATGATAAATCAGTTCAATTTGTTATAACAACAACAGGTTTTTCTTATGATTATATAAGAAAAATCATTAAAGAATTACAACCAATATTATCACCCTATATGCAAAGAGGCGATAACAATAGCATTCTTTTTGATTCAAATGCCATTGTAATATTTGACCAAGTAAAACAATTAAAACAAGGTGGTTTAAATATTAAAAGTATAAAAGAAAAACTAATGTCTAAACCATTAACCGAACCACATAAAGTATACCCAACACCTATCCAAACTTCTATCAAAACCGACGTAATAGAAACCTTATTAAGTGATTTAAAAGAGGCACATAGAAGGACTTTAGATGCTAAAGACCAAACTATACTAAACCTAGACAAACGTATAAATAGCTTGGAAAGTCAAATATTATTAATTACAGATGGAAGAACACCTGAACAAGTAAGAGCTGAACAATTAACTAAGGAAAAAGAGATTTTAGAAAAAGAGTCTAGGCTTGTTCAAGCTGAATCTAGGATAATGGAGAAAGATAATCTTATAGAGGAATTTAAGAAAAAAGAAGAAGAGTTAAAAAAGCAAGATAGAGAAAAGGCTCTTGTCTTATCAGAAAAGGACGGATTGATTAAGAATACAGAATTATCTCTTAAAGAAAAGGAATCCGAACTTATACGTTTTAAAGAAGAACAAGAAAAGCAAAATAGAGATTATCTACAGAAAGAAGAACGAAAAAAAAATATTTTATCTGAATTAGATTCTTTAGAAGGTAAATGGTTTGTAGGGAACAAAAGAAAACAACTCTTAAAAGAACTTCTTGATTAGCTATCTAAGTACTTTTTCAATTTCTGCCTGTATTGATTCAATATACTCTTTTGTAATTATTCTTGCTTTCCAATTTTCAAATGTTTCAGGAATATATCCAAGTTCAGTTTCAAACGGTCTTAATTCATTCATAACAAATAATCTCATGCTTTTAGGCTGATTTGTTATAAGTGTTTTATCTATTACCCCTTTATTTTTATCGTTTATGAGAACCTCATAAACAAGTCCACTTTTAAGGGTACTAAGAATTTCTATTATTTTTGCCTCTAAGCTATCTACATTATTAACTATATATTCATGAAATTCATTGTATTGTGATGATTTATACTTTTCTTGTATCTTTGTTTCAATTTGACTTTCAAGTTGTTGTTTTCTCTTTTGGTTTTGTTTTAATTCTTTATCTAGTTCATGGAAATAATTTTCCATTTGTTTATCATCTTTGAATAATGAAACATAAAAACCAGCAAGATTCTTTATAGAACCATTCTTATACTCATTTTCTGAATATTTTGAAAGATATAATAAATATTTCTCTATATTTGTTATATTATTTCCAAATGCTTCTTGAACTGCTTGTATTTTATCTTGAAAGGTATCTGTTAATACAGAAATATTGTACCTTGCAAAAAATTCTTTTAATTCTTTGTTAGTAAAAATTATTTCCTCTTTTTTAAAGAAAGTATCTTTTTTAGCTTCAATTCCATTTGTTTCTATTGCAGGTGCAGGTAATTCTTTTAACTTATTTCTACGTTGTAGATACTCTTCTTTTTTACCTTCTTTTAATGACATAGAAAATTTATATCCATTAATCTTACGCCCCTCTTTAAAGGGTTCTATTTTAATATCCATATCTGATAGCTCGTTTATTTCCTCTTGTGCAGGTTGTATGATTCTTTCATTGAAATGGCTTATTTTTTTATATTCTCCCTCTTTAATTGCTAAATAACGGCGTAATTGTTCTAAAGAAAAGTTTTTTTCAGAACTTCCAATTTTTATCATGAGATAATCAAGAGCTAGGCAATAGATGGAAAGAGCGTATTTACTTTGAAACTTATTTGAGATAATCAAATCAATTTTTACATAAGCCTCCTCCCCCATAGCTAAAAACCTTTCTTCTAAAAAAGGACTAAAAGCAAAGATACATACTCCTGAATTATCAGGTATATCACACCCTGCAAGAAGAGGAAAAGATTGCCAAGAATTTAGTTTATCTTTTCCAAAAATATTCCATTGTATTGCAATTTGATTTAATCCATGTAAGGCTTCTTTTAATTTTGTGTCATTACTTGTGTTATCACTCCAACCAATTAATTCTCTTAATTCACTTAGCTTTATAGTATATTTTTTCTGCTTTCCCATCGTAGGAAATGCCTTATATACAAGCTCAAACCAAAGCTTTTTTTGAAGTAAAGTAATATCATTTTCAATATGTATAGCAGAACTAGGAATATTCACCATTTTTGATGGTTCAATTTCTATTAATTCTCCATCATGCTTAAATTCAATTTTTTCTTGCGTCATATTTTTTACCAAACTAAGATTAAATTTTTACTAAATTAAGTATAATTATAATTACCACTTATGTCAATATTTGAGGTAATTCATGCTCGAAATGTGGTAGTTCATGCTCGAAATGTGGTACATTAAGAAATGTATCTGCTCGAAATGTGGTAGTTCATGCTCGAAATGTGGCATTTGCAATATTTCTTAATACCGAAAAGCCTGTACTAGACTAGCTTAGCTGAGTTATCCACAATTTGACAAAATAGCATATAAATACATGCTTTAATTAAAAATATATATACAAACAAACAGGGTATTTTTTTATTCAAAAAATTATTCTAAAATTTTAAAAAATAACCTATTCTTTTTTTTGCTTGCTTGCTTTTTTAGGAATTTTCTAAAAGAAAATATTTGGTATTCGCTATCGCTCATATCGTTTTTAATTTTTGAACGGCTAACGCCTTACAAAAAAATTAAGAAATTGGTGTTCGCTAACGCTCACGTTTTTTTTCTTTTCTTACTTAAAAATTTTGCGTTCAGAAATAAAAAGATTGTCAAGGATTGCTAACGCAATTTTTTTTGAGTACAAAAAAAACAAGCCCTATGACAACTTTTTATTCTTCACTAAAAAAGAGAAAGTAAGAAGAAAAGAAAAAAAATGAAATGTTTTACTAGTGTCTAGCTATTACTTATCCTCCTCTTTATAAGTAATACAGAAAATAAAAAAAGTACAAAAAGGGTAAAAATAAAATTTCGGGGCGGGGTGGGGGCGGTTTTCATATTATAACCATATATCAGAAATACCCCTAAAACGCATTTATTTGACTTTTAAGGCAGGTCTAATACAAAAAAGGTTACTTTATACTGTAATGAAAATACAACCTCTTAAAACGCATTTAAAACAAAAGTCCAAATACAAAATATTTTATACTGCCGAAAGATTATATTTTTCAAGGACGGGATTTTTTGAAAAAAAATTGTCGGACTGAAAATATAGTTTTGAGGTCAGTTAAGCGAACCCAGAATGAACACTGAAAACTGAATAATGAGAACCTTTTGATAAAAGGTCTTGTTTCATATCTTGAGGAATAGATAAAATTTCTATATTTTCTGATTCTTCCTTATGGTCAAATATTTTTATCCTATCATTTTTGGTTTGAACGTGAGTTATTCTATTGATAAAAAATGTATTTCCTTCTTTAGAGCCAACATATTCTGTTTTCAACAGAAGAAATTCTGAAAGACCAAAAGCAAAATACAATTTTCTCTTTAAACTCGTAAATAATTTTGCCATTGAAAAATATATTGAGAAACTAAATTTCATAAAAATACTACTCCTGTTATACTGGTAAATCAAGAATATTGTTGTGTTATAGAAGGTTAACCATGAGTAATGATTTCAACAGAAAATTATTTTTTAGATGTTATAAATCAGGATATGAGAAAGGAATATGCGATAGAGAACAAATTTTAGTTAAAGAGGCAAGAGGAAGACAAAATGTTATATGAAGATATTTTTGATGATTCAAAAAAGGTAAAAATAAATTACCCGTATTTTTATGTCATAGTTCTTAAAGGTAATGAACATGATGTTATTCCAAATTTTGTTTTCTCAGATTTTAAAAAATTCTATGATACTTATGATTATTTTAGCTTTGATAAAAAAGTTGAAAAATTTGGCAGAATACAGACCAAAGGAAATACTTTTAGTGCTAGATTACCATTACTGAAGAGGTTTTTAAACAGGCAAGAGGAAAGCCTTATTGAATATAACAAGTATTTTGAGGAAGAACATGTGAAAATAACTGAGTTTATGGAAGATAGCAAAATCAAAGAAATCGAATATGAAATGTTTTTTAGGTTAGGTAATTAGAAAAATACCCTAATACTAACTATAATTTACTGTTTAGCTAATCTTTGGAAATATTCAAAAATCAACGATTGAGAGGCTGAATTTACTAAAACATTTTTTTTAACTTGTATAACATCTTTTGAAGTTATTTTATCAACCTCAATAAAGGGATTAAATTCTTTTTTAATTTCATGACTGCTATAGGTTGCATACGGACTTGTATATTTTCCAACAGCACATAGAACCACTTTATCAACTTCTACTTTTTCCAAAAGGTTTTTTGTAGCATCAAAAGATAGTCCTGTAGTGGTAAAATCATCAAGTACAATCACGGTTTTATCACGTATTTTTCTTTTTATATCCAGACACAGGGAATTAAACTCACTTTCAAAGTTAATTTTATGATGTTCTTTGTTTGTTCTTGCAATACTTTTATTTAAAGTTGTTCTCCAACGTACCAGACTATCTTTTATACAGTAACTTCCGAAGCGATAGGAGAGTGCTGGCACGGTATCTTCTAAAACCTCGTTCACTCCTCCTGGATTATGATTTGGGTAAAGCAAAAAACATGAATCGGAGTTGATAAGCCCTTCTTGTGATAATTGGTAAAGCATAAAATCAATAATTGCTTTACCTGCATATACTTTTTTATCATTTCCTATCATAATATTTTTTTTAGCTTGAAAAATATCTCTTAAAACAAAACTATTTTCTGAGTTTGACGGAAATTCTATTCTTGCATTTATCATAGTTCGGAAACAAACCTGTAATCCTTTAGATGTTTTCCAGTCTAAAGAATAAGTCCAAAGCGGAGCAGTATCACGGTATGTTTTTACAGATTCAGGAAGGGCAGATTTTATAATGTTGAGAGTTGCCATAAGTACAAATCTAAAAGGTAATATCATTATTACCATACTTAGTTCATGTTTTTTATAGCAACCTGATTTTTAAAATTGCTCTATAAGCCTTTATAGACATCACCCCGCCCGTCTACCTTATCAATAAAAATTTCATGCTCATTCATGCGAAATAGTATTCTATAATCACCTACCCGAAGCCGATAAATAGGAGGTGTCTTTTTACCTTGTATTTTTTCTACATCACCCAAAGGGAGCAGTTCAATAGCTTTATGTATTCGTTCTTGGGTTTTTCGTTCGTATTTTTCAAATTTCTTATCAAACTTTTTTGAATAGTGCTTTTTCATGAGGGTTATTTTTTAAAATTGTACTTCTTATTAAATTCGTCTTCTGAGATATAGTCGTTATCCTCAATAGTCTTTAAAATTTCTTCCTCATCATCAGGCTCTAAGACAAGAGTAAGCTTTTTATCAATATCTTTTTTTGTACTCATAAAACTATCTACAGCCTCACGAAGAACCTGAGCGATAGATTTATTTTCAACAAAACCAATAGTCCGAGCCTTATTATATACTTCGGGGTTAATCTGAAA
>ERZ1292633.1420-Hain-H41-02um-R1-1420-length-25912-cov-6_pt1 | contig 25912 bp, 12 predicted proteins | sample MGYA00564406_ERZ1292633 | MGnify/ENA primary metagenome ERZ1292633 (study PRJEB36523, sample SAMEA6512639) | groundwater metagenome | collected 2019-01-08 | study: AquaDiva: Metagenomics assemblies of 32 groundwater samples | reverse complement strand
CCCCCCCCGGGCCGGGGCCGCCGCCGCGGGGGGCGGCGCACGACACTCCAGACAAATAGGCATGTGGATCGTAACCGAAGGGGGGTGTCCTGAAGACGTACGACCGTATACCGGGAGAGGCAGGAAGGAAGGAAGGAAAGGGGGAAATGCAAACAACAATACGGCATTATTTCAGTTCTCACCACCCTGCTGTGGTGATTGTCGACGCCGAATGCGTGTGTCGTCGTCGTCGCGATGACAATCGCACAGCGCCTTCAAGGTCAGCAACGGTGGCGTGAGAATGAACGCGCGGACCTCGAAAACTCATGACGCGGCATTGATCGTGTTGTCCCAGCTGCCCGAGGCGAGAGTGCGGCTGTCGTGGGCGAACGCAACGGACAGAAAACTTCACGGATGTGCCCGTGCAGCGGTGCCCCCTCGGGCTGACCCGTGGCGATGGTCCCACAGGATGATGGTGAATGCAACGGACATCACGCCACTGGTGTGCCCCTTCAGCGATGGTCCCTGAATCGTAGCGATGGTCCCACAGTGTTGTCAGAGCTGCCAGGGTGCGACCTTCGGGAGTGAATGCAACAGAGGTGACGCTGCTGCCCCGACGAATATTTTCGGTGCTTGTCTATTGGCAAGCACCATCCCTGGCACAAGGGCCCCCAGGGCTCAACATTACTGCGAGCGATGCCACCAGTTCCCACCAACACGACCACGAACCCTGGAAATCGTGCCAGTGTACTTGAGGGTACTTTCCCCAGACAACACACATAGTAGTTCCCACCATCAGCAGGTCAATCTTGCGGAAACTAAGTTGCGGCATTGTCCCATCCAGTTGTCCCCGACACACACCAGCCCCGCTAAGCCGGTACAATCGATCGCTCCAAGGGCGAGGGACGCGGAGAGCCATCCGGCACCGACCGTAGAAAGCCGCTCAAGCCCCTTTCTGGCATCGAAGCACGTCAAGGAGCCGCAGCTTGACAGCCAATTCTCGCCCACGGAGGTTAGCTGGGTCAACCCGGAGACATCGAACGCCGCAAGCTGGTAGCAATATGCGAGCCAGCATGCACCGACGGAGGTCAGCCGTGCCAACCCGGTGGTGTCCAACGCGGTTAGCGCAAAACAGTTGGATAGCCAGTTGTCGCCGACGGTGGTCAGCTGCGATAGGCCAGTGCAATCAATCGCGGTCAAGCAGACGGAGAACGTGAGCCAATGGGACCCGACGTTCGTCAGCCGCGTCAGTCCGCAGCAGTTTAACGTTGGCAAACGGCGGCAGTTGTGCAGCCAGGACGTGCCGACCGTGCGCAACTGTGTGAGCCCGGCGCAATCCAGACGCGTCAACGCGTCGCTACTCGACAACCACTGATCACCAACGGACGTTAAACGCGAGAGCGGCGTGCAATCCAGAGTAGCGAGGCGCGGGCAGTAACAAAGGCAGTACGCACCAATGCTCGTGACGTGGTTGAGTCCGGTGAGATCTACCTGCGTCAGATGAAACGCATTATGCAACCAGTGGTCACCCAGGGTGACCAGCGCACTCAGACTTGCGCAGTCCACCACGGCAACCATGTCAAAGCAGCGGCGCCGCCAAGGCGCATCAGACACCTCACAGACATCCGCATCGTTGACAAGGCACACACTGCGGGTTGCGGTCGAGTGCTCTGCTGCATTGACGTCGGAGGGACGTACGACCGGGGCACGGTCAGGTGCCGGTTCCATTTTCCCCCCTTCCGTTCACCTTGCCCGTCTGCAGAGAGTGTGTGTGGTCACCTGACACTCCCGACGATGTCTCCCGCATTTTTTCCTGGGAGGACTGGGAAGGAGGACGAAAGCTAGCGCTCGACATGCAGTGATGGGTCAGAAGATGAGGAAAACAACCAACCCTCGTTCGCCAACGGAAAGGGTGATCAGTGGTTCGGGCGACACCGGGTCCACGATGGCAGAGAGAGAGAGAGAGAGAGAGAGAGGCCCTGGGACTCTCGTCCGTTGCTACGGGGGCGGCGTTTCGCGTTGATGGGTGGTGCTACTCGTGAGCGGCTTCCTCGCGTGATGATGCGGCTGGGGGCTCCACGAGGCAGCACCTCTGCTTCACTAAGAAACTGCGACCTATGACCCGCGGCGCCGTTGAGTCCGCTGCCGCTGTCGGCGACGAATTCGGCCCCGCCCGACGAACGAGTGATGCGAAGGAAGTATTCGTATGCCCCGCGTCGGCCGCGCGCGACAAACTGCTCTCCAGCCGCCTGGCATCGATGGGCGCCAAGCGCCGCTCGCCGCGCAGCACGACGCGACTGCACACCTCCACGACACGAGTGGCGGCCCCTTGGGCGACCATGGCCGCCGGCGCACCTCCACCACGACCTCCGCCAGCCAGCCCACTTTCAGAAGGCGCGTCGGACGGGATCCGCGGGGCCATGCGCTGCAGCAAGGGATGTCGCTTCGCCGCTGGCGGCGGGCCACCACATGTCGGTGGGTGGAAGGGACACTCCGTCGTGGGAGGAGGGGACGGCCCTCGGGCGCGACTCGCCAACCCGACAGCGTGGGGCATGTACCAAAGCGCGGTGGCGGCCTGGGAAGCTGACATTCGCGGCTCGAGAGCGGCGAGGGCCGTCGTCGCGCTGACCCACGCCTCGTCCGATACACGGCGAACCTGCGTGTCATCGACCTGGTGGAGAAAGTCGAGGATCTCCAGGGTGAGCGTGACTTCCAGAACGGTGGCCGGCGACTCGGCGCTGAGGGAGGAGCCGACCACTCCCGCCGGGTCGCTTGCGCCGGCCACGGCTGTCTCCTGCGGGTCATCCTCGATCACTACGGCTGGCTGATCTTCCCCGACGGCGACGTGTCGCAAGACGCGTAAATCCAGGATCGCGGACGTTGTATCGGCGAGGCATCGCTTGACGAGCGCCGCATTGTTCGAAGACACGGTATCTCCTCCAACCCTAGTCGCGTACCACGGCGCAAGCCGCAAGGTGGCGAGGCGGCACAGCGACGCGGCGTATAGCAGTCGGTTGTAGTACCTCCACGACTCCGAGGAAGATATGACAGTCGCCGCGACGACGGCGGCAGGGGATTCACTGAGAGGAGCAGCAGCATCGGTGGTAAGTGGCGGTGGTGGTGGCCGTTGTGTCAAAAGGGCGGAGCGACCTACCAAGGTATCGCAAATGGCCGCCAGTTGCGCTTCGAACGACGAACGCGTTGTTGCCAAATCAGCCACATGCGAATCCACCCCCATGCCACCACCCCCCCCTTGTTGTGGATGCTGACGTTGTACTCGTTGTTGGTCAACGGCGAAGGCCGACGCGCACGCCAATTGCGTGACGCCGAAGAACGCTTCGGATACGGCTTCGTCTGTTGCCCCTCCTCGTCCCCCAGCAGTAGAGGCGGGAACGGCCGCCACGCTAAGGGCGTCCGCGAGTACCCGCAACAGGCCGATGCCCGCTGCCGTGGCCCGCGCCCAATCCGTCGTGGCCCCGCCTTCCACTGGAGCGGCGTCGGCATCGACGACCGTGGTGTTCGAGGGGTCGCTGACACCACCGCGGGGAACGGAGGGAGCAGCGGCCGCGAGGGCGTGGTCGGGGAAGGCCACAAACGCGGTCACATAGTCCAATGCTTGGGCCGCCGTATCGGCCAACTCTTTGATCGCTCGCGCGGACCAAACAAATACGGAGGCCCCATCGGAGGTCGGCGGTGATGTGCTGCTGCCATCGCTACTGGGCGTCGATTCGCGACGACCGCGGGACAACGCCACGACCGCATCATACAGCGCGATGATACCAACGCGCACAACGGCACGGGGCCACCCCAAGGAGGCACTTTCTCCACCAGTTCCCTTCGGGTCGGGCGGCTTCGCGAGGCCAACAGCGGTCGCCGCCACCTCACCGCCCCACGCCGGCAAGGTGTACGGCGAGTGATACTGTCCACTGCACAGCTGAACAAACCGCTCCAAGGCCCCGGCGTGCGAGTGCAGGAGGCTGTAGTGCTTGTCGGACAGGGGTGCAGCAGATGATCCTTCCAACGTGGGCACCGTCCGCAATGCCGCTCCGCTCAAGAGCAGCAACTGCGCGAGCAGCGCCATCGGGGGATATGGAAACGACGCCCGTGACGACAGGACGTCCAAGAGCAGAATCGTGTCGCCGATCGTCAGCGGGTGGGGAAAGCGGAACGCCGCGGTGGCGACCCGCGGTTGTGCGCTGAGGCTTTTCTTGTGATCTTCGAGCGAGGACAGTAAGAACGCTTCAGCGACTTCCGCGGCCGGGCGAACGAAGCGCTGCACGGCCAGCACCGTTTGTGCGACCAGCTCGCGGGACTCGGCGCTTTCCGAGGCGGCACGGTTCAGTGCTTGCAGGGTGGAAATGAGGGCAGCGAACGTCATCGCCATCGATGAAGCGGCGGACTCACTGGATGGGATGGATGCCACGCCGGGGACGTCGCTGACCGGGGCGCTCACTGTTTTATCCGACGGATCCATGATGATGCCTTGGAGCACGGCCGTGACGAGCCCCTTAGCGGCCCGGATGTGCCACACGCCAAGCCTCGCCATGGCCGACAGCGCGAGCGACGCCTCCCTGGGGCGTAGTCGCGGCGGAGGCAGACCCCCCTCCCGTCGTCGGTCACATGACATGGACCCCCCCCCGGCCGCCAACGGCCGGTCGAAAAACAGAGGGAGGATCGTGGCCACCATGCGATCTTTTTGCCGGGGTGAAATGGAGTGCGTGCCGCTGATCGTCGTCGCCTGGGATGACACTCCCCCTTTCGATGCCGACGACGATGGCGCTGCGCCTAACCGACTGACCGAAAACAGACAAATCACAACGTCGCGAAGCCGTCTCTGCCCGACGGGGGCAGTCACAACGACGACGGCGTCCGTCGGCACAACGTCGTCACCACCGCGTGGCGCTGACGCAACGTCACTTCCCCCTGCGACATCGCACAGTCGATCAATCACGGAATCCGCCAAGGCGAGAAGGTTGTTGCCGATGACCAATGCCGTCGCCACATCACCACGCCGCTGGACCAATGGAAGACTCGCCGCGGTAAGGGAAGCCCCAGCAGGGAGGTTGGAGGAGCGTCCTGCAAACTCGACGAAGGCTTCCATCCTGGTGACGGCCATGGATTCATTCTGCTTCGAACTAGCATCCCGCGCAGCCCTACTGGCCAACGGCACCGGCGGCGGTGATGCCTTCTGCCTCAACCAGTCCCGAAGCTCCGCGATGGCCGAAACAAGCGGCGAGAGGTCGGCCAAGGGAGGGAGAAATCGCCGCTGGAAGACCGTGTTCAGCGCTAACGCCCGCGCGAAAAGGGGAGATTCGAGATGGTGTTCCTCGACGATGTCGCGCGAGTCGTTCGCTACCGACTGAACGTGCTTGAGCGCGGACGTAACGGGAGACAAGAAATCGACGAGCACAAAGCGGACCATGGAGAACGTGGCGTCGTCGGAAGCATTGTCGTTTACTCGCCCTCCCCTCCGCTGCTCGCCGGACGCAACGGCTCCCTGTTTGATCCACGCAACCGCAGCTTGTACCGTGGCTGCCGTCGCCCGCCACAAGAACGTGGTCGTCGCGGCGTCTGATTTACTGTTGTTGTTGCTGTTGTTGCTCGGAGCAGGGCGACCCCCTTCGCTCAGCACGACTCTCGTGATGCGTGCCCTCGTCGGATCGTCTTCTTGTTGTGTGTACGCCGCCAAGCCGTCGTTAGCGTGTCGTTCTTGGAGAACCGCCCCGGCAAGCGCATCCGCGACGGTTTGCATTTCACGCAGCGCGGTCGTACACGCGATGGCCAATTGCCGAATGGCTTCTCCCTGCTGCGTTGCCGTGGCGGTACCCACCGTGTCGGTCCCCGCGACGAGGGACGAAACGAACTCTGCGCTCTCTGAGAGGCTTTTCCCACGCCGCGCCATATCCTCCAAGTACCCTTCTGGCGACCCACGTGGGTCACACGTTGACGAGCAGGCGGCGGCACGAGGAGGAAGAGGAGGCAGAGGAGGCAGCTGGGACAGCGACGTGGTGGCGGCGGCGGGGGTGGTGTTCAGCGTGGCCAGGGCGCGCCGAATGAGCCAATCGTCGACGACGGCAATGGTGGTTCGGAGGTTGTGATGTGCTGCATACCCATCGGTCTGCGGGGATACCGTCGGAGCCGCCAGAGAGATTGACTCGGCGTCGCCCTCTGCGGCTGCTTGCGTCTCAGGTTGGCTCTTGTGGGCCGACGGCAGTTGGATGCTCCTCGATTCCGAGGCAGCTTCGACTAACAGGCGCTTGAACACCGCATGATTCGCCATCAGTTCAGTCACAAAGCGGCACTCATATGGCGATAGGAGCTGCATCGTTTTATCATCAGTGACCTCCTGGCCGGCGGCGACTATGGGGGATGACAACATGGCGGCGCCGAGTGCCATCTTTTTCAAGCACGCCAGCGATAGCCATGCCAGGGCGACGTCCACCGCGGTGGTAGCGGTCGTCGGAAATGGACGACCATCATTTGTGGGCGAAGGCAGCGTTTGTAGTAGGAGGAGTGTGTCCACAGTGGGCAGTGTGCCGGATTGAGGATGAATGGGATCCACCGCGACACCGCCGCTCACTCCGCCCAGCTGACACAAACGTTGGATAAATGGGAGTAGTTCGCGAACTTGCAGGGACACCTGTGGCGGCGGGGAGATCGCTGGCCCCGCGGCAGACTTTGCTGCGCCGCAGCGCAACAACCTTTTTGCCACCACTCGCACCGCACACGCCGATGGGTCATTGCGCGACGTTTGGCTTTCGACAACACTTGCCCAGGCGGCCGAATCGGTTTCCCTGACCAGGGTCGCAAGGCGGTTGAGCAAGGGCGGAGACCATTGCCGCCGCGGCGACCCTCCCGTCACGGCTGCCCCGGGAACGGAAAGTACTACGGCACACTGATCGATCATGACCATCGCCTCGAACAACAGCCTGACTTGATAAAGATTTAGAGCGTCGGCATGGCGACCAATCCCTTCGGCGATCCAACTGGCGAGGTGGGTGATTTCGTCGGCCGTAAACGGAATGGTCGGGAGAGAGGAAGCAGCCGCCGTCGTCGTGGTGGTGCGCGGTCGTCGTCGCCCTTCCTCCTCCTCCTCCACCGACGTGCTAAGGACCGTGGCGAAGTGCTGCGCGAAGGAAACCAGCTGGCGCAGCTGTCCCGCGTTGGGCAGGAGCCGCGGTGCCGGTAGAAGCCGTTCGGAGGACGAGGCACCTTCCGTGGGCAGTTGCTGGGTCACCGCCACTGTACCGGCAAGTCGCTTAAACAAGACGGATGCCGCCGCCTGGAGCGGCAACATTGCATTTTCGCCCCGTTTCGAATTGTGACTCCCCGCCGCCGCCGCCGCTGCCGTTGTTGCTGCTTTTTGGGCGTCCGTAGCGCGAACGTTGTGGCTCATTCGCGCCGCCATGGCGCTCACCACCGCCGCGACGTTTTGAAACTGACATCGGGGCGGGCGGTCGTCGTGAAAAAGAAACGCTCGCGCGAAGTATATCTGCACAAGGCCAAACAGGGCGTTGAGTTGTTCCTGACCGCGGCGACACCACCACCACCCTTGTTGTGGTTGCCGTTGCACGGTCGAGTTTAAGGCGTTTGCACCGACGGCGGCAGCGTCTGGTGGTGAGTGGGTTGCATCGCTGTTACCGGTTTGAAACAACAACCGATCATCGCAGGAGGCGGCCACGCTGCTCAGCGCTTCGGACCAGCGACGGAAACAAAGCTGCAGCAGAGCGGTGTCCAGGGCGCCCAGCGGCTTCATCGCGTCGCCTCCTCCGGGTGACGTGGTAAGGACGCCGCCCTGCGCGGCGGACAACGTACCCTTCGTGGCCCCCCACAGCCACTCGGTGAGCGCATCGAACCACAGACTCACGGCGCCGAGAACCATACAGATAGAGGGCTCATCCGCTTCATCGCGGACGTAGCCCACCCACGCCTCGACGAGCTTACTCAGCGCATTGGCCGCCTTAATGACGTTTGCACACTGCTGCGACGTGACAGAGGTAACGGTCACCGTCGCGTCGTCGCGCGTCGACGGGGCAGACGGATGGTCTCCACGACTGCCGCGCTCAGCCGATAGCAACGCGTTTAATCGCACGGTGCCCGCGACGTGGTCGCCGCCTCGATCCTGCCCTCCGCCGCCGCCCATCGACGCGAGATCGCGAGCGTGATGTAGGAGCAGGGCGGCGACGGCTCGGGCGGCCCACCGCGGGTGGGGAGAGGCCCCGGGCAAGCTCAGAAGCACAGCGGCGAGACCCGCCACGGCCATGTCAAATGGTCCTGCGTGAAGCCTCAGGACCGTGGCACCGTCGAGGGTGGTCACATCCGTGGATCGGAAAATCAATCGCCACATTGCGGTGTATTGGCGGGCGAACCGCTGGCCACCACGGTCGTCTCTAGGTCCGGTCCTTTCCACGTCCACCGATGTGTCGTGCCCAGCGCTACTGCCGGTGCGACATGCGTCGCCGTCGTTGTCGTCGCCCATCGTTCCTCGGCGGTGCTCTTCCAGGACGAGCGCCATGCCCGGGATTACGTGCTGGGCGCCCCCGAGACACTGCACCTCGGCCTCCGTCAACCCGTAATCGCGACACACCAGCTCTTCCTCCTGCTCCGCCGCCGCTTTCACCAAGGGTGGCACGGCCGGCGACGCGGCTGGTGGCACCTCTTCACCCACGCGCGACGCGGCCATCAGGTCGGGCGGGGACGACGTGACTTCGTCACCGCCGACGGCACCGAACGCCGTGTTGCTCATCAGAGATAATGCAGTCTCTTTTGACACGTGCGCCTTGAGAAGCGCCGTCGTAAATTGAGGTAGTAGCCCAGCGAGGCGAAACAACGACGACAGCGACCGGCGGGGGGCGGAAACCACGCTGGCCAGCGTCGAAGCCGGAGTTCCACTTGAGCCATCCGCTACGTCACTGGCATTCGCGACCGGCTTGCTGTCCGACGGGGCCGCGGATGCGGCTCGGAGGCTGGCGCCTACCGGCAAGAGTTGTTGGGCCCAATCCTGAGGCTCAACGCCGGCCAGCATCCTACCGAAGCTTGCCATCACGAGGCACCATTCACCGCTGGAGAGTGTCGCTGTTCGGAGGGGGCTGCCCCCTTGTGCAACGGCGGGCGCCGCGGACGTCGTCGTCGTCCGGACGCCAAATTCCCGGACCAGAGCCATCAGGGCGGACGCCGCGAGGGCGAAGTGGTACGCCACCCGTCGGACCGCGTCGCGGCGGCCTCCTGGCAGGTCCTCCTCTTCGCCGTCGTCTAACGGCGGCCGCGTCAGGTGTTGGTCGGCCGCGACGATGCCGTCATCTTCACCCTCGCCACCGAGTCGCGGAGGCTCGGGAGCAGAGAGGGCACCTCGTCCGTCGCGAGGGGCGTCGCCATCGGCTTCGCGGCAGTCGGACACGATGCGACCCAAGCAGGAGAGGATCGTCATCACAGTCGCTTTCGTGAGCAGCGGCGGGGAAGGGGTCTCGAGCGGCCCGGCAGCGCGTGAGGTCTCAAGCTTCCCCCCTCCCTCGCTGTCCACGTTGCCGAAATCCCGGCGGAGGACTGTTGGCGTCTGACTAAATTCCGTCCACAGTCGGATGAAGTGAGCGGAGAGTAGCTCAGCGAGCGTCGTCGGATCGCCGCCTCCGCTCTCCTCCAGACGATCCTGAAATGATGGAGCCGTGGCGCTCGAGGAAACCGTAGTGGGTGGCGGTGGCGGCGGCGGGGTGGGTAAGTCTGAGCGAGAACGAAGTGAGCGGGAGTTGGTCCCATCTCTATCATCCGATTCGATCCGCTGCGACCAGCAAAGCAACCGCACGGACGGGGGATATTGTTCCAACCCCGCGAACTGGTGCAATAGTTGAGCGAGCTTGCCATAGCTGCGCTTCGGGGAGGACGGCGGCTGCCACGCGCCAGACGCCATGTTGTGGTTCCCTTCTGCCTGCAGCAGTTCGGTGGGTGAGAGGGAGACTAACGACTGCAACTCGAGCCGCAGGGCGCGCAGCCCGGCTCCCCCAGGTAACGCCATCCCCCCGCTCACACCGTGAGAGCCCCCAGCCCCTTGTCCGCTCCGGCCTTGGCGCGCGGAATGGTGGCGACCTGTCCGTCCGACCGACGACGGCGACGAGCGCCTTGAATTGTTATTGTTATTAGTGTTCGTCGACCGCCGTGCAACCGCGGCACACTGTTGCGACGTCGGTACACACGTCGTCTCAATAGCGTCCGCGGTGGACCCCGTCGTCTGCGGCAATCGAGGGGTACCACTACGACACAGTCCACCCGGGGAGCTCGCCAGTGCCATCGAGCTGCGCAGCGCCTGCGTCGCGATGGACGCGCGCGGTCCAGACCACCGCCACATCTTGTCACGTTAGAGAGTCGATGAGAGCGGACTTACAGAGGTGGAAGAACTATATTTGTTACCTCCCCAGCTTTTCATTCTTGCTTCCCCGCTCGGCCGCCAAAAAATTACCTCGGGGGATTCCATCATTCCCCCCGCGACCCAAAGTCACCCGCGTCTCGGGACATACACACACACAGACAAGACACGGCGGTGTGCTCTCTCTCTGCCACCACACCATCCAGAGTTACAAGAAGCGACAACAAAGAAAAACAACAACGCCGAACCCGATGGCTCACACGGAGAAATGAGTATCAGACCCGGCTCTCGTTCGTTTCTCGACGACGATGCTCTCTTTCCGAGAAAAAAAACAAAGACTCTACCACCGCACGAGCCGCACGGGTGCGACCGCACTGCCAAGAGATGTCACAAGGCTCTTGTCTTCGCGACAAACCAGACCGCCAAAGGTAGCCCCCATCGCAGCAGTGCACGCGGCGGGTGCTGCTGAGTCGTCCGTCCCCCCTCCGGTGACGCTGTGCGTTCGGCTCCGCTGTTGGTGCGGCACCCCATTAGGGATTTGGGTCGGTGTCGTTGCCGCGGATCCGCCGGGTGCGAAGTGCGCTACCAGCTCGGCCGCGGCGTTGGCGGTTGCCCGCAGATTGTCGTCACCGATCACCCACGCCCCAAATATCGGATACATGTCACCAGGGTACATGGACAAACGGATGCGTTGCTGGTATATAAAGGCACGGTGGCTGCCAAACTGTCCGGTGGTCGTCACGTCCACCACAGACACACCGCTTCCGTCCGCAGCTGCCGTTGGCCCTTCGCAGCCGCACTCCGAGAGCGGCGATATCGCTGGATCCGAGGTGACATTCGAAAGGGGCGAGTTTTGCGAACTCGCCGTTCTTTGAGCGGCCGCGAGCGCATCGGTGTGCACCGAGATGTTCATCCCGGCCCTCCCGCTCACCGGTTTTCTGACGTAGCTGTGCGAGAGCTGCTCCTTGACGCGGCGCTCCTCAGGAGAGTCGTTCGCTTGCACCGTGAGGTCAAACGCCGCTGCGAGGATATTTTCGTGCGCCGGCGACGCCTTGAACACGTTGGGCAACATCGCCTTGCTGCCAATGATCTCCTTCCACAGAGGCTCGAAGACGAACACGTTGGGGTGCAAGAGAATATGGGAAAGGGTTGGCCGCGTCGGGCGAACGCCGTCACCGGCGATGCGTCGCTGCTGAGCCTCGTAGTCTCGCAGCACGGTGTCCCAGGACCAGGTCTTCCAGACCATCGTCACCGGCACCCCTTCGAGATCGACGATCCCCTCCGCGGCTTCCAGCTGCACGCCGGTGAACGCGGGGACCGGAACGACCGGGGAGACGAAATAGTTAGTCGCATCGGTGGCTCGCTGCGACGCCGACCACGCCGCATGGGGATGCAGCAACAACGAGGACAGCGCACCCGGCGGAAAGCGAACGGTTCCCGTTGCCGCGGTCGCGGCGTTGGTCGGTGCGAAGTTAAAGTCGACGAGGTTCACGCACAGTTTACACCGGAACCCTGCCTGGGTCGCCCACTTCATGACCCACAGGGCGGTGTATCGTTCCTCGTCGTCGCTGTCGACCATGAAGTGGACCACAGGCTGCGCCGCGGCGGCGGAAGTTGGAGGCGGCGGCAACGCGGCCATGGAACTGCCGTCCACGGCGTCCGAGCGGCCTTTCGGGGTCGGCGCCGTGGTCGTGGTGCCTCGCCGGGCGCGCTGCGGCGTGGTTTGCGGCGCTGACGACGCCGCCGCGGGGGGAGGGCCCACTGGAGGCTCCATCCGTTGGTAATACGGCGCGACTCTGCGGAAGAGGTCCCTCCAATACTCCGCGATGAGGGGACTCAGATAGACACCGGTGGACACGGACGCGGCCAGGCCCCCTGCCGCCGCCGCGGAAACGACATTTTCAACGGCGTCCGCTCCGACCGACACGTTGGGATCGCTCGGCGATAACACCGATGGCCGTTCGACGAGTCGATAATGCCTCGCCATCTTCTCTTGGGTGTCGCAGCATTCGAGTAGCGCCGCGGAGCTATCGGCGTTGTATTCCATCGCCTTTAGCTGCCCTAAGGTAGCATCGAAGGCCAGGTCAAAGCGGCCCGCGTAGCACGGCTGCGTGAGGACCGTCCGTCGAAGGTGCGGCACCAGTTCCTCCGGAATTTCGAAGTCAAGACTGAGCTGAGCCGCGGGCAGCTCACGGATGAGCCGCTTCCCTTCCGATACGAACAGTCGGTGCAGCGACGTCGCGGCATTGCGGCAACGAATCCAAAAGTCGTAGTCGACTTCGTAGAACCCATCGGCCACCTCTTCGGCATGCATCGCCACGCCGCGGGACGCCGCCGAATCGCCGAAGAGAGAGCGGCGGAGGAAGAAGTCGCAGGGCTCCGCGGGGACGAGCCACGGACACGAGACATCTCGTGGGAGGGGTTGCCTGACCACGCGACCGCAGCCCACTGGCTCGCGGAAGAGGTCCGGGAAGTTCGTCATCGCCAAGTTTAAAAAAGGTGCTTCGATCTCGACCCAACCCAAGAGCGACGATACGGCCCCTGAGGTGGCACGTCGGCTGCCGAAGAGGGACGCTGTCACTGGGATGCAGCTACCGCTGGCGTCGACGAACGTGGCGCGGCGGGCCTCCTCCTCCTCGTCCCCCCGACGCTCCTCTTCCTCCACAGGATCGAGTAGGCTGAACTTTTCCGCGTCATCGTCGTAGAGTAAGGTGAGGACACGCGAGTACGTGCCCAAGTGACGGACGGTGGTGGTCGCACCCGACGCCACGTGATTGGGGGCGACGACGATCATCGTGCTTTGGGTGACTGGCCATTGTGGCCTTTGTTGGGTTGAACCCTGAGCCTCCTCGACGACGACGACGTGACCCTGTTCGGCGATACGGACGCGCACCGCCCGCGCCGTCACAGGCCCCGTGGCGACCGGTGGGGTACCAAAAGATGGTTGCAGGGCAAGAGTGGTCGGCGACGTTTCGGGCAGCGGCTCGACGTCCACCACCACGGCGGCGTGGCCAAACGGTCGCGAAAGGGTCCGTGACCATACGAGCACGTCGCCTGGCTTCGGCGTCACCCCGGTGCAACCGTTGACGTGACGCCTTGTTTGGGCCACTGGGGGCCGCCCTCCATGCCCCCCTCCTCCTCCTCCTCGCTTCATAGGATTCACGTGACGTGCCTCCTCATGATGCCCTCGCCCACCAGCCCCGCCCCGAGCGACACACGACGCCGCTCCTTGAACGACGGGCAGCTGCTCGAGGCCCCAAATCGCCTCGGCGTCGACGGTAATCCTGTCGGGAAGCCGCACACCTTTCGCCATGAGCAAAAATCTGCGCACAAATTCAACGGCGTTCTTTCCGGTGCACAGAAGGGAAGCCGATCGGTCGCCGCTGACGCCGGCGGGTTGGTGGGATGGTGGCGGTGCGGCCACGTAGGCGGGGACGCCCCGAAACGCGATGCCGTGTACGTGAGGTGGAGGACAGTCCGCCGCAGCCGGGCTGACGGGACCGGCTGCAATTAGCGTCACCGTGACGAGGGAGGCGGCCGTCGTCGCGATGCATGACGGGTCCGCTTGTCCCACAGGGGGGGGCATCGCGGCGGCGGCGGCGGCCACGGCGGCGGCGGCCACGGCGGCGGCTGCCGGCAACCCGGTGGGGTGAGTACTTCGGTCGTTGGACGCAGCACTCGCTGCGAGACTTGCGATCGGCCCGCTGACCGCCGCCGCTTGGCCTGCGGCCGTTGAGTCAGGTTGGGTGTCTTGGTGCGAGGAGTGTGGTGCTGCGTCGTCGACGGAAAGAGCCACTCCGCGGACGACGCTATCTATGAGTCGGTGATCCTCGAGGGATCGCGCTGCTTCGGTGTTTGAGTCGGTCTTCGTTGTCATCGGCGGCGGTGACCCGGGGACGCACGGCGGCATGTACGCGGCCGGCTGCTCGTCGTCGTCGCCCACCACCGGCGCGGCATCGGCCGATAGATCGTTACCGGCGACGGCGGTATCCACTGCTCCGTTACGTGGTGCCATGTGAGGTACGTCTCTGTCGATGGGTTTTCCACTACGGGGTGGCGGACTGGTTGGAGCCGCAGCGTCGGCTGTATCCGTGCCGGCGGGTAGATGGGCATCCACAAAACTAGTGTTTTCCGAGTGCGCACTGTCCGACGTGGCCGTCTCGCCCATGGAGGCATCGCTCGCTGCTGGTCCACCACCACGACCGGAACGACTGCCGTGACGTCGTCGAGGGGCCATATGACGCAAAAACAACTAAGAACGTCAAAGATGAAGGGGGAGAAAAATGGATCTTGCCAAGGACGTACCTAGGAGGGTTCGCAACGACAAGCAACATTCATTCGTCATGTGATTCGTCCGGAGATCCGGGAGTAACGGGCGGACCATTGTGGGTCAAAGCTTTGTGTGCGCCCCTTGGGGGCCTCCCGTTGGTGGTTGCTTCTGGCTCGTCGTATTGGTCCTTTCAGGCTGTGCGCCCGGCCCGCACTCTCCGACCGATAACACCCCACTGGTGTTTCAAGGATGCGTCGCTCTCCACTGCTGCACCGCGGGCCAGTAGTCCGTGTAGATGAGATAGCCGACGGATGAGAAGTACGCCGTGAGGAACACAATGACGAGCAGCCCGCTGAGGTCGGTCAAGCGTGCCGTCATTTCCCGGCCATACAGGCGGTTCGAGTGAGGCAACAAGGGCATTGAAGTACGATTAAAAAAGAGAATGCGAGAGCCGGGTGCTTGCCGACGTGCTGGAAGGTTATCGTGCGCGCGATTAGATCGTTTCTCAACAAAGAAACCATTGTCTACTTCGACGCACGAAAAGCGAGCTGATTGGGAGAGCAGTTGAGAACTACTTCCGGCGCTGGTGGACACGGCTGCCGCATGATGCTGACGCCGCGAGGCGTCGAAACCGAAACAGAAGGCCGCGGCGTCCAATCAACCTCAAGGGTGGTGGGTTAGTCAAGCGATCGCTTCCCAGCGGGTTGGTGCAATGGCGAGGCCGCCACGTTGACGCGGATGGTGCCGAGGTGCCCAAAGTTACCCTCGTAGCTACCCGGTTTGCCAATGTGACGGCCGTCGAGGGCCACGATCAGCGGGATGCCCAGCGCGCTGGCGCCCTCATCACCGCCCTGCTGCGTCGTGTCCACCAGTCCCACCACGTCGGTAGAGGGAAGTCGATCAGTGCCGCCGCTCCCTGAAGCACCTTCGATTCGCCGGAGCGATTGACAGTGTTGCGGCAGAGACGGATGGCACTTGGCCACCAAATTGGAAAACGTCTCCGTCGCCGTTCCCAGTGATCCGAACGGTGTGGCGCAGGTGGCGGTGGCGACGGGTTCGCCGCCAGCGGTCAGAACGCATCCGTGGCGCACGAGGTCCTGAAGACTGGCCTCGGTCGTGCGGTTCAACACGGCGACTCTGAGTACCCCACCGGAGTCGGCAACGTAGCCTGGTAAATGAGGCGCACACAACGGGAATCGCGAGCCCCACAACACGAGAGCTGGGGCGACCACGAGCGTGGCCCGGGAAGCACCAGGCCACACTGCCAATGCCAGCTCGACCGCGAGCAGTCGCTGCACGATGCTGTGAGGCTGGAACGACAGCGGCCGCTCATCTCTCAACATCGTCATGTGGCTGTCGAGCACCGGGCCAATCACCGTTTGGGGTCGAGTATAGTTCCGCAACGCCGATGAGTTGGCGGCGATGATCGTCCACGCGGCCACCCGTCGCTTGCGCTCCTCTGCCATTTCGATGACTCGCTGCTGGTAGGAGTACGCGTCCTCGATGGGGTCGGCCGCGGTGGGCAGCAAGTCCGCGCAAGGCACAAGCTCCTGCCCGATGGCAGGGAAAAGGTGTTGCCAGTACTGCGACGCGATCGCCGGGCTGCACGGGGCACGCAGCCAGCGTGCGAACCTCATTTGGATCGTTGCGAGAGGGACGGTGCCAGATGAAAGCGGAAATCTGCGTATGAAATTGAATCGGAAATTCCTCACACCCCTCCCCTCCCCACACACACCGTTGAAACAAAAAATGTGTTTTTCGATGGCTGTCCACTCGGCACTTTCTGGGACGAGTGTCGCGGCAACCGGGCACGTTTCCACTGGAGGCGCCCGAAAAGGAATAAATAATAGAGCAACGAGAGTAGGGAGCGACGGTTGTTAGGAAACCATTCGAAAGTGGTCGGCCACACGGTTGCGAAAGGGGCTTCCCTCGAGAAAAGGGAGTTGCTCGAGGACGAGCAGCGGTGACCATTTCCGAGAGAAAGCTTCTCCCCGCTCTGAACCCTGACACTAAGAAAAGAGACCGCCGACGAGGGAGGACGAAAGGGGGTTGGAAATTGGGAACGAGGAAGGGAGGAGGCCCCATAGATGATGGCTTACTTGCCAAACTGATTCAGGGCGGCGTCGAAGTCGTCGGCACCGCTCGACGTGGCACGCGCGGCGCCAAACGCCGCCGGCGGCGGCAGCGGGACGGTGGATGGTCCCGTGGCACCTGCGATAGCAAGAGATGAGAAAGAGTCGCCAGGTGGCGCGAAAAATGCCGTCGGGACCGCCGGCGCCGCTGCTGCCGACGTTCGCACGACGGACGGGATTCCCACCGAGGCGGACGAGTCGTTGGTCTTCGAAGCCGGGGGAGTTGCCGCGGTGACGGGGCCGGCCGTGCTGGCGATGGAGGAGGTGGCGGCCGGAGGTGCGACGGTCATGGTGGCCCATGGCTCGTCATCATCCACTGGCGGTGGACGCGGCGCCTGCGTCACCCCCGCTGCCCCCCCAGCAGCGGTGTTGTGAGGTGCTGGGTTGGCAGACCGCGGCGAGCCCCCCGCGGCAGCGTTGCCCGTCGTCGTGGAGGTCGCATCGGCGGCCCTGGTTGTCGGTGCCGGACTTACGACCGGGGGAGGCATTGCTGCCCAAGGCTCGTCGGCCAAGTTGATTGGCGGCGCTGGTGGTGGTGGTGGGGGCTTGAAGGCGGCAACCACCTTGGAAAATTCGTCATCGTCGTCGTGTGGTTTCCGCGGCGCGCTGGCAGCCTTTCCCCACGCGGAGCTCCTGTCTGACGAAGAAAGCGCGGCCGTTGGCTGAAACGCGCTCAAAATGTTGTTAAAATCTGCGTCCGTAGTTGCCGTGACGGGCTTCGTCGATCCGAATAGCGGGTCGAAGACAGGCTGCGACGGCGGCGCGGCGGCCACCATCTCGATGGGGGGTTGCTGATGCGCAGCAGTGGGGTTCACGCCGCCAGTTGTTGCCGACTCGACAGTAGCCGCACGCGACGCTGGCGGCACCGACGTTGGGGGGCCGCTTCCATTGACTGGCACGTTGGCCGTCGGCGCGGCGCCGCTGGGGTCGACATGCCTGTGCCACGCCACGGAGGACGCTGCCGCTTGTGGCTGCGGTGGTATCCTAGTCGGCGGGGCACTCGGCTGGACAACCGCCGCTGGGGGCGGGATCCCGCCGTCGACCCAGCCATCCGCGGCCGTGCTGTCGTCCCGGAGGAGCGTGCTCTCGCCCATTGGAGGGTCGGCTACGTCATCAGGGTCGGCAGAGCGGTGGCCGCCCTCCGTGGGTTTCGCACCGAATCCCAACAGTCGGGAAAACCAAGAAGGCTTCGAAGTGGACGCGGGCGCGACGACTTGCGGCTTCGGTGCAGGCTTGGCGGCCGGCTTCGGCTCGGGTGTCTTTGGCGTTGACACGGTGGCAGGATCGGCGCGGGGGGCAGCGTGAGGGGGCGGGGGCGCATGGTGCTGCTGCTTCGCCGTTGTCCCTGACGGCGGCGCGCTTGCGGGCTGCGGTGGAGTGGACGAGGCGACCGCAGGTTGCGGAGGCGCGGGCGGCGCGGCTGTCGGATAGGCCTGCGGTAGTGGTTGACCGCGGATATCCGGTGGCGCTGCGGGTTGCGGTGTAATGCTCTGCGGATGATGCAGAGGAGCCGTCGACGGTTGCCCCGCGGCATGGCCATGTCCTCCTGTCGTTGACGGTTGAGCGGACGGGGGCTGCGTGTGGTGGTGGCTAAAGCCGCTGCTCGTCATTGGCAACGGGGCCGCAGCGGCCGGGGGTATGAACACGTGTGCGGGGGGTGCGGCGGCGTACGCGGTCGGGCGCGATTGCGTTGGAGGTGCCTGGCCGTAGACTGGAGTGGTGGTCGCGGTGGCAGCTCGCTGGGTCGTGTGCGGTGGGCCAGACGCAGGTTGAACGCGTGTCGGCGCCGCCGCCGGCGCGAGGGGGACGGGGTCGGGTCTCAACGTGCCCATGGACTGAATCGGTGGCAGCACCATCGGCTGCATGGTAGGCTGCGCGTAGCCGCCGCTGCCGCTGTCCGCGAGTCCGCCGCTGATTTCGAAGAGCGCATCGACAGCCTTGTCGACGTCGTACTTGAGGTGTTCCAATATCTGAGACACAATTGAGGGATCGATCGCAGGGAACATGCCGCAGAGGTTTTCGACGGCCTGGGTTCGCTTGGCATCCTGCATCGTCCGACTTGACATGGCGGTGCGGCTCATGTCGAGTGTGTGTGCGCGCCTGAAAAAATGCTTCTGTCCGGGCGATGAGATTGCAGGGAGAGGACGGCGAGAGAGCAAAAAGTCTCCAGACTGTTATCCAATCAATAAACCTGACCGGGCGAATGAACAGAGAGGAACAAAATATTACCGGCTACTGATGGGTTTGCCGTTTAACGCGAAGCTATAATTCCCCCTCTCCTCACCGACTTTGTTAAAACAGGACGAGAACCTGATGTGTCCCCTGATGTGACCCCATACATGTGACAAGACCGGTCACGACGAGAACCGAACGGAGCGCCGGACTGAAGCGGGTGCGACGGGCGACGCGGCAGCCACTTGTGACTTGCTCGGGCTCTTCAACGGGCCTGTCGACGGCTTGCGCATGGCGGGCGAGGATGTTCCCGAAATCGCGGCCGGCGGCGGTCCTGCTGCTGCTGGGGTGCGGCTGCCAACTGCACCCTTGTCCCGTTTGCCAGCGGATAGCGGCGTCGCGTCCGCACTCGGCCTCGGGGAGGCCACGGCGACGACGGTGCCGGGGGTGGAACGCTGTGCATGGGAGGACGAACCGGATGCGGTCGGCGTCGAAGCGTCTGCCTCGCGCCCTCGCTTCGCGCCCAATGGAGTTCGCCCGAGAGGTGACAGCGGCCCCGGGGCCACCACTCCCGATCGGCGACTTTTGTCCACAGCTGGGGACGTCGCCGATGCCACCGGCTTCGTGACGGCTTTCAGGCCGACGTTGTCCGTGGCGGTTGGAATGCTCTGGCGTCGGGTCGCGGGTGAAGCAGGGGATGCTGGCGGCTGGGGCGCCGCCGAGACGGCCTCCTCAACTGGGCGCAGCGCCTTGCGGGGTTGCCACCGCTCTAGCACCTCCTCCGCCGTCTGGAGGACCGCCGCATCAACTGGCGGCTTCGACTTCAGCTTTCCTGACGGTGGCGGCGCAGCAGCTGCAGCGGCCTGCGATGGTCCGAACGCGGCACGAACCGCCACTGCGTAAGGTTCGTCGGCACCGTCCGTGCTGCGGATCAGGTGCAGCAGCTCCTTGGCGATACGTCCCATGCTATGCAGGAACATGTGCGACGGCGTGGCGTGCTGCTGCTGGGGCGGCGGTGCCGACGTGGTGTCCGCGGCGTCGCCGCCGGGGGAAGGATGCGCCGCTTGCTTGCGGTCCGCCTCCTTCGCAAGAACGGCGGGGCCCACACGGCGGAGCAGCGCTGCGAGGCCCTTCAACAAGGCGGGCAGTACCGCCATGTGCGACCGGGACGCGTCGCGATCGCAAATGACGACCGTCTCCGGCTTCTGCAACTCTGCGTCGCGCCACGTATGGTGACACCAATCGGCATTGTCGCGGGAGTACAGATTGAAGCACGCGTCAAAAAAGTGCAGCGGCAACGCGTGCCGCTTGCGCTCGGCGTCCGGTGTCAACAAGTGCAGGATGACGCAATGGCCGTACGGCGAGCACAGCAGCCTCGCGAGCGATTGATCATCCGACGCAAGGAACGCTTCAATGAGGGCGTCCGAAACCGGAGCGGTGCTCACCTCTTGAGCGGGCGGTTGATTCTTCTTCTTTCCCGCTGCTGCCGCCGACGACTCATCGTCCGCGTCAGCCTGCAGCGACCCCAACAACGGAGATACGATAAACTTCGAGCTAAGTTGAGCATCGTACACCAAGTCGAGCATGCGACAGATGACCGGGGCGGCGTACTTCTGACACGCAAACGTGGCGGTGCCTTGCTCCTTGACGCTGCGGAGCACCTCCTTGCGATCCTTCGGCGGCAGCAGCGAAAAGACCATCGCGCACAGCTCCGCGCCCTCCCGCGTGTCCACGAAAGAGGCGGCGTGAGGCCTGAGGGTCTGAACGAGCTCCATGGCCCCTTCCGAGGTGCCGTGGCGAAGGTAAATGCAGACCAGGCGCTGAACGAAAGGCAGGGCAAAGCCTTCCTTCACGGAAGTGATCTTGTCCGTGATGTTGAACAGTGCCTGCGTGAGTCGCTTCCGGTGCGTGACTTCGCGCTCGAGAATGAGCTCCAAGTTCGGATACCCCGCCCATCCCTTCATGACCGCCACGCTGTCCTTGAAGATGCCGATGGTGATAAGGTCCCGATCGGTGCTGTTCGCGTACTTACATCCATACACCGCCTGAACGACCCGCATGCCAAATTTATGCGTCACGAGCGAGGGCATCGACGCTTGCACGAGCTGTTGAAGGATGCGGAAGGACTCCTTGGTGCAGTGCCGCACGAGCGCCAAGATCACATAGTGAGCGAAGCCGTCGTTAGCGTAGTCGACGAAATGGAGCGCGACGCGCGTGAGCAGCAGCCGCCGCTGCGCCTCGGACCCCATCTTTATGACTGATTGCAGCACGCGGGATACCTTGGGCGTGGTCACGACGTCGTTGAACTTGTCCCCGGCCGTCGCGATCTTCAGAATCCCGTCGATGGCGGCGTTTCGTTCAGCTGCGTGCGCGGGTTTCGTGAGCCGCGCCTTTTCCCAATGTAACAGCAACTGGCCGACTTCGCCGGTCATCTTGACCGCGTGCTTCTCGCGGCTGTCGAGCACGCGGCCCTCTTTGCGCTTGATGGCGGCCGCCGCGATCAACCGGTCCTTCTTTGGAAGCGCCAAGAGCCGCTTTTGGCGGTCGAGCATTCTTTGAGAGTGCGTCTTTCCCATTTCGTTTTTGATAGGTGACCGGGGGATTAGGGAAAGTGTGACAACGCGATGGAGCAAAGGACTTGATGAAGAGAGTGAGAGGTGACTGGTGAGTGATTGGAGCAGATCGAAACCGGCATTTCATGCATTCGTTTCGCTCAGAGCGCCCCAATTTGAAAAATGCCCATGCGACGACCGTTTCGGCCCCCCATCCTTAATGCCCTGGCCTCCCGAGGAAACCAGTTTCGATTGAATTGCTCGCGTGCGATGGGCTGCTATTTGCTGTTGACGGGGGGAAAACTGAAGCATGTAGCTGTGTTCGTCACGTTTGTTTCGGCACGCGCGCGCGGGGCGGAAGAAAAGACACCAAAGCATCCACGGAGAGTGCACCACCATCCCTGGAGAGTGAGTTGTTGGTGAGAGAGAATGGGGCGATGAAAAATGAAGCGGCGGGGAGGAAAGGAAAGAGGGGAGAGAAATCGAATCATGTTGGGCCAAAAACGTTTCGGTCCCAAACGATCGTCCACGACAACAAACTAAATTTAGAGTGTTCTCCTTGCGCAGCAAGAGGGACAGAAGGAGGTAAAAAGAAAAAGGCGCAACCGCGTCGACATTCCGCTTCGACACAAAAAAAATGCACCCGACTTTGCGTCGTGCTGCCGCGAGGTCCGGTCGCGATGGAATGTGTTTTTCACTCGAAGTCCGTGAATTGCGCCTGCTGCGCGGCGGTGAGCGGCGCCGCACCCGGCTGCGTGTGGGTGACGGCTGCTGGCGCCGATGACGACGTCGGCGGAACCGCTGCTTGGCCGCTCTTCGCAGCTGCTCGTTGAGCGACGAGCTGTTCCGTTGGTGGCAGGGGCACCCAACGCGGAGGCAAAATTTTCACGGCCTCCACGTCGGCAAGGCTAAGTCCGTTCCAAAACGGGCTGGCTTCCACTTCAGCGGCGCCCGCTCGTCGCAATGGGTCCTTGACGAGCAACTTCGAAATGAGGTCCCTCGCGCCTTCGTCGCCAGGCACGCCGGCAGGGAACGTGTAGTCCTTTGTCATGATGTTATCGAACACCTCCTTCATGGTCTTGCCTGAGAACGGGGCGCGCCCATACAGCATGCGGTAGACTAAAATGCCGAAAGACCAGTAGTCAATGGCGTTGGTGTAGTCTTTCTGGCGGAGCACATCGGGGGCCACGTAGAACGGGGAGCCCACGAAGGACTGCGCTTGCATTTGATCGACTTGGCTGCCAAAATCCTTCGATAAGCCGAAGTCGGCTAAGATGCAGTGACCCGCGTGGCTCAGGAGGATGTTTTCTGGCTTGAGGTCTCGGTAAATGACACCGTTGCGATGAAGAAACTTCAGCGCAAGGAAAACCTGAGCGGCGTAGAGCTGCGTGGTTTGCAGGTCCACGGCCTTGTTGGGCTGCGAGTTGAGGTACTTGTCCAGGTCGCCACCCGGCATGTAGTCCACGACGAAGAAGAGCTTGTGGTCCGTCTGAAAGGTGAAGAACAGATGCAGCAAGTACGGATGGGGCAACCGTCGCATCACGTCGCGCTCGATGAAGGCGTCGCGCGTGCGCTTGTGCTCGAGGATGGTTTTTTTGTCAATGACCTTCATGGCGTAGAACTGAGAGGGATTGTTTCGTCGGCGGACTAAGACGACGCGCGCGAAGCTACCTTTTCCGAGCACTTCCACTTCTTCGAAGTCGTCGCGTGTTAGCGGCGCCTCCTGCGGTACGGCAGGCTGCGGGGGTGCTTGCGGGACAGGGTCTTTGTCTTTTTTCTCGAAGAGCTTTTTGAAGAACGCCATTTAATTGATATCGGGTTTCTTGTGAGCGCGCGGAAACACACAAAGTGTGCGGATAAATCTGCGATACAAAATGCAAAGTCCAGAGTCATGTTTCCCTCGTTTCGCTTTGCCGAAGGGCCTAATTCCCAGATGAGGGGTCGGAGAGCGTCGAAGGTAGAGATGCTTTTGACTAAGCATCTTTACACAAACATCCAATCCGCCGGGTGCAGGGGTCTGGCATGCGTACTGAGTGGTGCGCGGGGCCTCATCGCTCAAGCTGTTCCAAGAGGAATGTCACGGCGGCGTCGACGTCTAGCCATTGAGACGAGCTGTTGGAGGAGGCCTTGGGCCGGGAGGCGTCCTCCACCGCCGCTGAGGTGGCGCTGACGTTCCCGCCGCCGGCGCCGCCCTCGACGAGTGCGACGTCCCTCGCCGATCGGCGCCGCTTCGGAGGCAACTCGTGACCAACGACTACCGGAGCACCTCGGCGGGGCTTTGGTTTGCCACCCGCCGACTCGACGGGCACGTGAGGGGGAGGCATGAGAACCCAGAGAGCGGCGAAGTGCATGGGCGCCGCCTCCCCTTCGTCCGCACTTCCTGCGGCCGCCGAGGGGTCGTGGTGGTGGTGGTGCGAGATCATCGAATGCTCATGCGCTTGACCTTGATGCCTCGGTGGCGGTTCGGCGCGGTGGCCGCCTTTTGCGATGCGGTGAAGCCAGGCCGAGTACTCACCCACGGTCATCTCCTGCCACGGCACCGCGGCTGGTTCCGGGGGGCTTTGGTGCCCCACGACGCCGAGGAGGCGCCGAATCAACGTGAGCTCCGAGCACCGCCGCCACGGTTGAAGGCCCCGGTGCGTTGACAACGCCGTCACGCGATCTTCGACGGGCGAGCCGATCACCAACACTCTCGTGTGAAACCCTGCGCACCGCAGAAGGTGGTCGACACCACCCATGATCACCAGCCCGATTTGCTGCTGCTGCTGTTGGGCTGCCACCAGGGCGGGATTTGTCGGCGAGTAAGACGGACTGCTGCCGCCGGCAGCCCCTCCGTGGGCTCGAAGGTGCTGCGCAGGAGGGGACAATGGGGGGAGGCCGCCGCCGGCCGCCGCACTGTCATCCCTACGCTTCGGCGTCACGATCTGCGGCGCGGTGGAAGAGACCGACGGCTTTGCGCTCGTCGAAGGAATGATCCAAACGGCGGATGCGGCGCGGAGCCGCGTGCGCCGACGGTGGCGGCCACCTCCGTCGCCAGCGTTTTGTTCGCCGTCGTCGACGTCATCGTCGTCCTCCACGCAACCCCAGAACTCGCCTTCGCTCCAGCCGACTCGATCGAGCACGTCCCCGCAGCAGAAGTCGCCTTCGGCGTGCCTCCCGCTACTCCCACTACCGCCTCCGTGCCCTCCGTAGGAACCATTGACAGTAGCGAAAGGATGGGGGAGCAGCAGAGCGTCCCGCAGCGGGTGGCCCCAAACCACGACATCGTTCAACCCGGGGGCCACGACCGGTAGGGCAGCGGCGGATGCCTTTGACGAGGAGGGTTCGTCTTCGTCGACATCCGAGGAGGAGGAGGAACTACTCGTCGTGCACGAGGCGGACGAGAAGGCTGCCGCACCCTCCGCGGCTGCGGTGCCCCCTTGTCGGAGGGCGACGTAGTGATCCAGGATCCTCACCGCGCGCCGAATGACTTCGTCCCGCAGCAGGCGGTCCTCCGCCCAGCCGCTGCTGCCTTGCACAATGTCGTCAAGCCGCTTCGCCAGCACCGACGGCGGGGTCACGACGTTCGAGGTGTCCCGGATCTCAGGGTACAGCTCCGGCAAGATGGACACGCAGGCGTGCAGCGTCGTGACGCAAAAACAGTCTTGCGACGTGTGATCCACGAGGTAGTCTTCATCGGCGAATGCCGCGACGAGCTCGGTGTGGGCCGAGAGGACGGGAAGTTGCGCAGCGATGACGGTGTATTGGTGAATGGGGAGTAGGTCGTCGGCGCTCCCGACTTCGACGTTAAACGCCCGCGACATGTCGGAAGGCGGCGGTCCGGCGGCAGGGGGACTGCCCGCCCCTCCGACGTGGTCGTCCTCCGAGATCAAATTGGCGCTGCTCGATGGATACCGCGACGCGGTGGCGGCGGCGTCCATCATCGAGTTCGGAGCCACGAACGAGGCGGCCGCCGTGAGGTCCTGCCGCTTTACATTCGCGACTCTAACTAAGGCGTCCTCGTGCAGCCGCACTTGGCTCATGCGAGTAGAAATGTCAATATCATGCGACCACCTGCGAAGCAGGTCGAGCTTTCCGGTCAACGTCGGGGCCTCACAGAATCCCTTGAGCGTGTGAATGGCGTCGGTGTATGGCTCGAAGAGCCGTTCTTCGGCGTCGTAGCGACCAAAGTTGGCGCCCACGTCATCAAGCGACACGCCCTTGAGTCGCTTCAATGCGCGAGAGACGTCGTGGTGCTTTGGAAGATGCGCTTGCAGGAACACATTCAGGATGAGGTCGTGGATACCGGGAAGGAGCAAGTCCAATACTTTGCGCGAGACGACAATGTCGGCTTCCAGGTTCCGCACCACCTCGGCGGCTTGGTCCCCAACGAGCGAGAGGGCAAAATGTCGACAGGACAGGACAAACGAATGGATGTCGGACAGCGCCGCTGTCAACGTCGCGTCCGTGT
>ERZ1292633.1418-Hain-H41-02um-R1-1418-length-25937-cov-6_pt1 | contig 25937 bp, 23 predicted proteins | sample MGYA00564406_ERZ1292633 | MGnify/ENA primary metagenome ERZ1292633 (study PRJEB36523, sample SAMEA6512639) | groundwater metagenome | collected 2019-01-08 | study: AquaDiva: Metagenomics assemblies of 32 groundwater samples | reverse complement strand
TTGAGACGCCGCCGCGGCGATTTCGCTGTGGTGCTCCAAGACCGACAAGGCCTGGAAAACCGTGACGCCGCCGGGCACGTCGAGGCTTCCGGCAAGAGCGTTCAGGCAGTGGATGGCCATCCGGTCATAGGTGGATTGAGTTCCGCAGCCGCCGCCGTCGAAGCCCAACGCTATGGCGGGACGATGTACGCTGAACTCACGGGCCAGCCGGAAAATGTCCCCCTCCGGCACGCCGGTGACAGTTTGAACCTTGTCCGGCGCATAATCCTGCAGCACGAAGCGGCGGAAACCGAGGTGACTGATGCCGTTGTCGTCGACCCAATCCTCGAAACCGAACCCATGGCGAGCTACAAAGTCACGATCGTACAGCCCCTCCCGAATCATCACGTGGGCGATGCCGAGAGCGAGTGTTCCTTCCGTTCCCGGGTGAATCGGAATCCATTCGTCCGCCTTCGTCGCCGTCAGCGAATTGCGCGGTTCCGCATGAACCCACTTGGGCCGGAATCCGGGGCGCCCGCGACGGAAATCAGCGAAGGCCCGCGCGGCCTGTTCGGCAGACCAGTGGGCGTCCAGCCACGCGCTTGAAAAGGAAAAAACGTATGCGGCCGAAGCAACGTCGTAGCCGATGCGTTGCCGAATACCGTGCGTCGCAAGGACCGCCGGCGACACTCCCAGGTTGTCATCCGGGAATGCGTCGATGAGGTTCGGCGAGCCATACGCCCGCATGAACGCTCGCCAAGACGCGCTTGTCAGTCCTCGGTCTCGCCCGAGCACGGTGCACAGTCGCTCCGGGGTCGAGCTCTCGCGGATCTTGCGTAACCTGTCCGCGATCAAGCCGATGGCCGCATCCCACCCGATCTCCTCCCACTCGCCGGAGCCTCTCGCCCCGACGCATCGGAGCGGGCGGCGGATACGGTCCGGGTTGTAGACGTCCTGCAAGACTGCCGACGCGCGCGAGCACAAGCCTCCGCGGTTGATCGGATGATCCCGATTTCCTCGAACGCCGACCGCGCATCCATGCACAACGCGCATGCGAAGGCCGCACCCGCCGGGGCACATCGGGCACAGCGTGTTAACGAACCGCTCATGCTGCGGCCCTTCATCACCGCGCGCGTAGTCGATAAACCACGATTGTGGCGCCGCCCACGCGCATGCGGCGCTTCCGTAAAGGGCGCTTAGGGCGGCGAGAAACTCACGACGATTCAGTTCCGTCCAGTCTTTCACGCTGCGTACCTCTCGTCCCGTTCACCGTCCCGGCGGCTTCATACTGCTCTGGCGTGATGCGATCAGGAATTTCATTTCGACCGGTTCGATCCGTGTCTCGCCCTCGGTTGTCACCAGCGCCTCGGTGGAATACTCATAGGTAAGCGCAGCCGTCGCGGTGAGACGCGACGCCGTAATATCACGGAACGACAGATCGAGAGACCGGGACTCACCCGGCCTGAGTCGCGTGTCGCTCCGCACGCTCACGGCCTTGACCAGCACCTCGTACTCGCGGCGAAGCGGGCGCCCCTCCTTGTCCAGCATGACGATCTCAAACGGGATTTCCCGGCGATCGACGAGCTTCGATCCATCGTGGATGCTTACATCCAAAACGGCTCGATGCATCGGCATTCCCGTCGGAAAGCAGTGGCCGCTGCCTACGTTCGACACCTTAACGAAGAGCCACACACGATCGCCGTGCCATTCATACCCGGATATCTCCAGCGTAATGGCCTTGCGCACTCGTTCCATGTCGTGGGAGCCGGAGATATCATGAAGGTTGACCGAAGTGGGTGTTTTTTCCTTGATATTCAGTGCAACCACGCGTCCCGGCACGAGCGGCATGTGGCAATCCTGGCACTGCTTGCCTTGTCGGGCATAGGTGCTCTCCTTCCATTCGCTGTAAGTGCCCAAGACGGTTACGCCTTGAGCGTTGCGGTATTCATGACAGGGGCCACAGAACTCGGAGTTCTTATGGAAACTGGTATCAACAATCTGATGAGCCGGTGACTGCGCATGTCGCAAAGGACCGTACTTCGTTTTTCCCAGATTCACGCGGAACGGGTCGGCGGCGTCCAGATCGATCGCAGCAATGCTATGACAGAAATCGCATGTGACGCCTTCCGCCGTGACCGGATCCTTCACGGCGAAATCCTGTCCCTGGCGAACCGTGGGCGCGTGGCACGACAGACAGACTCTGGCCCCCTCCTCGCCGTACGCGTCGATGCTTCTGCGGTAAGCCGCCTGAAAAACACCGTTGGACCACGACTTGGCGTGGAGAGAATGCTGCCAGACGGCGTGTATCGCCTGATGGCACTCGCCGCAGATGGCCGAAGAAGTCCATCCATTCGGGTTGATCTGGGGAAGTCGGGACGGCGGCGCCGTGTAGTCCGCCGATTGGGCGAACGCCGTGGTCACACCCAACGCAAGAGCGAGAACGGCAGAACGCACCAGACTCGTCTTCGCATCGCGACGGTTCGACGCCGATGAAACCCTCAGTACCGATGTGTTTGGTACAAGCGTCATCATTGTGATCACCTCCGGCCTGTTCAGCACCCAGGAAACGGCGCACTCGACGGCACGCAGAAACCATCGTGCTGCCTTTCGACGGCGCGCCTGCTAAGAATCAGGTAATCGACTTTCATGGCCCGATTCGCTTCACGCCGCTCGCTCATCTCATCGCCTGGCCACGCTCGCCTGGAGGTCGTGCACCCAAATCGTCTGCATGGCCTGTAAGCGCCGCCCAATAACGCCCGCCAGATTCCGCATAAACAAATATCCCGCCTCCGGATTCTCCTGGAAAAACGCCTGCAACGTGGCTCGCTTGAGAGCTGTTACCGTACATTCGGTCGCGCAGCGCGCGCTGAGCGTGAAGTGGTACGGAGCGATCAGCGCCGACCACGCCACGACGTCGCCGCTCCGCTTGGATTCGAGCGTCAGGTCCCGTCTCGCTCCCATGATCTCCACGGGAAACACCAGCTCAACGACCCCATCTTCCAGGATCATCAACTCTTCCGCGCTTTGGCCACGGTTGAAGAGTGTCTGACCTGTCGGGAAGGATAAGTGACGCCCCTGAGAGCAAAGCCCCCGCACGGTTTCTGCAGAAATGTCCTCGAAGATTGCCGCGCGCAAGCGGTTAAAATGGTCGCCACCACTCATCTGACAGCTCCGTTGGATCGGTCGGTGGCAAACCGGCGGAAAAGTCCAAACCAGTTCAGACGATAGTCCGAGGTCCACAGGTGTTGGTTCGGCGCGAGAAGCCCGGCCCTATCACACCGTGTCGACCCGCTCTCGGCCGATCAGGAGCTCCGGTGGTGTATGGCGGTCTCCGGCCCTTGGGCCGTCGTACCCGCCGAAGCTGCCGCGCTTATTCCGCGCGTGCTCGTTATCCTACCGACATTCCCGGCCGCCCGTCAAGCAAGAAATCCGTTCTTCTTTCGATGTCCAACACCTGTGGACCCGCCCGGTGGGCCGACCATGACTCAGGCCGAAGGTGTTCTGCGAGAGCTTCTTCTACCAAGCACAAACCCGGGACAGCGCTCGCCGTGTGGCGGCCAAGGTCGAGTGGCGTCAGGGCGAGTTGTGCGCCCGCTCCCGAACCCCGGCGTTCACGCCGGGCGGAGTGATCCGCCCGACATAAATGTCGGGGTTCGGGGTGATGCCGGCGTGTCCGCGATTGCGCGCGATCAGTACCGCTACTGACAACGAGCGGTCAACGTGCCGTGGAATGGGCCGCACACGCGTTGCGCCGGGATCGCGGTGCGGACTGACCGCTCCATTCTGCGCGGTACTGAACTTGCTTGGCCAGTCTCAACAACTCTCGAGCAGTTCGACGATCTGGACGGCGTTGAGGGCGGCGCCTTTGCGGAGCTGGTCGCCGGAGACGAAGAGGTCGATCCCCCGGCCGTCGGGTTGGCTCGCGTCCCGGCGAATCCGGCCGACGAGGACGTTGTCCCGGCCTGAGGCGTCGATAGGCATGGGGAACCGGTTCCTGTTGCAATCGTCAGCGAGCTCGACGCCCGGTGCGGAGCGAAGAATGTCGCGGACCTCGTCCGGGCCGATGGGCCGGTCGAAGGTGAGGTTGATCGCCTCGCTGTGGGCGCGCATCACCGGCACGCGGACGCACGTGGCGGTGATGGCGATCGACGGATCGTGGAAGATTTTCCGCGTCTCGTCGATCATCTTGCGCTCTTCGGAGTTGTAGCCGTCCGGGCCGATGGGCGTGTTGTGCGAGAAGAGGTTGAAGGCGATGGGGTGGGGGAAGACGCGCGGCGCGACCTTGCGGCCGGCGAGATGGTCGGCGGTCTGGGTGCGGAGTTCCTCCATCGCGGCCGCCCCCGCGCCGCTGGCCGACTGGTAGGTGCTGACGACGATCCGCCGCACCGGGTTCACGCGGTGGAGGGGCCAGACGGCGATATTCATTATGATCGTCGAGCAGTTGGGATTGGCGATAATGCCGTGGTGCCACGCCGTGTCACCTGGGTTGATCTCCGGAACGACGAGGGGGGTCTTCGGGTCCATGCGGAAGGCGGACGAGTTGTCGATGACGACGGCGCCGGCCTTGACCGCCGTCGGCGCGAATTGACGGCTGCGATCCGCGCCGGCACTGAAGATTGCGTAGTCCACGCCGTTGAAGCTGTGTTCGGTCAACTCCTGCACGAGGACGCTTTGGCCGCGTATGATTATCGTCTTGCCCGCACTCCGTGCCGAGGCAAGCAGTCTCAAACGCTCAACCGGCATGTTCCGTTCATCGAGGATCGCGCAGACTTCGACCCCGACCGCTCCGGTCGCCCCGACGATGGCTAGATGACGGATTGAATTGGTCAAAATATTGTCTTCAAACGTTTCAGGAACGATCGAAACATCGCGTTTCGTTTCTGGTGGCCCTACGGCCTGCTCAGGCTATCATAGCACGTGTCGCCATTTTCTCCGCCGGGACTCCTGCGAAGACCTCGCGTGTTGATGATCGGCCATCCACGTCGGTATTTTGGAGTCCGGATTCGCCCACCCTTCTGCGGTCCCCGCTGAAAAGGGGGGGATGGTTTGGTTTTGGCACCGTATCCGCTCGGCCGGGTGGCGTTCATATCTTGCGAGTTCTATCGAAAGTAGAAAACCCTCTTGAATCCTTTTTTTGCGATTGCTACACTGCGGCCCCTCTCAGGTTACACGGATGTGGCCGTTCGAGGGCAGGGGCGCGGGCGTCGCGCCCAATTTTGTCGGGGACTTTGCGCCATTTTGGTACAAAGTTCCGGTTGAGTCGGCGGATCCCTCATGGTCAGCAAGGGTCCGGGCAGACCAAGCTGGGTTCGGTTTTCCGGAATCGGCGTTGAGTTTGCGGGAGCTGTAGCGGGATTCTCGTTGGTTGGACTGTGGATAGATCGGCACTACGATTGCGGCCCGTGGGGCGTGGTCATCGGCGCGGCGTTGGGCCTGATCGGGGGAATGTACAACATGATCCGCGAGTCGCTGGCGGCGTTCAAACAGGCGGACAAAGAGACCCGCGACGCAAGCGGCGATGAGCCGCGTGAGCGGTGATGATGTCGCGGGCGAGGTTTTTCCCGTGCTTTGCGGCGTTTGCGGGTGCGGGGGTGGCGGTGTTCGGCGTCGTATTCGGCGTCGGAATGCTGCTCACGGCGCAGTCCGGGAAGGGCGCGGACCCGGGAACGGCGCTGCTCGGTTGCGGGATCAGTTGGCTGGCCGGTTGCGTCGGGGCGATTCCCGTGGCTTGGGCGCTGTCGAAAGACGCGGCGCGCGTCGGAATGGCGATCCTGGCATCGACGGTTCTGCGGTTTATTACGGTGTTGGCGCTCGTGGCGCCGGCTGTATTGACGCGCGATTCCTCGCGGGTCGCGCTGGTTTGCTGGGTCGGCGTCTGCTACCTTGCGATGCTCGCGGTTGATACGTTGCTTGCGATCAGTCTGATGCGGCGGTTTTCCGGGAACGAACGATAGATGGGCCATTCCCTATTAGCTTCCGGCGGCCCGATGGACCACGTGTACCAGTGGATCTATCAGCGGACACACATTGGGACGTCGGACAATGTGTTTACTCCGGGCGGCGCGATCACGGTGGTATCGAACCATATCGTGATGCAGATCATCGCCGCGCTCCTGCTTGTCTTATTGATTCCACGTTTTGCGGGGGTGCGGTCGACGGGCGATGCGGTCAACGATCTGACTCCGCGAGGCGTGCGGAACTTTTTCGAGACGATCTGTTCGTATTTCCGCGATACGGTGGCAAGGCCGATTCTCGGCGAGCATACCGACCGTTTTATTCCGTACATTTGGACGGCGTTCTTTTACATTCTATTCATCAATCTGCTGGGCCTGTTGCCGCTGGAGCCGGTGACGCGCGAATTGGTCAAGCGCGTTTACCCGGATGCGCACCACGGCATCGGCGGATCGGCGACGGGCAACGTCTGGGTCACGGGTTCGCTTGCGGCGTGCACGCTGTTCATGATCGTCATCAACGGTTTGCGAACCAATGGAATCGCGTACCTTGCACACTTCTGCCCGGGTCCGGTCTGGCTCGCGCCGCTATTGGTACCCGTGGAGATCATCGGGCTTCTCGCGAAGATCTTTGCGCTGACCGTACGACTTTTTGCGAATATGGTCGCCGGGCACGTGCTGCTGGCCGTGCTACTGAGCTTTATCAGCCTGAGCTATCTGGCGCTGGGCATCGGAGCGGCGACGGGGATCGGAATCGTCGTCGTACTCGTGAGCGTGGCGTTCAACCTGCTGGAGATTTTCGTCGCGTTTCTGCAGGCGTTTATCTTTACGTTTCTAACGACCCTGTTCATCGGCCAAGCGGTCGTGATTCATCATGACCACCATGACGAACATGAACACGGAAATGCGCTTGGACACGAGCACGCGAAGGCGCATTGAATGAATGGCGAATTGCGAATGGCGAAGATCGAATGACGGCGGGCGAACCGCCGAAAACCATACGAGTTTCTAACAAAAAACCCTGTGGGACGGGCTTTCCTGCCCGTCTTCTCGACCGACTGGAAAGTCGGCCCCACATTTTGTTGGAAGGTCTAATAGAATTATAGATTCGCCATGCCCGGGAAGCCGTGGGACGGCCGGGTCGTTAGGCGTGACTGCGATGGCGATCGAAATCGATTGCGTTCTCCCACGACGCGATCAAGAAGAAGGGATACCCAGTAATGAGCAATCGTTTGGCAAAGATCAGTCTGGTGATGATGGCGATGGGTGCTGTGTTGATGGTTGCGTCGCCGGCGAAGGCGCAGGAGCACGGCGCAACCTCTCAACCCGCGGCGAGCGGATCGTTCTTTCCGGGCAAGACGCTCGCCAATCTCGGCGGGGCGATCGGGGCGGGTCTGGTGGTCATGGGCGGCGCGGCGGGCATCGGGCGCGTGGGAGGCAGTGCGGTCGAGTCGATGGCGCGTCAGCCCGAGGCGGCCGGTCAGATCAGCACGGCCATGATTATCACGGCGGCGATGATCGAAGGCGCGACGTTGTTCGCGGTGCTGGGATGCTTCCTCGCATCAATCGCGTCCTGAGTTGCTTTGTGGGTTGACGCACTGAAAGGATTGGAGAGCGCGAGGTCGAGGCGACCTCCGCTTGCGGAACACGGGTGAATAAGCATGAGAGGCGTGTCGAAAATCGCAGTTGTTTGCCTGGCGGCGCTGCTGGTTCCGGCGACGGTGCTTGGGTCGGAGGGCGGAGCGTCGCCGAACCTGTTTACCGGCGATCTGGGGAACGTTTTCTGGAGTCTGCTGACGTTCGTCGCCGTGCTGGCGGTCCTGGGCAAGTTCGCCTGGGGTCCGATTCTGGCGGCGCTGCAGAAGCGCGAGGATTTCATTCGCGAGTCGCTGGCCCAGGCGAAGCAGGACCGCGAAGAGGCCGAACGAAAGCTGAAGGAATACACGATTCAGATTGAGGCCGCACGGACGGAGGCGAGCGCGATTGTCGACGAAGGACGTCGCGACGCCGAAGTGCTCAAGCGCAAGCTCGAAGAGATCGCCAAGGCGGAGGCTCAGGCGACGATCGAACGGGCTACGCGCGAGATCGGCATCGCCAAGGAAACGGCGGTCAAGGAGTTGTACGGTCTATCGGGGAAGCTTGCGACGGAGATGGCGTCACGGATCATCCGCAAGGAACTCAACCCGCGCGAGCATGAGCGATTGATTGCAGAAGCGATCGACGATTTAGAGAAAGTTGGGCGGAATTAACGCACAAGGTTTATCGCGGCGCGGACGAGAGGTTCAGCAAGCCGCAAGCGTAGCGTGGCTGGGACGTCCGCGCGGGCTGAAGCCCGCGGATCGGGACAGGTAAGCTCGATATGGCGAAGTACAGCGACGACGAACTGGCCGTTGCGATGATTTATGCGAGGGCGATGTACGAACTGGCCGCTGAAAAGAGCCTGGTCGGCGCGTTGCGCGAAGAGCTCAACGCGGTCGCGGCGTTGATCGAAGGCCATAACGACTTCGCGGCCTTTTTGACGAGTCCGACGGTGGACGATGGGGCGAAGCGAAAGACGCTGGAAAAGCTGTTTCGAGGGCGTTATGCGGACTTGCTCGTGGATTCGCTGCAGGTGATCAACCGCAACGAGCGTCAGGGGTTCATCGGCGCGGTCGCGGCAGCGTTTGGGATTCTCGACGAGGAGCGGCGCGGCGGGATCGAGGTCCAAGTGCAAACGGCGACCACGCTCAGCGAGTCCGTTCGCGAACGGCTCCGGGGCGTTGTCGCCAAGAAGACCGGGCGAAAACCACGAATCGTCGAGATTGTGGATGAGTCACTGATCGGCGGACTGATCGTTCGGATCGGGGATGAAAAGCTGGATGCGAGCGTGGCGCGGAAGCTCGCGGTGCTGTCGCAGGCGTTGCTCGAACGCGCGTCGCGCGAGATTCACAGCGGGCGGGAATACATGGCCGCCTGACGGCGGAAGGCGGAGCGAGGCGTCGGTTTGCAGGGCCTGGAACGACGATCCTCACCCCGGCCCTCTCCCTGGGAGGGAGAGGGAGGAAGCGGCCGATTCGCGACGAACGTTGCGAAATAGACTGTCGAGGAAGCTGAAAACATGAAGTTTCGAGTGGATGAGATCACGTCGGTCATTACCGAGGAAATCCGGCAGTATCGCGGCCAGGTGGATGTGGCCGAGGTCGGTACCGTTCTTGAGGTCGGCGACGGCATCGCCCGCGTGTACGGGCTGAGTAACGCCATGGCCAGCGAGCGCGTCGAATTCGAGAACGGCGCGAACGGGCAGGTGTTCAACCTCGAAGAGAACTCCGTCGGCGTAGTCGTACTCGGCGATTATCTGGGGATCAAGGAGGGCGACGAGGTCCGCCGGACGGGTGAACTGCTCAGCGTGCCGGTCGGCGAGAAGATGATCGGTCGCGTGGTTGATCCGCTGGGTCGGCCGATCGACGGAAAGGGCGTCATCGAAACGCCGCATCGCCAGCCGATGGAGTTCAAGGCGCCGGGCATCGCCGAGCGCCAGCCTGTCAACGAACCGTTGCAGACCGGCATCAAAGCGATCGACAGCATGATCCCGATCGGGCGCGGTCAGCGCGAGCTGATCATCGGCGACCGCAAGACGGGCAAGACGGCGATCGCCATCGACACGATCATCAACCAGAAGGGCGGCGACGTGATCTGCGTGTACGTCGCCGTCGGGCAAAAGGAATCGACGGTCGTCAGCGTCGTGGAAAAGCTCCGCGAATGCGGAGCGATGGACTACACGATCGTGGTCAGCGCGTCGGCGTCGGACCCCGCGCCGCTGCAGTACATCGCGCCTTATGCCGGTGCGGCCCTGGCCGAGTATTTCATGTACAAACAGGGCCGGGCGACGCTCTGCATTTATGACGACCTGACCAAGCAGGCGCACGCGTATCGACAGTTGTCGCTGCTGCTTCGTCGTCCGCCGGGTCGCGAGGCCTATCCGGGCGACGTGTTTTATCTGCACTCGCGATTGCTGGAGCGAAGCTGCAAGCTCCGAGAAGAGTACGGCGTCGTTCCCAAGGATACGCCGGCGAACTCGATCGATCGGTCGATCGTGAAGAAGCACCCGCAGGGGTTGGGTGCGCCGGCGGAGCATCGACCGGACGACGATCGCGGGCTGTACCACCGCCCACACGGCAAGCACAAAGCCGAGACGTGGTTGAAGACGCTTTCCGACAAGGACAAATACCAGGTTCACAAGTTCCCGGATTCGGGCGGGTCGATGACGGCGCTGCCGGTGATCGAGACGATGGAGGGCGAAGTGTCGGCGTATATTCCGACGAACGTTATCTCGATCACGGACGGGCAGATTTATCTGGAGCCGGACCTGTTTTTCGCTGGGGTGCGGCCGGCGGTCAACGTCGGTATCAGCGTGTCGCGCGTGGGCGGCAATGCGCAGCGGAAGGCGATGAAGAAGATCGCCGGGTCGCTACGGCTGGACCTCGCGTCGTATCGCGAGCTCGAGGCGTTCGCCCAGCTCGGGACGGAGCTTGATGCGACCACGCAGCGGCAGCTCGATCGCGGGGCGAGGATGGTGGAGTTGCTCAAGCAGCCGCAGTATGCGCCGTTCCCGCTGGCGGATCAGGTGGTGAGCATCTTCGCGGGGAGCAAGGGCTATCTGGACAGTCTGGCGAACAATCAGGTTCGCGCGTTTGAGACCGAATTGCTCAAGCATGTTAGCGACGAGTTCCCGGAGATCATGGACGAGATCAAGACGAAGGGCGAACTGTCGGACGAGATGACGGCGAAGCTGTCGAAGTTGATCGAGAACTTCAAGAGTCGGTTCGTGGCGAAGGCGGGTGCGAAGAAGTAACGGGCGACTGAGCGGAGCAACAGTTGATCCGAGCCGCGGGCTTTAGCCTTAGTGCTCTGGATTGTAAGTTTGGTGACGTATCCCGTCCCGATCGAAACAGGGCTGTTCCGCTTCAGTGAGCCAGTACAATCGGCGGCCCCAGTTGCCACGGATCGTCATCGTATTTAGGAATTCGTGTACTTAGGTTTACCCACATTTTGGAGGTGTTATGGTTTATCGCCGGTCTCGGGGCTGTTTCTGTGCCGTAGGCACAGGTGAAAATAGCCCAGCGATTCATCGCTGGGGAGAAGGGACAGGGAATCGGCAAGTCCCGTAGGGACGACTGAACCGTTCAGCCGTCCCTACGGGACTCGAGAGATTACCCAAACCCTGTTCCCAGCGTTGAAACGCTGGGCTACTCTCAGTAGTCCCTCCGGGACAGCCGACCAAAGATGTGGGTAAACCTAAAGCTTTAGCCGGCGGCTCGGAAGAGGCGGAAAACCAAAGCGGAATGGCCAAACCAAGAATCATCGTCAAACGTCGCAAGTCGGTGCGCAACATCCGCAAGATCACGCGGACGATGCAACTGATCGCGACGGCGCGCTTTCAGGCTGCGTACAACCGCGCGATGGCGACCAAGCCGTACACGGAACGGTTGGCCGGGTTGGTGGCTGACCTGTCGGGCGCGGTGCAGGGCGAGATATCGCATCCGCTGATGAGGGCGAATCCCGAGGCGAAGCGCGCCGCCCTGGTGGTGATTACGACCAAGCGCGGGCTTTGCGGCGGATACAACACCAACGTGCTTTGCCACGCGCTGGCGCATCTCAAGGAGGCCGAAGGGCGGAGCGTCGAGACTGACGTGTACATGGTGGGGAAGAAGGGGATCAACTATTTCCGTTTCCTGCGTCGGGAGATGCGCGAGCGGATCACTGATATCAGCGATTCACCGCGTTTCAATCAGGTGGAGCCGATCGCCAACGGGCTGATGGATCGGTTTACGCGGGGCGAGGTCGGCGCGGTGCACGTGGCCTACATGCGTTTTCTTTCGACGGCGCGGCAGGCGGCGGAGGTCATCCAGTTGCTCCCGCTTTCCGGCGAGACGAAGGCGGACGGCGGCGCGAGCAAGAGCCGGCACGACGTGCAGTATGAGTTTTCGCCGGATCCGAAGGAGCTGTTGGCGGAATTACTGCCGGCGACCGTGCGGATTCGTTTGTTCCAGTGTTTCACGGACGCGACGGTCAGCGAGCAGGTCTCGCGGATGGTGGCGATGAAGGCGGCGACGGACGCCGCCGCCGAAATGATCACGGCGCTCACGCGGCAGTACAACCGCGCGCGGCAGACGCAGATTACGATGGAACTGCTCGACATTGTCGGCGGAGCGAATGCACTCGCGTGATGCGAAGATTGAATTGAGAAGAGTGAAGATTGAAGGAAGAAAAAGATCCGCACCCTCCGCGCGATATCTGCGAGCGGACATTCGCCTTCTCTTTGCGGATCGTGAAACTCGTGAACGCACTGCCCAAAGGTGTGGCGGGAAGCATCATCGCCCGCCAAATCATGCGGGCGGGGTCAAGCATCGGGGCCAACGCAGAGGAGGCTCGTGGGTCATCGTCGAAGCGAGAATTCGCTCATCGGATGAGCATCGCCCTTTCAGAGGCGAGGGAGACACTTTACTGGCTTCGGTTGGTCGCGGAGTCCGGCATGTTAAGGAAAGGCCGGTTGGATTCTTTGATTCAGGAAGCGGATTAACTGGTGAGGATTTTGACGACGATTGTGAAACGATCACGGGCAAAGTAAATGGACGAATGTTGACTTACTTCTCTCTTCAATCTTCTAACTTCAGTCTTCATAGGTGAACGGATGGACAACGGCAATTACGGCAAAATCACTCAGGTCATCGGTTCGACGCTCGACGCGCAGTTCGCGGAGGATCGGATGCCCATGATCTACAACGCGCTCCAACTCGAAGTTGAGCGAATCGTGCTGGGCGAGACGACGCGCGAGACGCTGTGGTGCGAAGTCGCGCAGCACCTCGGCGGCGGGCGAATCCGCGCCATCGCCCTCGGCTCGACCGACGGCGTGAAACGCGGTTCGAAGATTCTCGACACCGGCCAACCCGTCACCGTACCCGTCGGCAAGGAAACGCTCGGGCGCGTCTTCAACCTCGTCGGCGAACCGATCGACGACCGCGGGCCGATTGCGGTGATGGATCGGCGACCGATCCACCACGAACCGCCGGAATTCGGCGACCTGACCTCGAAGACTGAACTCTTCGAGACGGGCATCAAGGTCATCGATCTGCTTTGTCCGCTGGTTCGCGGAGGAAAGGCCGGTCTGTTCGGCGGGGCAGGCGTGGGCAAGACGGTCATCATTCAGGAACTGATCGCCCGGCTCGCCCGATTCCACAGCGGGTTCTCGTGCTTCGCGGGTGTAGGCGAACGGACGCGAGAGGGCAACGACCTTTGGCTGGAAATGCAGGAAGCCAAGATCGGCGATACAGGCAAAAGCGTCATCGACCAGACCGTGATGGTGTTCGGCCAGATGAACGAGCCGCCGGGCGCGCGACTCCGCGTGGCGCTCTCGGCGCTGACCATGGCCGAGTACTTCCGCGATCAAACCGGGGCCGACACGCTGCTGTTCATCGATAACATCTTCCGTTTCTCGCAGGCGGGGTCCGAGGTTTCGGCGCTGCTGGGCCGAATGCCGTCGGCGGTCGGTTATCAGCCGACGCTCTCCACGGAGATGGGCCAGCTTCAGGAGCGGATCACCTCGACGAGCCGCGGGGCGGTCACGAGCATTCAGGCGATCTACGTGCCCGCGGACGACTACACCGACCCCGCGCCGGCGGCGGCGTTCACGCACCTGGACAGCACGGTGAACCTTGAGCGGAGCATTACGGAGAAGGGCATTTATCCGGCCGTCGATCCGCTGGCGTCGAGCAGCCGCCTCATGTCGCCGGAGCTGATCGGCGAGCGGCACTACACCGTCGCCCGCCGCGTGCAGCAGATCCTCCAGCGCTACAAGGACCTTCAGGACATCATCGCGATTCTCGGCGTCGATGAGCTGAGCGAAGAGGACAAGATCATCGTCGCCCGGGCGCGGAAGATCGAGCGGTTCCTGTCGCAGCCGTTCTTTGTGGCCGAGCAATTCACGGGCTTCAAGGGCAACTACACCTCGCGCGAGGACACGATCCGCTCTTTCGAGGAGTTGTGCTCCGGCAAATGGGACCACCTGCCGGAGCAGGCGTTCATGTACGTGGGCGCGATCGAGGAAGCAGCCGCCAAGGCGGAGAAACTGGCGAAAGGGTAATGGCGAGGATTGACACTTTTCAATGCAGCGTGATAACGCCAGAGCGCTCGGTCTTGGATTGCGCCGCGACGTTTGTGGCGTTTCCGGCGCATGACGGCGAGATGGGCGTTCTTCCGCATCGCGCGCCGCTGGTGTGTAAGCTCGGGATCGGCCCGCTGCGTGTCGACTCACTGGGGAAGACCGAAATCTACTTCATCGATGGCGGCTTCGCGCAGATGCTGGACAATCGCCTGACCATTCTGACCGAACAGGCGAAGAGAGCGTCGGAGTTGAAGCGCGGTCCGGCTGAAGAGGCGCTGGCCCAGGCCCGTGCGATGCCCATTCCCGACGATCAAGCCTTCGACGCCCGTCAACGGGCCGTCAAACGCGCGCAGGTCCAACTCAGGCTGGTCAGGAATCCTTCGTAGATCGCGACGCTCGCGCCTCTGTTGAACACGGCGCGCCGCGCATTTGGCTGGCCGCATCGGCGGGGGTATGATTGTCCGAGGTCAAAATGCGGCATTCCATCCGTTCAAACACTCCCAGCGATCATAAACGGCCGGGCCGCTTGCCGCGACCCGTCCGCGAGCAGGTGCGCGAGGGGGCGGAGAAGCGGCCGGAACGGGCGGTGCTCGTTTCCATCCTTTTGCCGAACACCAAGGCCGACCTTCGCGATCCGCTGGGCGAATTGAAGGCGCTGGCGGAGGCGACAGGTGTGCAGGTGGTGGACGGGATGATCCAGAAACGCGTGAACCTGACACCGGGTTACGCACTGGGTAAGGGCAAGCTCGAGGAATTGACTCAGCGAGCTACCGACGCCGCAGCGGATGTGGTGATCTTCGACAACGACCTCGCCCCGCGGCAAATTCGCGGGCTGGAAGAGACGATCGGACGAAAAGTCATCGACCGCAGCGAACTGATTCTCGACATTTTCGCATCGCGGGCGAAGACGCGCGAAGCGCAGCTCCAGGTGGAGCTTGCGCAGCTCGAATACACTTCGCCCCGGCTGCGCGGGATGTGGACTCACCTGGAGCGGATCGCGGGCGGGGGCGGCGGGACGGCGGCGGGGTCCGGGGGGGGGGTGGGCACGCGCGGACCGGGCGAGCGACAGATCGAACCCGACCGCCGCGTGGTGAAGGATCGCATCTCCTTTCTCCGCCGCGAATTGGCCGACGTGCTTCACCGCAAGGAACGCGAGGTCCGCTCGCGGACGGATCAATTCACGGTGTCGCTTGTCGGATACACCAACGCGGGCAAGAGTACGCTCATGAACCGCTTGACGAGCGCCGGGCAGTTCGTCGCCGACATGCTTTTCGCTACGCTGGACACGAAGACGGTGCGATGGAACCTCGGCGACGGCCGGTCTGTCCTGCTCTCCGACACCGTCGGCTTCGTCCGCGATCTTCCGCACCATCTCGTCGCGTCGTTCCGGGCGACGCTCGAGGAAGCGACGCATGCCGATCTGCTGCTGCACGTTGTGGACGCGTCGTCGCCGACGGCGTGGCAACAGGCGGATGCGGTCGAGGCCGTCCTCACCGATCTCGGCGCCGGCAAAATTCGGCGGATCACGCTGCTCAACAAATCCGACATCGCCGACGACAGTGCGACGGCGGAACTGCTGGCGCAGTATCGGTCCGGTGTGTTGCGCGTGTCCGCGCTGACCGGCGCGGGGCTGGACGAGTTGACGAACCTCGTCGCCAAGTATGCCGAGGGCGACGCTGTCGACGTCTCGGTGCGCGTACCGCATGCCGACGGAAAGCTGTTGGCGGAGTTGACCCGCGTGGCCGACGTGCGTGACCGGCGATATTTCGCCGAAGGCGTCGAGCTGGCGCTGCGGATCAACCGGTCGCAGCTGCGCCAGTTGCGCGGGCGTTTTCCGTCGCTCGAAGTGATGGATGGAGCCGGTGTCGACGCGGATCAGCCGGCCGAGACCGCGGACGCCGACCGGGATGCGGGTGATGGCGGCGATGAATGACGCGGTGGCCACGGCGCGAGTTCGACGCGCGACCTTTTGCAGCCTCCTATTCGCGTTTTTTTCTGTTGCCTCGGCCGGTGCTTCGCCGCCCGCGTCGATCAAGACGATCTCGGTCGATCTGAAGTTACGCACCAGCGGCGAACTGAGCGGCGCGGTCGTCGACTACGACGCACACGGACTTGTTATCCTTCACGACGACACGCCGTATGTGTTCGCCTGGAACGAGCTCGACGGCGGATCCGCCTTCGCCGTGCGGCGGAGTCTGTTGACCCTCCCCCGCGGCGATGCGGACAAGCTTTCAGCCGACGATCACTTCGACCTCGGTATGTTCGCCCTCGCGCAAGGCCGAAACGATTTGGCTGCAAACGAGTTCGAGGCCGCGAAGAAGATGCGGCCCGATCTGGCGACGCGCATCCGCGAAGCTTTCGATGGGTTCCGACGGCGGAAGCAACCCGCGAAGATCGACGACCCGCTCACCCGCCCCGAGGCCGATGATTCCGCGGACGTGTACGCGCCGAGGACGGCGTCGAGCGCACCTATCGTTGAAGGGCCCGCGCTACCCGACATTTCCGAGACGAATACACCGGCGCATCCGTCGCCCGAAGTACGCGAACGTGTCCGCGAGGCCTATCTTCGATTTGGGACAAAGGTCCAGGAGGTCATGGGCAAGGACATCGCGCTCATTGAGTCCGACCACTTTCTGGTCTGGACCGACTGGGAAAAACACGATCGCGTGCGACTGACCGAATGGTGCGAAGCGATGTATGCCGCCCTATGCGAACGGTTCGACCTCGACCCGCGCGACGACATTTTTCTCGCCAGGTGCCCCGTGTTCTGCTTCCGCTCGAAGGCCCGTTTCCGCAAATTCGCACGCGACTTCGACGGCTACGACGGCAAAGATGCGATCGGATACACGCGGTCGATCGAAAAAAACGGGCACGTACACATGGTCTTCGCCCGCGTGGGGCGTTCCGAAGCCGATTACGACCGTTTCGCCTGCACGCTCGTGCATGAGGGTACGCACGCGTTTCTACATCGCTTGTACGGGCCGAAACTCCTGCCGCACTGGGTCAACGAAGGCTACGCCGACCTAACGGCCGAACGCATCCTCGGCGACCGTTGCCCCAACGGCGGGAACGCCGCGCTCCTCGCGCGACAGTACGCACGTTACGACTGGCCGATCGCCGGTTTGCTCGAAAGCACCTCGACCATCGGCGTTCATCAGTACCCGCTCGCCCACTGCGTGGTCGCGTACCTCGAAAGTCTCGGGCGGGATCGTTTCGCCGGGTTCATCAAGGGTCTCAAGAACGGCGCTACGGTCGCTGATGCGTTGGCCGGAAACTACGACGGAATGACCTTCGTCGGGCTGGAGCAGGCGTGGAAGGATGCGATCCGCAAGGCCGATCCTCCGGCGACCGAGGTATCCAACGCGGGCATAGTGGGGGGGGACTGATCTTGTTTGGCCGCTCGTTTCTTGGGCCGAAATCGCCGCGGATTCACGGGTACAGGGTTTATTAGCCGACCTACTATCGGACGGACCGGGATGCCGCCAATGACGCCTCGCGCTCGAAAGCGATTGTTCAACTTGTTACGCGTGGCGATCTGCGTTGCCGCGTTGTGGATCGTGGTGCGCGGCGTCACGCTGCGGGACCATGTCTCGATACGTACCACGAGCGGAAAGCAGGGCGAATGGGTCGGCCTAGTAGTCGATGAAAGCGGTCCGCTCCGCATGCTCCTAGCGAGCGGCGAGGTCCGTGAGATCCCGCTCGACGAAATCGCCGTGGACAAGGACGGAGTCCCGCGAATTGCATACGGCCTTCAGTCGGCCTGGCGAAAGAGCAACAAGTCGCTGCTGTTTCTCGCCGTGCTGATTTATTTTCCGGTGGTTTTCCCCTTGGCCCAGCGGTTTCGGCTGCTCCTGCGGGCGCAGAACATCCATCTCGGCTACGGCGAGTGCGTGCGACTCACGTTCGCGGGCAACTTCCTCAACTACGCCACGCCGCTGGGATCGAACGCGGGCGATCTTTTCAAAGCCTACTTCGCGTCGCTGCACACGCCGCACAAGACCGAAGCCGTCACGACCGTCGTGCTCGATCGCATCATCGGGCTGGGCACGCTGCTGATGGTCGCGGCTGCAATCACCGCCTTCAGTCCGGCCGACAGCCGCCTCGCGGTCCTGCGACCGTACATGTTCACGCTTCTGGGTGTCGGCGGCGGCGGCGCGGCGGTTTACTTCTCACCGATCATGAAGCGTATTTCGCTGCCCGCCCGGTGGCGCGAAAAACTTCCGATGCTCCATCATGTGCAGCGCGTAGACCAGGCCGTGCGCTGCGTCGCCTCGCGGGGCGGCATTCTTCTTGTGTCCGTGATGCTCACGGTTCTCTTGCAACTTTTGGCGCTTTCGTCCTACTTCGTCGCCGCCGTTGCGCTGGCCATGAAGGCCGACGCCGGAAACGTGCTGGAGTATTTCGCGTATTTCTACACCGGGGCGATGGTCCAGTCGCTGCCCGGCCCGCCGCAGGGCCTGGGTACCGTCGAGCTTGCCTATCGCTTCTTCTTCGCCCCGTATGGCAGCGCGTCACAAATTGTTTGTATGGCCTTCGCGATCCGCTTAGCCGGTCTGATCTGCGCGTTGCCCGGCCTGTTCGTCACGCTCACCGGATCGTACAAGCCCAGGGAAATCGAAGCCGCCATCGCGGAAATCGAGGGTTCCGACTCCGCGGTCGCGACGCACGGCGACGCTTCCAAACGTGATCCGGTCATGATCTAGAGCAACTTCGCAATCGTGCAGTGTCGCGGCTTGTCCGCGGCGCGATGCGCGAAGCGCCGGGAGTGCACTCCGGCGCTACACAAAAAGGAAAGCCGCCGTTGCACCACCCGGCGACGCACGTCCCGTAATCGCGACGACCGAGCGTCGATCCTTGTCCGTGTCATCCCACACCGTAAGAAGGTTCCGAGTGATTATCGGCGATGCGCTTGTGACGTTAAGCCCGAACCTCGATGCTCCGACATGAAGAAAGCGGACATCGCGCCTGCTGACGACCCGGCTCCGACCACAAGCAGGTTGGCGACCGTGCGCACGCGGTGATCCGTAGACACCGAGGACAGGTGACGCGCGACCGCGCGAGAAGAGACGATGAGCACCAAACCCGACCACCGCAAGAACGGAGTGACCGCGATCGGTTTCATGGACCGCCGGCGCAGTCGTCGTCGCGAGCTGCACGAGCCGACCGGTGTGGCTCTCTTCGGCACCGGCAAGAACGACGAATGGCACTGCGGAGCTGTGATGCTCAACGCCAGCACCAAGGGCATCGCCTGCCGCGTACTTGACGCCGACTCCGCGAGGCTCACCGTCGGACGCGTACTGCGCGCCGTCTTTCGGATCGGCGACTCGACCGGACCCTTCGACATTCCCTCGCGGATCACCAACACCACCGAAGGCGGAACGCCGGGCTATCGCGTACTCGGCCTCGAATTCATCAGCGACGGCGACCAGCCGGCGGAGCGAAAGCGCCTTTTGCAGGCTCTCGCCTCCGTCTGTAAACGCGGCAAATGAGGTGAAAACGTGAGTCACACGCAAACCATCGATCGGGATCGGCAGGAACGGATCATTGCGGAGGCGATCCGCGATCGTCGTCAGCTCACCATCACCTACAGTCTGCCCGACGGTTGGCGACGCTGCAAGGCCGTCTTCCTTTCCGGCTCCACGGGGTCGAACGAAACGATCATCAGCCTCGGCCTGCCGAAAGGCGACGCCGTTCTTCCGCTGCCGCCCGTCGGAGCGACCATCGGCGGCACCTTCCGCCTTGGACACAAAAAGTGCATGTTCAGCGCCGGCGTTCGGGCGTGCCGCCGGCAGCCGACGTCCATTCTGCTCACGCTCAATTGGCCGGAGTATCTCTCGCAGCTCCAGCGCCGGGCCTTTGAACGAGCCGCGCCCCCCAGGGGCAACGTGATTGCCGTGCGTTTCTGGCGTGAAGACGACGGTGCGGACCCCTCGGCCGCCCAGCGCGACGTGCGCCATGGACAGCTCGAGGACATCTCCGCCGGCGGCATGCGCATGAAGGTCGCCGACACCGAAAGGCTGCAACTCGAACGCGCCTACAAGTGCGTTTTCACCCCGCGCCCCGGAAAGCCCGCCTTTGTGCTCGATGCCATCCTCCGACACCGCGAAGCCGTCGAGCAAGGTCGAGCGTCGCTCGGTTTCCAGTTCGTCGGCCTGGAGATGTCCGACGAAGGGTTACGAACGCTCGACCGCCTGGCCCGACTCGTCGGACATTTCCAGCGCACACACCCTCGCCGCAGCGACTAGAACTCTGTCCGAGTGATGGACACCAGCGGCGGATTCGGGGCTGTATCCGGTCGAGGTTCAGTCGGTCGGCCGTGATCGGCTGTAATAACCGGCATCCGCGGGCAACGCTCCGATCTTCTCCTCCACGCCGGCTGCCTCGCAAATCGACAATCGACAATCTACAATCGCCGATCCAGGGCGCGGCGAATGTCCCTCCGGGATCGAAACGATGGCCAAGACTGGCTTGGTATTGGACACACGCTTCGAGCGGCATGAAACGGGCTATGGCCACCCGGAGCGCCCCGAGCGACTCCGCGCCATCGCCGACGCGCTCGGTGCCTGCGGGCTTACCCACGCCTGCGCGCGGATCGAAGCGACGCCGATCGACATGGAACTCGTTCGCCGCAACCACGATGCCGACTATCTCGAATGCCTGCGCCGCTGGTGCGAGAGCGGTCGTCCGCTGGGCGATATGCCCGACACCGGCATCTGTACGGAAAGCTTCGAGATTGCCCGACTCGCGGCCGGCGGTGTGGTCAACGCCGTCGATGACGTGATGGGCGGCGAGATCGACAACGCGTTTTGCGCTGTGCGTCCGCCGGGCCACCACGCGGAACGAAACCGCTCGATGGGTTTCTGCCTGTTCAACAACGTGGCAATTGCCGCTCGTCGCCTGCTGGAGGATCAAGGCCTGTCGCGCGTACTGATCCTCGACTGGGACGTTCACCACGGCAACGGCACGCAGCACAGCTTCGACGACGACCCGCGCGTCCTGTATGTGAGCCTGCACGGCCACCCCGGCATCCTCTACCCCGGCACCGGTTACGCCCATGAGCGTGGTCGTGGAGCGGGAGAGGGTTTCACGATCAACGTCCCGATTCTGCCGCCGGGGGCTGACGACGTTTGGCGGGCCGCGTTTGACGATTCCATCCTGCCCGCCGTCGAACGGTTCGCTCCGCAGTTTGTCTTGATCTCGGCGGGGTTCGACGCCCACCGCCTCGATCCGCTCGGCCCGCTCGAACTGGAGACGGGGTCGTTCGGCTGGATGACCGACGTGCTCGTCGATGTCGCGCGGCGGCAGTGCGGGGGCCGGCTCGTCAGCGTCCTCGAAGGCGGATACCACCTGCAAGCGCTCGCCGACTGCACGTGCCTGCACGTCGAGCGGCTGCTGGCGGCATAGACAAATCGCCATATCGCCCAATGGGGAATAACAGGCCTTCCATTCGCCCGTCTACGTCACCAGCATCATTGGGGAGCGCTCCATGCTCGCGCAGGTAGACGAAAAGACGCTGGCGATGAATATCGCCCTCCTGATCGGCGGGCTCGTCCTGCTGGGGGCGTTCTTTCTTTTCACCGTGGCGGCGATCACAGCCATCAAGTGTGCTCTGTGGATTCGGCGATGCCGCAAGGCCGAGCGGGAGTTTCTGGCCAAGTATCGCCGGGCCGACGGTAGGCAATATCCGCCGTTCATGGAGGGCATCTGCACGCAATGCGGCAAGGGTAACAACAAGGTGTACTTCACCGCCACCGGCGAGGAACTTTGTCCGCCGTGCTACGAGCGGTCTTGGCGAAGTGAAGCACGACAGGGCGCGGGTCGCGCCGCATCCCGGTGTCCACGGAGCAAGGGGCAACGTAACGACGGGCGCCGCCTGATCGTCAACCCTCGTCGATGCTGACCCTAACCGACTTCGGCCGGCTCGATTCGGATTTCGGCACGGTGATCTCCAGTACGCCGCAGTGGCAACGGGCCGACACCTGATCCACGTTGATCTTGGCGGGCAGGTCGATCGTGCGGCAAAAACTCCCGAAGCGCCGCTCGCCGTGGATTGCCGGGGTTTCGTCGGTGACGCCGGCGGGCCGACGCTTCTCGCCGCGCAGCGTCAGTGTATTGCCGACGCAGCTCACATCGACCGCCGAACCGTCTACGCCGGGAACCTCCACGTAAAGCACGTAGCGGTCGTCGTGCTCGTAGAGGTCGATCGCGGGCGCCCACGGCTGGCCGTCGAAGGGCCGCGTCGAAATGCCGCCGTGCCAGACCCGCTCGAAAACGCGATTCATCTCATCCTGAAGTGTACCGAAAATCTGCTGGGGGTCCTGAAACACTCGAAACGTCATGCGAATACTCCTTGTAAAGTGAGTGGTATCGTCCGGTGATTATACTCCATCCGGGCGGTTCGCGTCGAATGGCGGCCGGTCCCGTCGACCACATCGCGCCCTATCGTGCGCCGAACTCGCGAAGATCGCGGTCCAGCAAGTCCGTAACCAACATGTGTCCCGGTTCGTGAACGATGGCGATGTCGGGCTTGGCCCGAAGGATGGCTTCAAGCGGCGTGACGCCACAGGCCCAGAAAACGGGGACTTCGTCCTCGCGAATCGTCACTGCGTCGCCATAGTCGGGCTTCGACAAGTCCTTGATACCCAGCGCCGCCGGATCGCCGATGTGCACCGGTTCGCCGTGGGCCTTCGGCACCGCGGCCGTGACGCGCGCCGCAATCTCGGCCTGTTGCGGCGTCATCGGGCGCATCGAGACGACCATCGGGCCGTGAAACAGACCAGCCGGCTTGCACGCGACATTCGTTCGATACATCGGCACGTTGCGGCCCTCCTCGATGTGCCGGACCGGAACGCCTGCGTCGATCAAAGCCGACTCGAACGTAAACGAGCAACCGATCAGGAACGCAACGAGGTCCGGGTACGGCGGATCGTCTTCGGGCCAGTAGTGCAGGACCGAGGTCGGCTCGTCCGTGAGCATCCCGTCGTGATAGACGCGATAGCGGGGCAGGTCCGTCCGCACGTCCGCGCCCGGCGCGCATTTGACGGGTTCATACCGGCCCGGCTCGGTGACCTCCAGCAACGGGCAGGGCCTGGAGTTCAATTCGCAAAATCGCTGGAAGCCGGTCGCCCATGCGGAGGGAAGCACCACCAGGTTCGCCTGTGCATGCCCGGGCGCGACGCCCGCGGTCGGTTCGTCGAACGATCCGATCCGGCACAATTCTCGGATCTGCCGCGGCGTCATCCCGGCGTAATCGGCATGTTTTTGCGGAGGATTCATACGTGCAGTCCCTCGCCAACGTAGGAACGCAAAAAGATTCATCCAACGAGCCGCAGGTTTGAGCCTGCGCGGGGCGTCCGCGCGGACTAAAGTCCGCGGCTCGCTTCTGCGCACCTGTTTAGTCAAACCCCGACTTCGTGATCGTCGCGGCGTGCGGACTGTCGTCTCCGCCGCAAATCAATTTGGCCAGATCGGCGGTCGAGATTTCGCAAAGCCGCGCCGCCAGCATAGCACACAAAAAATCCTCAGCGAACATGCTCTTCGCCGCAATAAATCGTTCCACCGAGTCGACCCGCTCCGGCTCGCCATCGACATTAAGCAGAACGGCGCCATTCTCCAGCCAGGCTCCCCGATCGACAGGTTGAAATCGCGAGACGAACAACGTCCGCCCGTGGTGCTTACGGGCCAGCGAGCGGAGACGCGGGTCGTCATAGGGTAGAATCAGCACATCGTCGGGCCGGTGATTCATAAAGATGCGGCTCTTGATCCGCACATACTCCGCGATCGAGCGGTGTCGGTCGAGATGCGCTTCGTCGATGTTGAGCAGCACGGCGATGTGCGGGCGAAAGTGCACGACCGATTCAAGCTGGAAACTCGATACCGCCAGCGCGATCGGGTCCGTCGCCCCTTCGTCCAGGAGCAACGCCGAAAGCGGTCGGCCCTTGTTTCCACCGATGGACAGCTTTCGACCGGCGGACTCGAACACGCGCCGAATCAGCTCGACAGTCGTCCGCTTTCCGATCGTGCCCGTTACCGCGATGAGGCCGTAGGGACAAAGCTGGTACGCCAACTCCAGCTCGCTCACCACTGGAATCCCTCGGCGATGCAGCTCGTTGCGGATCAGCGCGTCTTCGCGAACGCCCGGACTCGCCACGACCAGATCGCACTGACCGAGAAACTGGATCGTGTGCCCACCCGTCTCCACCCCCGCGACGACCAGCCCTGCGTCGAGCGTGACGCCGCGCTCTTCGGAAATGCAGACCCGATGCCCCTGTCGAGCGAGCAGCGCCGCCGCCGCCCGCCCGGCCTCGCCGTACCCGAGGATGCCCACCGTAATCGGATCGCGACGCTCTAACGGAGAAGGCACGATCAACTGGCGAATCTGTTCGAGCATCCGCAGGCTGATCGACCATTCGAGGCCGTCCACCGTCGGCTCGTGGCGACGCGTCACGCCGTCCACGGCTCCACCGTCGCGAACGAGGCGTTCGAGGTCCGCAAAACATTGGTCGGCGGAGGGCAGCAGATCGCGCCCGGCCAGGATCGACAGCGCTCCGGCCAGTCCGTACCCGCCCCAATTCGAGATTCCGGCGGCGATGCAAAAGTCGGTCGGTACGACGGTCGCGATGTCTCGACCATGAGCGACCGTCGCCAGCGCGTCGGCGAAAACCCGGCCCATGCCGATCTCGTTGCCGCCGTCGCCGATGCCGATGGTCGTCAGTCCCAGGCGACCGGCCTCCAAAAAAAGGTCGTCGAGGGGGGCCGTCGTTTGTGTGATGTCCGCGCCGCGCATGTTTCGATACCGACCGTCACGGCCTCGTCCGACGCGCTCGATCGAAACGAGATGCGTCGGTCGGGTGCGCGTCAAGACCTGATCGACTTCGGTAATCGGTTCGAGTTCCAGCGCGCGGAAGAGCGGAGCGTTCCACGTGTCCGTGATGTAATCGACTTCTATGCCGAGCTTGCGCAGCGCCTCGCCGACAGCCTTCGCTCCGAGCGGCCCGTCCGTTTCGCCCGCATCGGCATCCGGAATGTAGAATCCGCTGACGATCCCGACACGCCGTGCGAGCCGCAATGACTGGGCCGCCAATCGAAGCTGATCGGGCACGACCAGCCCGAACACGTTTCGCCCGCCGGGGTCGCTGGCGATGAGGTTTTCCATGGATGTGATTCGTGGATTCATTTGAAGAACCGCGCCAAGGTATTCACCACCAAGACACCAAGACACCAAGACAGAAATAATGTGAAAACCGGCAGAGTGACATTCACCAAGCCAATAGCTGTGATCTTCAAATCGGGAATCACCTCTGTCTTCGTCACATTGGTCCGATTGGTATTAATTCTTCTCTTGGTGCCTTGGTGTCTTCGTGGTTTGCTGTGTCTTTGGTTCCCCAAGCACCACCTCCGGGGGTTTCGATCGTCAGGCGGTCGCCGGGGCCGACGGAGACGCTCGCGATCGGAGGTAGAGTCTCTTCCGCGTCCGTTCCGCTGCGACGAAGCACATTGCGACCCGGTCGTCCGCATTCGCCGCCGTTCACGCCGTAGGGCGCGACCGTCCGCCGCTGACTGATGATCGAGACGTCTAGCGGTTCGAGAAACTCGAACTCGCGCACGACGCCGCAGCCGCCTCGAAACCGCCCGGCCCCGCCCGAACCCCGGCGAATCGCAAATCGAACCAGCCGGACCGGGTATCGCGACTCCAGCACTTCGGGGTCGGTCAGTCGCGTGTTCGTCATGTGCGTGTGTACGGCGTCGGCCCCGTCAAACGTCGGCCCGGCGCCCGCTCCGCCGCAGATCGTTTCGTAATATCCGAACCGCTCGTTGCCCATCAGCAGATTGTTCATCGTTCCCTGGCTGGCGGCGGCCAGCCCCAG
>ERZ1292633.1417-Hain-H41-02um-R1-1417-length-25947-cov-6_pt1 | contig 25947 bp, 24 predicted proteins | sample MGYA00564406_ERZ1292633 | MGnify/ENA primary metagenome ERZ1292633 (study PRJEB36523, sample SAMEA6512639) | groundwater metagenome | collected 2019-01-08 | study: AquaDiva: Metagenomics assemblies of 32 groundwater samples | reverse complement strand
TCTACGAGGTGGGCTCCGGCGGCGGCGGTGCTTCGGGTTGCCCCGGCGGCACGCTCTGCCTGCTCGACGGCCGCTTCCAGGTCACGGCGACCTGGAGCAACCAGTTCGACGGCTCCAGCGGCAGCGCCGGAGCGATTCCCAACACGAATCTGGCCGGATTACTGTACTTCACCGACTCCGGCAACATCGAGCTCATCGTCAAGATCCTCGATTTCGGCGACCGGATCCTCTTCTTCTACGGCCAGCTCACCAACCTGCGCTTCACGATCAGCGTCCTCGACACCACCACCGGACAGACGAAGACGTACCAGAACACCGCCGGCGACTGCGGCGGAATCGACCAGAACCTCGCCGCCTCGGCGCTTGTGCTGGAAAGCGAGCGCGACGGCGGCACAGTCACGCCGCTGGCGGCCTGCCAGACCACCGCCACCGCGGCCTGCCTCGTCGGCGGCCGTTTCCGGGCGGAGCTCGACTGGCGAAACCAGTTCGACGGCACGAGCGGCGTCGGCCGCGCCAACCGGCTGTCCGATCTCACCGCCGCGTTTTCGTTCACCGACCCGGCGAATCTCGAGGTGCTCGTCAAGACCCTCGACTTCGGCGATCACGTCCTCGTCCTCTACGGAACACTGTCGAACCTCGAGTACACGCTGCGCATCACCGAGCTCGCCACCGGCACCGTCAAGAGCTATCACAACGCCGCCGGCAACTACTGCGGCGGTCTCGACAACAACGCCTTCTGAGCGCGGCGCGCGCCGAGCGCCGCGGCCGCCAGCGCGATCGCCCAGACTCCCAGCATGCCCCGGGTCCACTCGACCAGCGCGTGCGAGCCGTAGCGGGAGAAGGCGAAATCCGGCGTCGTGGCCCACTCCGGCTTCGCGCGCGGCGCCGCGAACGGCTCGCGTCCGTATAGCTTGCCGAGACTGATCGCCGTGGCGCGCGGCAGGCGATTCAGGTGATGGACGAGTGGTGAGCGCTCGAGGCTCCAGGCATTCTCCAGCCGGTGGCCTGGCCCGACTTGCTGCCGCTCTGGATAGCCGTCGAACGGCACCAGAACCGACGCCGCCGCGATCGCCAGGCTGGCGCTCACCAGGATCGCGATCGCCGCCTTCGCCGCCGGGCCGGCAATGCGCCACCGCGCCAGGCTCTCGCCCGCCGGAAGCAGCCACAACGGAAGCAGCGGAATGAGGAATCTGGTTCCCCAGACGTCACCTGCGTACCAGTAGTAGTACTTCGCCATCAACACGAGGTGCAGCAAGCTCGAGGCAGCGACCGTGAGTGCCAGCGCCGGCTGGCGCCGGAAGAAAGCTCGCGCGCCGAAGAGGGACAGCAGGAGGAGCGGGCAGTACCAGAGTATCCCCTTTGCCGGCGAGACGAGGAGTCCGCCAAGGCCCTCGAGCAGCGGCGTCGAGAAGTTCGAGGCCTCGCCGCGATAGCCGGTTTCCAGGAAGCTCCCGAAACGGCTCCGGTTGTAAGCCCCGACGGCGGCGATCCAACCCAGGAAGGGAAGTCCCCAACAAAGAAGGTCGCCGGCCACAGCTCGCCTTCGCGCTTCGCGAAGGGCGACCACCAGCACCCAGACAGCGAGCGGCGCGACGACCACGAGCTGAGCGATTTTCGTCGCGACCGCCAAGCCGGACGCGACACCGGATAGCGCGAGCCACCCTCGCAGCCGGACCGGGCTTTCCCTTGTTCGAGCTTCTTTCCCTGCCTTCACGACGCCCAGAAATGCCACCGCAAGGCATAGCGCCGAGAGCGGCTCCGAAAGAAAAGTGCTCGCGTAGTGCGGGAGGAGCGTCCCCAGGCCGAGCGCCAGCGCGGTGGCGAAGGCGGCGACGATCGGCAGGCCGATTTCCGCGGCGAGAAGGAAGGTCACCGCCACCGTCGCTCCTCCGGTCGCCGCGTTGGTGAGGCCCGTTCCGAAGATCGCGGAACCCGTCCGCAGATTGCCGAAGTCGTCGATCGTCTCGGTGAGTCCCCAGCGGTCGAAAAGGGGTCGTGAGGCAAGGAAGAAAGGGACCGCCACGAGCGACTGTCCGATCCCGTACTTGGCGTACCGTCCACCGTCGGCGCCACGGATCGAGCGCGCCACATCGCCGCGCCGCGCCGGCGAGGTCACGCCGACCTCGCCGCGCTCGGCGATCGCTTCCGTCACCTGGAACATCAGGATGTCGTCGCCGTAGAGAAAGACTCCGCGTGAGCTCGCGGCGTAGAGCGCCGCGAAGGCCACCGCGAGAAGCGCGGCCGCGAGGCGGCAGGCGACGCGATCGTTACCCGTCAAGCTCTTGGGCGCACGGCCGAGTCGCATGTCGTGAATCCTTTCACAGCGAAATCGCCGGATCGGGTTAGATTCCATGCCGTCATGCCGAGAGAGAGGTTCGTCCGAGCGCTCCTGCTGCTGGCGGCCACTGGCGCGAGCGCGCTCGCGGCGCAGCAGACGATCGGCGACTGCCAGATCCTCCCGACGAACAACATCTGGAACACGCCGGTCGCTCAGCTTCCGGTGGTCGCCAACTCCGACGCGATCATCGGTCACATCGGCGCCGCGCAGACGATGCATCCGGATTTCGGGACGGTCTGGGAGGGCGCGCCGATCGGCATCCCTTATGTCGTGGTCGAAAACATCCAGTCGATGGTGCCGATCGATTTCGACATCCTCGGCGGCTGGCCGGAAGAGAGCGACCCCGGGCCGTATCCGATCCCGCTCGACGCTCCCATCGAGGGCGGCGACGATCCCGGCAACTTCGGCGACCGCCATGTGCTCGTCGTCCGGCGTGGCGCCTGCATTCTTTACGAGCTTTACCACTCCTGGCGCGAGGGCGAGAACGGCTGCGCGATCCCGGGCTCGCCTCCCGGCTGGTGCGGTCTGTCGGGCGCAACTTTTGATCTCGGCTCGAACGCGCTGCGGCCCGACGAATGGACCTCCGCCGACGCGGCGGGATTGCCGATTCTGCCCGGCCTGGTGCGCTACGACGAAGTCGAGAGCGGCGAGATCCGCCACGCGCTGCGCTTCACGGTCGACGTGACGCGCCAGTCTTGGGTCTGGCCGGCGCGACACCAGTCAGGCGCGACGATGGACGCGAACGCTCCGCCCATGGGTCTCCGCCTGCGCATGAAAGCGGACTATGACATCGCCGGTTTCACGCCGCGCGTCCGGACCATTCTGCAAGCGCTCAAGACCTACGGCATGATGGTGGCCGACAACGGCACCGACTGGTATCTCAACGGCGTTCCCGACCCGCGCTGGGACGACGACGAGCTGGTCAGCCAGTTCGACGAGATCCCCGGCAGCGCCTTCGAGGTGGTCGATGTCAGCTCGTTGATGCTCGACATCGACAGCGGCGAAACGCCGCACATTTTCAGCGACTTCTTCGAGAGCGACGGACTCGCGCTCTGGTCGTCCACCTCTCCCTGACAGTCACTACCGGGCGGGGCCCGACTCGCGGCGTGAGCCGTCGAACGAGGCGCGGAGCGACCCGACGAGGATGATCTCGGGCTCGAGCCGGACGCCAAAGCGCTTCTCCACCGCCGACCGTGCCGCGCGCATCAGCGCGACGACGTCGGCGGCCTTTGCGGCGCCCAGGTTGACGATCACGTTGGCGTGTTTCGGGCTGATCTGCGCTCCGCCGATCGTCAACCCCTTGAGACCCGCCGCTTCGATCAGCCGCCCCGCGGAGTCGCCGCCGATCGGATTCTTGAAGATCGAGCCCGCGTTGCCGTGACCCGAGGGCAGGGAGGCGCGGCGTTTCGCGTTGAGCTCTTCCATTCGAGCCAAGAGCGCCCGCGGCTCACCGGGACGGAGATCGAAGAGCGCGCGGGTGACGATCGCGCCGCTACGCTGGAGGTCGGTCGAGCGATAGGAGGCCTGGAGGTCGAGGGTCGCGATTCGCCGCCGCCGCTCGTCGCCTTGCGTCCCGCCGCGCTCGACGAGCCTCGCCGAGCGCAGAATGTCCTTGATTTCGACGCCGTAACAGCCGGCGTTCATGAACACCGCGCCGCCGACCGTCGAAGGAAAGCCGGCCAGCGCTTCGAGGCCCGCGAGGCCTGCCTGCGCCGCCTGGCGCGCTACCTGGGCCAACGGCGCGCCGGCGCCGGCGCTGACGCGCGAGCCGCGGATGCGCACCCGTTTGAGCTCGCCGCTCAGCCGCGCGACCACCCCCGGCAGGCCTTCGTCGGGGAAAAGGACGTTCGAGCCCAGACCCAGCAGGTGAAATGGCGCCGCCTGGCGATCCACCTCATCGAGCAGGCGCACCAGCGCCCGTTCCGATCTGACCTCGGCCAGGAGCTCAGCAGAACCCCCGATGCGGAAGGTCGTCCGCCGCGCCAGCTGGGCGTTCGACTCCAGAGCGAGGCCGGGAACGCCGGCGAGCGCCCGTCGAATCTCCTCGCCGGCGCAAGATTCAGCGGTCAGATGGCGTCCTTTCTATCGACACGATCGATTCGGGTCGGATTCGGGCCAGATCCGGGGGTCCCGGCGCGCCGGACCCGATGTAGTATAACGGCGGAAACGCGGCGGTAAACAGAGTTCCGAGGGCGAGGAGCGAAGGCCTATGGCAGACATGAAAGCGGAGCGGGCGAAGGCGGTGGAAGGGGCTCTGGCGCAGATCGAGCGCCAGTTCGGCAAGGGGTCGATCATGCGGCTTGGGGCCAGGGAGATTCTGCCCATGGAGTTCATTCCGACCGGATCGCTGGCGGTCGACGCCGCGATCGGCATCGGTGGCTTTCCACGCGGCCGGGTCGTCGAAGTGTTCGGTCCGGAATCGTCGGGTAAGACCACCCTCGCCCTGTCGGTGGTCGGCCAGGCCCAGAAACGGGGCGGCGTCGCCGCCTTCATCGATGCCGAACACGCCCTGGATGCCGAGTACGCCAGAAAGCTGGGAGTCGACATCGACAACATGCTCGTTTCGCAGCCCGACAGCGGCGAACAGGCGCTCGAGATCGCCGAGATGCTGGTGCGCTCGAACGCCATCGACGTCGTCGTCATCGACTCCGTGGCGGCGCTCGTGCCGCGCGCCGAGCTCGAGGGGGAGATGGGCGATTCGCACGTCGGCCTCCAGGCGCGTTTGATGTCACAGGCGCTGCGCAAGCTCACCGCGATCGTCGCCAAGTCGAAGACCTGCCTGGTGTTCATCAACCAGATCCGCGAGAAAATCGGCGTCATGTTCGGCAACCCCGAGACCACCACCGGCGGACGCGCGCTCAAGTTCTATTCCTCGGTGCGGGTCGACATCCGGCGCATCTCCGCGATCAAGGAGGGCGAAGTGGTCACCGGCAGCCGCGCCAGGGTCAAGATCGTCAAGAACAAGGTCGCGGCGCCGTTCCGCCAGGCCGAATTCGACATCGACTATGGCGAGGGGATCTCCCGCCCGGGAGAGCTCGTCGACATCGGCGTCGAGCAGAAGCTGGTGCAAAAGAGCGGCGCCTGGTTCAACTACGGCGACATCCGGCTCGGCCAGGGGCGCGAGAACGCCAAGCAGTTCCTGCGCGACAATCCGGATCTCGCCGACGAACTCGAAGGCAAGCTCCGCGTGGCGCTCAACCTGCCGTCGGCGAAGCCGGTCGAGGAGGCCGCGGCGGCCAAGGGATGAACGTCGCGCTCTGGCGAGCCGGTACTCTCGCCGCGGCGGCGCTCGTCGCGGGGCAGCTCCTGGCGGAGGTCAGGACGCGAACCGCTCCACTGACGATCCGGGCGCCGGCGATCGCCTGGTCGGCGCGTCGCCTCGCGCTTACCATCGAACAGCAGGGTGTGCTTGAGGGGAAGCGCCTGGCGGTCTTCGTCTTCGTCGACGGCAACATGATCGGCCGCGTGGAAACCAGCGGCACGATCACGGAGGCGACCCTCACGGACCTCGAAATCGGCGCTGGCGGCCACGAGCTGCTGGTGAAGGCCGGGACGATGGAGGCGAGGACGCGCTTTCGCCGACTTCCGGCGTTCGCGCCGGTCGCTGGCGTCGGCAGCCTCGGCGCCGTCGGCGCCATCGGAGCCATCGGTTTCGCGGTCTGGCTGCGGCGCCGCCGTCGAGCGAGCTGACCGCCGCTTTCTACCCTTTCAGGCGCGACTCGGAAGCAGCCGGCGCCACCACTTCTCGCCGTCGTCACTTCTCATCTCCGCCTCGAGGCGGTCGATCGGGACCGGCAGTAGCGCCAACGCGCCTTTCCGCAACTGGAGTATGAGCGAGTCCATGCGCCGCACCCGTTCATCGCCCGCGGATCCACCGAGCAGCGTGCCGAGATCGTGGGCGCCGTCGAACCGCGCATAGAAGTCGCGCAGGTCCGGTCCCATCCGACCGAGATCGTCCGCGCTGGGCCGGCGCACCCAGACCGGCACGCAGCGCTCGAGGACAGCGAAGGGCACCGCGAGGTGACTGCGCAGGAAGACCGATTCCTCTTCGGTGACCTGTTCGATCAGTAGATCGGCCAACCGCAGCTCGGTCGAAGCGGAGTCGGCATGGTCTCCGACGGCGCCGATGTCGAGCGCCTCGATCACCGCCAGCCGGTAGGCCGCCTGCAGAAATCGGCAATAGGAGCCGCGCACCTCGTTGTAGAGCTCGGCGAGCGTCAGCTTCCCGTCGACCAGGCGGAAGGTCCGACGCTCCAGCGGCGTCAACAATCCTTGCGGCGACTTGCGGCCCTTCTGCAACACGATGTTGTCGTGCACGAAGAGGCGGCGGATGCGTTGAAATTCGTCCGCCCACCGGCTCCCCTCCATGGCGACCGCGACCGCGGGAAGCGGTTGTCGAAGCTCCTGCTCCGGCGGCAGCGACTCCGCCGCGAAATAGAAAATACCCGAGCGCCAGACGAAGATGTCGCACACCTGATCCTCGATCTGGTGACGCAGGGCGCTCTCCACCTGATCGGCGGCGAGCAGCCCGAGCTCGGTCAGCGCCGAGCCGAGCCGTTGCCCCGTCGTCTGGCAGTGGGTGAGCGCCCGGATCAACGCGGGTTCCTGCAGCTGCCCATTGACCAGGAGGTGCTGGCCGAAGAATTCCGCCGGATCGTCCGAGAAACAGGCGACGATCTCGCCGTCGCGCAGAAAGATCCGCTTCTCCGAGCCGCTTCGCCGGACGACAAGCGCGCCGGTTCGTCGGTCATTGTGCGCCCACTGCAGGATGTCGCCGATGGGGAACGAGGCAAGGCGGCCGGAGAATTCCATGACGAAGGTCGGTGGGCTGGTATGTTACCTGCACTTCCCCACCGCGCAATCGACCGGGAAGGGAGATCCCGATGCCGTGTCATCGTCACCTCGAGCCAGCGCGCTTCGCGCTGACCCTCGCGACCGTTGCCGTCGCCGCTGTTTTCTTCACCGCCCCGGTCTCCCCCGCCGCGGCCCTCCCGCCGCCCTGCAAGCCCTGCGTGGGCCTCTCGGTGGACGATCCCTTCGCGGCCTTGTCGGCGATCGAATCGCCGCCGCGCCTCGAAAAGGACGCCCGCCTCTACCTCGCCTGGAATGTGCCGCTGGATGGTTCCGCGTCGCCGGCCGGCGCGCACGCGGTCGCCGCCGCGGGCGCCACGCCGTGGATGCGGCTGGTGTTCACGACCCCCTCGCCCCTGCTCGAGAACTCCCTGCCGCTCCAGCGCGAGCTCGAAGCCGCGGCTGAATTCGCGCGCCATGCCCCGGCGTCGAGCCACTTCGAGATCGCCTGGCAGAGCGCTCCGGAGAGCGGCTCGCTGCCGCCGGCCAGGGAATACGGCTTCCTCCTCAAACGCGCCGCGGTCGCCTTGAGCGGAGCGAACGGCGAGGTCCGCGTCTTCCCACAGCCGCTCGCGCCCGACCCGGCCTGGCTCACCGAGTGGTACGCCGAAGAAGTCGCGGCCTACCTCGACGGCCTGGTCTTCCTCCCCGGCGGCGACGCCGAGCTCACCACCGCGATGGCGCGAGCCGCCGAGCTGGATGCCGGCCGGCCGATCGTCGTCGACGGCACCGCCTGGCCCGGCGACGGACGGCGGGCGCTCGCCGAGGTGGCGCGGCAGGCGGCTCTCGGAGTGGCGCTGACGATCCTTTCAAGCCCCGCGGACGGCTCGATCATCGACCCGAGCTCGCTCGCGCCGCTCAAGGTCCTCGCCAACGAGTTCCGGGGCGATCTCTCCCTCGATCCCTACTCGCGGCCGGAGGGCGGCGCCGACGCCTGGAGTTTCGTGCGCGGCGAAGACCTCGCGTTGCGCGTGCTGGCGACTCCGCCCGCGGGCATGAATGAGATCTCGCTCATCTTCGCGGACACCCAGCTCAAGAGCCCGGCCGCCGTCAACCTGCTGACCGGAGAGTCCGTCCCGCTCGGCGGCGCGCGCGCCACCGGTCAGCCGATGAAACTCTCGCTGCGCAAGACCGGACCGATCGTGCTGCTGCGCGTCGAGCGCGTCGCCGCCGCGGAGATCGACGGCGGCGTCGCCGAGAAGCTCGAGGTCGCCACACAGCGCGAGATCCCGGTCGAAGAAGTCCTGCGCCGGCTGCAGGCCTCCGAGGACGGGCAGTCCCGCCGGCTGCGCCACTACCAGGCGATCAACACGACCCAGTTGCGTTTCCAGGCCGCCTCGGGCGTTCAGACGCTGGAAGCGTCGTTCGAGGGCGCTTACTTCGTTCGTCAGGGGGAGGCTCCCGACTGGGCCTGGCAGAACTTCTACATCAACGGCATCAAGTGGCGCGGCGAGGAGATCCCGGAGATCCCCCTCATTCAGCCCGAAAAGGCGGCCTCCATGCCGCTCGAGATTCTGTTCACGAAGGATTACCGGTACTCGCTCCGCGGCGCGGAGAGCGTGAACGGGCGCGACAGCTGGATCGTCGATTTCGAACCCGCCGTGCCGGTCGAGGGGCGCGCCCTCTATCGCGGCACCGTCTGGATCGATCGCCAGCTCTGGGTCCGGGTGCGCTCCCGCGCGGCGCAACTCGGCCTCGAAGGCGAAGTTTTGTCGAACGAGGAGACGATCGACTACTCACCGATTGATGCCGCCGGCCAGTCCGCGCCCTGGAGCCCGGAGAGCTATTTCCTCCCGCTCCGCGTGAAGGCGCAACAGATCCTGTCGATTCTCAACACCGCGACGGTGGTCGAGAAAGAGGTCACCCTGCGCGACGTCACCTTGAACGGCGCCGACTTCGACGCCCGGCGCGAGGAGCTGCGGGCCTCCGAAGCCACGATGCTTCGCGACACCCCGCGGGGTCTGCGCTACCTGGTGAAAGACGACGCCACCGGCGAACGCGTGGTCAAGGAGGGCTTCGACACCAGCAAGCTGTTCCTGCTGGGCGGCGTCTTCTACGACGACTCGCTCGACTACCCGCTGCCGCTCGCGGGCTTGAACTACTTCGACATCAACTTCCGCGGCGGCGACCGCCAGTTGAACGCCTTTTTTGGCGGCGTGCTCGGCATTCTCAACTTCGCCGACCCGCGAATCGGCGAGTCGCGATTCGATCTCGGCGCCGATCTGTTCGCGTTCGCCATTTCCACCAGCGACCAGCTCTATCGCGGCGGCGACGAGTCCGTTGGCGAGGAGGTCGAGGGGCGACCGGCGCGGATCGCGCTGAACGCCGGCCATCCGCTCGGGACCTACGGCAAGATCACCGGCACCTACGGGCTCTCTTACGCGGACTACGGTCGCGCCGACGAGACCGATCCCGCGTTCGTCGTGCCGGCGAGCACGCTCACCCATCGCCTCGGCCTCGAGCTCGCCTTCGCGCGGTCGGGGTATCGCCTCGCCGTGACGGGAAGTTTCCATCAGCGCGACGACTGGCGTTTCTGGGGCCTGCCCGGGAACACTGAATTCGATCCCGAGCAGGAGGACTACCTCACCTGGCAGGCCGCGCTCTCCAAGAACTGGTACCTGAAGAAGTTCCAGAAAGTGGGCCTCGAGCTCAACTACGCGGGCGGACAGGACCTCGATCGCTTCAGCAAGTACCAGTTCGGCCTCTTCGGCGGCAATCGCGTTCATGGCTACCAGATCGGCAAGGTGCGCGCCGAGGAGGCCTACGCGGCGCACCTCTCCTACGGCTTTGAGATGGGCGAGCTCGTGCGGCTCGACGGCGTCTTCGACGCCGCCTGGGCGAGCGACAAGGCGAGCGGGCTCGACAACGAGCTCCTCGCCGGAGTCGGAGTCTCGGGGACGTTCCTCGGGCCCTGGCAGACGTTGATCAACGTCGACATCGGCACGCCGGTCGCGGGACCGGACGACGGCGTCTCGCTCTACCTGGTTTTCCTGAAGCTGTTCAAGTAGGCGATCAGCCGCCGGACGGCAGCGGCTCGAGCAGCCGGAAAACGGGAAACAGCTCGATCTGTTCGTCCCAGTACGGCGTGCGCCGGTACCACCAGCGGTAGCGCGCCGCGGGATCGCCGGCGAACGCCGGGTCGGCGAGCGCTTTCTCCCACTCGGCTCGCACCGCCGGGTCTTCGAGCTGGCGCTTCGCCAGCTCGTCGAGCTTCGGGATATCGATGTACTCCTTGTCCTCGAAGAGCGCGGAAACCAGCCCCCACGACAGCACCGAATCGGCGGCCTCGGGCTCGAGAAGCTGCACCGCCACCTCGAAATCCGGCTGGTCGGCCGGCACCCAGAGCGCGCCCGCCGGAATCGCGCGCCGCTCGACCGCGCGCCTCGCGGTCGCGCTGACACCGGTCAGGCCCTGGTAAGTGGAGCTGGCGAACCGCGGATCGGCGAGTCGGGTGGTCTCGACTTCGGTTTCGATCGCGCTCGCCAGGCGCACGGTCTTCAGCCCATGCGCCGCCAGGCGCTCTTCGATCGCCGGCCAGCCGGGCAACACGATGTAGCCCCGCGGGCGCGGCAGGCTCTTCGCGACCTTGAGCCGGTGGTACCAGGGGACGATGGCTTCGCGGACCCTGGCGTTCTCGTAGATGGTCACCGGGTTTGCGCTGACGATCGACGGCGCGAGGCTCCAGTCGTAGAACGGCACGCGAAACTCGTCGGGCTCGTCCTTTTCGTAGGTCACGGCGATCGTGCTCGGCGGCGCGGTCCTCTGCCCCTTCATGACTGTGGCGAGCGCCGCCGAAGCTATCGCCGAGCGCAACGCCAGTCCGGTCGCGCCCAGCTGGCGGATGGTCGCTTCGAGAAAGTCGCGGTTCGCCAGCACACGCTCGCGATACGGCTTGTGCGAGTGCGTCTCGACGAGGATCACGGGCCGGTTGCGCAGGGGAAAGTAACCGGTCGAGTATCGCGGCTCGCCGGCCAGGGTCTCGAACCCCTTTTCCGGGTCCTGGCCATCCACGAGGCTGACGTACGGGCCCTGCCGGTGCCCACGCTGCTCGACCTCGAAGAGGATCGGCGGCATCGCCGCCTGGACCCAGCCTGCCACCGCCGACGGCAGCTGCGGCGCTTCCGGAACCGCCCAGGTGATGACCCAGTCGTGGTCGACTCCGTTGGTGACGTGGTCGTCGATCACCAGATGCGGCTGCCAGGCGTTGAAGAGCGCGACCAGGTGGCGCGCTTCGGGCGTTTCGAGCTTCAGGAAATCGCGGTTGAGATCGTGCCCGTCCGCGGTCGTCCGGAAACCCATGCCGCGCACCGGGCCGTCCTGATTCGGACGATTCCACGGCGAAACCCGCTCATGGCCGTCGACGTTGTAGATCGGCAGGAAGAGGATCGTCGCCGCGTCGAGGAGTCCGGGCAGCTCGCCCAGCGCGAGGTCGCGCAGGAGCAGGAGGGTAGCGTCCTTGCCGTCGATCTCGCCGGCGTGGATGCCGTTCAGCACCAGCAGGATCGGCTTGTTCAGGGCCCGCGCCGCCTCGGCCGTGAAAGCGCGCTCGGCCGAGACGATCACCACCGGCATCGGCCGGCCCGCGGCCGATGCGCCGTAAAAGTCGAGCTTCACGGTCGGCTGCGCGGCTTCGACGCGACGGATGAAAGCCAGCGTCTCCTCGTAGGTTGGCGTCGCCTCGAAGCTCGCGACTTCCGCCGGCGTCAGCCACTCGGCCGGCACGGCGGGCTCCACGGCCGCCCGCGCCGCGGAGGCCGAGCTCAGGGGAAAAAGTAAAGCAACGCTCAGTAAAGGAAAAAACCCGCTTCGCCGTCGCATGCCACGCTACTCGCGTTCGACGACCATCGCGAAGCCGTGGCCGCCGGCGGCGCAGACGGTGAGCAGGCCGTACTGGAGGCCGCGCCGGCCGAGCTCGTGCAGCAGCTGCATGGTGACGCGGGCGCCGGTCGCGCCGAACGGGTGGCCGAGCGCGATCGATCCACCGTTCACATTCAGCCGGTCGAAGGGGATCGTGCCCAGGGGTGCGCTCCGGCCGAGCTCTTCGCGCGCGAACTTCGGGGAGGCGAACGCCTTGAGGTTCGAAAGCAGCTGGGCGGCGAACGCTTCATGCATCTCGACCAGATCGATTTCGGAGAGCCTGAGGCCGGCGCGCTCGAGCGCCAGCGGCGCGGCGTAAGCGGGCCCCTGCAGCAGCTGCTTCCCCGGATCGACGGCCGCGAAGGCCCAGGAGCGCAGAAATCCCAACGGCTTCCGCCCCAGGCCGCGGGCTCGCTTCTCGCTCATCAGCAGCACCGCCGCGCCGCCGTCGGTGAGCGGCGACGAGTTGCCCGCGGTCAAGGTGCCGAATCGCCGATCAAAGACCGGCTTCAACCTGGCGAGCGCCTCGTACGACGAGTCGGCTCGCACGCCGTTGTCGGCGGAGACCACTCCGTCGTAACGCGGCGGTGGAATGACCGGAATGACCTGCTGCGCGAAGCGCCCTTCGGCCTGCGCGGCGGCGGCGCGCTGGTGCGAGAGAAGCGCGACCTCGTCCTGCGAGCAGCGCGAGATGTCGTTCTCCTTCGCCATCTTCTCGCACGCCTCGCCCATCGTCATGCCGGTCGAGAACTCGGCGATCGCCGGCGGCACCGGCGCGAAATCGCGCGGCCTGAACTTCCGGATCGCCGCGAGGCGCTGTGACGCGGTGCGGGCCTTGGCGAGGGCGACGAACTTTTCCGCCGCCGGCTTCGAAAAGGTGAGCGGAACGTTCGAGAGCGATTCGGCGCCTCCCGCCAGCACGATCTCGGCGTCGCCACGCAGGATCGCCTCGGCGCCGCTGGTGATCGCCCGATTGGACGAAGCGCAGGCCAGATTGACCGTGGTCCCGGGGATCGACATCGGCAGACCGGCGCGAAAGACGATCTCGCGGCCGAGATTCGGAGCGGCGAGCGACTGCACCACGACGCCGAAGATCGCCAGGTCGACCTCGACAGGGTCGATTCCGGCGCGCGCCACCACCTCGCCGGCGGGAATGCCCGCCAGGTCGACGACGTCGAACGCGGCGAGGTCGCTGCCGGCGCGGGCGAACGGCGTGCGCGCCGCCTCGACCACGGCGACGCGGCCGGCGGGCCCGCGCAGTTGCTGACGGGAATGCCGAAGCAGCGCTGGCGCCGGCGGCCCGCCCCCGACCCAGACCGAGTCGGCGCGCTCGAAGACCTCTTCGAAGGCCGAGGCCTCGTTCGGCGGCGGCAACGGCAGCGGTGGCAGCTCGAGCTCGCGCTCAGGTTTCTGCCCCGGTTTCCGGCGGTCGTTCGGCATCGTCATTCCCCCCCTCATCCGGATCGGGCGGTTTATACCAGAGCCTCGACCGGGAACGGCGAAACGATGGCGACGCTTTCGGGCGAGAGCCCGCGAAATCGCGCCTCGAGCCGCGCCGCGGCGCTCGAGCCCGGCGGGCCCTCGATCAGCATTCGGCGCAGCCGACCCAGCCGCCGGCGCTGCCAACTCGAACGGTGCCAGCGCGGATTCTCCGCTTCGAGCCGGTCCAGCCAGCGACCCAGGTCGTCGGCCGGACCGTTGACCAGGGTCGGACGCGCCCAGCCAGCGAGATCCGCCGGGAAGCAGGCGCTGCGTTCGACGAGGATCGCGGCGCCGCTCGCGACGGCCCACTCCAGTAGCGCCCTCTCCTCGCCTTGCCGCGTCGAACGCCAGGAGATCCACAGATCGCGGCGCCCGGGCGGTGGCGGCCCGATCTCCCGGGAAAGCCAGGATGCCGTGGCGGGTCGGACGCTCGAGATCGTACCGATGAGCTCCCCAAGGTCGGCGGGGAGAGCCGGCGCGCCAGCGCTCCGCGCCTTCGCCGCCGCCTCGTAAGACAGCCACTCCATGTGGCCCCGCGGACCGCGATAGAAGAGAAACGGCTCCTCGGCCCTCTCCCGATCCCAGCGCGTCAGCGCCGAGTCGGCTGCGATCGCTTCCGACACGAGAGCGAACCGGCGCTCAAGCCGCCGCGACGCGCATCGCCGCGCCGACCTTCTGTTCGATCAGAACGCGCATCAGGCTCGCCGGCGGCCCGAGGCGCGCCCGTCCAATCAGCTTTCCGTCCTCGAACGCGATCGAGCCCTGAGCTCCCGGACCCGCGAGTTGCAGCACGTCGCCATCCCAGCGCCGCCCGAGAAGGCCGCCCGGGAACTCCTTGGCCAGCGCCAGATCGAGCGCCGAGCGGATCTCGGCCATGCCGGCCTTGCTCGTCGGAACTTCGATGGTGAGGTCGCTCATCCGATCAAGGTACCACAACGTCGGCGGCATGCATTCTGCTAGAAAGACGGTTCATGGCACCTCCGCGTCGATCCGTCGCGTCGATTCTGATCGTTCTCCTGGCGGCGCAGGCGGCGATCGTCGGGCCGCGATTCGTCGCGGCGCAGGCTCCCCCGACGCCCTCGCGGAACGCCAATGACGAGCTGTTCGCGAAGAGCCTCGAGGCCGCGACGGCTTCGCTCCGGGTTTACGGTCCGTGGGATGAGCCCGCGGCGCTCGAACGTGTCGCGGAGATCAGCTACCGGGTGGCGCGCGAAGCCAACTTCGACAAGTACCCGCTTTCGTTTTACCTGATCGACATGGTGGAGCCGAACGCGTTCGCGCTGCCCGGCGGACACATCTTCGTCACCCGCGGGATGATCGAGCTCGGCTTAGCCGACGACGAGCTCGCCGGCCTGATGGGCCACGAGATCGCGCACGTCGTGCGCGAGCACGGCATGCGCATGGAGCGGCGCGCAACTCTGTTCAACGTTCTCTCGCAGGCCGTGCTCATCGGCCTCGCCGTCGCCGGCACCGGCGACCGCAAGGCGCCGCTCAACGTTCCCGATCCGTACGGCTACTACGACCCCAAGGACCGTCCGCAGGGCAACGTCATCTACGGCAGCTACGCCGCGAGCCTGATTCTCTCGGAGCTTCTCTTGCGAAGTTACAGCCGCGACTTCGAGGACGAAGCGGACGAAGAAGGACAGCGCTGGGCCGCCGCGGCGGGCTTCGCGCCCGACTCGACGGAGAAGCTGATGAGCGTCCTCGGGTCGCGGCTACCCGACGCCTCGCGCGAATATGGCTACTGGCGGACGCATCCGTTCTTCGACGAGCGGGTGGCGGCGGCCAAGGTGCGCAAGCTCGAGCTGCGCTCCGCGGAGCCGCGCGCCGCGGACCATTATCGTCTGCGGACGCAGGCCGAGCTCCTGCGACGCGCCAAGCTCCTGGAAGTCGAAAAGCCCGACGACCCCCCGGAAGGCCGCGACCGTGAACGGCGACCGGACCGGGCCGGCTCTCCAACCCGGCCCGAGAAGGCGCCGCTCGGCGCCCGGCAGGTGCTGGACCAAGCGGCGCTCACTGCCTGGCCGAAGGGGCCGGCGGCCGACGACCTGCGAGCCGAGCGTCTGCACGCCGCGCGCGAGCGCCTGTCGTTGACGCGCGTCGCGACGTCGCGCGATTACGGCGTCGTCCTGCACGTCTACCACCAGGAGCTCGCCACACTCGCGGCCATCTCCCCCGAGAGCCCGGCGATCCCGAAGTTTCGTGACGAGCGCGAAGCGCTCGAGCGCGAACGCGACGCAGCGCTCGCCGGGTCGATCGAGGTCTGGAGGAGCGGCATCTACGAGACTCCCTTCCTCGAGACTTTTCTCTCCAACTTTCCCGAGGCGAGCGAGGCGGCGAGCGTGCACCTCACGCTCGGCGAGGCCTACTCGCGCCTGGATCGCCAGGCCGACGCGGTCGATCAGTTCCTGAAGGCCTGGAAGCGAGCGCCGGAGAGCGAGGTCGCCCGCACGGCGCAGCGCGGTCTGAAGAGCGTGGCGCCGGCGCTCTCCGAGCTCACGGCGCTCGCCGAGCTCGCCGACCAGGAGCAGGACGCCGAGCTCCGCCAGCTCGCCGAGGAGCGTCTGGCGCGCCAGGCCGGGAGCTACACCGACATCGCCGACGGCGCCGCCTACATCAAGCGCTTTCCCGAAGGGGTCCATGTCGCCACCGTCGCGGCTCGACTCAACACGCTGGCCGAAGGTCTCTACGGCGAGGTCCTGCTCTATCAGTCGATCGGCGACCAGCTCAAGGCGATGGACCGCATCCAGCGCATCCTGACCTTCGCCCCGACCTCCCCCGCCGCCAACAAGCTCCTCGAAAAAGTCGTCCTGCCGAGCTGACGGCACGGCAAGCGTCTCCTGTGAGGCCGAGCTTTGCGTCCATTGCGTACGCAAAGACTACAAGGTACAATCTCCCGCCGTAGGCACCCGATGCCCGAACCCACGCCCCTGACGTCGCGCTCGGCGCGCCAGAATTTCGCGGAGATGTTGAACCGCGCCGCTTTCGCGAAAGAGCGCGTCGCAATCCATCGCCACGGCAAGCCGATCGCCTATGTAATTCCGGTCGAGGATGCCGTGCTCCTGGAGAGTCTGGAAGATGCCGAGGATCTGAAGGCTCTGCGGGCCGCGAAAAAGGAGTTCGAAGCGAGCGGCGAAGCCGCCATCCCCTGGCACAAGGTCCGTTCCAGCCTGCGCTCGAAGTAGCGGCGGATGGCCTACGCCGTCCTCTTCGTGCCGGCCGCGGCGCGGCAGCTCCAGAAACTCGACCCGGGAGCGCAGCGCCGAATCCGCCTGGCGATCGACGGCCTCGCGAAATCGCCACGTCCGCCCGGCTACAAGAAACTCTCCACCACCGCAGACGCCTACCGCCTCCGCGTCAGCGACTACCGGATCCTCTACGAAATCACCGACCGCAAGCTGCTGGTTCTCGAAAATGACCCGGCCAAGTTTGTATCCGATGTGATTGGGGAGGAACTGGCGTCGAGCGTATGATCCCGTAAAGGTTCGAGAACTCTAAGGGGGGCAGTCAATGACCCAGCACATTCGGAATTTCCTCATTCCGCTAATGTTTCTCGCGCCAGCAACTCTCTCCGCGACCACCATTGTCCTATTCTCAGATACAGACTTGGTCGACAAAGCGCCACTCATTGTCGTCGCTCGCGTCGTGGGTGAGCTTCCCAATACGACAGGCCGGCCCGTAACGGATTGGCTCATCAAGGTAGACAGGGTTCTCAAAGGCACGAGGACTAGGGAAGCTATTGTGGTGCGCGTAGTCGGTGGAGAAACCCCGCTAGGTGAAGTGCTGAAGATCTACGGCGCTCCTAGCTTTGAAGTCGACGAGCACGTCCTCTTGTTTCTCAATTACATTCCGGCCGACGACATCTACGAGATTTTTCAGTTCAGTCAAGGAGCCTTCCACAAGGTCACCTGGGGTGATCGAAGCATCGCCGTTCAAGATTTCTCGGAAGTTCAGATCGTCTCAATAGAAGGAGAAGATCAAGCCCAAGGAGGCCTGGCGCGCGATTTCGATGTTTTTGTGCGATGGATTGAAGACCGGGAACAGGGGAGTTTGCGACTCGGCGACTACTCCGCTCACCCTGATTCGAGGCCGATGTCGACGGTAACTGAACTATTCCGCCTTTTTGTTCCGAATCGCCGCTGGTTCAGGTTTGACACTGGAGGTACCGTTTTCTGGCGAAACAACGGCGCCTTGAGTGGGCTTAGCGGTGGTGGTGCGAATGAGTTTGGAGGCGCGATGGCGGTGTGGACAAACGAGGCCAATACTCCTGTGAGGTTGGCATACGATGCCCCTTCAAACGCTACTGCGGGACATACCGAACCGGACGGCCAAAACGTTATTCTCTTTGACGATCCGAACAACGAAATTCAGGATATCGATTGCGCAAGCGGTGGAACACTAGCTCGTGGGGGATCGTTCGCAATTACCTCAGGCTCGTTCAACGGGAGAACGTTTCTCAGCATCTTCGAGAATGACATAGTCGTAAATAACGGGATCGAGTGCCTCTTCCAGGGAGCAAGCAACCCAAGCCGATACATCGAAAGGCTGTTCGCGCACGAGCTTGGGCATACGCTAGGTCTTGATCACCCGAGTTCGAATCCGAACGAACCGAACGCTCTGCTTCGGAACGCCCTGATGTACTTCACGAATTATCAAGACGATACACGACCGGCACAGTTGAACAGCGACGATGTCGCCGGCCTGAGCTTCCTCTATCGCAAGTCCGGATCATCGCCACCTCCACCACCGACTGGTGGCTGCCCAGCTGGAACGCCTGCCGATACGCTTTGCCTATTGAACGGCAGGTTCCGAGTGACCGGGGTGTGGCAAAACCAATTCAACAGTACGTCTGGTGTCGCGATACCGATCACGAACACGAATCTCTCGGGCTTTTTCTACTTTACGGACCCGAATAACATTGAATTGATCCTGAAGATCCTGGATTTCGGCTCCGAGATCAAGGTTTTCTATAGCCAGCTCACAAATCTCCGGTTCACTCTGACAGTCACCGATACCTCGACCGGCAGGTCCAAGAACTACTCGAACACGGCCGGAGATTGCGGCGCTATCGATCCCAACTTCGAAGCGATGAGCGGGGCAATTGTGAGGAACGGACGCAACGAGATTGAAGCCGCTTCAGCTGGCTTCTGTTCGCCGAATGCGACGACGCTCTGCCTCCTAGAACAACGGTTCGCAGTGAACGTGGTCTGGCGAAATCAGTTCAACGGTGCGACTGGAACCGGCGCGCCGAGGAGTCTTTCCAATCTCACCGGCGCGTTCTCGTTTGACGATCCAGCAAACCTCGAGATCTTGATCAAGACGCTCGATTTTGGAGACCACATACTTGTTTTGTACGGTTCGCTTTCTAACTTCGAGTACACGATCCACGTCGTCGACACCATCACCGGACGTATCAAGGACTATCGAAATGCGGCCGGGAACTACTGCGGCGGGCTTGACCAGAATGCTTTCTAGAAATTGACGCTAGAGGTTCCGTGGGGCGCGTCCTCCAAGAGATGGAGTACGGAGACTCAGCCGCACATCCTGTCGAGCTCTCGCGGCGGCTCGTCACTCACTGGAGCGTCGTAGACTCGAAACATCGGAACCTGAACCTTGATGCCATCCTGAAGTAGCTCGGCCCCGCTGTAGATCGATCCTCGTTGGCTCAGCCATTCGAAATCTCGGATCGTAAGTACCTTTCGAATCCACACATTCACGTAGCCGGCCTGAGCCTTGGGAAAACCTCCGACGCTTGTCAGCATTAGGCCCTGAGGCATCGTGCAGATGGAAGTACCAGAATCCGCAATTCCTCACCTCGAATATTGTGAAAAGTCGAAGCCGCCCACTTCAAATCCAAATGTGCGCGGACTTTCTTGGAAGAAGCGAACCTCGATCAGCACGAGCCTTGCCTGCCGAAGCCGACGAAGAAAGCTAGCGTAGTTGTGAATGAAAATTATCTCGCTGCTGTTGGAGTCGGCGCCGGCAGCATTCCACCTCTCTGCCCTTGCATCATCGAATCTAACTCGCACCCAGCAATCATCGCTAAATGAGTTGCAGAGGATTTGACCTCGGTCAACTGTAAAGATCACGTCCTTGCCGTAAGTAGGGTGCTCTCTTAGAGTGAGGGTGCCACGCTGCGGTCCTTGATATGGAAATTCAAAGGAAACGGTGTTCTCAGATTCGATGGCAGCCGTGCGGATCGTCTTATCGGTCATGCGGTCCGTCGAAACACTGTAGGACCACCTCTTGGCCAGTGCTTGCTTCGCCTTGTCCCGCGCCTCCCGCTCCGCAACCTGCCTGGCTTCTTCCTGTTTGGCTATCGCTGCGGACCGAAGCGCTGGGATCATCGCAGCTGCTTCTACCCCTTCCGGCGAAGCTCCGTGTTTCGCGACAATCTCATGGGCGAGCTGGAGCGCGATCTCCGGGTTTCCAGCAGCTTGATTCTGCTTCGCCGCAGCAAGTAGCGCAGAATTGTCGGCCTTGGATTCCTCTGTTTTCGTCGTTGCCTCGGGTTTGGTACCGCAACCTATTGTCAAGACCATGACAGCTAAGCAAGCAAGAACTCCCCCCTGACTTTTCACGTCGCCTCCTAGGCTATAGAGGACGCCATCGCTTAGGGCGCTGCAGAGAGTAGGGCTATCTCCGACGGTATCCAACGAAGCTTCCGACCAGTACGCATGGAGCGAATCGTAGCCGATTCGGCGGGCGAATCTTGCGCAGGCAAACTTCGGGTAGTGGCTCAGTTTGTTTCTAGTTGTTCGGCCCCATCGATGGGCAAATTTCGTGTTTCGGGTCCCACCAAAGCAAGGCAAAAGTTCCCTCTCGGAAGATCCCCCAAACACGCCACTTGTTCGTGAGTCGAAGGCGATGGATCTCGTCTATGTCGTCCTTCTTGAGGTTAACAAGGCGCTTTCTCGCCGCAGGAATCATTCCCGTTATTGGAACACTGTGATGCTGGTACTTGGCGGTAACAAAGATTGCGTTCCAAGTCTGCGTCTCAAAGTCCTTCAAGCTTTTCAAAACGTCTTGGAGATCCTGGCGGGTGATCTGGTCCCACCCATGAGGACCGTCATGGTCAATCTCTTGGAATCGCCACGAGGGATTTGACCCCATGTAGTTCCTGCGGTCTGGTACTCCCGCGATCGGACGTTTTGCTGCTTGGGGAGTGAAAGCGCCTAGGACTGGGCGCTTGAGGTGTGGCTTCTTAATCTTGCGTGAGCCCACCGTAGTACTCGGCCATGGAAGCGAGAGAGATGACGCTGTTTCCGCGCTCGCCAGGGCTGAGCCCTTGACGAGCGTCCACCCATGGCTGCTCGCGGTGAGTTAGCTCACTCAACCACTGCGACGTCTTGTCTCCATAGAAATCTAAGACGGCATCAACGGTTTCTCGGTGATCCTTCGTCAGATTCGATGGAACTCCCATCGTCCATGACGAAACTTCAAAGTTACCGCGGTGCTGCGCGTAGAGCACCGGGACCACGGGGCCATTCGCCCAAGCCTCAATTCTGGCCGAGAAAATCGGCTCTTCGTCCCACACAAGCGACCAAGCCTGTGAGTAATAGACGAGCTTCTGGAGCTTCATGGCCGTGATACGGCCCAAGCGCTTCAGAACGTAAGCAGCAACATCGTGAACTGAGGACATTTTCTTTGATGGTAGCAGGGTTTAGGCGCCTTAGCGGCGTGGGAACTATAGGCACAAACGCGGCGTAAAAGCAAGCTCGCCATATTTCCTTGGCGGCTACGGGCACTGACGCCTGTGGGCGCGACCTCTTCGGAGTCGAATTCGAGCACTCGTCCAAAGTTGGACGTATCACCGCTCGAGAATCAAGCGCAAGAAAGCACGAATCCACGGCATCAACAAGCCGCCAAAGAATGCAACGGCAGCGACAAGCACTTTGCTCCCAAAGTCCTCGATTTGCCTCTCGAACCAGCTTTTCTCAGGTGCAGTGGCTGGCAGCAGGAGATCCGCCCGAATCTCTGCAGTGATCTGGTCTATGACCTCGTCTAGGGTATTCGGGTTCATTGGCGGATACCTGTGGCCGCCCTTCCAGAGCGCGCAAGCCGCGACATCATGCGCTTCTAGCCGAAACCGGCTCTCTGCATTCTCCGCGGCGGTCTCTCGGAGTTTTTTCGCGCGCCGCGTGCTCTGACTGTCGAGTACACGTCTCCAGTTCGAGCGAACTAATTGGGCGCGCTTCCGCAATTCGGCTTGCCCAATCTTGACGCGCTCTAGCTGCCACCCACTACTTCCAAATCTGCCGTGTTTTTCGGCTTCCCCGTCGACAGCGGCAATTTGGGGGCCAAAGCCAAACCGACAAGAGGCGAGCTGCGATTCGAGAAGGCTCGCTGCCAACCCAAGCTGCTCAGCCTTCCAGTTACCCATGGTCCAAAGATAGTAGCCGACTTCCAAGTACCACCACGCTCAACGGGAACAGGATGTAAACCTTCCCTCCATGAATCCGCTCAATGCGATGCGCACTGCTACGACTGCTCCACACGTCCGGGTCCCAATCCTGCAAGGGGTTACTAGTGCCGTGCGTTCGTCTGCTGACACAGGACATGTCAGCAGGGCCTTGGGCCACTCTGCTCAGGAAGGAAATGGTGCCTAGGGGCGGAATTGAACCACCGACACCGGCATTTTCAGTGCCGTGCTCTACCAACTGAGCTACCTAGGCGGGTGGGCGTTGCCTCCGCGTGGCGCGGAATCGCTGCCGCGCGGCGAATCTTCGCAGCTTCCCGGCGGGCGCGTCAACTAGAATGAAGCCCGTGCGATCCATGGCTTCGGAGGTTTCGCTTCTCGCCCTGCTGTCGGGAGCCCTGTTCGCGCCGAGCGCGGCCGAGGCCTGGCGGCCCGAGACGCAGGATGCCATCGCCCTCGAGGCGGCGCGCATCGCGCCCCCCGACCTGGCGCGCCAGATCGAGCGGCATCAGCGCTCCTTCCTCGCCGGCGTGCGCGAGCCGCTCACCCGCGATGAGGCGTCGCGGCACATGAAGAACTCCGACGGCAGCGGCCAGCTCGACAAGGCGATCGCCGGTGAAATCGCCGCCGCGGTCCGGGCGATCGAGTCGCACCGGCCGTTCGCCGAGGTCGTCCGCCGGCTCGGCCGCCTCTCGCACTTCGTCGCCGACGCCAACCTGCCGCTCAATACGGCGAACAGCGATCGCGAGGAGCGCCTCTACTTCCGTGACTTCCTCGACTACGCCGAGTCGGCGCGATCGCGTTTCGCCGTGGTTTTTTACGGCGTGGGGTCGGATTGGAGATCGTCGCGCGACGTCGACGCGTGGACCAGGGGCACCCTCTCCCGTGGCCGCAAGCTCTACCCTTCGGTGGGCGACGAGTACCGCCGCACCGGCATGGCGTCGGGCATCGACGCCTTCGACGACCGCTCGACCGCCTTCGCCGTGGCGGCGCTCTCGTACAGCCACTCGGTATCCGACGCGGCTCGTGCCTTCCGCTACGTCTGGCTCGCGGCCGGTGGCGGCGACGCACGATTTCGCAGGACCCGCGACCGCGACCGCTTGATCGTGCTCGACCCGGGCGGCGCCCGCTGAGCGCTCCATCGACTCCGCCGACCCGGCAAACGGACGATCGATGCCGCCCGTGACCCGCGCGCTGCTCTCCGTGTCGGACAAGACCGGCCTCACCGAGCTCGCGCGCGGGCTCGCCGAGCTCGGAGTCGAGCTCCTTTCGACCGGGGGCACGCAGAAACATCTCGTCGCGGCCGGCCTGCCGGTGATCGCGGTCTCCGACGTCACCGGCTTCCCGGAGCTCCTGGACGGCCGCGTCAAGACGCTGCATCCGCGGATTCACGGCGGCATCCTCGCCGACCGCTCCAAGGCCGACCATCTCGCGGCCCTGGCGACGCACGGCATCGGCCGGATCGACCTCGTGGTGGTCAATCTCTATCCCTTCGAAGCGACCATCGCGCGCCAGGAGGTCGACGAAGCCGAGGCGATCGAAAGCATCGACATCGGCGGCCCGGCCCTGCTGCGCGCCGCGGCGAAAAACTTCGCGGGCGTCGGCGTCGTGGTCGACCCGCGCGACTACGACGAAGTTCTCCGCTCCCTCGGCGGCGCCGCACGCGCCCTGCCGGACGCCCTGCGGCGCCGGCTTTCGGCGAAAGCCTTCGCCCACACCGCCCGCTACGACGCGACGATCGCCGGTTGGTTCGCGGCGGACGCCGCGTCGGCCGCTCCGCGCTTCCCCGAGAGCCTGACGCTGCCGCTCGTCCGCGAGCTCGAGCCGCGTTACGGCGAGAACCCGCACCAGCCGTCCGCGGTCTACCGCCTTGGCGGCGGCCGGGGCCTGCTGGGCGGGATGCGACAGCTCCAGGGCAAGGAGCTCTCCTGGAACAACCTCCTCGACGCCGATGCCGCGCGCAAGCTCGTTTCCCTCTTCGACGAGCCCGCGGTGGTGATCGTCAAGCACAACAATCCTTGCGGCGTCGGGCGCGGAGGCGATCTCGTCGCCGCCTACCAGCGGGCCTTCGACAGCGATCCGATCTCGGCGTTCGGCGGCATCCTGGCCACCAATCGGCCCGTCGAAGCGGCGCTCGTCGAGGCGTTCGGCGAGCTCTTCCTCGAGGTCCTCGTGGCCCCCGGAATCACCACGGATTCCTTGGCCGCGCTCGCTTCGCGCAAGAACTTGCGGGTTCTCGACTGTCCCGTCTACGCCGCCTCGCGCGACGAGATCGAGCTGCGCGGCATCGATGGCGGATTCCTGGCCCAGGCTCCGGACGCCTTCGCCGACGATTCTTCGACCTGGACCTGTCCGACGCGACGCAAGCCCACCGCGGACGAGCGCCGCGCCCTGGTGTTCGCGTGGACGGTCGGCCGCTACACCAAATCGAACGCCATCGTGATCACCAATGGGGATCAGACGCTCGGCATCGGTGCCGGCCAGATGAGCCGCGTCGACTCGTGCCGCCTGGCGATCTCGAAGTCGCGCTCGCCGCTCGGAGGAACTGTCGCGGCCTCGGACGCCTTCTTTCCGTTTCGCGACGGACTCGACGCGCTCGCCGCGGCCGGTGTCGAAGCGATCGTGCAGCCCGGCGGCAGCAAACGCGACGACGAGCTCCTCGCGGCGGCCGACGAGCACGCCCTCGTCATGATGCTCACCGGCCGCCGGCACTTCCGACATTGAGTCGCCCCCCGGCCGCGGCGCGCCGTACGACGGCCATCTTCGGAGCCCTGGCTGTCGTGCTCGCGCCGATGGCGGCGATGCCGGCGATGGCGCAGCCCGCGCCTGAGATCGATCCCTGGCAGGCGCTCTCCGAGCTGCGGCTGCACCTGGCGGCTTCCGGCGACCTGACGGCGACGTTCGTGCAGCGCTTCGTGCCGGCCGGCTTCTCGTCCGGAGACGAAGAGCGCGGCACGGTGGCCATCGCCCTTCCCGACTGCCTGCGCTGGGACTATGCCGATCCCTATCCGAAGTCGTATCTGCTGTGCGGCGCCCGCCTGCACGCCTGGGTGCGCGGGGAGCCGCAGGGCCAGCGCATGGCCGTCCAGGCGGAAGAGGAGGCCGGGCTCGATCTCCTGCTGTTGCCGATCGCGCGGCTGCGCGAGCGCTACCGCGCCACCGCCGAGTCGCCGGGTGGAGGCCGTATCGCGGTCCACCTGACGCCGGTCGGCGCCGGCGTTTCCTTGAGCGCGGCCACCTTCACCTTCGACCCTTCGAGCCAGCGACCGACCACGCTCGCCTATCGCGACCGCGACGGCAATTCAACCCGGTTCGACTTCGGAGACTTCACCCTGCTCGACGATCCCGCGATCTTCACGCCGCCGCCGGCCCTCGAGTGGAAGGAGCCCTGAGCGACGGTGTAGGATTTCACGGGCGAAAGAACCCGCGCGCATGGCCGACAACTCATTCGACATCGTCTCCGAAGTCGACTTCCAGGAAGTCCGGAACGCCGCCACTCAGGCCGAGAAGGAGATCGTCACGCGCTACGACCTGAAGCGCGTGCGCGCCGCGCTCACGATCGAGAAAGAGGCGCTCCTTCTGGAATCGGCGGACGACTTCACCCTTGGCCAGGCGCGCGAGGTCGTGGAGTCCAAGCTCGTCAAGCGCGGCGTCCATCTCAAATCGTTGCGCAAGGGCGATGTCGAGCCGGCTTCGGGCGGCCGGGTGCGGCAGAAGCTCACGTTCCAGCAGGGCATTCCGATCGAAACCGCGAAGAAGATGGTGGCCGAGATCAAGCGCCTGAAGCTGAAAGTGCAGGCCGCGATCCAGGGCGACACGGTGCGGGTTTCCGGGAAGAGCCGCGACGACTTGCAGTCCACCATCGCGGCGTTGAAGGGCCTCGAGCTCGACGTGCCGTTGACTTTCACGAACTATCGTTGAGGACGCCCTTGCCGTTTCGACTCCTCGACGCCGCGAGCCCTGCCGAGACCGATCAGGCGGAGCGTTTCCTGGCGCTCGT
>ERZ1292633.1415-Hain-H41-02um-R1-1415-length-25971-cov-7_pt1 | contig 25971 bp, 22 predicted proteins | sample MGYA00564406_ERZ1292633 | MGnify/ENA primary metagenome ERZ1292633 (study PRJEB36523, sample SAMEA6512639) | groundwater metagenome | collected 2019-01-08 | study: AquaDiva: Metagenomics assemblies of 32 groundwater samples | reverse complement strand
TGTAAATTCCCGCGATGAGAAATCCGATTAAAAGGCTGCCGCAATCGCCCTTGAAAATCTTATGCCCGCGCGATATGTTCCAGGGCAAATATCCCAACACGGCCCCGATCAAGCCCGCGGAGGCGAAATTCACGTACAGTTCCTCGGAGGGCATCGAAATAAGCAGGAACCCAAAGGCCGCCGTCGCCGCTTGGCTCGCCGACAGGCCGTCCATGATGTCGACAATGTTGAAAGCGTTCGTAAGGCCCACCACCCAGATCGTCGTGACCGCCGCGGCCACGTAAGCCGGCTGAATAAAACGCACGCGCAGACCGAACAGAATCAAGAGGGCGCAAGCCAGTATCTGCACCATGAACTTCGGTTTATAATCCACGCCCTTCGGCCGCTTAAGATCGTCGACCAAGCCGAGAATGAAAACCAGGGTGCCCCCCAACATCAGCGCCCGCAGGTTATAGAGAGTGCCGGGGGGGAACGCCGTCAGAAATCGCAAAAACAGCATCGTGGCCATAAATCCGGCCCAAATCGCCACGCCGCCGAACACCGGAGTGGGCTCCTTGTGCGTCTTGACAGACGACGTCGGAACGTCTAGAAAACCAAAACGCAGGGCGACCAGGCGAACCAGAGGCGTCAGGAAAAATGAAACCGTCGCCGCGCACGCAAACGAGGCGATCAGCAGCCCCACGTCGGCCCTCATAAACGACCGACCACGCAGCCGCGACCGGTGAATTCGCTTTTCAATTCCTTTTCCAGTCCCGACCAGTTGGCGGCTCCTTGGGAGGTCAACTCGCCCAGCCCTCCGCCCAGACGCGAAGCCTCGCGCGGCACGATCAAGACCCGCGTAAAGCCCTCCGCGCGCAGATCGCCAAGCAGGTTCTCGGTCGAGAGGGCGCCGTTGGCCAGGGTCACGAAGTGGTTGGGCATGTGAACGGTGCTGGGAAGATGATCCACGGTCAGATAATACCCCCGCTGCTCGCCTACGACGAGTACTTTATCATTTACCGTCGTTTTGTCCCGAAGCCAGGCCGCACACTCATAATAATCGAGCCGCCGAGTTAAAAACTCGTCGCGGGTTTCCAGAGCGAAGGCCGTCGATCCCGACCCGAAGTTCGCATGCACGAAAACAAATAGAAAAAGGTGGGCTCCGGTCATGATCCCCAGAGACGCCCCCACTATGCCGCGGGCGCGAGCGCTCAGGCTCTCCCAATAGGCGACTAGCCCGCAGGCTCCCAGCAATGCCATCAAGGGGACGAGCACCGTAAGAAACCGTAAGACGACGCCGCTAAAGAACCATGCCGCCCCCCACAACGTGCAAAATAAGAGCAGTCCGTTCAGGGCCTTGTTTTTCGACGCCGCCCACGCGCCCAAGGGTAGAAGCCAAAGGGTGATGTCCCAACCTAAATCGCCGAGAACATCCATGCCGCCGCCGAAACGCAAGGGATTACGGAAAAGGAGAATGGGCAAGGAAATAAGACTGCGCAAGTAGCCGTTCGCGTGTCCGTACTCGGTCAACACCCGGAAGTAGCCGGAAGCCAGCTCCGCGTTCCAGCCCACGCCGGTATTCTCGAACCAGCGGTATAGGAAGGGAAAAACAGGGTTGCGAACGCAGATCCAATTTTTGACCAGCCACGGCGAAAACAAGGCCGTCACGACGCCGACGAAGAGAAATAAATCGGCGGCGCGGGTGCGGCGCTCCCGGGACGCCGCGAGAGCGAACAGCAGGCGCAATCCGAAAGCGGCCGCACCGATGCCGGCGTAGTATTTCGTGCCCAAGGCCAACCCCGTAAAAATCGCCGACAACACCAGCCACCCCCGCGGCTCCCCGCCCGCCGGGGCCAGTCTTCGCCAGCGCTCGTAGGACAACGCCGCGGCCGTGATCCACAGCATGACAAGAGGCTCGACGTACGTCGTGGAGGACATGAGAAGGACGGCGGTGTGCGTGGCGACGAAAACCGAAGCCACCGCGACCGCGCTCATCGGCGCCTCGCGCCGCCCCAAGGAAAACAGCCACAGTATCGAAAGCAGCGTCGACAACCATATGAACATCTGAGCCAAAAGGTCCGACCCGAGAAGAAGCGCCAGCGTAAACAACATTTCCCCGTTCTGGGGAAAATGGGCATAAACGATCCCGGAGGGCGCGAATAGGCGACCCTCGCGAACGTAGGACTGAGGCAAAGCCAAATGGTAAACCAGAGAATCATATTGGTGCGGGGGAACCAAACACATCCACAAAGCCGCAAGCAAAGGAACCGCGACCATGACAACGGCAACCGGGCGCTCCCTCAAGAGACTGCGATCTGGAGCCAGCGATTCCAACGCGGGGCGAAGTTGAGCGTAGCCCGCGATCCACAGCCCGGCCAAAAAAGCCGACGCGGCCCATGGTCGGTACAGCCCCATCGCTCCAAGAGCAAAGGCGCCCAGCGCCAGTATCCCGAGTCCCAAGGTGGCCCCGACCAGGGTTTTTTGGGACTCGCTGACATCGCTTGCCCCCAGGTGCTCAAGCAAAGCCCGGCCTGAACCCGTGGCCAAAAGCACGGTCAAAACCAGCAACACGAGGGGGACGAGCCCGGGGCGCAGCGCCGGCCAGAGCGAGTCGGCCGCCGTCGCCGCCCCGAGCGCCGCCGTGAGCAATGAAAACGCGGCGGCTGCGCGGCTCATTGTGTTAATTTTGGCTCGAAAATCGAGAACCTCGCTACGCCGCACGCCTGCAATATGAATTGCCCCAAACAGAACAAGGCCGATAGACCGTACTCGCAAGAACGTCTGAAATTGATCGAAGAGGCCTCGGGAAAATAGCGCGCGGCGACAGGCACGTCGCCCAGACGCTGCTTCAAGTAGGCCGCCTGAATGAGAAACTGTTGATCGAAAACGAAATCGTCGGAGTTCCTTTCCCACGGCACGGTTTCCAAGCATTTACGTGAGTAGGCGCGCAGGCCTGAGTGCCACTCGCCAAGATTTTGCCCGGTCACGAAATTCTCAAACATCGTGAGGATGCGGTTAAAAATGTACTTATAAACCGGCATTCCTCCGTCGAGAGCTTCCCAGCGGGTGCGGATGCGATTGCCGCAGACCATGTCGCAAATATCGTTGCTAATCAGGCTGGCCATGACCGGAACGAGGCGCGCGTCATACTGATAATCCGGGTGGACCATAACGACGACATCGGCGCCTTTTTTAAGGGCCTCGGCGTAGCACGTCTTCTGGTTTCCGCCGTAACCCTTGTTTCGCTCGTGTTCGATAACGGTCAAACCCAGTTTCCTGGCCAACGCCACGGTCCCATCCTTGGATCGATCATCGACAAGAATGACCTCGTCCACGGTTCCCGCAGGAATGTCCCGAATGGTCCGTTCCAGAGTTTTTTCAGCGTTATAGGCGGGCATAACGACGATCACCTTGGTCTTGGCCATTGAGGAGAGATTATAGGAAATGCTCAACGCCTCAGACGCCACACCCGAAGCCACGGACCCTCGATTCTCCCGGGCTCGAAAGGAAATTCCCGGACCAGGTCGGCTCCGGAAGCCAGCTCCGAAAAGAACGTCGCCAGCTCCGGCGAACGCCGTGGATCGGCGCCAAAACTGGACGTCACGACCCATCTCGCCCGCACCGCGCGCACCGGGTCCAACCCCGGGCGGACGTCCAGAAAGTCAAAATCGGCCTGAGAGGCGCTCACATGCTTTGGAGAAGAGAAAAGATCTCCCGGGGAGCGCTGAATGCGATACACGCGCCATCCCCCGCCCGGATGACGATCGGACATGGCCCGCCATAATCGCGAGCGGGCCGAGCCCGCCGCCGCCGTGCGCGCGGCCAGATCGGCGCATTGCTCTTGTGAGGGAAGAGCGCGCGGCGAGGCGTGAGGTTGATCGAGAAGAATTGTTTCACCCGCCGGAATATGGGATGCCATCCACGCCTGCGCCTGAGCGCGGGTGTCGGGCTGGCGCAATCCCGCGACGAACTTCCACGACAGCAGCAACCCGGGCACCGCGACCGCCGCCGCGACCACGGCGCGCCGCAGGGGTCCCGAACCGCCCAGTATCGTCAACCCCTCTGCAGACAGCAACGCCAAAGCGGGAAAGACCCCAAGAAAATATCGCTGCCACGCTCCATCGGGGCTCATCGCGAGCACTGCCGCGTACGCCCCGATCGGGACCGTCAACAACACCGCGCGCCGCGTTCGACGCCACGCCAAAGAGGAAAGTCCGAGAATCGCCGCCGCCCCCGCGGGCGAGCCGTCTCCTCCGAAAGTCCACAGGTTGTACGCCACGCTTTGAGCCATTCCCCAACCGTCATGCGGCCGCAGGCGGCCGAGATCCGCGTAATCCGCCCAGTCCTCCAGGAAACGACGGCAATCAACGGCGATATAGGGAGAGCCGGCGAAAAAAACGGCCCCGGCAAGCGCGATGGATTGAAATAGCCACGCCGCCGGTGCCGGGCCGCGCTCCCGCAATAGCCAAGCCAAGGGAACGATCAGAGCCGCCGGAGCGGCCGTGTACTGCGTCGAACAAGCCGCTCCGCACAACGCTCCCGCCCCGTACAACCACCCGCGCGCCCCGCCCGACTGGAAGCGTAACGCGCAGCTCCACGCGCATGTCATCCAAAAAAACATCAGAGAGTCCGGCTTGGCCCCATGCGAAAGATCGATCAGTAAGGGGCAAAAAGCGAGAACAAGAGCGCCGTACGGCCAACGAGAGTCGTTCTCGCGTCTCTCGACGCGAGCCAGAACATACAGGCCGAGAAGCGAGGAGGCCGCCGAGACGCCCCGCGCGATCAGGTAAAAACTCGTGGGCTCAAAACCGTAAAGCGCCGCGAAATCCAGGGGACTCTTGCGTAGTCCGAAAACGGACCAGATCACGAACCACACGCCGTAGAAAACGGCGAGCAGCGTAGGCCACAAGGTCGGGTATTTGAACGATTGGGGACGCAAACTGCCGCCGCCGAAAGAAACAGCGAGATTGATGAGGTGCGGTTCATCGGCATTGAGAGTGTGCGGCAATCCGTAGCCTAGGGAAGCGAACCTCAATCCCGCGGCCGCGATCGCGATCGCCGCCAGCGCCGCCCAAGCCATGGGCGAGACGGCGCTGAGTTTTTTACGCATGCCGTTCCCAAGCCCGCCTCAACGCGGCCGCGCCGGAGGCCGCCAAAAGACAGAGAAACGGCTCCAAGGGGAGTCGGTAGCGAAGAGAGGTGAAGAAAATAGAGTGGACGGCGGTCAGATAGATGAAGACAGCCCACACCGGGGCCCAGATGCCGCGAGTCCGGGCCGCGCTCGCTCCGACCAGCGCGAGCGCGAACACGATCACGTAATAAATCCCCAAACACCAGCGCTGCCATAAGGTGTAGGGGTCATACAGCCAGGGACGCCAATACAGCAACGTCTTGCCCAGGACAATTCGACCCGCGGCAAGCGGATTGTTGCGGGCAAAATCGAGCGTCTTTGAAAAAAAATAGGCGCCCCTTTCCAGTGAATCGGTAATCCCCAGCCGCGTCGCCTCCGCGTCCATCTCATAAGGGCGGCGGCGTATCTCCTCGCGGTCAAGGGTAAATCCTTCATACAACGTCCAGCCCATCTGTCCTGACATGGGCACGAGACGGCCGTATTGGAAAAGGTTGCGCGCCGTCCACAACCCCGTTGGGATGACCCAGCCCAAACCGAGCAGCGCGCAAAAACCGAAGGCGCGCCACGCCCCCTTGGCCCTCCAGATCGCCAAAAACAAAAATGCCGGGTAGGCGGCGAACATCGAGCGGCATAGAACGCACAGCCCTCCCCACACGCCCAAAGCGACGTTGCGCGACGATAACGGCTCATCCCAAAGCGCGAGCACGCCGAGAAAAAAAATCAATTCCATCGCCACGAATGTCGTTTCCGTCTGCAGATGCGGAGTGAAGAAAATAAGGGCGGGGTCCAACGCGGCCCACACGGCCGCCACGCGCGCCGTCTTCTCGTCAAGAAGACGCGCGCCGATGCGGGCGACAAGAACGACCGATCCCGCGCCAAGAACGCATTGAAGAAGCAAGACCGGAAGGGGATTGGGCGACCTGAATAGGCCCAAGACGGCTGCGATCAGCGCTGTGTACAACGGCGGGTGCGTGGCGTCGAAAGCGGGCATGGGTGCCCAGCCGAGCCACGACTGCGCGAGGTTGTAGTATAAATCTCGCCCATAAACGTCACCCATCCCCTTCCATTGGAAAACAGCTAAAAATCCAAGCCGCAGGGCCGCCGCCAAGGCGAACACCGCCACCTCGAAGCGGCGACGGTCGTTAAGACGCCCTAGAATCGGAACTTGAGCAGAGTCCATAAGGCTATCACCCCGTCGTGCCAACGTATTTTCTTTCCTTCCTCGATGCGCCGAGGGTGATAGGAAATCGGAACTTCGTTGATGGCGATGCCCCGGCGCAGGACCTTAGCCGTGACCTCGGGACAAAATTCAAAACCTTCGCACCTTAAATCCAACGAGCGCAAAAGCTTCGTGTTAAACACCTTGTAGCAGGTGGGTTCGTCGCTGACATGAGAGCCGTACAACAGGTTCGTCCACCATGACAACACGCGTCCTCCCCAGTAATAACGCGCGTAAGAACGGCCGTTGCCGGCCTTGAGAATGCGCGAGCCGTAGACCACTTCCGCGCGCCCCTCCTCGAACGGCTTGAGAAGCGCCGCGTAGTCGGCGGGATCGTATTCCAAATCGGCGTCCTGAATAAGAACGAGGTCGCCTGTGGCCGCGGCCAGGGCCGTGCGGATGGCGGCGCCTTTTCCTAAATTCTTTTCGTGCGCGATCACCTTGGTGCTCCCGCGAGCCGAATTCCTGGCTGCGGCGGCGGTTGCGTCGATGGAACCATCATCGACGACGATCACCTCGAGATCCCGCCCTGGATTGCGGCCGTACACCGCGTCCAAACAACGCGCGATGGTCCGCGCCTCGTTATAGGCGGGAATCAGAACGGACACTTTCATCGGCCCTCCGCCGAATCATCGTCCATCCGGTGATTATAGCGGATCAGCGAAGTGGGAATGACGCGCCGTTGGCGACATGGACCGTTTCCCTGACGCCTTCGGGACCGACTTCCACCGACAACCGATGATGCAGTCTGCGAAGCGGACCGGGAAACAACGGGGATCCGCCGCCCCCGCTGAGCACGTACGTCACCCCGTCGCGCACCAGCCTCCCCAAACCATGAAGATGCCCCATATACACCCGAGCGACCCCCCGTTCGGACATAAGCCTCATGAATTGCTGCGCCCCCACGCGAAATCCCCCGACCCCTTTGAAGGGGCCGAAATCGGTCCATTCTCCCAGAGGCGCCGGCGGAACGTGGGTAAAAACGATCGTGCGTCCCCCGGGTTTGACCACACCCTCGAGCCAGGACAGCTGCGCCTGGGTCAGAGCGCGCGCGCTCGAATCGACAACGACGAAGCGCCAGCCGCCCCGGTCGAAGGCATAATCCGTCAAGCCGAACACCGTCCGGTAAACGCGATCGTTGGAGACGCCATGAGGCCTGTGCCGGTCATGGTTCCCGATAACGCTCAAATACGGGGTTTCCAAAGAAGCCCCGATCAGGCCGCGTATGAATATATTGAACTGCCTGATCAGGCCCCGGCTGACCATATCGCCCAGTTGGATGATGAAATCCCCCTTCAATTTATCGGCGCCAGTCAACAACTTCCAAAACACTCCTGGGGTGTTGAAAAATCGGCGCGAAAACCAAAAACGGCCGGGCTCGGCGTCGCCGATCACGGAAAATCGAAAGGTTTCCCCCTTGGGACGCGGCGTCCTCTGCAATCGCGCCAGCTGCACGGGCGTGCTCAACGGTTCGGAGAGGCGGCGCAAAGCCTCCAATTTGCCCCGCGAAAGGATGACGTCTTCGAAAACGGCCTGGGTTTCCGAAGCCCCATCCCAACGAGACGCCATCTCCAGACGCGCCCTTTCGAGAGAGGGAGCCTCGGCGTCCTTGGGCTTGGACGGAGAAACAGCGAGGACCGGAGGGGTCGGCACGACCAAGACCGGCGCCAAGGCCGGGACCAGCATGGGAGACGGCCCGCTGAAAGGCGCCAGGGAAGCGATCGGCGGCACGGTCAACGCGACCACGGGGGCCGTCCGGGCCCGGAACACCTGAGCCGGAGCCGCGACCGATACGATAAGCACGCAACCGAGGACGAAGGTCATGATCTTTCGCGATTATGTCAAACGGCGGAAACGAGGGCTCGGGCCGATCGGGGCGGCGATTTGGGGACAGGGGGCCCAGGCGCGATTAGGTCCTAATGAATTATATATTCTAGCCGTTGGCTATGAAATCGTTGATCTGTGTGTTTTTCCTCGCTCTGCGCTCTCATGCGCATGAAATCTTTCCGATCGCTCCGGTGCACGTCTGCCTGCGCGTGGAACAGGACCGGATCGTCGCGGACCTTCGAGTCGACTCCATATTTTGGATCGCCGAGATCGCGCGCCTTTCTCCCATGCCAGCCACTCATTGGCCCCCGGAGGCGCGCGCGCGTGTGGAATCCTACGCCCTTGAACATTTCCGTCTTTCCTCCGACGGCAAGGCCTTGAAGGGACGCCTCACGCGGGCGCGCTACCTCCAACAACCTTGGGAGGTCAACGAAGAAGGGCGTTTTGACTTGCGTCTTGAATATCCGCCCATTCCGGAGACGTCCTCGTTGAACGTAACCGCGACGTTCTATGAGGAGTACCGGCAATTAGTGGCCGAGGAATACCGCGGCCGTTCCATTCCCTACTCCGACAACTATCGCACTCACCTCAACATCCCCGGCCGCAAACGTCTGCGTGTCACCCTCACCCCTGACTTAGCCTCGCAGGTGGTCGCGGGCTGCGACGCGCGGCGCCCCGCATGGGCCATGGCCCTGGAAAGTCTTCGATTGGGCGCAGTGGAGGTTCTTTCGAACGTCCCCGGATTCATGGCCATGCTCGCTGTCGTTCTCTGTCTGGGAGCCCGCCCCCCGACGCGTTGGACGCTCCTTGGCCTTCTCTTGGCCTTCACGTTCGGATGTGTCGCGGGAGGCCGCTTCAACGCTCCATCATGGCTCGTGTGGCTGGCCACGCTCTGCGCCGGCCTCGCCGTCGGCCGCGGACGCCTCGCGCTTACCGCCGCCATCCTGGCCGCCGCTGGTCTCGGCCTGAGGTGGCAGGCCGACGCCGGTCCCGGTCTTCCCCACTTTACGTTCGCCTTCCCCTTTTCCTTGGCGGGAGGGTTAACGGCCGGCGCTTTCCTGTTTTACGGAATTTGGTTGGGCGTTCAATTCGAATATCGGCGCCTCGCCGGGATCTCGGCGGCACGCGTGGACGCTTTATTCGCCCGACGAATGCGCTTGATCGCCACGGCCCTGATCCTCATTGCCGCCTTCGGCCTATGGCAAGCACCGCGTTGAAAAGAAGCGGGACTATGCCGTGGGTCTTGATCGCAGCGGCGCTGCTTGGCCGATCCCTTTTTTTGGCGTTCGCGCCGACACTGGCCGTCTCCGTCGACCTTCGTCATTGGCTCGACGTTGGTCTCATTCTCAAGGCCGGCGGCAACCCCTACGTTTCGACTCCTTACCTCAATTGGCCGCCTCTGTGGATGGGAATTTTATGGACTCTATTAAAAGTGAACGCCTGGACTCATATCCCGTTTTTTCGATTGATACAGTTTTTCTTGATCTTGACAGACTGCCTGGTCATTGCCCTCCTCTCTCGCGGCCTCAAGAGGCGCTTCCCCTCGGTGGCCGTTGAGCTCCCGATCTGTGTCGGCTTGGCTCTCAACCCGGCGTCGATATTCCTGGCTTGCCAGCATTCGAATTTCGACGCCTTGGTGGGCCTATTTGTTTTGTTGTTTTGTTTTTACCTCAGCGATTTTGAGCGCAATCACGCACACACGGACTGGTATAAGGCGTGCCTGTTTTTGGGATTGGGGATATTGACCAAAACCGTTCCCCTCATACTCGTGCCGCTTCTGCTGCCCGGACTCAAGCGTCTCGACTTGCGTCGGCGTCTGGCGGGACTTCTTCTGGCCCTAGGACCCGCAACGCTCGGTGTCGGCATTTTATACGTGCGCAATCCCGTGGAGATCGCCGCGAACGTCCTGTCCTATCGCTCTCAATCAGGGTGGTTCGGCCTGACCGGTCTTCTCGGCCCCCTCGCCCCCCTCTATCAAGCGGCGTCGCCCCTCGTTCTGGCCGGCGCCGCGGCCTGGGCTGGACTGCGCGCTCTCAAAGGACCGCAAAGGACCGAGGACATCCTTTTGACCGCCGCTCTTCTGCTCGTCTGCGTTCCCGCCCTCGGCCCCGGTTACGCCCCTCAATACATCGGCTGGTTTCTTCCCCTTTTGATCGCGCTCTACGTCGTTGACAAGACACGCTCCTGGAGACTTCTTCTCGGCGGCCTCGGAGCGATCATCGCCGCGACCTACTCCTACGAGTACGCCCTCTGCGACTCCCACGGCGCCTTCCTCCTGCATATGGTCACCGACCCGACCTGGGAAGAGGCGGGCCGGCGCTACTGCGCCCGCTTGCGCAAACTCTCCTGAGATTTCCTCTCTTCGCGGCTTACCTGATATTTCTGAGCGCCGGCGTGCTGAAGCTTCTGAGGGCCGGCTGCCCTCCGTCAAATCTTGAGTCGCGCCGTTAAAAAAGCCCAGGAAAACAGCGCCCGGCTGGGCAAATCAACAAAAGCCGAGAACGCGCCCGCCATACGGGCGTCCTCCCGGGCGCTGCCCCATAGCATGAGGAGACACACAGCGGCCCCCGCACGCCATAACGCCGCGGCCAGAGCCGGCCGAGAACGCGTCGCCGTCTCTTCCTCAAGACGCATTCCCACCGAGTCCCAAAAAAGACGAACGATCACCGCGGTCCACACGACGACCACGAAGTACATCACGGCGTCGGGAAGGTCCAGTCCGACGCATAGGCGCGCTCCGACGCGCGCTCCCGGAAGCCAGACGGCAAAGGCGGCCAACAGGGAAAATCGTCGATCTCGAAAGGAGCTCTCTTTCGCCCGGGAACGCGTCAAGGCCATGCGAAGCAGCGCCCAGGTCGCGGCGCCAAATAATACATCCCCCAACAGCCAACTCGGACTCAGCAGGCGTTCGGCGTTGTAAAAATTGAACACGGTTTTGACCGCGTAAACGCAGGCCGCGCCGATGGCTCCCAAGGCCAGCGCAAGGAAGAGAGGCCGGCGGTCCGTGAGGGCGGGAACTTTGGATTCGGGACGCAAGACACGAAGCGCGTGCAGGCTCACGACGGCGGTCATGCCGCCGTCAAAGCAGGCCTCGATGCTGCCCAGCCAGTCGATCCCGAATGGAAAAAAACCATGCTGGAGGTCTTTGGCGTAGATACCGCCGTAAAACATCGCCATGGCCGCTCCCGTCAGAAAGACCTCTTCATCCCCGACGTCACGTTCAGAGCGTATCGCCTCCAGCAGAATGAACAGCCAGAAAAAAGGGAAGTAGAGGTGCCACAAGCCGATCGCGCCCCAGCCCAGACGAGCGACATCGCCTCCGATTAGAAGCGCAAAGACCGCCGCGCCGGCCGCGCGGGTCAACATAACGGACTAGGGACGCACCGCGACAGCGTCGATTTCCACCGAAACCCCCTTGGGAAGAGCCGCCACCTGCACCGTCGCCCGGGCGGGAAAAGGAGCGGAAAAGAAGCGGGCATACACTTCGTTCATGCGCGCGAACTGTCCCAGGTCCATCATATACACGGTGGTTTTTACGACGCGCTCCATGCCCAAGCCCGCCGAATGCAGTATCTCCCGAATATTAGCGAGGCACTGTTCGGTTTGTTCGGCCACGTCGGAGGAGACAAGAACGCCGTCAGGCTTCAGGGGGATTTGACCTGAAACGAACACGAGGTCGCCGGCCGAGATTGCCTGAGAGTATGGACCTATGGCCGCGGGGGCCTTCGTCGTGACGATGGGTTGGCGCGTCATTCTCGTCACCTCAAAGCCGACATCAAGGCGGCGTTGGTTTTGTGAAGACGCAGCATGTCCGTCAAAGCCTTGATCGCCTCGATGTCTCCCATTCCGGCGACGAGGCGCCGCAGTTTGTACACCCCCTCGAGGTAATCGGACGGAAAGAGCTTTTCCTCCTTTCGCGTGCCGGAGTCCCGCACCTTCAACGCCGGGAAAATGCGCATTTCCGCCGCCTGCCGATAGAGCACCAGTTCCATGTTCCCCGTGCCTTTGAATTCTTGGAAGATGATGTCGTCCATCTTCGAGCCGGTATCGACGAGGATCGTGGCCAGGATCGTCAATGATCCAGCGCCTTCGAGCTTGCGCGCCGCGCCGAAGAAGCGACGGGGAATTTCCATGGCCCTGGAGTCCAGGCCACCTGACATCGTGCGGTTCCCCGTCGCGAACTGATTGTAAACGCGGGCCAAGCGCGTCAAGGAGTCAAGCAGGATGAAAACATCCTCGCCGGCGACGACTTTTTCCAGCGCCGCGCGCATCAAGTCCTCGGCCAAGCGCTTGTGTTTGTCGTAGGATTGGTCGGAGGACGACGCCCACACCTCGGCGGGCACGGAACGTTTGAAATCCGTGACCTCCTCGGGCCGCTCGTCGATGAGAAGACAATACTGACGGATTTTGGGGTCAATGGCGTGAACCGCGTTGGAGATCTGCTTAAGAAACGTCGTCTTGCCCGCCTTGGGGGGAGCGACAATCAGACCGCGCGTTCCCTTTCCAATGGGAGCCAAAAGATCCATGGCGCGCATCGAGGGGTCGGTGGATCCTTTCTCCAATTGGAGCCACTCGAATGGGTCGACCGGAACTTTAGCCGCGAACACCTGCTCGACTTCCGAACGCTGAGGAGCTTGGGGCGTCTGGGGAGGCCGCGGAGCGCCGTTTTGGCGCTGCCCTCCGTGAAACTGCCCGCCCTGACGGTGACCCTGCTGATGACCTCCGCCTTGGTTCTGGTTGCGGCCCCGGCCGCCTCGGCGACGCCTACGCCGGCGGCCTTGGCCGTCGCCGTGGTGGCCTTGCTGCCCCGAAGGCCCTGCCGGGTGGGATTGCTCGCGGGGAGGCTGTTCGCCGCCTCCTGAAGGCGTTTGCCCGAACTGTCCGCCTTGTCCCGTCGTCTCTTCATTCATCATCTCATTATCCTCTCGAAATCTTCGCCTGCATCCACATCTCTTCCGCCCCCGGAAATTCCCCCGGCCAGCGAGTATCCAACGCCTTCAACGCATGCCCAAGGAAAATAGAAGCTGCTGGCAGAACATCCTCCGCGCGCCGCCCGGGCCGGGTCGCGTCTACGAAGACGTGGCCCCACGGCAGGCCTTGCGCCGAGCCGCGCGCAAAATCCACCACCGAACTCAGCACCGCTCCCACGGCGGAACCAGGAACTTCATACGCCTCGGCCCTCTCGCGCAAGCGCCCGCTCGGCCAGTGCGTCTCCCAGTCCGGGTCCCGCAGCTCGGCCAAGGCGGCCAGGGCGCGCGCCGTCGAGTCTTTCTCGGCCACCCAGCGCATCATCAAGCACATCTCGGCTAAGCCCCGTAGGATCGGCAAAGCCTCATTGGCCAAGCCCCGCTCGCATAAGACCATGACGGCGTTGGCCTGGGCGATGGCGCGGGCGGCCATGATCATCAGCGCTTGGTCGTTGGGATCTGAGGCGGACATGCGTCGTCCGACGCGGGAGAACCCCGCGTCGACTTTCGTTTTCGCTAAACCCGTCAGGGCTATCATTTCTTTCATTAGTCGAATGGATGCAGTTGAACTCGGCCCGCCTCTCGTCCCAGCATCCGGCGCGAAAGGCGTTTAAATCGCTCAGGCGCGTCGGAGGCGTAGAATTTTCGGCAACCGGCACGTCCCCGTGGAGCCCGCAAAGACAGCTCCGAAAGAATTTTTTCCGTCTCCGCGGCGGTTTCCTCGGCGGAATCGATCAAGCGCACCGAGGGACCCATGATGCGGGCCAGAACGGGTTTTAAATAGGGGTAATGCGTGCAACCCAGAATCAGCGTATCCACCCGGCCCTTGAGCAGGGGCGTCATGTATTGACGGGTCACGGCGTCAACGACGGAGCCGTCCCACCAGCCTTCCTCCACCAGCGGCACGAACAAGGGACACGCCTGTGAAAGCGTGCGCGCCGTCTTTGAAATCACGGCGATCGCCTTGGGGTAGGCGTTGGACCGGATCGTCGCTTCGGTGCCGATCACCCCCACGCGTTCTCCGCGGGAGACGGCCATCGCCGCCCGAGCGCCCGGATCGATGACACCGACAACGGGAATTCTCACCACGCGCCTGATCGCGGGCAAAGCCCATGCCGACGACGTGTTGCAGGCAACAACGAGGAGCTTGATTCCGCGCGAAGCGAGAAATCGAGCGACCGTTGTCGAAAAGCGCGCGATCGCCTCCGGCGACTTCGAACCATATGGAACGTGGGCCGTGTCTCCAAAATAGATCAGCGACTCCTCAGGCATGCGCCGAGCCAAGGCCCGGAACACGGTCAGCCCTCCCAACCCAGAGTCGAAAACTCCAATGGGCGCGCGATTTTTCATTGCAGCCACCCCTGCCGGCGCGCGTAATCGGCGGTGCTCGCCGCCAGACCCTCGGCCATCGTGCGGCGGAAACGCCGGGAGGCGAGCTTGGCCTCATCGATGGGATGGCTGAGGAAAGCCATTTCCACGAGGATGGCCGGGGCGTGCGTACCGCGCAGGACGTAGAACGCGGCTTGCTTGACTCCCCGCGAGGCGATGTCGACGCGCCCTCCGATCTTCTTGGCGGCCAACGCCGCGAATGCGGCGGACTCGTTAATCATTTCGGTCTTGGTCATGGCCAACAGGATCATCTTCGCCATTTCATCCTGGGGATTCTTCCCTTCGTATTCAAGAACGGCGTTCTCAGCGACGGCCAGCTTCTCGGCCTCGGGATCGGAGGCTGTTTCTGAAATCGAGTAGACCTCAAAGCCGTTCTTATGCTTGCTGTCGGCGGCGTTGCAATGGAGGGAGATGAACAGGTCGGCTTTTTTGGAATTGGCGAGATCGGGGCGATCGGAGAGGGGAACAAACACGTCGCTCTCGCGGGTCATCATGACGTCGAAATCCCCCCTCTCTCTAAGAACGCGCGCCAGTTCCAAGCCCACGGCCAAGTTCACGTCTTTTTCGTGAGTTCCCCTCCGGCCAATCGCCCCGGGGTCCTTGCCGCCATGACCGGGGTCGATCATGATCAAACGCCTGGGGCGAACTGACGCCGGCGCCAAGGAGGGCGGGGGCGCCCCCAGGTTCGACGGCTTAGCTTCCGAAGACTCTGGCTTCGTTATCTCCGCCTTCCCCGTTTTTTCGTCGGCGGCGACGTCTTCGGGAGGTTGAACGCCTGGAGCGTAGACCTCAATGACGGCGCGCCGCGGTCCGTTCTGTTCGAAGACCCGCCAACGCTGGTCGTTTTTCGCGAAACGGACCGAAAGACGGACCAGCTTGGGCTCCTGCCTCAGCGAGTACGAGAACAGCACCTCATCGTCCGGCTTGGAGGTCTCTTCAGACTCCGCCACCCCGAAATCCACAACGAGATCAACGCCCCCGGTGCCCCGAGCCACGGCGCGATATGACGCCCCTGCGGCGAGCTCGACACTCACGCGGCTGCGGCCGGAGTAAGAAAACATCCGCACCGCTCCAACGGTGCCCTGACGCTCCACGATGAGAGTCCGGGTACGTTCGTCATGACGCGTTTCATAACCACTCCAGCGGGCGAACTCCGCGTCGGTTAAAAACGATAGGGGAATAAACGCTTGGGACGCGCGAACGATGACGGGTTGGAGCAGCTTCATGTCCGTCTCCCCCGACGAAGCTTGAGTCGAGCCGACCAACAGCTGCAGCGACCGCCCCCTTAATCCCAGACGAAGACGGCCGGAGACGGGATACCAATATAACTGCCCTCCGTAAAGCGCCGCGACTTTTTTTGCGTTGAGATACGAGGTGCCGTGGGCGCGGTAAATCTCCACCGCCTCCTGGGGTTTTCCAGACACGACGACGGCAAGCTCATCAGCCCTCGCCGGCACGAACGCAAGCAGGGATATCAAAAACACCGCTGACAGCAGGAGTTGATTCTTTTTCATCTCACTCAAGGACGATGTGGTAATCCTCCCACTGAAGATTGGCGTCGGCTTGGATGCGTATGGCGCGTTGAACGTTCTTCTCGATGACCCTGAGCTGCGAACGGAAGGCCTCAGCGACCGTGGGATGGAGGCTGACGCGAATCGAGCCTCCCGGGCGTCCGCCCGTCATCTCAAAAATTTCGCGTTGGATCTTGATGCGCAGCGTTTCCGACGACAGGACGCGTCCCGACGCCCGGCATTGGGGGCAATCCACGGTCAGAAGACTGGCGGTGGACATGCGCTTGCGCTCGCGAGTCAATTCAATGAGTCCCAATCTCGTGATCGGCAGGATGCGGATCTTGGCTCTATCTCTGCGGCACGCGTCGGCGAACGCCTCCATAACCTTGGCGCGATTCGACGCTTTACGCATGTCGATGAAATCGACAACGATAATTCCGCCGATATTGCGCAGTCGAATTTGCTGGGCGACAATCATCGCTGCCTCGATGTTCGTCTGAGTCACCGTCTCTTCCTGGGATTTGGAACCCGTGAAGCGCCCCGTATTGACATCGATGGCGCACAAGGACTCCGCCTCTTGGATGACGATGGACCCGCCGTTGGGCAAGGACACCTTGGTCTCACGGATGCTCTCGATCTGCTTTTCAAGGTTAAAGGCTTTAAAAATAGGAGTTTTCGCTTCGTGCAGTTTCACTCTGTCCTTCAATTCCGGAGCGAAACCCTCGACGAAATCCACGACCTCTTTGTGAACCTGCTTGGAGTCGATCATGTACACATAGACGTGCTCCGAGAGGATGTCGCGAGCGATCTGCAGTGCCAGATCGAGATCTTGATGCAAGATCGCGGGAGCGGGCTGATCGGCGAATTTCTTTTGAACCTGCTGCCAAAGGTTCTGAAGGTATTTGACCTCGCGCTCGAGTTCCTCCTGGGTTGCGCCCTCGGCTTCGGTGCGCACGACCACGCCTTTGCCGCCCAGATGCGCCTTGACCAAACTCTCGACGATGACCTCCAGACGGCGCCGCTCCTCGGGATCGGCGATGTGTTTGGAGATCCCGACGTATTCTTGGAAGGGCGTGAAGACCAGATAACGACCCGGCAGGGACACATCCATGGTGACTTTCGGCCCCTTGGTGCTGATCGCTTCTTTGGCCACCTGAACCATGATGGTTTGGCCCTTCTTGAGCGTTTGATCGATCGGCGCATTCTTGTCGCCTAGAACGTCGGAGATGTACAGGTACGAATTCTTGTCGAAACCGATGTTGACGAATGCGGAGGAAATTCCCGGAAGGACGTTCTCGACCGTTCCTTTGTAGATATTGCCGACGATATTCTGGGAGCTCTTGCGTTCCCAGTGCAGCTCGGATAAGCGCCCGTTCTCGATGATGGCAATGCGCGTCTCCTCGAAATTTGTGTTCGCCAACACCTCGCGCTTGAGCGGCCCGCGAACACCGCGGCCGGAGTTTGTTCTCTCCTGGGCGAATCCCCCGCGATCCTCGCGCCGGTCCTCGCGCCGGTCCGCGCGCCGTTCCGGACCGCGACGCTCGCGTCCGAAATCCCGGCGTCCTTGATCACGACGCTCTTGCCCGTGGCGTTCATAACGGTCGCGCCCATCTCGTTGGGGATGTTCGCGCCCCTCGGAGCCCGACTTCTCTTGCTGCGTGTGACCGGAGTTGGAATTCGACTGGGACTGGCCCTGATTTCGGTCTTGTCCTTGTCCTCCGCGTCCCCCGCGGCGGCGGCGACGGCGGCGACGACCCCCTTCTCGCGGTTGGGCTCCCGTCGGAGGAGATGCGTCCTGGCTCGGATTTTGTGTCACGGACGGAGTGGGGGCTCCCGGAGAGGCCTCGGGCTCGGGGTCTTCTTCGAATTCGGCCCCGTCGGCGTCCTCCTCGCCGTCAACTCCTGCCTCACCGTCCTCCCGGGTTTGTGCGACGTCCCGATCCGATTCCACCGGGTCATCGGCACGGGGATACATCTCCTCGCGAGCCGGCGCGGGAGGCTGAGGAAGAGGCTCCTCCTTCGCGGGAAGGGGCGTATCTCGCACCTGCACGGGTTCCGGAACTCGTTCAATGAGTTCGGCGGGAGAGGGCGACGTCGAAAGGACAGGATCGACAAGCGGTGCGGCGGGCGTTGGAATCGGTTCGTTTTCGTTGGACACAGGTTCTCCGGTAATCAAAGCAGCGCGTATCGACGCGCATAGATATTGGCGACGATGCCCAGCGTCCACAGGGTGACGAGCAGGCTCGAACCGCCGTAAGAAACAAGAGGCAAAGGCACACCAGCCACAGGCATAAGACCCACACACATGCCGACGTTAAGAATCAGCTGAAAGGCCAGCGTCGAGACCAGCCCCGCGCAGACAAGGTAGCCATAACGGTCGCGCGCCAAACGAGCGGCCGTCACAATCCGCCACAGAACGAGCATATACAGCCCCAAGATCAGCGAGGATCCCAAAAATCCCATTTCCTCTCCGACATTGGCGAAAACGAAATCGGTGTGCCGCTCCGGCAAAAATCCCAGCTTTGACTGGGTCCCGGAAAAAAGGCCTTTGCCCCACATCCCCCCTGAACCGATCGCAATCTGCGATTGGATCACGTTGTAGGCCGCCCCTTGAACATCGGATTTCGGCGAAATCCACGCGACCAGACGGTTGCGTTGGTGACCCTTCAATCCGCGTTGAACAATGATCCCGGACAACAACGCGGCCGAGAGCAAGACCGGGATCGCGACGAATGCGGCGGGTTTGACCTGCACTCGCATCCAGGTGGCCATGCGCCAGGAAATGAAGCCGATCGCGCAGAAAACAAGAATCGTCGCGAGAGTCACCCAACCCATCTGCGCGGTCGCGAGAACTATCCCGGGCAGACTGGACTCAGGAGCGTAAGGATAGCGCACCTGACAGAACGTATAGACGAGAGGAATAATGATCGCCACGCCCCCGTAGCCGAAAATCACCAATAGTTGGAAGAGGTTCGCTCCCGCGCAGAACAGCATCCCGAATATCGCCGGCACGAAGGTCAGCGCCGTCGAGAAGTCCGGCTGCTTGAGAATCAACAGCATCACGGGAACGGCGAGGCCCAAGGTGCCCAACACCGTCGCCAGGTCGCCGATGCGGCGCGAACGGCGATCGAGAAAGTCGGCCAGAGCGAGAATGACGAGCGTGCGCGCCATTTCCGCCGGCTGAAAGCTGAACCCCAAAACGTGGACCCAGGACCTTTGTCCCCGTGAAATTTTTCCGAGAAGAAGGGTCGCCGCCACGATAACGATCGCCAAGACGTACACAAACTTCGATTGGTCTTGGAAAACTTGATAGTTGAAGGCTAACGTCATCGCGAACAACGTCACGCCCACGGTAAGGGCGATAAAGTGCTTACTCAAGATTGCATCGTAGAAAAGCGTCGTGCTCGCGGCCGACAGCATCGCCAACGATCCGGTCACGATTAGACCTGATATCGCGGCGATGAACGTCCAATCCACGCGTCCCGTCATCCCGGACTGGGCGCGCACGGCTCGAATCATGGTCATAGAGGCCTCCCGTTCAAAGGAACGGCCGGAAGGACTCCAGCGGGAATAGGAAGCCGAGGCTGCGGCGGTTTCTTCTCCGACGGATCGGTCATGCGAAAATGAGCCAAAATCATTTTTCGAGCCACAGGCGCGGCCATCGCGCCCCCATGGCCTCCGTTCTCGACGAGCACTGAGATCGCTATCGACGCCGGTTCCCCGGGACGAGCCGCGTACGCCACGAACCAGGCATGATCCTCTCCGTGAGGATTTTGCGCCGTGCCCGTTTTTCCGGCCACGATCAGACCCGGAATACGGGAACCCCCTCCCGTGCCGGAAGAAATGACGACCTCCAACCCGCGCTGAACCGCGTCCCACGCCTCGTCCCTGGCCGCCACCTGGCTGAGTCTCTCCGCGCTTTGAATATAATCAGGCCTTCCATCGGCATAAACCACCTTCTGGATGTAGTGCGGGCGCCAGACTGTGCCGCGATTGGCCATGGCCGCCATCACGACCGCCATCTGCAAAGGAGTCACGGTCAACTCGCCCTGCCCGATGGCCAGATTCAAAGTGTCTCCGTCATACCAGCTCTTTCCTGTTTTCTTGCGGGTCTCGGGACCGAACAGGTGTCCGCTTTTCTCGGGCAAGCTCGGAATCAATGTCTTCGAGCCGAGACCGAAGGCGCGCGCGTAGCGCTCGATGGCGGCTCCCCCGGTTTTAAGTCCCAAGGTGTAAAAGTAGACGTCGCAGGACAAAGCCAACCCCATCAGCCAGGAGACGCTTTTATGGCCCTTATGCTCCCAACAGAGAAAATTCCGCCCCCCCAAGGAGAAATGGCCAGGACAAAACACCGTATCGTGGGTCGCAACCCGATTTTCATTGAGGGCGGCCAGCCCCGCGATGGGTTTGAATGTCGAGCCCGGGGGATAGGCGCCGGATATGGCGTTGTTGAATTCCGACAGTTCGGTGACCGTGTTTTTCACTTCCTCGGGGTCGGCGGACAGAAGGGCGTTCGGATCAAAGTCAGGATGCGAGCTCAACGCCAAAATTTTTCCGTTGCGAGGATCAATGGCAACGACCCCTCCCCGACCGGTCGAAGTGGCGCGCAACCCCTCGTCAGCCGCACGCTGCACCGCGGCATCAATGGTCAAATGCAGATTGCTGCCCGCCTCCCAAGGCATTTTTCCGAGGACGCGCTTCAGTCTTCCCTGAGCGTCAACCTCCATTCTCAAGCCGCCGTCCCGTCCACGCAACTCCTCCTCAAAAAGCCTCTCGACCCCGAGCCGCCCCGTACGCGCGTCCACGCGATACCCCTTGGGTTTACGCTCGCGCCATTCACGTTGGTTCATCTTCCCCATATATCCGAGCAGATGGCTGGCGAAACGTCCAAATGGATAGTAGCGGCGAGCCTCGACGACAAGATCGACTCCGGGATAAATGGTCTTGAGTTCGGCCAGACGAAACATCGTTTTCGTCGGCAGATTTTCCGCCAAGCGAACGGCGCTTTTCTCCTGGACGGCTTGTTCAAGATCCTCCAACAGGTCGCCCGGCTCGCGCCCCAGTTGACGCGCCAACTCGAAGGCCAGGGGGCTTAAGTCGGAGCGGCCGTGCTCGTTGCTGGGAAGAAATATCAAGGAAAAAGCTGGTGAATTCGTGGCCAAGACCACGCCATCGCGATCGAAGATGCGCCCGCGCGGAGCGTTCTGATGAATCATCTGGGAACGATTTCGCTCCGCCGCCAAACGCCACTCAGCGGACTGCACAAGTTGCATTTGGGCCAACCGGAGGCCCAAGATGATTCCCAGCGTCGCGACCGCGTACCACACTATTTCCAGGCGCTCACGCGGCCCGGCGATGTCGCGGCTCATCGCTCTCCCCCAATCTCCCAAAGAAGCGACGCGACCGCGATCGCCCCCGCATTCAAAAACGGGGTGGCGATAATCACCACCGGCCCGCTCCACTCAAAGCTCTTCTTGAAAATCAAACCGATCAAGCCGTGGCAGAGGAATGCGGCCCACGTGATGATAAACGTCATGGTGGCCAACGGGCCCGCAGCGCGCAAATCAACTTGGCGTCGCACAACGCCCACTCCATAGGCGATAAGCGTCAAGGTCAGCGCGCTCGCGCCGAAAAGCTCGGCGCGAGCGACATCAAGATACAATCCCCACACAAATCCAGCCAGCATCGCCGTCACCGTTCCCCGTCTCGCCGCGACGAGAACCGTCAAAACGAGGAGGAACTGCGGCCCGGCGCCCCAATACGCCAGATGGGTGTTCCACCACCATTGAAGACACATGGCTCCAACAAAAATAATGGTCGTCCGGAAAACCGACCTCATGGCGCGGTCTCCAAGGAAGCCGCGAGCTTCGCGTGAGCAGGCGCCGATGAACGCAACACGATCAATTCCTGCAGGGAAGACGCGTCGGCGGCCGGCGAGACCTCAACCGACTGAAACGCTAAAAAAGGATCGCGCGGGTTAACGCGCGCCACATGTCCAATCAAAACATCGGGCGGGAATGTGCTGCTTGTCGGGGAAGTGTATACGAGATCCCCTGTGGAGAGCTGCACTTCCGCGTTCAAGTAATTCATGCGCAAGTTCGGCCCGTCTTGACCCTGCACCAAACCTTCGAGAGTCCCCAAAGACAAATAAGCGGCGACGGAGGCCCCCTCATCGGTCAACAGTAAAACCGTGGAGGTGTTCGGCCGCACATCGACGACGCGCCCCGCGGCGACCAGCTTGCCGTTGCGCGGACCGAGAACAGGATCATTGAGCGATATCCCCCGGTCGGACCCGGCGTCAACGACCACGCTGCGATACCAATGAACCGGATCGCGCTCAAGGACGTGCGCCCAAACTGGCGAACGCACGCCGGGAATCTTCAGCGCGAGCGCTCGCCTCAGGCGCTCGTTTTCCAAAGACAAGGAGGAGACCGTGGTCGTCAGCCATTCGTTGCGGCGCAGTTCCGCGTGAAGACGTTCGTTCTCGATGTCCGCCTCCAAGAGACGGCGAATACGCTCAGGGGCCCCGGCCAAACGGGCATATCCCGCCTCGCCGTGATAGGAAAGCGGGTCGAGCACATACCCCATCGCCGCTTTGAGCGAACGCACCGGCGTCGATAAGGGCAGCGACAGAAGCAGAAGCGCTAGCGTCGAGAGGACGCCCAGCACGTAATTGGCAATTCGCGTTTCGCGTTGCATGTCCGCCCGGCTTCAGGCCGGGAATACGACGGACGCTCCTAATGTGATTGCGGCCGGGATGTTTTTAAGATCGATCCCGATAGGACGTGACGAAATCCGGGCGCCGATCATCGATATGATCGAGCTCCTCAAGAAACTTACCCGTCCCGAGCGCGACGCAGCTCAATGGGTCCGCGGCGCGATGTACGGGAAGTTCGGTTTCCTGTCGAATGAGGTCTGGAAGACCTCTCAACAAGGAGCCGCCCCCCGCGAGCATGACTCCGCGGTCCACCAAATCCGCAGCCAGTTCCGCCGGAGTTTCCTCCAGCGTATTCTTGATCACATCGAGAATCAGCTGAACAGGCTCCATGAGAGACTGCCGCACCTCCTCCGATGTGATTAGGACCGTCTTTGGCAGGCCGGTGGCTTGATCCCGACCTTTAACCTCCATGGTCTTCTCTTCCTTCAAAGGGAAGACCGAGCCGATCTGGATTTTAACCTCTTCCGCTGTGGTCTCTCCGATCAGAAGGTTATACTTACGTCTAAAATGCATGATAACCGCCTCATCCATCTCGTCGCCGGCGATGTCTAATGATTTAGACACAACAAGTCCGCCGAGAGAGATGACCGCGGCCTCCGTCGTTCCTCCTCCGATATCAACGATAAAATTTCCATGAGGCTCCGAGATCGGCAAATCCGCGCCGATCGCCGCCGCCATGGGCTCTTCGATGAGATACACCCGGCGAGCCCCCGCCTGTTCCGCCGACTCTTGAACCGCGCGGCGCTCCACTTCGGTGATGCCCGAGGGGATTCCGATCACGACGCGGGGATGCAGGAGGGACCTGCGGTTGTGGACCTTGCGTATGAAATATTTGATCATTTCCTGCGTCACTTCGAAATCGGCGATGACGCCGTTGCGCAGGGGACGAACCGCCACGATCGACGCTGGAGTGCGCCCGAGCATCCTCTTCGCCTCGGCTCCGATGGCGAGCACCCGCCGGGTCTCGCGGTCGATAGCGACCACCGAAGGCTCTCTCAGGACGATTCCCTGACCTTTGACGTAAACCAGGGTGTTGGCCGTACCCAGGTCGATCCCCATATCGTTCGAGAATAGGCTGAAAAGAAAATCGAGCATTCTTTTACCCTTCGGCGACTAAGAGACGAGCATGATCAAGCCGAGCTTAGCATTATCGCCGACACGCGGCGCAATGCGAAGTATCCGAGTGTATCCGCCGGGGCGTTGAGCGTAGCGCGGGGCCAACACCTCAAATAGTTTTTTGTAGACGGTCTTATCCTGAATCTGGCGGCGCACCATGAAGTGCTCGCCCTTTTTAGCGTTGGTGATCAGCTTTTCGGCGTAAGGCCGAAGCTCCTTTGCCTTCGCGATCGTGGTCTCGATGCGTTCGTGTTTAAACAAGCTCGTCGCCATGTTGCGCAACAAGGCGCGACGATGCGCGCTGGTGATTCCAAGCTGACGACGGCCGAGTGCTTTAGATGCCATAACGGACTCCTATTATATACCGGATCAGCCCATTTGGCCGACCTGCATTCCAAGTGACAAACCCATATCCTTGAGGCGATCCTTGATCTCATCGAGAGACTTCTTACCGAAGTTCTTGACGGCAAGCAGCTCCTCGTCGCGTTTTCCCACAAGCTCGCCGATAGTGCGTATACGGGCCACCTTTAAGCAGTTCGAGGCGCGCGAAGACAATTCGATCATCTCGATAGGCTGATTGAGAATGTCGCGCAGCTTCGGGTCCAAACCTTCGAAGGAGATCGCGGAGCCTTCGGTGGACGCCCCCGCTTCAAAACCTCCGGCCGGAGTCTCGGCGACCTGCTCCTCCTCAGGAATGAAAATATTGAGAGACTCGCGCAGGAGTTTTGAGGCCTGGATCAGCGCTTCCGCCGGGTTGAGGGAGCCGTCGGTCCAAATCTCAAGAATCAAGCGATCGTAATCGGTGACCTGTCCCACGCGGGCGTTTTCCACGTCATAGTGGACCTTGACAACGGGCGCGAACAACGCGTCGACGGGAAGAAAGCCGGCCGCCCACTGATTTTGTTGGCGCAACTCCTCGGCAGGCACGTAGCCGCGGCCCTTGGACACCTCTATTTCCATGTCGATCTTGCCGCCGGCCCCCAGGTGGGCGATAACTAGATCCTTGTTGACCACCTCAACGTTCGCATTTCCCTGGATGTCCTTGGCCGTGACCACCCCTTCCTTGCTCGCCTGGAGGTAGATGGTTTCGGGGCCGTTCGAAAACAGCTTGACCCGCAGTTTTTTGAGATTAAGCAGGACGTTCATCACATCCTCTTTGACCCCGGGCAACGCCTGATACTCGTGCGTGATCTTCTCGATTCGCACGGCGGTGACCGCGGCGCCCTCGAGGCTGGAGAGCAGCACCCGACGAAGCGCGTTTCCGACGGTATGCCCATATCCCCGCTCATACGGCTCGGCGACGAATTTGGCATAGCTGTCCGACATGGACTTCTCATCGACGGAAAGTTTCTGCGGCAGAATCAGTTCTTTGTAGGCCATAATCTCTTACTCTCCAGAATCTCTTAATCTCTCAGTATCGGACGACATCGTCCGCGCTTCTTATCGCGAGTAGTACTCGATGATCAGCTGATCATTAATCGGGAATGAGCTCTCGCCCCGCTCCGGAACGCGGAGAATCTTGGCGGAGAGCTCGTTCTCATTGAACTCGATGAAGCTCGGGCGATTGTTGAGCTTTTTCGCGGTCTCCAGGCTCAGCTTGACTCCCACATTTTCCTTTAATTTCACGTCGACGGAAACGACGTCCCCGGCTTTGACCGGATACGACGGGATGTCAACGTGTCTTCCTCCGACTTTCACATGACCGTGGAAGACAAGTTGCCGCGCGGTGCGAATGGACGTCGCCAAACCCATGCGGCGGATGACATTATCCAGGCGCAACTCCAACGAGCGCAACAGCGCGTCTCCGGAAGCCTCGCGGGAGGCGCTGGCCTTGGCGACCGCGCGCTCGAACGGCCGCTCGTTCATCTGAATCATGCGGCGAAGCTTCTGCTTCTCACGAAGGCGGATGGAGTACGCCGAAGGCTTGCCGCGCTGCGGCTTGGCCATCCCGGGAACCCCGGGCTTTTTCTCCAAGACGCACTTGGTGTAGCACTTGTCTCCCTTGAGAAACAATTTTTGTTGTTCGCGGCGGCACAGCTTGCAGACGGCGTCACTATAGCGGGCCATAAAACTAGACTCTCCTCGCCTTCGGCGGGCGGCAGCCGTTGTGCGGC
>ERZ1292633.1412-Hain-H41-02um-R1-1412-length-26008-cov-9_pt1 | contig 26008 bp, 22 predicted proteins | sample MGYA00564406_ERZ1292633 | MGnify/ENA primary metagenome ERZ1292633 (study PRJEB36523, sample SAMEA6512639) | groundwater metagenome | collected 2019-01-08 | study: AquaDiva: Metagenomics assemblies of 32 groundwater samples | reverse complement strand
TGTTGAATTGAACCGGCATACCAGGATCGAGGGACATACGGACAATGTTCCTATTAGTACAGCGCAGTTTCCTTCTAATTGGGAATTGTCCTCGACGCGGGCGGTGATGGTGGTGCGGGTGCTGTCGGAGCTTTACGGAGTACCGGCGGATCACCTGGCGGCCGTTGGGCATGCCGAGACCAGGCCCATCACGGCCAATGCAGATGCGGAACAGAGGGCGAAGAATCGCCGAGTGGAAGTCGTGATTCTTGAGCAAGCCCCGCCTGCGCCTATTATACAAGCGGAGACCGCTTCGGATGTGCTCGGACGATCGACTGAGGATGAGCCGTTGAACGCGTCACCGTTTGTTCCGGAACTATCCGGAGAGGGGCGAGTGCCAACACCATAAAAATGGGGATACGCATGTCATGCGGTCGGCACTCAAGACTTGCCCCTGAGCAACCGACAATAGGATTCAGTACTTCCAGTCAGGAGGGGCTTGCGCTATGACCATGGAATCATCATCCCCGCAACCATCTCAGGCGGATGATCAGAACCCCAGACATCTCGCTCTGAAAGGGGATATCACTATTTTCGAAGCAGGTGAATTCAAAGACTCGCTGACGAAGTTGTTCACAAACGATGGGCTGGTGTCATTAGATCTCAGCGGTGTCGCCAGAGTCGATACGGCGGCGATTCAGCTCTTGCTGGCGGCCAAAAAGCAGAACCGAATGTTCGTGTCAGGGATCTCCGAAGGCTTGCAGTCAAGATTACAGCAGCTTGGATTTACCGGGTCTCTCAGCGAATGATGGCCATCGCAAATGAGACTGAGGAGCGGATGCTCGGGGGGCCTGGCAGAGTCGCGATGTGTGAGGTGTTGTCTTGAAGGGCAATACGCTAGGGGGTAGTGAAGGCTGTCACGAGCGGATCAAGAACACGATGCTGAATTCAGCGAGAGGGTCCAGTGGAGGCAGTCGAGAGGCTGCGGCCGTCGGGGATGTGGAAGGTGAGGCCCATCGACGAGCGTGGGAGAGCTTTGGGGGCGATGCCGTGCAGATCATTCCGATTCTCAAGGCGCACATGGCGGCCGTGACACAAGAAACCGAGCGAGCGGCGATGGAATTGATGGGGCATCTTCAAATCCTGGGGTCTTCCAGTGAGGCGATCACTGCGGCAGATCGGTCGGCAAGTTTGTCTCAGGTCGTGATGGCCATGCAGTTCCAAGACATTACGCGCCAAAAATTGGAGCATGTCGGGTTGGCGTTGGATCAACTGCAGAAGCACATGCAGGCCTTGTTGAAGGGGCCTCTGAATCCAGAGGCTCAGCAAGAAGTCGCGGCGCTGCAACGAGTGGAGCGGAGCTACACCATGGATGCCGAACGCCGCCTGCACGAGGCGGCGGGCATGTCCGATTATCTCGAGCCCGTACCGATCGATATCGAGACCGCGGGCAACGAGCCGGACTCCGTGACGCTGTTTTAGGACAAGTCGTAACCAGGAGCAAGGAGACAGGCTGAAGCCGGAGGGACAACATGAGTAAGACCGCACTGATTGTCGATGATTCACGCACCATGCGGCAAATGGTCGCATTCACCCTCACGAACGCCGGCTTTACCGTGATCGAAGCGGAAGATGGGAAAGACGCGGTCAAGAAGGTTTCCGGCGGCGTAAAAATGGATATCGTCGTGACGGATCTGAATATGCCGGAGATGGACGGCATTACCCTCATCAAAGAACTGCGAAAAATGAATACGTTCAAGTTCACCCCGATTCTCATGCTGACGACAGAGTCGGCGCTGGAAAAGAAGAAAGAGGGTAAAGAAGCCGGCGCAACGGGATGGATCGTGAAGCCGTTCAACCCGGACGTCTTGCTGAAAACCATCGCCAAGGTGCTGCCGGCATGAATTGTCGCGCGTATCTTGTGAAGCGTGAAGCGCCAGTAATCAGGAGGGACGACGCGTCACGGACGACGCTCGACTCGCACGCCTCGCGGATTTGTCGACGCGGGCTGAGCCGGCGAAGCGGGCTTCACGGACGACGAGGTTCAAGATGAGCAACGACTTCGCACAATTTCAAGACGCCTTTTTCGATGAAGCCGCGGAGCATCTGGCTGTCGTCGAAGACGGGCTGTTGGCACTGGAGCAACATTCGGAAGATCGGGACCTTCTGAATAAGATCTTTCGTTCGGCTCATTCGATCAAGGGCGGGAGCGGCATGTTCGGCTTCAATGCGGTCGCGCAATTTACGCACAAGATGGAGACGCTGCTGGATTTGCTGAGAAACGGGCAAAAGGCCCTCTCGCCGGCGATCGCGGACCTCCTTTTAAAAGCAACCGATTGTTTGAAGACCTTGATCGAATCGGCCAAGACCGGGTCGGCGGTTGATGAGGCTACGGTTCAGCGACTCACGGACGAATTGGCGGCTGAAAGTGCGGGCGGTTCTCAGCAGCAGAAGGCCGGCGCAGGAGAGCCCAAACCGATTCAGACTCAGGCTCGCCAGGAGGTGCAGACGTATAGGATCGCGTGGACTCCCCCCGACTGGTTGTTCCAGCGAGGGCTTGATCCACTTCAAGTGTTAAGAGAGTTGAGAGATCTCGGGAGTCTGACCGAGGTGGCAATCGACCTGTCTCGGTTGCCGAGTCTGGACGATATCGATCCGGAGAAGTGCTATCTCTCCTGGCAGATGCGGCTGACGACCGGCAAGGATCAAAAGGTCGTTGAGGCCGTATTCGAGTTCGTCCGAGAAGACAGTACGCTTACCATTGAAGCGGTGAGGGAGAAAGAGGTAGGGGGCAAGAGTGACGAGGAGAAGGCCTCCGGAGAATCGATCGTTCACCCTCACCCCTCACCCCTGATCCTTGACGCCGATGGAGAAGATCCCAAGCCGCTTGGGCAAATTCTCGTCGAAGACGGGGCAGTGTCCCCAGCGGTTCTGGATCAGGCACTGGCGCAACAAAAGCGAGTCGGAGAGATTCTCGTTGAGCAAAAAGCTGTCACGCCGCAACAGGTGGAACAGGCGCTGCAAAAGCAGAAACAGCAGGAAGCCGCCACGCACGCCAAGAAAACCGACACGGCGTCCATTCGCGTGGATACGGGCAAGATCGACAAACTGATCAATCTGGTCGGCGAACTGGTCATTACGCAGTCCATGTTGAGCGACTTAGGGTCGCGGTTCGAGATGCGGCAGCTTCCCGTATTGCTGGAGCGCGTGGCCCAGCTGGAACAGAACACCCGAGAAATTCAAGAACGCGTCATGGGCATTCGCATGCTGCCGATCGGGACGGCCTTCAGCCGATTCCCACGGCTGGTCCGAGACCTGTCGGCCAAAGCCGGGAAGAAAATCCAACTGGTGCTCTCGGGTGAAGAAACCGAACTCGACAAGACGGTCATCGAGTCCATCGGCGATCCGTTGACACATTTGGTTCGGAATTCCGCCGATCATGGGTTGGAAGCGCCGGACGAACGTCTGGACAACAACAAGCCGGAAGTCGGAACGATCCGGCTCAATGCCTTCCATGAAGGCGGCAGCATCTGCATCACGGTCGAAGACGATGGGCGAGGTCTGAATCGAGACAAAATCCTTGCCAAGGCCATCAAACAAGGCCTGATCGGCGAGAACGAGAAACTGATGGACGACCAGATTTGGCCCTTGATCTTCAAGCCCGGGTTTTCGACTGCGGAGAAAATCACGGACGTCTCCGGCCGCGGCGTCGGGATGGACGTTGTCAAGCGCAACATCGAGTCGCTTGGCGGCACCGTCACCATCAAGACGGAACAAGAAAAAGGGACTACCTTCACGCTCAAGTTGCCGCTGACGCTCGCGATCATCGAAGGCATGACGGTTCGCATCGGCCAGGAAACGTACATTGTGCCGTTGCTCTCGATTCTGGAATCCATTCAGCCGAAGGAGGGAGTGGTCAAGACCGTCGTCGGAAAAGGCGAACTCATCAACGTGCGGGGGACCTATCTGCCGGTGATTCGACTCTATGAAGTCTTTGCCTTAAAGCCTGAACATACGCTGCCGGCGAAGGCCATTCTTCTGATCCTCGAGACCGAAGGTGAGCGTGTCGCGGTAATGGTCGATGAGATTCTCGGGCAGCAACAAGTGGTGATCAAGAGCATGGAACAAAATTTCAGGAAGGTCGAGGGTGTCGCCGGCGCGACGATCCTCGGCGACGGCACGGTCGGATTCATTTTGGATGTTCGGGGGCTGCTGGAAATAGCTCGGCAAGGGGCACCGGCGGTGGTTGCCGGGTAGCGGTGAGTAGCGCGTGTCGGGTTCCAAATTTCAGGTTTTGAGTTTCCGGGCTCTTTCCCAAGTAAACGTGAAACACGAAACCTCCATGGAGCAGCTGTGGCGCTCATGATCAACAACAACTGTATTGCCTGTGATGCCTGTCTTCCGGCATGCCCCAACCAAGCGATCTTCGAGAAACGGAGCGAGGCGGAAGCCAGTCGCTTTCATGTAAGCGCGGCGCAGGGGCACGACAACACGACCTACGTCATTTCACACGAGCGCTGTACGGAATGTGTCGGCCATTTCAATGAACCCCAATGCGCGTCGGTGTGCCCCATCGGCGATTGTTGCGTGCCGGATCCGGCCTGCCCCGAATCGAAAGACGCGCTGTTGGAGCGGGCCCGGCGCCTCCATCCGCACAAAGAGCTCCGCCCCGCTGTGGGGTGGTAGGGAGTCGAGCATAACCTTAAAAAAACGATTGTATCATCCGATACAGACGCGGGGGCGCTTACGAGTTTCAAGTGTCATGTTTGATGTTCGCGGAACCGGTTTCCTGGACTAGAAACTCGAAAGAGGAACCCCGAAACTCCGAGATACGGGCTTCACAAAGGAGGACCCCATGGCCGCAGCAGCGATGGAATCCGCGACAAAAGCACTCAATCAGCAGACCGGGCTGGCCATGGACGAAATCCAGGTTCTGACGTTCCAGCTCGGCGACGAGCTGTACGGCGTCGACATCCTCCGTGTGCAAGAAATCAAGGGCTACACCGCCGTCACGAAAATTCCCAATACCCCGCCGCATATCAAAGGCGTGTTGAACTTGCGCGGGACCATCGTGCCGATCGTCGAATTGCGAACGAAGTTCGGCATGGCGACGATCGACTATACGATGTTCACCGTGATCGTCGTGGTGGTCGTGAAGGAAAAGATCATGGGGCTCGTCGTGGATTCCGTCTCGGATGTGTTGAATATCGGCAAACAAGACATCCAGGTTCCGCCGCAATTCGGCGCCAAGGTGGATGTGAGTTTTTTGAACGGAATCGGCAAATCCGGCGACAAGCTGGTCGCGCTGTTGGACATGGATCGGCTGTTGACCGAAGGCGAGACGCAAGAGTCGGGGGCGGCGGCAAAAGCCGCGTAGTGACGTAACGATGTAGGGAGGGCGAAATTGTTACGAGCAGGGTCGCGAACCGATCGCTCGGAAGGAGCGAAAGGTGTCGAACCTCGCTGAGAGAGAAATCATGAACTTTAGATTTGGTGCATCACCCTCGCATTCGAAGAATCGTGACGCCCTGGTTGAAGCGATCAATCGGGGACAAGCGATCGTCGAGTTCAATCTTGACGGGACCGTGATCACCGCCAACGACAATTTCCTCCGGTGCCTGGGTTATAGCCTCGACGAAATCAAAGGCCGGCACCATCGAATGTTCTGTGACCAAGCCGATGCCGACAGTGTGGAGTACGCTGAGTTCTGGCAGAAGTTGACTCGCGGCGAGTTCTATGCGGGCGTTCATCGGCGGCTGGCGAAGGGAGGCAGAGAGGTCTGGATTCAGGCTTCCTATAGCCCGATCAAGGACGACATGGGAAGACCGGCCAAAGTGGTCAAGATCGCCACCGATATCACCGCTCAGCGACAGGAACTCGAGGAGGTGCGTGAGGAATTGAGGGTTCGCATCGATATCATGAATCTGACGAGCATCGTGTCCGAGGCTAACTTAAAAGGCGACATCATGTCGGCCAACGAGAAGTTTCTCCAAGTGTCTAAGTATCCCAAGAATGAATTGATAGGATTCGGACACAATACGACGCGCCACCCGGATATGCCTAAAGAAGTATTTAAACAGATGTGGGCCACGATCGGCCGCGGTCAGATTTTCCGTGGTGTCGTCAAGAATAGGGCAAAGGATGGAATCCCCTATTACGTGGATGCCGTCATCGCGCCGTTTGTCGACAAGAAGACCGGCAAGCCACGCAAATACTTGGGTGTGCGGTACGATATTACGGAGCAAGAAAGCCAGCGCCTGAGCATGAAAGGGATCACGGATGCGATCGACAAGTCCTACGCCTCCGTCGAGTTCGACCTCGATGGTACGGTACGCACCGCCAACGACAATTTTTTGAAGGTGTTGGGCTATGATCTGGACGAGATCAAGGGCCGGCACCATCGGATGTTCTGCGACCCGGCCTATACGTGCGGCGGAGACTATACGGCGTTCTGGCAGAAGTTGAATCGAGGAGAATTCGACGCGGGGATCTATCGCCGGATCGGCAAAGGCGGCAAAGAAGTCTGGATTCAGGCTTCGTATAACCCGGTCAAGGATGAGATGGGGAGATCTGTCAAGGTGGTGAACATTGCCACAGACATTACGGCGCAAAAGAAGGCGCAGGCTGAGTTGGAGGCTTGCATGGCCGAAGCTCAGCAGTCACTCGGGGCGCTCGCTGAGGGAGACCTGACTCAGGAAATGGAGGGGACATACACAGGCGAGCTGGAGAAAATCAAAAATAGCATCAATGCCGCCCTCACCCATCTGGCCCAGACCCTCACGACAGTGCGGAATACCGTCGAATCGGTGACGGCGGGGTCGGAGCAGATCACCAAGGGGAGCGAGGACCTCTCGCAGCGGACGAGCGAGCAGGCCTCGGCGCTGGAAGAGACCTCGGCTTCGATGGAAGAGATGACGAGCACGATCAAGCAGAATGCCGACAACGCCAAGCAGGCCAATCAATTGGCCATCGCCGCCCGCGACACTGCCGACAAGGGCGGGGCGGTGACCAAGCGGGCGGTGGAGGCGATGGGCGAAATCAACAAGAGCAGTAAGAAGATCGCCGACATCATCACCGTGATCGACGAGATTGCGTTCCAGACGAATCTCCTCGCCTTGAACGCAGCAGTGGAGGCGGCGCGCGCGGGGGAACATGGGCGGGGGTTTGCGGTGGTCGCGGCGGAGGTGCGGAACCTGGCGCAGCGGTCGGCCACGGCGGCGAAGGAGATCAAAGGCTTGATCAACGAGTCGATCCAACGGGTGACGGGCGGCAGTGCGTTGGTGAATTAATCCGGCAAGACCTTGGAAGAGATCGTGAGTTCGGTGAAACGAGTGGCGGACATCATCGCGGAGATCAGCGCGGCATCGCAGGAGCAGGCGAGCGGGCTCGACCAGGTCAATAAGGCGGTTGCATCGATGGACGATGCCACGCAGCAGAATGCGGCCCTCGTCGAGGAAACCACCAGCGCCGCACAGTCGATGAGGGAGCAGGCCAAAGAGCTCCTGCGACAGGTGGACGCATTTACGATCGCCCAACCTCAGGATGCTGGCCGAAGCCGTGTCGCGACGAATCGTGAGCCGCTGCGTGCTGCGGGCAAGCCCACGATGAAGCTCGGTTCTCAGGGCAGTGCGTCCAAGCCGGCCCTGAGGAAGCCTCCAGTCGGCAAGACCGCTTACAAAAGGACGGCGGCCATGACCGCCGGGAATGGGAAAGATCGGCGGAATACGGACGATAAGTTTGAGGAGTTCTGACAGGATACCGAAACATGCCGCGTTGCTTGTACCCGTCGTTCTGTTATAGCGGAAAGGGGATTTCATGGCGAAGCATGAACGAAGGTCCGGCCAGTCGCCGGTTTCCAAACAGGTTCTATCATTATCGGAGCGTCGTCAACAGGTCGCGAAGCGCGCGCACGAGTTATACGTAGCCCGCGGCTATCGACCGGGTTATGATCTCGATGACTGGCTCGATGCCGAACGAGAGATCGACCGCGCGGCGTAGTCACACGCCGTTGTCTCTTGTATTCAGGGGTATCGATTGGTTGATCGGTATAGGGGATTCAGTCAGGGCCATATGGCTTTTGTCGGATAACGCATGATGTGTTATCCTAATCATCCTGTGATCCACCATGGCTGTAGGATATCCACTGAAACCGTCGTCATCCTTCATCCGGGCCAGAGTGTTTCCTTTCTAAGTATTCTCGGTCGTTCGACTGTTGCGCTTCCTCGATTCTCGCTTCTTTCCAATTCCGTCATCACGCTTCTTCGCGTCATGTTCGCAGGAGTGCCCTAGTGGCCGGCAAAAAGCCGAAAAGCCGACGAGCCTTGAACAGTCCCCACCATGATTTGAACGGCAAGCGAACGGCTGCGCCTTGCCTCGCAAAGACAGAAGACGCCTTGCTTGACGTGTACACCGCCGCCGAGTCGGCGATGGAGGGCATCTCAAAACTCGACGACTCAGGCCGCTATGTCTTCGTGAACACACAATACGCCGCTTTGTTGGGCTACCGTCAAGAGGAATTGTTCGGACAATCCTGGGAAATGACGGTGCATGGGGATGACCGCGCGTCCGTCCGTGCCGCTTTGGCTGCGATGCTCGCGAACGGAAAAGCGGAGACGGACGTCCGGGGCGTGAAAAAAGACGGCAGCCTGTTCTACGCGCACATCGTGGCGGTTCAACCGGATACGATGAAGAGCAACATGTCCGGCCACTACTGTTTCGTGTGGGACATCACGGAACGAAAACGAGAGGATGCGTTTCTCTCGGCAGAAAAACAAGCATTGGAACTCGTCGCGAAGGGTGCCGGCCTTGAAGAGGTGCTGACGTACATCTGCAGGACCCTTGAAGAGGAAAGCGTTCCGATGCTCACCTCGATCATGCTCGTGACGGAGGATGGCGGACATCTCCACTGCGTGGCCGCGCCCAGTCTGTCGGATGACTACAATCAGGCGGTGGACGGTATTCCCATCGGCCCGACCGCGGGTTCTTGCGGCAGCGCAGCCTACCATGGAAAGCCGTCGTTCGTGGTGGATATCGCGACCGATCCGTTGTGGAAGGATTACGCGGCGATTGCGACGAAGTATGGCCTACGTGCCTGCTGGTCTCAACCGATTCTCAGTCCAAAGGGGGACGTGCTCGGGACGTTTGCTGCGTACTATAGAGAACCGCGGCGGCCCAGCGAAGCCGAATTGGGGATTGTCGAGCGAGCCGGTCGCTTGGCAGCCATGGCCATTCACCACAGCAAGATGAGCGAGGCCTTGAAGGACAGCGAGTCACGATTCCAGGCGTTCATGGACCATAGCCCGACGGTCACGTTCATGAAGGACGAGGTCGGTCGCCATATCTACATCAATTCCCAGTTCGAGAGGCTGTTCGGTGTGACCAGGGAAGAGATGAGAAAGAAGACGGTCTTCGACTTCATGCCGGTTGAAACCGCAGCAAGGCTGCACCAGAACGATCAGTTGGTGTTCTCATCCGGGCAGACACTTGAAATTGAAGAAATCGTTCCAGCTCCGAACGGCACGGCCAAAGACTGGCTCGTCATCAAGTTTCCCCTGGATATGAGACAGGGGCGGCTGCTCGGCGGTGTTGCGATCGACATCACCGAACGGAAGCGGGCCGAGGAGTACCTCCGGCGTACGCGGTTTGCCATGGGTCAAGCGGTGGATGCGGTGTATTGGATCGATCCTCAAGCCAGGATTTTGTATACCAATGATGCCGCAAGCGCGATGCTGGGCTACACGGCGGAAGAATTCCTTCGTATGACGGTCCACGATCTGAATCCGGAGTTTCCTCCGGAGGTGTGGCTTGGGTGGTGGGCAGAGACCAGAGAGAAAAAGGTGATTTCTTTGGAGACGGTCCACCTGACGAAAGATGGGCGGCGGATTCCCATCGATATTCGCGTGAGTTTCCTGGCCTATGGCGGCCAGGAATTCCATTGCGCCTTTGTCCGCAACATCACCGAACGGAAGCGGATCGAGGCGGCGCTGCAACGAGCGCATGAAGAGTTGGAGCAGCGAGTCCATGAGCGAACGATGCAACTCGAACTAGCCAACCGGTCGCTTCAGGAGGAGATCACCGAGCGGAAACGCGTGGAGGACCGGTTACAAGCGACCCAGTACGCCGTGGATCACGCCGCCGACCAGATTTTCGTCGTTGGTCCAAACGGATATTTCCTGGACGTAAACGAGTCGGCCTGCCGCCGACTGGGCTATGCCAAAGAGGAACTCTTGACGATGTCCGTGATGGACATCGATCCCGATTTTTCGGCCACAGTATGGGAAAAGGTTTGGGCGGAGCTCACCGGCTCGAAACGTCTCCGGCTGGAGACTCGGCATCGCAGTAAGTCCGGGGAAATCTACCCGGTTGAGGTGGTGGCGAACTACCTTCAGCACAACGGGCGGGAACTCGACTACGCGATCGTGCGGGATATCACCGAGCGCAGGCGGGCCGAGGAGGCGGTGCGCGAGAGCGAATTGCGGTACAAGCTGTTGACGGAGGCGACGTTTGACGGGATCGCCATTCATGATCAAGGGACCTTGCTTGAGGTGAATGCCGGTTTGGAGCGGATCTTCGGGTACGAACCGGGCGAACTCATCGGCCGATCCCTCTGGGATCTCGTCGCCGATGAATCACGGGACTTGGTGGCGGCCAACATGCGGAACGGCGTGAATGGGCCCTACGAAGCCATGGGACGCCGTAAAGACGGCACCACCTTTCCGGGTGAAGTCGTGATCAGGCCCTGTCGCTATCGCGGGAAAGAAGTCCGATTGGTGGCGGGCCGTGACATTACCGCGCGCAAACACTTGGAGGCGGAGCGGTCCCGTCGTACGGAAGAGCTGGAACACCAGATCGCCGAGCGGACCGCCGAGATCGCCAAGCTGGAATCGCAACGGGCGCAGGCGGAAAAATTGGCCGCGATGGGCCGTCTGGCGGCCGGCGTCGCGCATGAAATCAACAACCCGATCGCCGGGATCAAGAACGCGTTTGCGCTCGTGAGGCAGGCGGTCGATCCCGCCCATCCTCATGCCGAATTCGCCGGCATGATCGATCGCGAGATCGCTCGTGTGGCCTGCATCGTCCAGAACATGTATGAACTCTACCGACCGGAGTCCGGCAAGGGAGAGGCGGTGGAACTCGGGACCATGATGAACGACATCCAGGCCTTGTTCACCAAACGGCTGCAACAGCGACGGCTCGGGCTGTTGATCGATGTGGATCCGGGTATCGGCCGACTCTACGTGCCGCGGAGGGATTTGCTGCAAGTCCTGCTCAATCTGCTGAATAACGCCGTCGATTGTTCCAATGAAGGCGGAACGATCACGCTGACCCTCCGTGTGGAGCCTGAGGCGATACGGATTGCCGTATCCGACCAGGGGCCGGGCATCCCTCCGGAGAACCTGCCGCACATTTTCGACCCATTCTTTACGACCAAGACGGGAGGAGACCAGAAAGGCATGGGGCTGGGCCTTTCCATCTCTCAGAGTTTGGTGATGGCGATGGGAGGCAAGATCGAGGTCCAGACCCGGCCGAATATCGGATCGACGTTTTCGGTCCTCTTACCGAGCCACATGAACGTGGCTTGTGCGGGAGACCAGTTGGATACCAAAGAGGAGGTTGTGACTCATGATGACTGAGGCACCCAGGATTCTGCTCGCCGACGATGAAGAAACGTTTCGTCTTTCGACGGCGAGGCTTCTGGAGCAAGAGGGATATCGCTGCGATTGCGCACAGGACTCGCAAGAGGCCGGTAGGCTCCTGACGAGTCAATACGATGTCCTCATCACCGATATCCGCATGCCGGGCAATATGCAGTTCGAATTTCTCCGGGATGTCCGTTCCAGATTCCCCTCGCTTCCGATCGTGCTCGTAACCGGCTATCCTTCGGTTCAAACGGCCGTGGAAGCGCTCCGCTTGTCGTTCACGGACTACTTGCTCAAGCCTGCCGACTGGCCCGATTTGCTTCACGCGGTGGGCGAGGCAGTGAAGAAGACCGGCGTGCTGCGTATGACCACGGCAATTCGAGAAGAAGCGAGTCGACTCGTTGCGTCTTTGGAACACTTGCAGGAGAACATGCCTCGACCGGGAAGCGGGGCCAACGAGCGAGAACTGGCATGGTCGCTCGATGCATATCTTTCCCAGAGTTTTTCGGAGATGGCGGTCCTGTCTTCCAGGATTCGGTCCGTCCTGATGAGCCAAGTTCGAGGCGGCCCCGAGGCGCCCACGGATATCTGCCGCGCGATGCAATGTCCGAGACTCGATGCGTATCGGGAAGCGCTTGAGAGTACGGTTGATGTGCTGGAGAAGACCAAGAACTCGTTTAGATCCAAGGATCTAGGACTGCTTCGAAGAAAAATTGAACAATTACTCGCCGAGAGTCCCTGAGCGCGCGCCCGCCGGACTGGTCGGTTCACCGACCGGCACAAGACGTTGCTCCTTGACTATGGAGTTCTCCGTCTTCCTCTCGTGACTCTCGCTGTCTATGGGGGCGGTCGTTCGATTTCGGTTGCCCCCCCCTTAAGATTTCCCCATTCTCCTCCGATAAGGTTGTCGACCAGGACATTGAGGGTCGGTCGAGCGCGCGGCTCCGACCGCCTGAGCGGACAGGAGAGAGACCTGCCAGCTGAAGGCGCACTCTGATGGACTCACGGAAGTCCACCAGGAGTGCGTTTTTTTTTGAGTCACTTCAACGTCCGGCGCTCGGCGGGTGCGACATGAGGGGCCAAGAACCGCTGCTGAGCTTGTAGAGGAATGCATGGAGAGGCTTGAAGATAGGAAGACCGTCAGGAAGTCCGTTATCGCGGGAATCTTTGATGAGGTGACACATGAACAAGTGGAGTAAGGCTCTCAATAAGGTTCAAGCCGTTCACGAATGCGATCTGGAGGGGACGCTCATCACCGCCAACGAGTATTTCCTGAACATGCTTGGCTGCACGCTCAATGACATCAAGGGGAAGCATCGCCGGGTGTTCAGCGATCCTGACCAAATAGAGCAACCGGCATACCAAGCCTATTGGGACAAGGTGAAGCGTGGAGAGCCCGGTTCATGCGTCTATAAGTGGACCGGCAAGGGCGGCAAAGAGGTGTGGGTGCATGCCGCGGGCTCGCTTGTGCTGAACGCCTTCGGCAAACCGGTCAAGGTCATCGAGTTCGCCGTTGATGTGACTCAACAACAACGTGAACTGGAAGACCTCCGCGACGAGCTCAAGGTTCGCATGGACATCATGGACATGACCAGCATTGTGTCGGAAGCGAATCTCAAGGGCGACATCATGACGGTCAACGACAAATTCATGCAAGTCTCCAAGTACTCGAAGAACGACTTAATCGGTCACGGCCACAATACCACCCGCCATCCGGACATGCCCAAGGAAGTGTTCAAACAGATGTGGGCCACGATCGGCCGAGGGCAGATCTTTCGCGGCATCGTCAAGAACCGCGCCAAGGACGGCTCACCCTATTACGTGGATGCGGTCATCGCGCCCTTCGTCGATAAAAAGACGGGCAAGCCCCGCAAGTATCTGGGTGTGCGCTACGACCTTACCGAGCAAGAGATTGCGAGCCACAACATGAAGGGAATCGTCGATGCGATCGATAAATCCTATGCCTGTATCGAGTTCAACCTCGACGGAACGGTCATCACGGTCAATGAGAATTTTCTGAAGATCTCGGGGTACACACTTGATGAGGTCAAGGGCCGGCATCACCGGATGTTCTGCGATCCGGCCTATACAAGCACGGGCGAGTACGCCGCCTTCTGGCAGAAGTTGAATCGCGGAGAGTTTGATGCCGGGGCCTATCGTCGGCTGGGCAAGGGCGGCAAGGAGATCTGGATCCAAGCCTCCTACAATCCGGTCAAGGATGAGATGGGGCGAACGTTCAAGGTGGTGGAACTCGCGACCGACATCACGGGCCAAAAGCAGGCTCAGAACCAAGTTGAAAAGCTGATCGAGGCGGCCGCAGTCGGGCAGTTGTCGGACCGGATCAAGACCGAGGAATTCACCGGCGCGTCGAAGGAGTTGACGGAAAGCGTCAATCGTTTGCTTGATTCGGTGGTGACACCGCTCGATGAAGCGCAGCAGGTGCTGGCGGCCTTGGCGGCCAACGATCTGACGCGGGAAATGACCGGCACTTACCAGGGTGAGTTTGAAAAGATAAAGGCCAGCATCAATTCCGTGGTCTGCAACATGTCGCAGACCCTCTGGGCGGTTCGGGAAGCGGTCGAAAGCGTGTTTTTGGGTTCCGAACATATTACCAAGGGGAACGAAGATCTCTCCCGGCGCACCAGCGAACAGGCGTCGGCGCTGGAGGAGACCTCCGCGTCGATGGAAGAGATGACCAGCACCGTGAAACAAAATGCGGATAACGCCAAGCAGGCCAATCAGCTGGCGATGGCGGCGCGTGAGACGGCCGACAAGGGCGGGGCGGTCACCAAGAAAGCCGTGGAGGCGATGGGGGAGATCAACCAGAGCAGCAAGAAGATCGCGGACATCATCACCGTGATCGATGAGATCGCCTTCCAGACGAATCTGTTGGCGCTGAATGCGGCGGTTGAGGCGGCACGGGCGGGAGAGCATGGCCGGGGCTTTGCGGTGGTGGCGGCGGAGGTGCGGAATCTGGCGCAACGGTCGGCGACGGCGGCGAAAGAGATCAAGGGGTTGATCAACGAGTCGATCCAGCGGGTGACGGACGGCAGCGAGCTGGTGCACCAATCGGGCAAGACGTTGGAAGAGATCGTCCATGCCGTGAAGCGGGTGACGGACATCATTGCCGAGATTGCGGCGGCGTCGCAGGAGCAAGCGAGCGGGATCGATCAGGTGAACAAGGCCATCTTGTCGATGGACGACACCACCCAGCAGAATGCCGCGCTCGTGGAAGAAACCACCAGCGCGAGCCAATCTCTTCAAGCCCAGGCGCGGGCTCTCCATGAGCGGGTGATGAAGTTCGAGCTTCAGGCGACAGAAGAGGAAAAAGCCGAGATGCCGTCGGTCGACGACCTCAGGACGTCCGTCGCGCATGTAATTCATGACGCCTACGGTGAGACGAGCAAACCGTCGGGTCGAGTGCGCAAATCCGTTCCTGCGATGGAGAAGAGCCGGGGTAGTGCGCATAAGGCGGCGATGACGAAAGTCCCCATGGCCAGGGTTGCTTCCGGCCTGCGCACAGCCGTGCAGGCGGGCAACGGTAAGGACAGCCGTGCCAAGGATGATGGGTTCGAGGAATTCTAGCCCCCATGATTCATGAACACTGTTGCTGCAATCACCGATTCGCTGTTCCGATAAGCCTTCGACCGGCGGGCTTGCCCCTCGGTTCGGATCAGGTCTTCCGTGCGGCTCATGTCGGCCTTCCTTCCCAATTCCTAAACTCCTAGCAGGCATCCATTCAAGTTTCACGGATAAATCTCCGAATAGGTCCTGGACGCGCAGGAGCAAGCCAACGGCATTGAGCAGGTCAATACGCCGGCCAGGCAGATGGACGGTTCCACGCGGCAAAATTTCGCACTCGTCGAGCGGATGGCCAGTACGACCAGGCTGCTAAAAGAAGAGACAGGAGAGCTCTATCGCCGTGCCTTCGCAGCGACCTGGTGCACCAATCGGGCAAGACGTTGGAAGAGATTGTGCATGCTGTGAAGCGCGTGACGGACATCATTGCCGAGATTGCGGCGGCGTCGCAGGGGAGGACGGTCCCATCTGTGTCAAAACAGGGACAGGCAAAGACATGGACGCCACGAAAGGGGCCGGCTCTCAGCAGGAGCTGGTGGGTGTCGCCGCCGGCAATGGAAAAGATCAGCGTAGAGCGGGGGGCGAATTCGAAGAATTCTGACCTGTTCAGGCGGGAGTCTGGACGCTCAATGCGTGTCGGGGGAACATGTGACCTGATGCCGGCTCTGTTACAGGCCTTCACGACTGCGATTTAAACGGGGCCCTGTTATCCGGTAGAGGAGCGGGCGGAGAATGTCAGCAATCAAACTAATACGTAAGTTCTTGCTCGTTCCGATCAAGGTGCGGCCGCAATTCGCGTGAGGGAGGTCCTATGCTGAACAGGTTCAAGAATCTCCGCATCCAATTAAAACTAGTAAGCGGCTTTGGGATTGCAGGATTCCTGCTCCTGATTATTGGAGTGATCTCCTTTGTCGGCATGAATCAGCTCAGCGGCCATACGGAGTTCATTTATAAGACGAACCTGATCCCGGTCACTGTGCTGAGCGATCTGCGAGCGAATATGCTGCGCAGGAGCAATTTCATCGTGTGGCACATTCTGGCGAATGATGCGGCCACGATGGCCGCATCGGAAAAGAGCATCGCGGAACTCGACAAGACAATCGAGGATCTCACGGCCAAGTACGAGCCTGTCATCGTCGCAGAATCAGAAAGGAAGTTGTTTGAGCAACTCACAGGAGGGACGCCTGCATATAAGGAAGCGCGCAAGAAAGTGCTGGAGCTCAGCAGGAATTTTCGCAAGGACGCGGCTGCAGAGCTGCAAAAGACCGAACTGACCGAGAAACTCGGCGTGCTCTATGAGGCGCTCGACGGCTTAATCAAGGAGAATGAACAACAAGCGCAAGAGAATTATGTCGCCAGCCATAGCCTCGGTAACGCGCTGAGTTGGATGATGATCGCGTTGAATATCAGCGCGATCCTTATCGGCATATTCACCGTGTGGCTTGTCTCCAAATTGATCGTCGAGAATCTGACGAATGTGTTGGAGGCGGCCCAGCAACTCCAAAACGGCAACCTGACTCACCGTTCAACGGTCACGGCACAGGACGAAATCGGAAAGTTAGCGACGGTCTTCAACCAGATGGCCGAAACACTGGAACAAGCCGCGGCGAAACAGGCGGAGGCGCTGAAAGCCCAAGCGGCGGAGATTACAGGAATCACGAATGCGATTGGCAAGTCACAAGCCACCATCGAGTTCAATCTCGACGGGACGATCATCACCGCCAACGACAATTTTCTCGCCGCGTTCGGCTATCAGCTGGGCGAGGTCAAAGGGCAGCACCACCGGATGTTCTGTGACCCGGCCTACGCGAGCAGCGGGGAGTACGGGGCGTTCTGGCAGAAGCTGAACCGGGGCGAGTTCGAGGTCGGGGTCTATCGGCAGTTCGGCAAGGGGGGCCAGGGGGTGTGGATCCAGGCTACCTACAACCCGATCATGGACGCCAATGGTAAAGTCTACAAGGTGGCGGAGTTCGCGACTGACATCACGACGGACAAGAATCGCAATGCGGAGTTCGAGGGCAAGATCAATGCGGTGGGCAAGGCCCAGGCGATTGTCGAGTTCAATCTCGACGGGACGATCATCACCGCCAACGACAATTTTCTCGCCACGTTCGGCTATCAGCTGGGCGAGGTCAAAGGGCAGCACCACCGGATGTTCTGCGACCCGGCCTACGCGAGCAGCGGGGAGTACGCGGCGTTCTGGCAGAAGCTGAACCGGGGCGAGTTCGAGGTCGGGGTCTATCGGCAGTTCGGCAAGGGGGGCCAGGGGGTGTGGATTCAAGCCTCCTATAATCCAATCCTCAGCGCCAGCGGCAGGGTGTACAAGGTCGTGCAGTTCGCGACAGACATGACGGCTCAGAAAAAGGCGCAGGCGGATCTCGATGCCTGTATGAACGACGTACAGAAATCCATCGGCGCGCTGGCCCAAAACGATTTGACTCACATGATGCAGGGGACCTACGAGGGCGGCTTGGAGAAGATCAAGAGCAGCATCAACGCCGCGCTCGGCAATTTGACCGCCACCATCGCTACGGTGCGTGACGCGGTCGAATCGGTGACGACTGGGTCTGAGGAAATCACCAAGGGGAACGAAGATCTCTCGCAGCGAACCAGCCAGCAGGCCTCGGCGCTGGAGGAGACCTCCGCGTCGATGGAAGAGATGACCAGCACCGTGAAACAAAATGCGGATAACGCCAAGCAGGCCAATCAGCTGGCGATGGCGGCGCGTGAGACGGCCGACAAGGGCGGGGCGGTCACCAAGAAAGCCGTGGAGGCGATGGGGGAGATCAACCAGAGCAGCAAGAAGATCGCGGACATCATCACCGTGATCGATGAGATCGCCTTCCAGACGAATCTGTTGGCGCTGAATGCGGCGGTTGAGGCGGCACGGGCGGGAGAGCATGGCCGGGGCTTTGCGGTGGTGGCGGCGGAGGTGCGGAATCTGGCGCAACGGTCGGCGACGGCGGCGAAAGAGATCAAGGGGTTGATCAACGAGTCGATCCAGCGGGTGACGGACGGCAGCGAGCTGGTGCACCAATCGGGCAAGACGCTGGAAGAGATCGTCCATGCCGTGAAGCGCGTGACGGACATCATCGCGGAGATCAGCGCGGCCTCCCAGGAGCAAGCGAGCGGGATCGATCAGGTGAACAAGGCCATCCTGTCGATGGACCAGACCACGCAACAGAATGCGGCTTTGGTCGAACAGACTACGTCGGCGGCGCAATCGATGAAGGAACAGGCGAGCCAGCTTCTGCGGCAAGTGGATGTGTTCAAGATCTCAGGGACCCGCTCGGCGCCGCCGCGCGCGGTGCCTGTCCCTGTCGTTCGGAGAGGGGGACCGGCTCCACGCGCGGATGCGAAGGAGGATGTCAGTCCACAGCCGGCCGGCGTGGCTGCCGGCAATGGCAAAGATCGCCGTGCCAAGAGCGATGAGTTCGAAGAATTTTAACGCGAGAGCCTCACACGTCTGTCACGGCTTTCATAAACCATTTCTCGCGGCGATGAGACACCTGATGCGAAAGCAGTCATTGTGACGGGGGAGCCGCCGCAGAGTTCAAGGAGAAGATATGGACCGGATCAAGAATCTTCGCACCAGGACCAAGCTGATGATCAACATCGGCTTATTCGTGCTGATCATGGTCATCACGACGGGACTTTCGATCAAGGGGATGGGTGAGCTGGGTCAGCGAAGCGAATTTATTTTTAAGACGAATGTGGTCTCGCTTATGCTGCTCGGCGACTTGCGCGACAATACACAACGAATGGATGCTCTGATCGCGTCGCATATCCTCGCCCAAGACAGCGCCACCAGGGCGCAACTCCTAAAGGACATGACCGGTCTTGATGCGCAAATCGAGCGGTTTGTGCCGTCCTATACCCCTCTGCTGGTTTCTGATCCGGAGCGGAAGCACTTTGAGCGATTTCAATCCGAGTGGTCGAGTTATAAGGATTTTCGCGCCAGGGCATTACGGCTCAGCGACAGCTTCAGCAAGGATGCCGCATCTGATCTCCGTCAAAAAGAGCTGAAGCCGAAACTCGAGTCGCTCACTGTGGCCATCGTGGGGCTGGTCGGGGAAAATGAAACGCAAGCGAAAGAGGCATTCCAATCGACCCAGGAGCTGAAAGAGCAGCTGACTCTCACCTTGGTTCTCTTCGTCATGGGCGCCAGCGTCGTGGGAATCGGCTTCGGGTGGTTTGTCTCGCGATGCATCACCGCAAACTTGTCGGATGTGCTGGAAGCAGCCCGACAACTCGCGAGCGGAAAGCTGGATGCGCGTTCCTCAGTCACGACACAGGAGGAGGTGGGCCAGCTGGCACAGGAGTTCAATCGGATGGGAGATGCGATGGCGCAATCCATGATCAAGCAGCAAGAAGCCATCGAGGAGATGAATGCCCGCATCGACATCCTGAATACGACCAGCATCGTCTCGGAGTCCGACCGCAAAGGCGACATCATCACGCTGAACGACAAGTTCTGTGAAATCTCCAAGTACTCGCGCGATGAATTGCTGGGCCGAGGACACAATATCGTCCGTCACCCGGACATGCCCAAGGAGGTGTTCAAGCAGATGTGGGCCACGATCGGCCGCGGGCAAATCTTTCGCGGGGTCGTGAAGAATCGTGCCAAGGACGGCACCTCCTACTATGTCGACGCGGTGATCAAGCCGATCATGGGGCCGGACGGGAAACCGAAAAAATATCTGGGCGTCCGATACGACATTACGGAGTACGAAATTGCGCGCCTCAACATGAAAGGGATCGTCGACGCGATCGGCAAATCCTACGCCACCGTCGAATTCGATCTCAATGGGATGATCACAACGGCGAATGCCTTTTTCTTGAAAGCGATGGAATACCGTCAGGACGAGATCGCAGGCAAGCACCACCGCATGTTCGTCGAGCCGTCCCGAAGCAGCACCCCGGGGTATCACGCCTTCTGGGAGAAGCTGGGACGCGGCGAGCACGATATCGGTCAGTACCAATGCATCGCCAAAGGGGGGCGAGAGGTCTGGCTGCAGGCCAGCTATAGTCCGGTCATGGACGAGGTCGGAAGACCGTTCAAGGTGATCATGCTGGCCACGGACATCACCGAGCAGAAACAGGCGTTGGTGGAGGTGGAGCGGCTGATCAAGGCGGCGACGGTCGGGCAGCTCTCGCAGCGGATCAAGACCGACCTGTTTATGGGCGCGTCACGGGAGCTGGCGGATGGAGTCAATCGATTGTTGGAATCCGTGACGCAACCGTTGCATGAAGCGCAAAAAGTGCTGACCGCCTTGGCCTCCAATGATCTTACCAAGAGCATGACGGGCGTCTATCAAGGCGATTTTGAGCAGATGAAAACCAGCTTGAACCTCGCCATGACGAACCTCGCCGCGACGCTCTCGACGGTGCGGGAGGTGGTCGACGGCGTCTTGACCGGGGCGGAAGAGATTACGAACGGGAACGAGGACCTTGCGCAACGGACGAGCGAACAGGCGTCGGTGTTGGAGGAAACCTCCGCGTCGATGGAAGAGATGACGGCCACCGTGAAGCAGAACGCCGACAACGCCTTGCAGGCCAATCAGCTGGCCGCAGCGGCCCGTGACGTGGCGGAGAAGGGCGGCTCCGTGACCGTCCGCGCCGTGCAGGCGATGGGAGAGATCAACCAGAGCAGCAAGAAGATCGCCGATATCATCACCGTGATCGACGAGATCGCCTTCCAAACCAACTTATTGGCCTTGAATGCGGCCGTGGAAGCGGCGCGGGCCGGTGAACACGGGCGGGGCTTTGCCGTGGTGGCGACGGAAGTGCGGAATCTGGCGCAGCGGTCGGCGACGGCGGCGAAAGAGATCAAGAACTTGATCAACGAGTCGATTCAGCGAGTGAATGAAGGGAGCGAACTGGTGGATCAATCAGGCAAGACGCTCGAGGAAATCGTCACCTCGGTCAAACGCGTCAGCGACATCATTGCCGAGATCAGCGCAGCGTCGCAGGAGCAGGCGAGCGGTATCGCCGAGGTCAACAAGGCGGTCATGCAGATGGATGGAACGACGCAACACAACGCCGCGCTGGTGGAAGAAACCACCAGCGCCAGCCAATCTATGAAGGACCAGGCCAAGGAGTTGAAGCACCGCATCGAAGTATTTCAGATCACCGGGACTGGCTCCGCGACGCCGCGCGCGGATGTGAAGAAGGGTGCCGGTCCTCAGCTGGCCGGCGTTGCGGCCGGGAACGGCAAGGAACGTCGCACGAGTGGGGATGAGTTCGAAGAGTTCTAACACGATGCGGCGGTGTCCGTGTAGGGCGGATAATTGTTTCAATTGGGCTGAGCAGAAAGGAGCGGGCATGGTTCAGAAAGAAGAGATTACGAAGGCGATCGGCGCGCATGGCATGTGGAAAACGCGTCTGACGCAAGCGATTGAAAGCGGCAAAATGGACACGTCCGTCGAGACGGTTCGGATGGATAATCAGTGTGCGTTCGGCAAATGGCTCCATGGGACGTCTCTGGACTCGAAAGATAAGACGTCTGCCCACTATGAAGGCGTCAAAAGCCTGCACGCCAAATTCCATCAAACGGCCGCGCAGGTCGTCGAATTGGCGTTGGCCGGGAAGAAACGGGAAGCCCAGCACTTGATGTCGTTGGAGGGCGAATACGCCAAGGTTTCTTCAAAACTGACCGCATCGATGTCGGCTTGGGTGAAGAGCCTGGCGGCGTAGCCCTCCTGTTGCGCGGGACGAGGCAGCCCCATGACGTCGGTTGATTGATTCCGTCCGGCTTGATCCGGACTGGTCCGAATCTCTGTGGCCGCAGGGTGCCCTTTCCTTCCGACGGCACTATTGAGATGAAGCTGTCGCACGGGCGATTGATACATCTCGGCCTTCTTGCCCGAGAGCCTCGCGAGGGGCGATAGACATTTCCCCATGTCTGATGGTCTCCGATCTTCCTCGAACGAATAGAGGGACTGGACGGGCCTGAAATGTTATCGGTCGTTTCCACGTTAAGAATCGACAGCAACCGACCGATAAAGACAAGACCTTACAGTTAGGGGAAGAGATTCAAATCGTATCTTCAACCTCGGCGGGTTGAGTATGGATGGTGGCATTACATCGGACGAGTTCCTTCGCTTTCGGACGCTCATCTACGACGAAAGCGGGATCTCGCTAGGCGATCAGAAACAGACGCTGCTGGCGTCTCGGTTATCGAAACGGTTACGTGATTTGGGCCTGACGACCTTCTCCGAATATTATGAGTTGGTGACGGGTGATCCGGCGAAGGAGGAGTTCACCCGGATGTTAGACCTGATTTCCACCAATAAGACCGATTTTTTCAGAGAGCCGAAACACTTCGAGTTTCTGCGCGAGCGGATTCTTCCCACGCTCGTCGGTGAACGACGCATTCGGATTTGGTCTTCCGCATGTTCGACGGGCGAAGAACCCTATACGATCGCGATGACACTGTATGACGGGGTTGCCGATCCGGCCCAATGGGATTTCAAGATCCTCGCCTCCGACCTCTCGACACGTGTTCTGGCCAAGGCCGCGTCGGGGTCATACGACGCGGAGCGAGTCCAAGATGTTCCCTCTGAGGTCGTTCGGCGGCATTTCCTGCGCGGACGCGGAGACATGCAGGGCCAGCTCAAGGTCAAGCCTTATCTGGCTGCGATCATTCAATTTCGACGGTTGAATTTGATGGATGATCGATTCCCGATTAAGAGCCCCCTGGATCTCATATTTTGCCGGAATGTCATGATTTATTTCGATCGCCCCACTCAGGAGCAACTCGTCAACAAATTTTATCGATATCTGAAACCTGGAGGGCATCTGTTCATCGGACATTCTGAGAGTTTGCAGTGGGTGAAGCACCCCTTCAAGACCCTGGCTCCCACCATCTACTGGAAGGAGCGGTGACCGGATGTCGCAGGGAGGAATAAACGGTTTTTCACATATTCGCCGTATGCATGATATCCGATTCCCGCATGAGATCGCGGCGATCCTGCCGGGAGAGTTTTTCGTCAGCGAAAGTCCCATGATCGTCTATACCGTGCTCGGGTCCTGTATTTCGGCCTGCATTCGAGACCCGACCGCCGGCGTCGGCGGGATGAACCACTTCATGCTGCCGGAGCCGAAGGAAGGCGGCAGTGACTCCTGGGGCGCATCCACTCGATATGGGTCTTATGCGATGGAGTCGCTGATCAATGAAATTCTCAAACGTGGCGGTCTCAAAAGCCGTCTGGAAATCAAATTGTTCGGTGCGGGGAAGATCTACGAGGGTAACATCGATGTGGGGGCCAACAATGCCAAGTGGGTGATCGGGTACTTGAAAAGCGAAGGACTCATGGCTGTCAAAACGGATTTGGGGGACGTGTTCCCTCGCAAAGTCTATTACTTTACCGATTCAGGTCGTGTCCTGATGAAAAAGATCGAGCGATTGAAGAACGAAACCATTGTCGAGCGAGAGCAGGAATACGCCACAAAGATTCGGGCGGTAGAACGGCCGTCGGAGGAGGATGTCACGCTGTTCTAGTTGCGTGAAACGTCGTTTGTGAGGCGCGAAGCGATCGGACCTCACACGAGGCGTCTTGTGTCCGGGATTCTGACGCGTCACACTTCACGAGATACGAGGGGGCCGATGCCAAGAATTCGCGTGTTAACGGTTGATGATTCTGCGTTGATGCGGCAAGTCCTTGCCACCTTGCTGGCAAAAGATCCTGACATCGAAGTGGTCGGCTCCGCCCCGGATCCCTATATCGCGCGCGAAAAAATCAAGGCGTTGAACCCCGACGTGCTCACCCTGGATGTCGAAATGCCCAAGATGGACGGCATCACGTTTCTTGAAAAATTGATGCGCGGACACCCGATGCCGGTCGTGATGGTGAGTTCGCTGACCGAGACCGGCTGCGAGACGACCTTGCGGGCGTTGGAGCTCGGCGCCGTCGATTTCATCACGAAACCCAAGATTGATCTTCGGGAAGGCATGGAGGATATCGCGCAGGATCTGATCGCGAAGGTCCGAGCCGCCGCGGTTGCGAACCTGAAACGTGAGGCGTTAAACGTAAGGCGTGAGACGAACCCCCGTCCCCCGTCCCCCTTCCCCCTTAGGTCCGGGAGCGCTATGATCAAGACGACCGACACCATCATCGCCATCGGTTCTTCGACGGGTGGAACGGAGGCGGTGAAGCAGGTGCTGGAGATGCTTCCGCCTCATACACCGCCCATCCTGATCACACAGCACATGCCGGAGCGGTTTACGAAGTCGTGGGCCGATCGGATGAACAGTCTCTGTCGGATTTCCGTGAAAGAAGCCCAAGACGGCGACAGTGTCTTGCCGGGACATGCCCTGATCGCTCCGGGCAATTTCCATATGACGTTGGTCAGGAGCGGGGCTCGGTACACGGTGCGGATCAATCAGGAACCTCCGGTCAACCGCCATCGCCCATCGGTGGATGTCATGTTTGCCTCAGTCGCCCAGTATGCCGGCGCCAACGCAGTCGGGGTGATCCTGACCGGGATGGGAGGGGACGGCGCCAAGGAAATGTTGACGATGAAACGGGCCGGCGCCTTCACGCTTGCTCAAGATGAAGCAAGTTGCGTCGTCTTCGGAATGCCCAAAGAGGCGATCAAGGCCGGTGCGGTCGACAAAGTGTTACCCTTGCATGAGATTGCCGGTGCCATTTTATCCCATGTGGGGTGCTGACGAGTCTGGAGCTTCTATGCCGATCACTCAACGAGCTTGGCGTGATGCAACCGTGATCCATGTCGATGATGTCTTTACCGATCGCAACCGCAAAGATTTCTCTTCTGCGGTGACGGCGTTTCGAGCGTCTGGCGGCAGGCATCTCATCGTCGATCTGCACGAGGCGGCGTATATGGACAGTGCCGCCTTAGGCCTTTTGGCCCTGACGTCTCAACAGTTGTCCGTGGAGGAACGATGGATCAGCCTGGTGGGCCCGCAGGGCACGGTGAAGCAGGTGTTAGAGCTAGCCAATATTGACAAGATGAGTGCGGTGTTTCCGACGGAAGATGCCGCGGCTGCTGCTCGAGCCGCATAGTGGAATGACACGAGCCGGTCTGGATGTTTCTGAATAAAGGGGGAAGTCATGGCGATGCAAACAAAAGAACGCCCCGTACCGAACGGTGTGATTCTTGAGATGACGGGAGATCTCACTTATGCCAATCGTGAACAGTTTAAGACAGCGGTTGAAGCGATCCGACAGAAAGGCTGTCGTCATCTGATTTTGAATATGGCCGAAGTCCGATTCGTGGACAGCTCAGGCCTCGGCTTGCTGGCGCTCGTGTCTCAGAACTTTAAGTTGGGTCAAGGCAAGGTGAGTATGTTGAAGCCGCAAAGCTATGTGCGGGAAATCATGAGCCTGGCCAACATTCAGAAATTGATTACGGTCTATGATAATGAGCAGGATGCTTTGACTGGACATCAGCGCGCAGCCTAGCAGGATGTTGAAACAGGCCGCCAGCGTCGTTCTCGCATCGCTCAGAGGCTCAACGTACCGAAACGTACGCTTCGCCTCTTCGCTCGCTGCGGCCTTGCTGGACAGCCTGTTTGAACATCCTGCGGAAACCTACACCTCACAGCCGCAAGTCTGGATACTCAATGCCGTTAACGTTGGTTGAACAGACAGCTCAGGTGGCGCCGCAAACCGTTCTGGTCGTGGATGATGAGCCCACGGCACGACTGGCCTTGGCGGCTCGACTGAAACGGCTCGGCTATCGGGTGATCCAAGCCGGCGACGGGAAAGCCGGGTTGGAGGCGCTTCGGCGCGAGCGGCCCAGTCTGACCATCCTGGATTGGATGATGCCGGAAATGGACGGGCCGT
>ERZ1292633.1409-Hain-H41-02um-R1-1409-length-26019-cov-9_pt1 | contig 26019 bp, 29 predicted proteins | sample MGYA00564406_ERZ1292633 | MGnify/ENA primary metagenome ERZ1292633 (study PRJEB36523, sample SAMEA6512639) | groundwater metagenome | collected 2019-01-08 | study: AquaDiva: Metagenomics assemblies of 32 groundwater samples | reverse complement strand
ACTAACTATGAGTAATTTCCATAATTGGGGAATGTTTTTTGATGATGTTATTTGAGATATGTTACTACTCCTTATATTATATTTTAGTGGATATTTTTTAGATTGGACTCTTCATATGTTAAGGTCAAAACTGGAATTCCAGGTTTAGATTCTATTATGTTAGGAGGATTACGTCAGGGAAGAGCGAGTGTGTTGTTAGGACCTCCAGGATCTGGCAAGACTACATTTGGAATGCAGTATCTGTATGGGGGTGCAAACGACTTTGATGAACCAGGAGTTTTTGTCACACTTTCAGCAAGTCCACTTCAAATTAAAACTGATTTTATGGCGTATGGGTGGGATATTCAAAAATTGATTGAGCAAGGAAAATTTCTAATGATTGATGCAAGACCATTTAAAATGGAAAGGGGGTTTGCAGTATTAGATGAATCTCTGTATAGTGGTGAACCATTACCATTTACGCATTTAACACAGTTAATTCTCAATAGTCTCAAAAGAATTAATGCAAAACGACTTGTAATTGATTCACTTACGGTACTTGCTATGCAATATTCTAACAAATTCTATTTCAGACAAGGATTACAAGGAATGCTTCAAGCATTAGAAGATCAAGGTTGTACCAGCATACTCATATCCGAAAACTCTGATCACACTAAGATAGATATAGAATTGTATGTAGCCTCTGGCATAATAATACTAAATCACATACAAAGCGAAAACATGATGAAAAGAACATTACAGATTCTTAAAATGCGTGGAGTACACCATGATGAGGAAATTTACCCTATTAAACTAGGAAAAATAGGTTTAGAAATCCATTCTAGTTTTATGCCTTAATGTGTATTCCTTTTGATCGAGACCAGATAGAATGAAATAACAATCTCATCGAATGAATCATCGCATCTGAATCAGTCCACATAGCAGCCGCATTTTGTGATGGCTGATTGGCGTTTCTTGTAAAGAAGAGCAACTCAACATTATCTTTAATTATAAAATACAAGTTTTCTTCTACATCATTTGGCAGTTTTTTCACTTTTGTCTTGTCTACCCCATCAAAAATGTAGAGAACTCTGTCAGTACATGATGTTAAGAAATTAAAATTGATTTTTGAATTATTCAAAAGTGCTAAAAAATCAGAGTGATACAATCTAAAAAAGTCTTTTTCAGAACCTAGAATTACTATTTCATTTTCAGTGCTTGTAATCATTTCCTGTATTTTACTATTAATTTGATTTACACCTTGTAACATCTGAAACTTCTCTTCTTTAGTTTCTGTTATTGCTCTAGTAAAATCAGGAATATCATTCCATAAATTAACAATGTCTTCTTCTTGCTTTTCTAAAGTCTTTACTCGTTCTCTTTCTGCATTTACAAGTGTCCAAACTGTCTTGTCAAGAGGAAGCGCTGAAAATTTGATTGGGTGTTGAAAAGTTGCAGCAACTATGCCTTTGTTTTGAAGAGTTGTAAGAAGATGATATGTTTCAGTCCTTGGAATTTTAAGCGCTTTACATACTTCTGGTGCAGTCTTTGAGCCATATTTGCCCAAAAATATGTAGACTTTAGCTTGATTCATAGTTAACCCAAATTTTGATAGCTTGTCTTTTAGCTTATCAAATGTTACTTTATACTCATACATTCCTGAATCTTCTGATGATTCAAAAATTGAGACTTCAATCTGATCGTTATTCATAATATCTCTTGGATCAATCCATCATGATCACTAGAATTTATTGTGTATGATCTTAGATCTTTTGAGCTATTTGATCGCTTATTTGATCCTACCAATTTATTTTTTATAGATTTTTTAATAATAAATTGTAAATAACTTATTAGTTCTTCTAAATTATTGGAAATTTTAACTATTATAAGATGATTATTTACAATATTAAAGATCGTTTTATATAAGAATCTTTGTGGTTGTGACGGTTTTAAGAATACTGATTCCGGTAGTTTTTCATAATTTATAGATCTATACAATAATTGTCTTCTGCTTAAACTTCGCATTTTATTGGTACCTCAATACTTTCTGATTCAAAGACAGTCTTAAACATGAACTTGTTATTTTTTTGTTTCTGTTGTGGCAGCAGCACCAACTTTTCTGGGATGCCATTTTTCACATACACCATGTAAAACATACTATTCAATTCAATGGCTGTAATCTGTGAAAGCGTTTCCTTTATCTTATCAAGTTTCTCTAGTACTACTTTTAGTTCATTAACAGCTTCAAAATAAATTTCAGTTACACCATTGTTTGGTATATCAGTAAAGATCTGTATATCAGAATATACACGCCAATTCGTTGAATTTTTGGTTACACTTGATTTTATTTTTTTTTCCTTCTCTTTTTTATTATTTTTCTTTGTGTTTTCTGGTGAAGCCTGTTTCTCATGGATAAGATTGTCAAATCTTTCGCTTGCCAACTTTTCATCTCCAATATCGTTACCAGACTGTCTTAACATTTGACCTATCTCATCTTCATATTTCAACAATTTAGATCTGTGAAGATTGATGTTATCATCCATGAACTTTATCATTTCGTTAATGCTTTCAAATACAAGTATTTGTGAAGATATGGAATGTTGTTTCATTTCCATCACTACTTGAATTTAGCCATTGGTTGCAGATCATCCATGGTAACTTTCTGTTCTTCCTTCAATGCTGGATCTATCTTTTTCATTTTATTATTTGCCACTCTATATACCATTAATCTTTCTTCTATGATCTTCCTATAATCTTCAGTGGCATTTTTCAGTTTTGGAAATATATCGTTTAGTATCCCCATCAATTTGTTGGGACGAAAATCTGTAAGTTGCCTGTATTCTACCTCCTTATCTGTACGCATAATTGTTATCCTGCCATCATATCCAAGGATTGCACGCTTTACATCGTCACTTAGGCCAAGAAGTTCTGGTGAAATAGTTATGGTTGTTTTAAGTTGTGAAAGCATCATTTTAGTGGTTTCACAAATCTCTCCCATGACATTTCCTTCCTCATTATTTAATTCTAAAACTTGTAATGTTTCATCCAGTAAACTATCTAATGATTTTAGCATTTCTTGTTGTTGAGATTTATTTGAAACTTTAGCCTCAGATACTTCTTCCATGTATGAAAATTATGATAAATAAACATAAAGGATGTTTGTATGTGCTGATGTGTGACATACTCAAAACCTTGTTGTATTAATTACAATCAGTTGCACATAGTCCTTGGAATGGAATATTTTGAGAATATGCTGATGTAGTCTCATATGCTCCACTATTATCTTGATCACCATATCCAAAAAGAACTATACTTATAGTATAAATGCCAGAACTAGTAATAGCCTGTATTGCAGAAGAAGCAGGTGTGGATGCACCGAAATATACTAGCGTATTAGTATTTTTTACAAGGTTCTTGCTAAAATTAGGAGTATATGCTCCTCCATCCTCTACACTAACTGTACTATCGTTTTTCAAAAATAACGCAGTATTTGTTCCACCACCACCCCCTGACTGTACTAGCAATAACGACATTGCAGAGTTATTGTCTAAATAAATATCATAATCATCATTGTTTGTCATATTAACTCGAAAGATGTATTTTTCATTAGCACCAGAACTCACTTTCCAGCCAGGAGCCCAGTTTGAACTAGTGGAGATGCAGTCTTGTGTACTTGGCTTGCAATATTGAAAACTATTAAAGTTCATTGTTAGAGTACCAGTTGTGCTTGTTAACTGACTAATGACTGTGGATTCTGTTGAGAGTTCTACCATGTCTATGCTGTCCATTACATAGTTTCCTTGTTTTGCACCTGTTAGTGTTGCATTGAATATTATCTTGTCTTTATCTTGACCATCAATTGTGTATATCCATTTAAAAAAAGCTGATTCACCAAGTGCTATACTTGATTCACTTGTAGGTGTGGGTCCTTCTACCAATACAGCTTGGGGTGTTGTGCCTCCACTTTGTGCATCAGTAGGAATCAATTGAAGTGTTTGTGGAGTAATTGATTGCATTATGTTGCTATCTGTAGCATTGTTTGTGACGCCAAATATTACAGTGACATTCTGTCCAATACCAACTGTACGAGGTACCACAAATAAGTTCATCTTGATTGCGTTATCTTTTGGAGATGAAATTTGGAAATTAGTAGTAGTGCCTCTTTCAGTTACTAAAGTAATTTTGTAAGAATCTAATTCTCTTGCTGTTAATTCCAAGTTTTGACCCAATTTTATTAACGAATCACCTGGATTGATAATGTCTGATAATGTATAGTTTTTGTGCCAACCGTTTACATCTGACATGTTTGTAACCCAAAGATTTACTAGATTAACTGGTAGTTTGCCATTATTAATTACCGTCATATTGAATTTACCATCTTGTATATCGACTTTTCTCAGTTCTATTTTTTCGCCACTCTTTTCTGTTTCTGCTATGCTTCTGTCTATCATAACCTGTGCAAAATTTTGCTGTAAATTTAATCCCCAAGTAACTGCATTTAATCCAATTACAATTATAGATACCATAAAAACTGCTGCGATTATAGTGCTTATACCTTTCTTCTGGTTTTTCTTGTTCATAATCATGTGATCTTCCAAGTAATTTGCCCCATGGAACCACGTGCAGTCATGACTGAAATATCAAGTGTCTTTATCGCATTAGGATCATTGGGATCGATTGTATTTTTCCAAGAATAATTAACATCCACACGTAATGTTTGTTTAGTGGATACAAGTCCGTCATTGTTTTGTGGCAATGAACAATGTTTAGGAGTACCTTGACAAGTAAATACCGGAATGGCGGTTATATCGCTGACTTTAATACCATCACTTTTGAATCCCACAATTTTTATTTCCTTAACTTTAATCGCTTCATCACCAACATTTCTCAGTGTAACATTGATGTAATCTGAAGGAGCATTATTCAACCATACATCTTCTATTACAAAGTTTTCTTTCAAAAGATTACTACTGGATTCGTAATAATCTCCAATGTTTTTCTGTTGTGTATTAAAAGTAGCATTAGCCCAGATAAGTACAACAGAACCTAGGATTACAACTGCACTTATCATAATAGCTGCAGATACAACTGTGGCAAACCCAGCTCTTCTCTTAAATAATTTTCTAGTACAGGTGTTAGTGTTACTTTGTAAAAGTACATTCATTCAGAAAAATGCATTACACAAAACTATTATGGATAAGTATGTTACACAACGAACTTACAAGACATATTTCAAATAGGTCCAGATATTACTGCCATCTGATTATCTACTGGTTCTTCAAGATGTATATTATAATCAAATATCTCTTGCACTGGAGAAGATATGTTGGTTTTAACTGATAAAAGTGTAGATGTTGCATCAGACAAATCATTTTCTTGTACAGTATCTACACTAGATGTTACGATTGGATTGGTGTGCAGTAGATCTGGACTTGGACATGGGACATTTACAATTCTGGATAACGTGAATATGGAAGGGTATACTTGTTGGTATATGTCGTACAGTACAATTGGAACCTTTCTTGATGGGTGTTGTGTTAATACATTCTTTATGTGATCTACAGATCCTTCAATCTCAGATATACCCTCAATATGGTACTTGACAATTCTTGGATCTGTAACAACTACGAATGTAAATTTGAGTAGTAGTTTACTTGCACTTCTATCATACTCCTCAAGGTTGACACTTATGTTAAATTTAGCTGGCATGAAGCAGTCTGTATGTTCATTTAGTTTAGAACATAATATACTGGATACATTTGATATGAGATGGTTCTTCAAATTATCTTCCAATATGAGTTTCACTTATCTTAACAATATCTCATCTTGTATGTAGGTGAATGTGACACACTAATTCAAGAAAATTACAAATGTAAATAGATCATGGTGTGAATATAGGGTCTGTTATTGAATTCAATTTTGGATATATTTTGAGTTTTAGATGACGTTGGTAACAAGTACACAACTCATCTCAGATTATAAAATTGGCAACAAAACAATATCTGGAAAAGTATTCTGTAGGATGCAATTAAAACATCTCATCAATTAGATAAATCACAATTATAAAAAATATTACAGATAATAAAAAAATTAAAAAGAAAACTTCTATTTTCTAATTACTTGTTTATCACCAAAAGAAATTCCTTAATTGACTTTTGGGAAGAAAACTCTTCCAGTCGCTTGTTGATATTGACAATTATCGATAGGTATCCGTCACCAAATATCTGTTTTAAGACATCTGCGAGATAGTCTGGATGTTCAAGACAATTGTAAAAATAACAATTGTATTTTTTGTATAAAGTATCACCAACATTTTCACATACTGCATCACTTATCTCACGTAATGACTGCTCTATTGCCAAGCTGATCTGTGTAGATGTTGCATCAGACAAATCATCTTCTTGTACAGTATCTACACTAGATGTTACGATTGGATTGGTGTGCAGTAGATCTGGACTTGGACATGGGACATTTACAATTCTGGATAACGTGAATATGGAAGGGTATACTTGTTGGTATATGTCGTACAGTACAATTGGAACCTTTCTTGATGGGTGTTGTGTTAATACATTCTTTATGTGATCTACAGATCCTTCAATCTCAGATATACCCTCAATATGGTACTTGACAATTCTTGGATCTGTAACAACTACGAATGTAAATTTGAGTAGTAGTTTACTTGCACTTCTATCATACTCCTCAAGGTTGACACTTATGTTAAATTTAGCTGGCATGAAGCAGTCTGTATGTTCATTTAGTTTAGAACATAATATACTGGATACATTTGATATGAGATGGTTCTTCAAATTATCTTCCAATATGAGTTTCACTTATCTTAACAATATCTCATCTTGTATGTAGGTGAATGTGACACACCCTCTCTAATTATTTCAAATAATGTTTTCATAGGAATGGACTATATTAAATCTGCAGATATCAAACAAGTTATTAAGAAAAAAACATCTCAAGTGAAAATATCAAATGGAGATGTAACCCTAAAAATCACAACAGTCCAGCCAAAATATCACAGATCTGAATTTACAGAACACTATGACATCGAAAAATACGATTTGTGCTCAAACTATGTATTTGAAGATGAAATGTTAGATATGATTCCAAATGGAACACCATTATACGTTGATCATGGAGAACATTATGTTGAACGAATGTTACGTGCTCTTTATTATTTCAAGCAGTGTGCATTAATAGGACCAAGTGGAACTGGTAAGACGCATATAACATATCTTGTAGCACAAATTGCAGGTTTACCAATGTGGGAGATAAACTGTGGTTTACAGACTTCGGTATATGATATGTTTGGAAGATACATTGGTTTAGGAAAAGAGAACTGGATTGATGGCCAAATAGTATTATGGGCAAAGCATGGAGGTATTCTTTATCTAGACGAAGCAAACATGATGAAGCAGGACATTGCAACTAGACTAAACCCATTACTTGATACTAGAGGCCATATGATTTTGACAGAAAAGGACAATGAAGTAATAAATCGTCATCCACATGCATACATTATCATGTCAATGAACCCATATTCAGCTGAATTTGCAGGTACAAAACCTCTAAACGCAGCACTGAGGAGGAGAATGAGTGTATGGCTTAACTTTGATTATCTTAGTGTTGCAGACAAGCTTAGTCCTGAAGAAATAGAATTAGTCATGAAAAAGTCAGGGCTTACAGAAGAAGTGTCAAAGAAGATTGTGCAGGTTGGTGCAGAGCTTAGAATGTACTATAAGACTGGAGATATTCCATACGGGCCATCGGTTGGCGACCTTATAAATTGGGCTCACATAGTTGCCGATGGGGCAGCTCCAGCAGAAGCAGCGGAGGAAACAATTGTGGCGATGACAAGTGACATCGGTGAAATACAGGACATGGTTCGTAAAGTAGTGAAGATGGTATTTAGTTGATAAAATGAAATTTTACAATCAAGTACTATGGCATCTTCATGACATAACAAAATACAAGCCAGAAGACATACGATTATTGATATCCGAAAAAATTCAGCTTCCGTATTTGGGAGAAGATGACAATGGTAAGATTCTGTATTTGCCCAAGCCTGTGAAAAAAAAGAATGGCTTCACACTTAATGGTCTTATCTTTGAAAATAGTGAACTTGGCAGAATATTAATGATGAAAACATTCATGGCATCAATAGAACACTTGGGTATTCATTCCATCATATCTGATTTCTCAATATATGAAGAATGGTTAAAGGGTAAGGAAAAGATAGCAGCATTTGTAATAAACTGTATTGAAGATCTCTGTGTAATCTTTTACATGAAAACAAGATTAAATGATCTATTGAAGAATGTTGCAATCGCAAATGCTGTATCATATGCAACAATAAATGACACAAATGTACGTTCTACGCAATTTTTTCTACAATCTGCATTACTTTCTTTCATAATAGCGGGGCAGTACAAATTTGCAATACCGTCAAAATATAAAAAAGACTTGTTTGTCATCATAACATTACTTCATGATTTTGAAAAATTTTTAATAGAAAAAGAAATGGAGCCTGATAGCTCGTGGTGGTTTGATGAAGATGTTAATGAAAAAAAGATGCAAATGGCAACCACAATATATGATACTTTGGTAAAGTATGGTTTTTCAAAAGATATTGTACATTTGTCTTATACTGACACTCATCAACTTGTTGGAGAATCAACTGTACTGAAAATTGAAGAGGTTATGACGGTGTTGCCAAACACATTCAAGATGCAAGGTCTACAATTTTCATCTGATCCAATGCTGACAATCATGAACAGTTCGTTCAAAAATGCTGCAAACAACCTTATGCATGATCTTATCATGGAGGATGTTAGAAAGTACAAAGTCATAGAAAATTACAAGGATCTATCAAAAAATACACAATTTGATGATATAGTATATCCAGAGCAAGATCTTGCTGAATATGCTAGAACATATGCACAGTATAAACGTCCAATCTCAAAGATTACTGAACAAATTAAATTCATGGTAAGTGATTACGAGAGTGATCCAAACAAAGATCTTGGGATAATTGATATGCAAGCAGCAATTCAAGCACATGCAACTGGAGACAGCAATGTATTTGCTCGTGATGACACACCTAAAAGAACAGAAGGTTGGGCAATCTTGCTTGATACAAGTCATAGCCTCAGACCATTTTCAATAAATCCAAGAGACATGGCATTATGTTTGGCAGAAATTGCAAAGGAGTTAATTGATTGGGATAGCTGGGGATTTTATACATTTGATCACAAATTCACGATAGTGAAAGATGTGAAGGAGGTATATGGACAGGATGTGAAGGCAAGAATAGGTGGACTCAAACAAGGAGGGCTGTCATTTATACCAGATGCATTGGAAGTAACATCACGTCTTCTTATCAGAACACGAGCTGAATACAATTATCTGTTTGTGATTTCGGATGGTCTATCTACAGGTTATCCAGATATAGAAGAAAAAATGATCAAGACCATAAAGCAGTTACATCGTAGAGGCATTACAATTATCTCAATCGGTGTTGGAACGAAAGGTTTCAAAAAGTACTCAGTAGGGCAATCTTACAAAGTTGACAGTGTATATGATCTACTCTCAAAATTCACCAAGATATACTCGTCATTAATTATAAATTAATTTTATAGATAATCTAGTGTAAACGTCACATAATTAATTCAACAAGGAAAACCTAGAATTTGTAATAGAACAAATCAATTAGCCATCAATTATATGGTACAATTTTGAATGTTTTTTGAGTTTTGAGTAGTTAATATCTTCAATTTCTCATGATGCGACGTTTGGTATGTATTATGTAGGTACATGCTACTATTGATAATTCAACTGTGAGACATACTCTCAAGGAAACATGATACACATAACAAACAAACAAAGAAAAGGTATCAGCACAGTACTCACAACACTAATTGTTGTTGTCGCATCCGTGGTACTTGGATCAGCTGTAACATTGTTTGGAACAAGTTTGTTCCAATCAGGAGTACAGCAACAGTCCTTAGCAGTATCAGGTGATCGAGTATTCATAGATTCAGCAGGTACAGAAGCAATTGGAGCATTTGTTGTAAGAAACACAGGTGACAAGGTCATTGGAATCGACACAGTTACTGTGCGAGGAACACCAGTACCTTTTGGATCGTGGTGGTACAACAATACAGCTACTAACTTAGCTACACTGTCTGCAAAGGAACTCGCTTTTGTGACTACTCCAGCAACTTTCCAATGCACTGCATGTATAGAATTTACTGATGCAACAACGGGTATCGATGCAGCTCAAGCCACAGGACCAGTTCTGTTAAAGACGGGCCAGATAATGATATTGTACTACAATATTCCAGATGGCAAGATAACATCAGCTGACCTTGGTGCTAGCGTATCAGTAGGAGTATTTGCTGGAACCGCAACTGCTGTAAAGACAGTAACCGTGCAGAGTGATACATAAGATAATAGTGTGATCTAAATGGTGCACACTCCACATTTTTTTAATAATTGAGTGATTGATATGAAATCTTTTAAGTCCAAAAAACAAAACGTGGAAAATATTGAACAAAATAACAACAAAAAATATGATCTATTATCATTACTGAAGGTAACGCATTTTGGCATACCAGAAGGGTATATTGAAGTTAAAAGGTATCCACTTAAACCTCCCTTCAGTTATGCTGTAATAGCTCAAAATAGTACAACTACAGATTTTATTTATTTGGTAGATGAAATTCCAATGAATGCTGATGAGAATGGATTATACGAGAGACTAAAGGAACTCTTGGAGATTAGACTCATTGCACCTGATAAAGATCATCAGGAAGAAGGCTTCTTCAAACAACTTGATCAGATCTTGTCTGATAGCAAAGAGAAGTTCAATACATTTTCCAACACAAGCATTGAGAAGGTGAAGTATTATCTTGGACGTGATATTGCAGGTTATGACATCATTGATCCACTAATGTATGATCCATCAATTGAAGATATCAGTTGTGGTGGGCCAATGAATCCGATTTATGTATGGCACAGAAATTTTGAAAGTATACGCACCAATATTATTTTTGAAAATGATGATGTTCTGAATAATTTCATCATGAAGATGGTACATAGATCAGGTAAGCATGTAAGTGCAGCGTTCCCTGTTGTAGATATATCATTACCTGGAAACCATAGAATGGCCATACTTTACCAGAAAGAATTAACTCCAAAGGGAACAAGTTTTACAATAAGAAAATTCAAAGAAGAACCATACACAATAATTGATCTTATCAACTTGGATACAGTAGATGTTAACATCGTAGCGTACATGTGGCTTCTGCTTGAGCATAAAATGTCAATAATGGTGCTAGGTCCAACTGCCAGTGGCAAGACAACACTACTAAATGCAATAATTTCACTTGTAAATCCAACCTACAAGATATTCACTATAGAAGATGTTGCAGAAATTAACATTTCTCATGAAAACTGGTTTGCGTTAGTATCAAGAACAGGATTTGGACTAGATAGTCATGGCGATATCGGATTATTTGATTTAATCAAAGCAGGTGTCAGACATAGACCAGACTATATAATTATTGGAGAGATCAGAGGAGATGAGGCCTATGTTATGTTCCAAGCATTGGCAACAGGGCATGGCGGTATGTGTACGATGCATGCAGATAGTGCTGACTCTGCCATAAAAAGACTAATGCAGAAACCTATGAACATACCATCTTCATACATTCCATTAATGAATTGTGTAATAACTGTCAAACGTGTTATGCACAAAGCTCTTCTCACGCAAGGCGGTATTCTATCTGGAACAAGAAGAACTACACATGTATCTGAAGTCCTATCAGAGACTAACATCAATAATATCTTCAACTGGGATTCTTCTTCAAATATTTTCAATGGTGACATTAAGAAAAGTGCCCTCTTTCAAAAAATAGCAGACAATACAGGATTATCAGTAGAAGACATAATAGAAGAATTTAACAGAAGAGTTTTGATAATTCAGTGGATGGTAGACGAAAATATTCACGATTACAAGAAAGTTGGTTCCATCGTTAGTGCATACTACAAGAATCCAGAAGCAATGATAAGAAACATCACACCTATAGGTGTATAATATGACATCGTCAGAAAAAAGAAAGATTCATTCCAAATCACAAGAAGACATACGTAAAATAAACCAAGAATTACCATATTTCATAGCCATCATAACCCTGATGGCTTCAAGTGGAATAAGTCCATTTATGAGTCTGAAAAAAATTATCCATCTAGATCTTTTACAAAATATGAGTAAGGAGGCAAAGCGTATGATCAGACAGATAGAGAATCTCGGCATGGATCCACTTACGGTCATGAATAAAAGGGCATCAGAAACTCTGTCAAATCAATATAGTGATTTTTTGTCAGGTTATGTTTCTACGGTTCAATCTGGAGGTAGTGTTGTGCATTTTCTGAAGAGCAAAATGGATTCTATCTTTGATGTACAAGGAGCAATTGCAAAAGAACTAGTGGTAAGGCTTAGTGCGCTTGTGGATGGCTATATGATAATCCAGGTAGTTATACTTACAATGTACATAATTTTTATAGTTATATCTGCTACACCTTCACTTGCAGTATCAATTCTTCCGGATCCCAAGTCGACAACAAATCTTTTTTACATATTTCTAATGATACCACCACTTCTATCTGGATCTCTAATGTTCATTGCACATCAGATGACAACGTCAACATATATTGGAACAGAAAGGATACTCAAGAAAAATCTATTACTTACGCTTATAGTAGTTCCTATCGTGATCGTTGTGTCGCTGGTTCTGCCACAACAACATACATGGCTCCCATATTTCTTGGCAATTGCACTCCTTACATCTTCAATAATCTCGTTTAGTGGGTATGTGAAGATTGAAAAAATGAATTCGACAGCAGAGCGTGTCACTCCAAGCATTTTAAGAAATATCGCTGAATCCAGAAGGACAGGTCTCTCTCCAGAAAGATGCATAATAGATGCATTCAAGAAAGGCAAGAACGGTGTATTCTCTAATACGTTGGATCGTGCAGTAAACCAGATGCAATGGGGAATGCCATTAAAAACAATAATTGATCATATAAGAAAAGACGTGAGTAGTTGGTTTGTTCTGATCAATTTCAGGATGCTTGTAGAGATAATAGAGTCGGGAGGAGGTCATGCAGAAGCACTTGACACACTTGCATCATCAAGTGAGAAAATGTACAACGTTGAAAAGATGAGGAGAACCATGCTAAGCCCATATATCGTGATAGCATTTTTGATAACTGGTATAACTGGATTTACAACCCTTCTTGTAATTGATTCTTTTACAGGATTATCACAGAGTGTAGATTTTAAAGAACAAATTCAATATGCAACCACAGAAACACAATCCATGAGAGAGATGTTTGCAGCAAGTATTGTATTTCAGGCGCATCTTGTGGGATTATTCATAGGAAAGATAGTTTCTGGAACGTTTGTCACAGGTTTGAAATATTCTATTATGCTTACCACCATAGTACTACTATCTATCGCAGTTGCAGATTTTGCGCCAATAGATATAAACATGATGTTTGCACCACCAAATACATCAGGTATCTAAAGTTATGAATACTAATATCGAATCTAACTCAATGATGAATCTTTGTGAACAAATTCTAAACCTTGATAAAAGCATTAGATTTGTGGGAATCTCTAATAGTGTAGGTGATGTAATTACAGCAAAATATGCAGAGAATGTTACTCCACTTTTATCAGGAATAGAAGCAGAGATGTCAATCTTTCAATCAATCACAAGAATTGATTCAGTACAGGCTATGAAGGACAAACTTGGAAAGATCATATATGTAGCCGAAGTCTTTGAAAATGTCAAACGTGCAACTATAATTCTAGACAGTGATTGTTTCTTGCTAGTATCATTTAATGCATCTGCAGATCATGATTCAATAATAATGAATAAAATTACTCCTTTTGTAAAGCAAATGATTTAAAAAAATAAATCGATAAAATTGTGCTTGAAAAATCAACCATAAAGAGAAAAAGAATTTAAGAGCATCAAAGTCGGGTTAGAACATCAAATTTGGTTCCAATTTAGAAATTATTTTAAGAATGTCATGAGTTTGAGTTCAAATTTGTTATGGACATAACGACGAGAGTATAATTATGGCATAGGGTTTTGCACTATCTGAAATAACCAAAAATCATTACATTTGTAGATACTCGTATTGATTTATTTAATAAAAAATTAGTCAACCCATTTCCATCACTTTAACAAATCCCTTTTATAGAAAGACGACATCTAAATTTTATTGCTGACTACTATTATTGTTGATGATAAAAACACTGTCAATATTTTTTCTGAATATCTAGAGATGTTTGGTGTAAAAGTTGTTTCCATCGATTATGATGGAAAAGAAGCAATTAAGATATACAAAAAATATAGATCAGACATTTTGTTTTCATCTCTAAATATGCCTCAATATGACTGCATTTATACGCTAAAAGAAATTCAAGATTTGGATCCAAATGTCAAGATAGCAATCATAATTACAGATTCAGAAATATTTGAAAAACTTGATTGTCTCAAACCAACTGAGGTCTTCAAGCCGTTTGATATGAAGAAAATAACAACGCTAGATAAAATAACACAGGCAAAAAATACTGGCTTTACAGTTGATAATGAAAAAAATGCCCTTGTGAGCTTTGTAATAACAGAAACACTTTTGAAAATCGGCACATCTACTATTAATGAAGTGGGAGATAGGCTATATGCAAAATATCATTGTTATTTTTCTGATTGTCTTGAGCATCCAGAGTATCTCAAAGATGTTATTCAAGAGTTATTTGGCAACGGTTCAACTGCAGTAATAAAAACAATTAGGGAACATTTAGCAGAGTTTGAGGATCAACAAGATGTAAAAAACTTTCTGTTTGTAATAAGCAAGTAATTTGCAGACAAGTCTTTCATCTACAAATAAAATAGTTTTTGGATTGTTGCTTATATTAGTTGCAATTCTAATAATGGTTGCCAATTATTTTGGACATGATTATGCACTTTGGACATACAATCTTGTGAATTTGGCAATCACGACACCATTAGTTATATTTTCTACATTAATGATGATCAGAGAAAGATTCCATGGTGACTTTGGAAAAGCGTGGATTTTTTTTACAGTATTTATTATTTTATGGTTTATTGCAGAAAGAATATGGTCAGTCTATTAATTAGTATACAAAGTTGATCCATTTCCATCAGAGGCAGATATTTTCTGGCTAACGGCATATCCATTTTATTTTATATTTACAATGTATTATCTAAAGCCCTTCAAAAATAGGATTTCCACCAAAATTGGGATTGTAACGAGTGGAGTCACCATAACAATAGCCATATTTTTGATGTATTATACATACATGCAAGAATCAACCATATCTGAATTTGAGACAATAATTGGTCTTGCATATCCAATGGCAGATACGATCGCTCTTGTGCCCATCATTATGGGTTTGTTCTTGTTTTTTAGAGGTCAAGTAAACTTTCTTTGGATTTGTATGTTGATTGGGATGTTGTGCTTTATTGTAGCTGATTATGGCTTTCTTTTTTTCTTACTAAATGACAGCTATTACAGCGGTCATCCTATTGACATTATCTATATTTGGGCTTATCTTTTCTTGTTATATGGGACTTACAGTTACAACAAAATATTTAGGAAACGAAACCAAGAAAACAAATTCAACGATCAAAACAAATTTCGTTGAGTATACTATTTTGCAATAAAATAAGATTTTACACTTTTCAAAACTATAGACAATGTAATTCTAAAACATAACTCGGATTTTAAACAAATTTTCAATTCCAAATATATGAACCTAATCCAAAAATACTAACCATCGTAACCAAACAGTTTGAATCATTCATGAAGAACAGAAGATATGATGGCAGCATATTCAGTTGGGAAATTATTTCACACTCTCAAAGATTAATTTCAATATGCTATGTATCTTTATTATTTTTTGCCCAACAGTCGTATTGTATCCAAATACAATTGGGTAATCATTGGGGTATCACTGATTCGACATTCTGAAAGAATGTAATTACAACATAGACATTTAATCTCCATCTATATTTTTAGAAAAGATATTTTGAATATATTTACATTTTAGAACAAAATGCCAATAATTCTCTGAATAGTATATTGGTCTGAAGGATTTAGGAAAAGAGTTCCGATTAATCACGGTAAGATAATGCTTTATTAACAACATTCATCTAATGAAATAAAGTTTTTCTTTAATTTTATTTTGTTTTAAGTCGTTGAATAATCAGTGCATGCCAACCAGAGACATATGTCTCATAACCTGGTGAGAAGGCATGTGCAATGCAAGATTCAACATTCTTGTAATTAGATATCACAAAACCTTTCTTTTCCTTGAAAAGTGTATCACGCTTAGAAAACTCTATCGTATCCTCAAGAATTCTATTTTTTGAATCCGCCAAGACAAGACCGTTATCATCCACTATGCATATTCTACTGTTATCTTTTTCTTCTTCACTTATTGGAGTTGCATGCATAATCTTCTGAGCTAAACTTTCCCAGTTAAACACAGCTGCAAGAACACCAAGTACTTTACCATTGACGTCTCCATTCTCACGTACTGCACATGAATAAACCAAGGCATGTTGACTATTGACTAGAGGACATATACTTACACTCTGAAAACCAAATTCATTTCCACTGCCAGAGTTCATCGCTTTCTGGAACCATTGCGCGTTAGCCATGTTAGTGCCTATTGATCTATACTGTTGTGGTCTACCATTTACTACCACATTACCCTCTAAATCACAGAGAACAAGATCAAAGTATACAGTATAAGCATTTAAAATAACACCTAAACGCATGGATGTAAAATCATAATTTTCTTCAGTTATTGTTGAAAGCGCTGACACTACACTTGAATCTCTTGCCCACCAACGAATATCACATGAACGTTCGTACAGATTACGATCAATTAAATCAATATTGACCAGTGCCAAGTCAGAGAGTCTAGTTCCACGAACATTTGTAGCTTGCATTTTGATAATATTTCCAAGATCTGTTATAGCATCACGACTTTCATGTCGCATCTTCTCAGTTATGTCAGAAACGTTAGTGGATAATTTACTCATCTCTTCAGCAACTACACTGAATGCTCTCCCTTTTTCACCTGCTCTACTTGCTTCTATTAAAGCATTTATTGCAAGTACGTGTGTCTTGTCATTTATCTCCATGATTTCATTAATGGCAGTTTCAGTTTTACTGGCCAAAAGTTCGGCAAGTTCTGCAACACTTTCAAGAGTGAATGTTGCTTCTTTCTTTTCTATATGCTTACTTTGTAACACGATGTAACGAATTAGTATGGCGAAAATATAAAGAGTAGTCAGTTCACAAACCAACTTACAAATTTAATGAGATGGTTTTTTGTTATTAATAATTATTTTTAATTACATCTATACTCCTTTGTGGTAACTACATTATACATACAACAAAATCCACCAATGATCACTTTTAGATGTGTTGACAAGTTACAGACTACATTATAAGAATATAATACTTCCACATGGTGTATGAGTCAAATAAAAATTATAAAACAAAGAGTAAATGGAAATGGTCAAGATGATCACAATATTTCTGATTTGAGAAAAACCAATGGCATAACGAATTATATAAATAAACTAACAAATGCTGCTCAGAAAGTAAGTCTAGGGGATTTGAGAGTAGAGATCAGCAATTCAGGTGCAAAGGGTGAGATTGGCATACTCATGAATTCATTCAAAGAGATGGTAATGAATCTACGTAACCTTGTAAGACAAACACAAGACAGCTCTCTAGATCTTTCTTCTTCTGCTCAACAGATAGCATCATCTGCTGAACAAATGAACGCAGCTGTGCAACAAGTATCTTCAACGGTACAACAGATGGCAAAAGGATCACAAGTACAAGCTCAGGCACTTGAAGAAACAAATGAGATCATAGAACAAGCAAGCATTACGATGAATGAATTGGCAACAAAGGCAAGGTTAGCTGAAGAAGCCTCCATAAGTGTAGGAAAGATAGCAGATAGCGGTAGCAAATCAGCTGTAGATGCAGCAGATAAGATGTCAAAGATAATTCATGTAAGCGAACAATCATCTGAGAAAATCAAAGATCTTGCCCAGAGAACTGATCAGATAACATCAGTCTTGAGTGTAATACGTAAAATTGCGGATCAAACAAATTTGTTAGCACTGAATGCTGCGATTGAAGCTGCCAGAGCTGGAGAAGCTGGTAGAGGATTTGCAGTAGTTGCAGATGAAGTCAAAAGATTGGCAGTAGGATCTGCAAAATCATCTGAGGAGATAGCTCATTTGATAAAACAAATTCAAGAAGATGCTAAATTAACTGTACAAACAATTGAAGAAGGAACACAAGAAATTTCAGAAGGAATCACGGTTATTGATAAGGCGTTGCAAGCACTAAATACAATATCCGCAAAGGTACAAGATCTCAACACAAATGTGGTAGAAGTTTCAGTTTCATCCAAATCACAGTTATCTGCAATGGAACAGTTAAGGAAAAAAGTATCTGACATTGCTGCAGTTGCCGAAGAAAATGCGGCTGCCACTGAAGAAGCATCAGCTGCTACAGAGCAGCAAACAGCTGGAATGCAAGAGATTACAAATACAGCAAAACATTTGGCTAACTTAGGTGAAGATCTCAAGAAGATAGTAGTCAAATTCACTTTACCAGAAACAACAGAGAGTGAAACAAAATCTAGAAAACACATGCAATCTCTAAAGGACGAAAATATGATTCAAACCGAATCTGTGGAAGCGGACAATCTATCAATGATAATGGAGAGGGGTAATTAGCATGCAGATGGAGAATGTCACTGCAGATACTTTACAAGTAGTAGTTTTTTCGTTAGTAGATGCAGAATCCAAGAAAAAAGAGGATTACGGAATTCCAGTAGAAAATGTACGTGAAATTAGATTATTAGAAAACATCACCAGAGTACCAAACACTCCTCTCCATGTCAAGGGTTTGATGAATCTACGCGGTAAGATAATTTATGTCATAGATGTAAAGAAGTTGCTGGGATTTTCTGTTAGCGATGAAATAAATGTAAATTCGCGTATTCTCATATCTGAGATAAATGGGGGTCTTACAGGCTTGTTGGTTGATGAAGTATCAGATGTTTTACGAATATCAACCAAGGAAATAGACTATGACATGTCTACCGAATTAAAAGCAGAGCGATATTTCAAAGGAGTTATCAAGATTGGTGAAAAGCTGATAATACTTCTTGACGTACATAATCTGATTGTGGAAAAAAAGGATCAACCATATGAACAATCTGTAATACAAGCAGAGGTATAACATCATGTCAGAAGGAAACACTACAAAGATTTTGATAGTTGATGATGCAGCATTCATGCGAGTTGTTTTAAAAGATATTCTCACCACTAGTGGTTATTCAACAATTTATGAAGCTGGAGATGGTACAGCTGCAATACAGTCATACAAAACAAACAAACCAGATCTTGTAACTATGGATATTAACATGCCTGGTGTGGATGGTCTACAGGCATTGAAATCTATTTTGGAGATAAATCCAGTAGCAAAAATTGTAATGGTTACATCAGTAGAACAAAAACATATCGTACAAAAGGCGATAAAACTTGGTGCTAAAGATTATGTAACAAAACCATTCGATCGTACAAATGTCTCAGTAGTTGTTGGTAAAGTTCTCAATGGTGTATCATGATGAGTATAAGTGATAATAAGGTAAAGGTCATGGTAGTCAATGACTCTTCTTATATGAGAGAACTGTTAGTTGATCTTCTTCAGTCAAGTTCTAAAGTTAAAGTTAGTGACACAGCCAGAGATGGCATCGAAGCAATCAAGAAGATAAAACTGAACAAACCAGATGTCGTACTTTTGGATCTTGAAATGCCTAACATGGACGGTTTTACTTTTATTGAACAAGTAATGAAAGAGCAACCAATTCCAATTGTGGTGGTAAGCAGTTATGGTCAAGATGATGTAGAGATAGTATTTGAAGCACTTGAGTCAGGTGCAGTAGATTTTGTATCCATACCGCATGAAGGTCCTGAAAAATTACGCAGTTTGGAAAGTAATCTTATCTCAAAGATACTTGTTGCAGCAGAAGCTAATCTTGAGCTTTTGCAAACAAGAAACACAGATAGCATCAACAAAGAAATGAAAATAGAAGGAGCAGCTTCAAGCATTATAGTCATAGGGGCATCTACTGGAGGTCCAGGAGTACTGAGATGCATATTATCTGAATTGCCAAATAATCTACATTCGGGTATACTCATAGTACAACATATGCCCATTGGTTTCACAGCAGGATTTGCTAAACATCTTGATGGAGTCTCCAAAATTAGAGTAAGAGAAGCTGTAAATGGCGATATTATAAAAGAAGGGATTGCCCTTGTTGCACCTGCAGATTATCATATGCTAGTAAAGTCGTCTCGCAGTATAGAGCTAAACAAGAATCCCAAGATATTGGGAGTTAGACCATCAGTTAATGTGTCGATGATCACAGCTGCAGAAGTATATGGAACTAATACTGTAGGAATTCTTCTTTCTGGAATGGGGCGTGATGGATCTTTTGGAATGAAAGTAATAAAAAAGAGAGGAGGCATTACAATAGCACAGGATGAATCTTCATCTATAGTATTTGGCATGCCAAAAGCAGCATATGATCTAGGTGTTGTTGATAAGATTCTTCCAATAGACAAGATAACAGAGGAAATAGTTTTGGCGGTGGGTAGACATGCTAGATAAGGCAAAGTATAGAGAATTGTTTGTACTGGAAGCACGAGAGCATGTCCAGATTCTAAACCAATCTCTTCTTAAACTTGAGAAGGAACCAGAAATGCGACAACATCTGGATGCAGCATTTCGATCAGCGCATACCTTGAAGGGTATGGCCGCAACTATGGCTTATGAACAGATCACAAAACTCTGCAAAACAATTGAAGAGATCTTTGACAGATTGAGAAACGATCAGGAGAAATTATCACTCAACTTGATCAATTCCTTATTCAGATGTGTTGATCTATTTCAAGAAATGATTGAGGATGAAAACAAGACGGTGGATTTGGATCAGTATTTGATGGAATTACAAAATCCTTCTGAAAAAACAGAAACAATTGAATCTACTACCTTGCAGACAAAATCATCCACAATTAGAGTCAAGATGGATGATCTTGACTCGTTAGTAAACTTAGTAGGAGAACTTTTGATCTCCAAGATGCTACTGGAAAGAACAGTATTCAGCAATGCTTCAGATGAAGGAATTAATCAAGCATTAATGACACATGGTAGACTAATTTCTGATCTACAATATCAAACTATGAATATCAGACTGGTTCCCATCGAACAGATCTTTGAAAGGTTTCCAAGGATGATAAGAGACTTATCAACTACTCAAGGTAAAAAGGTCAATCTTGTGATGGAAGGTTTGGATATTGAATTGGATCGTACAGTATTAGATGGCATAACTGAACCACTTCTTCATATCATCAGGAATGCTGTAGATCATGGAATGGAAATCCCTGAAGAAAGAGAGAGTCATAATAAGCCCGAAACAGGAACTATAAAGATCATAGCTTCTAGAGTGGGGGATAAGTTAACTGTGAGAATAGAGGATGACGGAAGAGGAATAGATATAGAAAAGATCAAGGACAAAGCTGTGGAAAAGAAGATCATCAGTATGGAAAAAGCCTCTTCTATGTCTGATGATGAAGTTCTTGAATTGCTTGGTACACCAGGACTATCTAGTGCAAATACTGTAACAGATATTTCAGGAAGAGGTGTAGGACTTGATGTCGTATTTAACAAAATTGAAGATGTTGGCGGTCAGGTAAAAATTGAAACAAAGAAAGGACACGGTACCAGTATGATTTTAACAATTCCTACAAGTTTAGCTATAATTGGAGGACTCTTGGTCTCCGTTGCAGATGAAAAGTATATTCTGCCACTTTCAAGTATTTCCACCACACTAAAGATTCCAACTAGTGAAATAAAGAAAGTTCATGGAAAGGATGTAATAATTCATGGGGGTCAGGTTATCCCATTGATATACATATCAAATGTACTTGATATAAAAAATCATAACAATTCAATGTCATCAAATAAGATCACCATAGTTGTAACTGAAAAGAATGGAAAGCCCTATGGACTTGTAATAGACTCATTTGAACGAAAACGCGAGGTTGTAATGAAGCGTATAGATAGTTCCAATTCATCACTTACAAAATTCTTAGATGCTACAATACTGCCTGATGGAAAAGTAGCACTTGTGCTTGATCCCGCAATTATAATGGAGTAAAAAAATGAAAGTCATGTGTCTAAATAAAGATGAAATGGAGAAACTTGGACAAGCTATAAACTCATACATAGCCCCTAGGACATCATCATCCCTCTCAAAGTTATTAAATGAGCCTGTAGAACACCGTCTTCAAAGAGTAATCGATGTAAAAATATCACAACTAGAAGATCTCATAACAACATTTCCAGATAAAGAAATGTGTGCAGTGTACCTTAAAGCTAAAGGAGACGTACACCTTGGAATGTTAATCTTTCTTAAAGAGAGCAATGCAAAGAAACTTGCTGCTCATTTGCTTGGAGTAAAGACAGTGAATAAACTGGATGCATTGGGAATATCGTCCATTTCAGAGGTTGGAAACATATTGATGGCAGGCTCATTTTTAAATGCATTATCTGACGGTACTGGTTTCCAAATGGAGGGATCTGTACCAGGCTTTGCCATAGAAACTTTTAGAACTATACTTCAATCTCCAGCTACGGATATTGGAAGTACCTCAGATATTCTAATTGTTGCAGATGCAGAGCTTCATGCAATTAAGAGTGACATCACAGTTCGTATTCTAATAATACTAGGTCCACATGAAGCCAAGAAGATAATTGCTTATAATAAAAGCATAGCAAAATGAGTTCAATACATGTCACTATGGGAGATATGTCAATATCAAATGATAAAGAAATTACATTAGATACGTTTGTAGGATCCTGTATTGCACTTTGTCTGTATGATCCATATGCAATGATAGCAGGTATGGCGCATATAATGTTGCCAAATAGTATCGAGGGAAAAGTAAATCCAAATAATCCTGGAAAATATGCAAATCATGCAGTAGAAACTACGATTAAAATAATGATTGAGCAAGGAGCTAATATTAAAAAAATTAGAGCTAGTATGGCTGGTGGAGCAAAAATATTCTCAGATGAAGGAGGAAATGGTTTGTTTAACATCGGGGAGAGAAATGCAGAAGCTGTCAAATATTTTCTACATGAAAAAAAGATTCCATTAATATCCTCGGATGTTGGAATGAATCACGGCAGATGGGTAAAGTTCAATGTAAAATCTGGAAAAGTGACAGTAAGTAACACTAAACGTAAGGAGAAATCAGTTTATGATCTCAGAAATACCACGTGTTGACAGTTCGTTAGGACTGATCATAGAGAAAGCTTTTCGTCAAAGAAGAGTAGATTTACATCAGTATAACGCCAACTTTCTACACAGAAGATTAAATGTTAGATTGAGTGCTAAAGGATTACATGACTATTCACAATATGCATCATTATTGGATCAAGATCCAACAGAATACAACGAACTCTTTCAAGCTCTGTCAATAAATGTTACAGAATTTTTTAGAGATAATGACGTATATGATGCATTCTATACTCACATAATACCAAAAATATTAAACATTGGAAAACAAAATGAAATTAGAATTTGGAGTGCGGGTTGTGCTACCGGAGAAGAAATGTACAGTATTGCTATTCTGTTAAATCAAGCAAGTGAAAGATATGGTTCATTCAAGTTCAAAATCACAGGAACTGATGTTAGTGCTAAAGCTATTGAGACTGCTAGAAAAGGCAAATACACACACTCATCATTAAAGAATCTGTCTGAAAAAAATTTAAAAAAATATTTCCAGCATGAGTCTGACGGACATTACCAAATTAACAAGAACATAATGGATTCTGTCACTTTTAATATAGGAGACATCTTAACGATGCCTACCCCAAATTCTCTTGACGTAATTTTCTGTAGAAATATTATAATATACTTTGGAAGAAAAGCACAGGATCAATTGTTTGTCAAATTTGCACACTCATTAAAACCATCTGCTTACCTTGTTCTAGGCAAAACAGAGACGATTAAAGATGGTGCAACATCATTATTTGAATCAATAATGCCACGGGAGAGAATCTATCGTAAACGAACAAGTACTGCATAATAAAATAAAACACACTAAAATATCAGATGTAACTGTTTAGTCTACTTGTGAAAATATAGAATGTTCTGAAAACAATAAGGGTTATTTGAAGCGATTTGTTACATCTGGAATTATTCAACTGAGACACACTAGAAAAGAAGTACATGAAAAGAACAATTCAAGTGACTAAAATGTGTGGCATCAAACACAGTCAATAAATTCATCTAATAAACTAGGCATAGATAAACTACATATTTTTGGAGTATAGATGTTATTTTTGAACTCGGATAACTTAAAAAATAAAAGATGCCAGCGGGGGGATTTGAACGCCCGACGGCCCGGTCTTCAGCCGAGTGCTCTCCCAGGCTGAGCTACGCTGGCACAACAAATTTGCTTTGAGTTGAGGAATTAAAAGTTGTCTTTATCATACTGACATCAAAAATACATGAAATTACGAATCAATCCATCTAGAGTCAAATAAAATAATTAAGAAATCAAAACAGCGTTAAATAATATTCAATAAAAGTAAAATGTAGTCAAGAATCACTTTTTTCAATCAATTTCTGGCTGTCTCTTGTACCCTGTTCTAATTTTTTTTGCTCTTTAATCAATAACATTTCCATTTGTATTTCGATATCATTTTTGTCCATTTGTCATCACTGAAATACATAAGAAATAATGACTTCAAATAAAACATAATAGTCACACAAACAAGCAATAATATTTTTAAAGACAATATACATATAGAATGTTAATTGTTTATTTGGCTAATCAGGATTAATTTATCTAATAATAAAATAACAGCATAAAATAGTTAATGGGTTAATTTTCAGACTTTCCAAATTATGTCTTTTTGTCCACTTCTTTTATTTAATATACGTCCTAAAACAAAAAAAAGATCAGATAAGCGGTTAACATATTTGATGCAGTTATTATTGATTTTTTCTTGCTCACTTAATAATACAAGACATGTCTCAGCCCTTCGGATGACTGTTCTAACATGATGAAGTTGAGAGGCAATAATATTGCCACCAGGCAAGATAAAATTAGTAAGAGGGGATAACTCTTTCTCATAATTATCAATATTTTTTTCTAAATTATATATCATATCTAATGTAACTCTATTTTTTTCATCGTCCAAGTTTGGGTTTGAAAGATCAGCGCCAACTAAAAATAATTCATTTTGAATTAAATTTAATAACATAGCAACATCTTTGTCTAAATCATAAGATAATACAATTCCTAATACTGCATTTGCTTCATCAATTGTACCATAAGCAATTATTCTTGGATGTGATTTTAACACTCTGGAATTACCTTGCAATCCGGTAGTACCATCATCCCCAGTCTTGGTATAAATTTTCAATATTGTATAAAAAATCCTTGAACTATTATGTTGTTCGAATTATTTATTACCATTTACTTACAAATGTAGTTTATGTCTAAAGATATCTCTTCATGTTACAATACTGAATTTGAATATAATATCAAACTAATAAAACAGATTGAACCAATTTCTCAGGATTTTCGATTTAATCACAACATATAAAAAAATCTATGAATTTGATTCTTAATTTTTTCAACACAGCTGCAAATCTAAAAAAGATTCCACGACAAGGCTGGATTGACAAATTATCTATAGATAAACCAGAATCTGTTGCAGATCATACTTTTTCCATGGCAATCATGGGGATGATCTTTTCAGATTTAGAAAATTACAATACTGAAAAAATTTTAAAAATTATTCTTTTGCATG
>ERZ1292633.1408-Hain-H41-02um-R1-1408-length-26020-cov-5_pt1 | contig 26020 bp, 26 predicted proteins | sample MGYA00564406_ERZ1292633 | MGnify/ENA primary metagenome ERZ1292633 (study PRJEB36523, sample SAMEA6512639) | groundwater metagenome | collected 2019-01-08 | study: AquaDiva: Metagenomics assemblies of 32 groundwater samples | reverse complement strand
TGGCCCTTGACCGTGGCGAAGCCGCTGGCGAGCTCGAAGCGGAAGAAGAGGGCGAGGCCAAGCGTTCCGAGGAGCAGGGCGGCGAGACGGTCGCCGCGGCGGACGGAATCGGCGTTCAATCGTGGACCATCGACAGACCCCCGGACCTGGACTGCGTCTCTGTCGATCCTGACAAGAAATCCTGAGAGAGAACAATCCCCCCGCCAGAGAAAATATAGTCCGCCTACCTTGAGAACCGCGGCTTCGCGAAGGCCTCCGACCGCTGGCGAGTTCCCCGCGACGACCGAGGCCCTCCTGGCCCTCGTCGGCCGCCTCACCCCGGCCCGCGCGTGGTCGACTCTCACCGAGCGCCTGCGCGACCCGTGGCTTGCCCCTTCCGCCTGGCAGGCCACGCAGTGGGAGAAGCTGCGGGCCCTCCTCGGCCACTGCAGGAGCGAAGTTCCCTTCTACCGTGAGCTGTGGCGTCGGGCCGGAGTCGACCCGACTCGTTTTGCTTCCGCCGCCGACCTCGCGGCTCTCCCCGTGGTCACGCGCCAGCAGCTCACAGAGGGGCGGCTCGCGGGGGCGTTCCCGGCAATCGGGCGGCGGGGCACGCAGCCGCTCGCTACTTCGGGCACCACGTCCGGCACGCCGTTCGAGGTGTGGATCGGATTTCGCGAGTACCAGGAGAAGTACGCCAACCACTTGCGGCAGATGTATCTCTCCGGCTGGCGGCTGGGGATGCGCTCCTCCGCTCTTCACTACTCGGGCCACGGACAGTTCCGCGGGCGTTACTCGGGCTCCAAGGACCACAAAGAGGCCTGGCCCGGCCTACGCGACGCCGTTCTCGCGCTCGCCCATCGCAAACAGGTCCTGCCGCCCTACCACCGGCGCGAAACCGGGGACGACGCCCTGGTCGAGATCTGGTACGAGCGCCTCTCGTCTCACCGGCCATTCCTGCTCGACACCTTCTACGTTAACGCGTTACTGCTCCTCGATCACGCGCGGCGCCACGCGCTGCCCGCGCTGTCGATCCCGGTGATCTTCGTGCTGCACACGCTGACCGACCGCGAGCGAGAACGCCTCTCGCGCGTCTTCTCCGCCGACGTGTTCAACCGCTATTCGCCCCACGAGTGCGAAGGCATCGCCTTCGACTGCGGCGAGCACCGCGGCATGCATGCGGCGATGGACTCCTACCAAGTGGAGATCCTCGACCGCGAGGGCCGACCCGCCCCCGCGGGGGAGGTCGGGCGAATCGTCATCACGGACCTCGAGAATCGAACGATGCCGCTCGTCCGCTACCGCATCGGCGACCTCGGCCATTGGCTCGGCGAGGACTGCCGGTGCGGATCCGGATTTCCCTTGCTGGCCGGACTGGACGGGCGCGAAGTCGACCTGCTCGGCTGGGGGTCGCACGGGCCCGCCACACCCGCCGCGGTCGAGGCGTTTCTGCAGGGCGAAAACCGCGTGCAAGTCCATCAGATCTTGCGGCGGGGAGCCCGGATCGACGTCAGCGTCGTCGCCGCCGAGGCCGGATTCCCCGATCCGGCCTGGATCCGGGCGTGCGTCACCCACATCCGGAATCTGGTCGACGACCCGGTCGAAGTGATCGTGCGCGCGGTGCCTGCGCTGCGGTTCGAGTCGAATGGGAAATTCACCTTCGTCGGAAACGCTCGTGACGAGGCGAGCGCGGACCCGACGCCTTGAGCGGCAGGGAGAGCGCGCCGATTCCGGCCCTGCGCATGTCACGACCGTCGATCGGCCCCGCCGAGCTCGCGAAGGTGAGCGAGGCGTTCGCCTCGGGCTGGCTGGGAGAAGGCCCGATGACCGCGGCCTTCGAGCGACGCCTCGCCGAGCGCAGCGCTTGTCGCGACGCCGTGGCCGTGAACACCGGCACGTCGGCCTTGCATCTCGGCCTCGTGGCCCTCGGCGTGGGGCCGGGCGACGAGGTGATCGTGCCGTCGTTCACCTTCCTCGCCGACCCGATGGCGGTGCTGCTGACGGGAGCGCGTCCCGTCTTCGCGGATGTCGACCCGGAGACCTTCAACCTAGCGCCTGCCGCGGTGGCGGCTTTGATCACATCGCGCACCCGCGCGATCCTGCCGACGGACTACGCCGGCCTGCCCGCCGACACCGAAGCTCTTCGCGCGCTGGCCGGGGAGAAGGTACGCATCGTTCGCGACGCGGCCCATTCCTTCGGCTCGACGGTCCGAGGGCGCGCCGTCGGGACCTGGCTCGGGGAGGATCTGACCTGCCTCAGCTTCGACCCGATCAAGAACTTGACCTGCGGCGAGGGCGGCGCCGTCCTCGTCGACGATGAGGAGCTCGCCGCGACGTTGCGCAGGAAGAAGAGCCTCGGCCGGTCGAGCGGCGCGGCCGAGCTCGAGCTCGGCTTCCGGTACCACATGAGCGACATCAACGCGGGGATCGGCCTCGCCCAGCTCGAGCGCTTCGACGAGCTCGCCGCCGCGCGCCGGCGGGCCGCACGAAGTTACGACACGCTCCTTCCGGGAGTGTCGGGAGTGCAGCCACTCATCCGCGACTGGGACCAGCTGGTCCCTTTCATGTACGTTGTCCGCGTCGTGAACGGACGGCGCGATTCTCTGAGCCGCTTCCTCCGCGGGCGCGGGATCCACGCCGAGCTGCGCTACCCCCCCAACCACGAGCACAGGATCTTCCTCCACGACGGCCGCCCGCTGCCGGTGACCGAGCGGCTGGCGCGGGAATGTTTGAGCCTGCCGCTCTATCCAGACCTGTCAGACACCGACATCGCCCGCGTCGTCGAGGCGATCGAGGCCCACGGCAGCCGCGGGGACTGAGGCTCCCTTGCTCCACGGCAAGCGAATCGGCGCGGTGATCATCGCCTACCAGGCGGCGAAAACGATCGGCGAGACTTTGCGCGCCGTTCCACGCGAAGTGGTCGATCACCTGATCGTGTGCGACGACGGCAGCACCGACGGGACGGCGGAACTGTCGACGTCCCTCGGTGCACTCACCTACCGATCGCCGGTGAACCGCGGCGCTGGGGCGAACACCAAGCTCGGTTTCGAGCGTCTGCTCGAGCGCACGGACCTCGATGTGCTCGTTCTGCTCCACGGCGACAATCAGTACGACCCCGCGCGCATCCCGGCTCTGGCCGAGCCGATCGCTCTCGGCCATTGCGACGCCGTCCTCGGCAACCGAGTCCATTGGGCCAGGGGTTCGATGCCGGTCTACAAGCGCCTGGGCAACACCGCTCTCACCTGGGTCCAGAATCGGGTCTTCGGCGTCGAGCTCCGCGACTATGCCACCGGCTACAAGGCTTTCGCGCGCACGGTCCTGGAGTCCCTCGACTGGGCCGGCAACAAAGACGATTTCGAGTTCGACGAGCAACTGAACGCACAGCTCCTGCTGCGCGGCTTCCGGGTGGAGAACGTGCCGGTGCCAACCCGCTATTTCCCGGAGGCGAGCTCGGTGAACCTGCGCGGGTCGGTTCGATACGGAATCCAGACGCTGAAGGCTACCGGCGCCGCCCTCGCGTGGCGGATGGGACTGCGACCCGCCTATGCCGTCCGCTTGTTCCGATCCCCTGAAGCTCGCAGCGCGACGGAGGCACGCCCGCCGGAGCTCTCATGATCCCGGCGCGCCAGCGCGAGGGACACGTCACGCTCTGGACGCCCGATCCACCGCTTCAGCGACGCTGGCGGCGATCCTGGCGAAAGCCGCTGCGTGGGGGCCGTTCGGCTGCGCGACGACGATCGGGATGCCGGCGTCGCCACCCTCGGCGATGGCGCCGTCGAGCGGAACGCCGCCCAGGAAGGGAGTGTCGAGCTCGCGCGCCGTGCGCTCGCCGCCGCCGCTCCTGAAGATGTGCGACTCGCCGCCGCAGCGCGGGCAGACGAAGACCGACATGTTCTCGACGATTCCGAAGACCGGAACTTCCATCTTGCGGAACATGGCGAGCCCTTTCCTGGCGTCGATGAGCGCCACGTCTTGAGGCGTCGTCACGATCACCGCGCCGGCCACCTGGATCTTCTGGATGACCGAGAGCTGCGCGTCGCCGGTGCCGGGCGGCATGTCGAGAACCATCACGTCGAGCGCCCCCCAGTCGACGTCGCCCAGCATCTGCTCGATCGCCTTCATGACCATCGGACCGCGCCAGATCACCGGCGTGTCGATCTCCAGGATGAAGCCCAGGGACATGAGCTTGATGCCGTACTTCTCGAACGGGCGGATGCGGCCGCCGATCACCACCGGGCGCTCGTCGATGCCGAACATCGTCGGCACCGAAGGGCCATAGATGTCGACGTCCAGGAGGCCGACTCTCCTGCCGGCGCGCGCGAGCGCGATCGCGAGGTTGGCCGCGACGGTCGACTTCCCCACGCCGCCCTTGCCCGACGCCACCGCGACCACGGCGCGAACTTCTGGAATCAGATTCGGATTGCGCGCCACGGCGCGCGCCGCCGACTCCTCGCGCGACGCCGGCGCGTGCAACTCGATCTCGGCCCCGACCGCGACGATTCCCGGTACCGCCGCGACCGCGCGCTCGACGTCGGCGCGAACCTGATCGGCGATCTCGCTCTTCTGTGTGGTGATGACGAGGCGCACCCGCGCCCGGCTCTCGCGAACCTCGACCGCTTTGACGAAACCGAACGAGACGATGTCGCGGCTCATCCCCGGGAAGCGGACCCCTTTCAGCGCCTCCCAGACCTTCGCTTCCAACGCCTCCATCATGCAGCTCCCTCCCCCTCGGAATCGGCGCCTCGCGGTTCCACGGCGAGCGGCGCGCGGGCGAGTGTCGACACCTCGCGCCGCAGCTCCTCGGCGATCCGTCCGAGGTCGCGCACGGACCTCCCGGCGAGCGCGACCGGCTCGCCGAACCGCATGCTCACCTGGCGCGGCCGGATCAGAAAGCTCCGGCGCATCTGCACTTCGAAGGTTCCCTCGATGCCCACCGGCACCACTGGCAGAGCGCTCTTCATCGCGAGCAGGATGCCCCCCCTCTGGAACGGCAGCAGCGCGCCATCGAGGGAGCGAGTCTCCTCGGGGAAGATGAGGATCGAGGCCCCGTGCCGCAACCCCCCGAGCGCGCTGGTGAAAGAGTCGCGCGCCGTGGAGCGATTCTTCCGGTCGACCGGAATGAAACCCGCGGCGCGCATCGCCCAGCCGAAAACCGGAATCTGGAAGAGGCTCCGTTTGGCGAGGAAGCGGGACGGCTCCGGGATCGCCGCGAGCAGCGCCGGGATATCGAAAAGACTCAGGTGGTTGACCAGAAAAACGAAGCTTCCCGACGGCGGGCGGTCGGCTGGCTGTCCCGACGGCGCCCCGGGGCGCTCGCAACGCAGCCGGATCCAGCTCGACGCCAGAAGGCCCTGGGCCCACAGGCGCGCGACGCGATAGGTCCAGCGACCGCGCGGCGGGACAACCGCGGCGGCGAGCGTGAGCAGCGAGAAAAAGGCCGTGCCGAGGACGAGGTAAGCGTTCCCGGTCAGCGTCGCTCCCAAAGTGCGGAGCGCTGAGGGCCTGACGCTCCTGGGAGTGCTGGACGTGGCGTGCAAGGCGGCTCGATTCCGACTGGTAGGATCGCGATGGATGCCCTCGCCGGCGATCGACTTCGACCCCCTGGCGGGAACCGCAGTCTATCTCCGGCGCTGATCCCGCGGAGCGATCCCACGTGAGTTTCAAAACGACGCTCGAAGACGCGGCCGAAGAAGCGGGCCGCCTTGCCCTGCTCTCCGGACAGGCCGTTCGCGCGCTGTTCTCGCCGCCGTGGGAGCCGCGCGCCTGGATCGTTCAGATGGAGCAGATCGGCGTGCGGTCGCTCCTGGTCGCGGCCATCACCACGATCTTCACCGGCATGGTGCTGGCGCTGCAGACCGCGCTCGCCCTGCCGACGCTCGGCGTCAAGTACTACATCGGCCTGGTGGTCTCGAAGTCGCTGGTCCGCGAGCTGGTGCCGGTGCTCGTGGCGCTCATCGTTGGCGGCCGGATCGGGGCCGGCATGACGGCCGAGATCGGCACGATGAAAGTGACCGAGCAGGTCGACGCCCTGCGCGCCATGGGAGCGGATCCGGTGCGCAAGCTCGTCGTGCCCAAGCTCGCCGCCTCCCTGGTCATGATTCCCGCCCTGACTGTGCTCGGCGATCTCCTGGGAATCCTCGGCGGCCTGGTCATCGCGACCCTGCAGCTCGACTTGAGCGCCTCTTTCTACCTGAACGACGTGCTCTCCGCGCTGACTCTGGAGGACATCTTTTCCGGGCTCGCCAAGTCGTTCTTCTTCGGCTTCTTCATCGCCATCGTCGCCTGTCACCACGGGCTGACCGCGCGCGGCGGCGCCGACGGCGTCGGGAGGGCGACGACCAACACGGTTGTCCTGGCGTCGATCCTGATCCTGGTCTCCGATTTCCTCCTCACCAAGTTGTTCTCTCTTCTCCCATGAGCGCCGAGATCCTTGCCCCCGCGGCGACCGGCGCCGGCCCGCTGTTCGAGATTCGCGGCCTCGCAAAGAGCTACGACGCACGCCCCGTGCTCCAGGGCCTCGACTTCACCATCGAGCGCGGCGAGTCGCTGGTCATTCTGGGACGCTCTGGCAGCGGCAAGAGCGTGACGTTGCGCCTGCTGGTAGGTCTTGAACCGCCCGACGCGGGGTCGATCCGGTTCGACGGCATGGAGATCGTCGGGCTCCCGGAGTCGAGCCTGCTCCCGGTCCGGCGCCGCGTGGCCATGCTCTTTCAGGGCGGCGCCCTCTTCGACTCGATGACGGTGCGCGAGAACCTCTCCTTTCCCCTGCGCGAACATGGCGGCAGGTCGGAAGCGGAGATCGACGAACGGGTTCGGGAACTGCTGTCCGAAGTCCACCTCGACGGCATCGAGGGCAAGTTCCCCGCCGACCTGTCGGGAGGCATGAAGAAGCGGGTGGCGCTCGCCCGGGCCCTCGCCCTGCGACCGGAGGCGGTCCTGTTCGATGAGCCGACCACCGGCCTCGACCCGATGACGTCGGCGTCGATCGCACGCCTGATCCTCGAGACGCAGGCGCGCCGAAAGGCCACGGCCGTGATCGTCACCCACGATCTGGCGCTCACCCGGGCCGTCGCCGACCGGATCGCCTTCCTTGACGAGGGGCGATTCCGTTTTCTCGGTCCGCTAGCCGAGGCCCTGAGCTCCGCGGATCCGGTTCTGTCAAACTTCCTCGCTGGGAAGGAGGAGCCCCAGGATGTCGTCGCCGCCGCCACCCGCCGCGCGTAGGGTCGGACTGCTGCTCTTCGCCGCGCTGGCGGTCTTCGCCACGGCTGTCTTTCTGATCGGCGAGCGCCGGAACCTGTTCTCGTCGCGCAACGAGTACTCGATCTACTTCGACTCCGTGACCGGCCTCGACGCCGGCAGCAACGTCCAGCTCGACGGCGTCAATGTCGGCTCGATCTCGGAGATCGTCCTGGCCGAGGATGTGCGCCAGAGCCAGATCGCCGTGCGCATCCACGTCCAGGCGCGCTACGCCGGCCGGCTGCGCGAGGACTCGATGGCTCGCGTGCGAACGCTCGGGCTGCTCGGCAACAAGTACATCGAGATTTCCTCCGGCACGCCGGCGTTCCCGGAGATTCCGCAAGGCGGACGGCTCGCGACCGCGCCGACGACCGACGTCGACCGGCTCCGCGCCACCGGCGAGGACGTCATCCTGAACATCACCCGCATCACCGAGCAGCTCACCGCGATTCTCGGCCGCATGGAGCGCGGCGAAGGGCTGCTGGGCGAGCTGACGCGCGATGTCGAGCCCGACCGCAAGGTTACGACCGAGTTTCTCGCGACGCTCGAATCGGTGCGCGGCATGTTCGACGACATGCGCTCCGGCCAGGGCCCGGTGCCACGCCTGCTGAACGACGCCGACCTCGGCAGCAAGCTCGAATCGACGGTCCAGCGCCTCGATCTCCTGCTCGCCAAGGCGGAAGCCGGCGAGGGCGCGCTGTCGCTCCTCCTGACCGACAGCGCCCAGCGCGACCGGCTGGCGCGCTCGCTCGCGAGCATCGAAAAGGCGAGCGCGAATCTCGAGAGCGTGACCGCCGAGCTGCGCGGCGAGGCGGGTCTGCTGCCAAGGATCATCAACGACAAGGAGTACGGCGAAGCCCTCACCCGCGACCTGCGTTCACTGGTCGAGAACCTCAACCGAGTCGCCGAGAAGCTCGACCACGGCGACGGCACGGCCGCGAAGCTGATGAACGATCCCCAGCTCTACCAGGCGATGAAGGACATCGTCGCCGGCGTCAACGAGTCGGCCATCCTCCGCCGCCTGATCCGCAACCGCCAGAAGAAAGGCGCCGAGAAACGGCTGGACGAAGAGAGAGCGGAATGAGCCGAAACATCCTGGTCACCGGCGGCGCCGGTTTCATCGGGTCGCACGTCACCCGCCGGCTGCTGGCGCGCGGCGATCGCGTCACCTGCCTCGACGACTTCAACGACTTTTACGACCCATCCCTGAAGCGCGGAAACGCGGCGGAGCTCGCCAGCCGCGCCGGCTGGCGGCTCGTCGAGGGGGACATCCGCGACAGCGCGCTCGTCAACCGGCTTTTCGAGGAGTCCCGCTTCGACGCGGTGATCCACCTCGCGGCGCGGGCCGGCGTGCGGCCAAGCCTCTCCGAGCCGATCCTCTACGAAGATGTCAACTGCATCGGCACGCTGCGCCTGCTCGAAGCGGCGCGCCATCACGGTCCGGAGAACTTCGTTTTCGCCTCGTCGTCGTCGGTTTACGGCATCAACGAGAAAGTGCCGTTCGCCGAGCACGACCCGGTCGAACGCCCGATCTCGCCCTACGCCACGACCAAGCGCGCCGGCGAGCTGCTGTGCTTCAACTACCACCACCTCTACGGTCTCAAGACTTCGTGCCTGAGATTCTTCACCGTGTACGGACCCTCGCAGCGCCCCGAGATGGCGATCGCCAAGTTCACCGATCTCCTGGCGAGGGGCGGGAGGGTGCCCCTCTTCGGCGACGGCAACACGCGGCGTGACTACACTTACATCGACGACATCGTGGACGGCGTCGTGGCGGCGCTCGACCTGGCGCCGGGCTTCGAGATCTTCAACCTCGGCGGCTCGCAGACCACGCGCCTCATCGATCTCGTGCACTGGATCGCCGAGGCGCTGGGCGTCGAAGCGAAGGTCGAGCACCTGCCGGAACAGCCGGGCGACGTGCCGATCACCTACGCCGACATCGCGAAGGCCGGCCGCCTGCTCGGCTACGCGCCGAAGGTTCCGATCCGCGAAGGCCTGCGCCGGGTCGCCGCCTGGCACCGCGCCCGAAACGACCGGGCGTCAGTTTCCTAGCCTCGCCTGCATCATCTCGTTGGCGATCCTCCAGGTTCCCTTCTCCTTCACCAGCTGCACCTCGCTCTTGGCGTTCATGTACGAGCTCGCCCCTTCGATGAGCAACAGGGCACGGTCGCCGCGACTCCACCCACTGACGATTCTGTAGCTCTTGTCGGGATGGTCCTTGCGATAGGAAGCGACGATCTCGTCGCGGTCCTCGGCCCAACCTTCCTGGTTCTCCTGGGTGAAAAACGGCTTGACCGCGTCGGGCTCCCCGCCGGCGAGCGCCGCGTGGTAGGCGGCGTAGGCCTTGCCGGGAGCGCCACCACCGGCCGGCAGCGCCACTCCGTAGTCCGCGGACGCGACCGGCACGTCGATGTCGATGTCCCAGTGCGCCTCGCCCGGCTTGGGGGTCAGCTTGACCTTGCCCTGCGCCCGGCCGCCCGAGAACCGCACCGTCGAGACGACCGCTCCGTCGTAGCAGAACCCGCAGCCGGCGCCCGAGCCGAAGTAGTAACTCATCCCCTTGTAGGCGCCGTTCGTGGCGAAGTCGAAGTAGACGACCAGCGTTTCGGCGTCGCGGAAGTAAGTGTCGATGAAATATCGCCGGTCGTAGTAGCCGTCGAGCGCCTCGGCGATGAACCCCGCGTTCGAGACCGCGATCCGGATCCCTTTCTCGCCGTTCATGCCGACCTCGGACGGGAACGCATAGGCGCCGGACGGCTCGAAGCTCCGGTTCTTGGACTCGAACGCCCCGCTCGCCTGGCGCGGCGAAGCCCCTGCGAGCGGCGGAGCCGCGAACAGTGCGGCGACCACGGCAACGGTGACGAGCCTGGCGACGGCGGGAATGGGCATGAGACCTCCTGTAGCGCGACTTCTCACCCACCCTAACGCCATTTGCGGGGCTTGGGTGACAGGAGCCACGGCTCGCGCGGGCACTGGGGCCGCGATAGACTTCATCGCCCCGCTCGAACGCCGGTCAGCCGGGCGCGCCCCGTTTGCAGGAGGAGATTTGGCCATGAAGATCTGTGTCGTCGGCAGCGGCTACGTCGGTCTGGTGACCGGCGCCTGCCTCGCCGACTTTGGCATGGCCGTGACCGGCGTCGACAAGGATGCCGCCAAGATCGCCGCTCTGCTCAGGGGCGAGATTCCGATCTACGAACCCGGCCTCGAGGAAATCGTCGAGAAAAACGTCAGGGCCGGCCGGCTTCGGTTCACGACCGAGCTCGCGTCCGCGATCCGCGAGGCCCGGGCGGTGTTCATCGCCGTCGGCACGCCGCCGCTGCCCGACGGCCGCGCCGATCTGTCGTTCGTACGCCAGGTGGCCGAGTCGATCGGCGACAACCTGAACGGCTACAAGGTGATCGTCACCAAGTCGACGGTGCCGGTGGGCACCGGGCAGATGGTCGAGAACACCGTCCGCGAGCGCTCCGGCGGCGGACAGGAGTTCGCGGTGGTTTCGAATCCGGAGTTCCTCCGCGAAGGCTCGGCCATCGAGGACTTCCTCGAACCCGATCGTGTCGTCGTCGGCGCCCGTACGCAACGCGCCGTTGACGTGATGCTCGACATCTACGGTCCGCTGAAAGCCGCTGGAGTGCCTTTCGTGGTCGCCAATGTCGAGTCGGCGGAGATGATCAAGTACGCCTCGAACGGATTCCTCGCCACCAAGATTTCGTTCATCAACGAGGTCGCGGAGATCTGCGAGGCGGTCGGCGCCGACGTCGAAGTCGTGGCGCGCGGCATGGGTCTCGACAGTCGGATCGGTCCGAAGTTCCTCCATCCCGGACCCGGATTCGGCGGTTCCTGCTTCCCCAAAGATACGCGGGCCGTCGCCCAGATCGCCGAGCAGCACGGCAAGCGTTTCGAGATCATCGACGCGGTGCTCTCCGCGAACGATCGCGTGCAGCGCCGGATGATCGAGAAAGTCGACCAGGCGTTCGGCGGGCTCGCCGGCAAGACCGTGGCGCTCCTCGGCCTGGCCTTCAAAGGCGACACCGACGATATGCGCGAGTCTCCGGCGATCCCGGTGATCGAGGGACTGGTCGATCGCGGCGCCGCCGTTCGCGCCTTCGACCCGGCCGCGATGTCGGCGGCGCGAGCGATGGTGCCCGCCCTGCCGCCGATCACCTACTGCCAGGACGCCTACGAGGCGGCGACGGGAGCCGACGGCGTGGTGATCGCTACGGAGTGGAATCAGTTCCGGGCGCTAGATCTCGCGGAGCTCCGCTCACGACTGAAGAGTCCGCTCCTGGTGGACCTCCGCAACCTCTACCAGCCGTTGCGCGTCGCCGCCGAGGGCTTCCGTTATGTCTCGCTCGGCCGCGCTGACGCGGCCCCCGAGGGGAGCCGCGGGTGAAGCGAGCCGTCGTCACCGGCGGGGCCGGATTCCTGGGCTCCCACCTCACGGAGCGCCTGCTCGGCGAAGGAATCGCGGTCGTCGCGGTCGACAATCTCATCACCGGCAAGCGCGAGAACGTCGCTCACCTCGCCGGACGACCGGACTTCGAGCTCGTGCTGCACGACGTCTCGAAACCGATCGAGATCGAGGGCCCGGTCGACTACGTGCTGCACTTCGCCTCGCCGGCGTCGCCGATCGACTACCTCGAGCTCCCGATCCAGACGCTCAAGGTCGGATCGCTCGGCACCCACAACTCGCTCGGACTGGCCAAAGCGAAGGGGGCGCGCTATCTGCTCGCCTCGACGTCCGAAACGTACGGCGATCCGCTCGTGCACCCGCAGCCCGAGAGCTATTGGGGCAACGTGAATCCGGTCGGCCCGCGCGGCGTCTATGATGAAGCCAAGCGCTTCGCCGAGGCGATGACCATGGCCTACCACCGCTACCACGGCATCGAGACCCGAATCGTGCGCATCTTCAACACCTACGGACCGCGCATGCGCCCGAACGACGGCCGCGTGGTGCCGGCCTTCATCCAGCAGGCTCTCCTCGGCGAGCCGCTCACCGTCTTCGGAAACGGCAGCCAGACGCGTTCGTTCTGCTACGTCGACGACCTGATCGAGGGGATCTACCGGCTCCTGCAATCGAACGAAGTCGAGCCGGTCAACATCGGCAATCCGCACGAGATGACGATCCTCGACTTCGCGCTGCGGATCCGGGCCGCGGTCGGCTCGAGCTCAGCCGTGGACTACCGGCCGCTGCCGGTCGACGACCCGAAGACTCGTCAGCCGGATATCTCCAAGGCGCGGCGGATCCTCGGCTGGGAGCCGCGCGTGCCGCTCGAAGCCGGCCTCGAGAGAACCATCGACTATTTCCGCGCCCTGCTGCTCGCCCCGCGATCCACCTGACGAAAGCGCGATGGCTTCCGAAGACGCCGTCCTCTGCGCGCGCTGCGTCGCGAACCCTGCCGGCCTCGACCGGGTGCCGTTCGGCGGCCCGCTCGGCGCCGAGATCGCCCGCCGCGTCTGCTCCGGCTGCTGGGGCGAATGGCGGCGGGTCGAGGTGATGGTGATCAACGAGCTCAAGCTGAACTTCATGGAGCCTTCGGCGCAGGACATTCTCGCGGCGGAGATGCGGCGCTTCCTGGGGCTCGATGGCGGCGCTCCTGGCGCCGAACCCGCCAGGAATCCCGACCCGCGGTGACTCTCCCGGCCGCTGCGCCGCGCTCGCTCCGGGGGCCGGCGATTCGATTCGGTCTCCTTCTGCTCCTGCTGGCGGCGGGGTTCGTGCTCGTCCGCTTGACTCCGCTCGGCGACTTCCTCACCGCCGAGCGGCTGCGCGAAACGCTCGCCGCCCTGCGTGGGCTCTGGTGGGCGCCGATCGCTCACGTCGGCCTGCTGATCGTCTTCGGCGCGATCGGTGCCCCCGCCACGCCATTCCTGCTCGCCGGCGCGGCGATCTTCGGACCGCTCTGGGGAACGATTTGGAGCTTTCTCGGCGTGTTCCTGGCCTCGTGCGCCGGCTTCGGCCTCGCGCGACTGCTCGGCCGCGAATTTGTCGAACGCCTGGGTGGCGACAAGGTCCGCAGAGCCGAGCGGATCTTCCATCGCCGCGGCTTCGTGCCGCTGGTCGCGGTGCGCTTCCTGCCGATTCCGTTTCCACTGGTGAACGCGGCGGCGGCGGTCGTCGGGGTCCGCTTCGGTAAGTTCCTCGCCGCCTCCGCGATCGGCTTCCTGCCGCCGATCGCGATCCTCACCTACTTCGCGTCGGCTCTCCTGGGCGCCGCCGCCGGCAGCGAGCGCGGCGAGATCCTGCGCCAGCTGCTGATCGTCTCCGGCGGCGTGATCTTCCTCGTTTTTCTGCCGATCGCCATCTGGCGCCGTCGCCGCATCTGGCGCTACCGCCGCCTGCGCCGCGAGCGCGCGGCGCGTGTTCCCGGAATCTAGGCGGCCGTCTCAGGAGCTGAGCGCGGCTTCGACGTGGTGCATGTCGAGCAGGAGGACGCCCTCGCGGGCGTGCTTCTCGGGCTCGAACTCGAGGTCGCGCACGACGCGGCGGAAGACTTCTTTCAGGGCGCGTGCGCCGAGGCGCGGCTGGCGGGCGGCGGCGCGCGCGATCGAGCGCGCGGCGTTCGCCGAGACCGCGAGCTTGACGCCGCGGCTCGCGAAGTAGCCGCGCGCCTGCGCGAGGCCGGAGTCGGGGCTCTCGAGGAAGATCTTGAGCAACTCCTCGACGGTCAGATCCTCGAGCAGGACGACGGCGTCGAACCGCGACAGGAACTGCGGACTCATGCCGTAAGCGAACAGATCTTCGTTGCGCACCCAGTCGCGCAGATGGAACTGGAGCTCTTCGCGCACCTTGCCGCCCTCGACCACGGTCACCGGCTGGAGAGCGCCCTTGTCCTCGCCGATCGTCACGCGATCGAAGACCGCGTCGTAGAGACCCTCGAACGCTCCAGCACAGACGAACAGGAGCCCCGAGGAGTCGATCATCGTCGAGCCGCCGCCCAGCCAGTCGGGCAGTTCGACCGGCACTGCTTCGTTCTCGATCAGCGTGAGGAGCGCCTCCTGGGCGCGGATTCCGGCGACGTTCGTCATCTCGCCGACATGGCTGCGGATCTTGTCGACCTCGTCGACGAAGACGAGGCCTTTCGCGGCGCGCGCCACGATCGCTTCGCGCATGGCGCCGGGTCCCAGTTGCTCGCGAGCGCGCCCCAGAAGCCGACGGAAGAGCGTGCCCCCAGGGCGGCCAGCCTCGGCCTCCTCGCCCAGGACGTTAGCGTGAATGCGGACGACGGTCGAACGCACGGCGAGGAGCGGGTCGGCCGCCAGGAAGCCCTCGACCGACCGCATGAGGGTCGTCTTGCCGGTGCCGGACGAACCGATCATCAGGATATTGCCTACTTTGAGCTCAGCGAGCTTCTTCGACAGCGCGATCGACATCTCGCGCACGGCGCCAGTCTGGCCGATGACCCGCTTCGACAGCGCCGCCGAGATCTCGGCGGGAGAAGGTGTCGCGCTGGCGCTCATGAAGGAACTCTAGACGACTTCAGGGTTCTGGAGGACAGACGAGAGGAATGGACTCGCGCTTGTTCTTGCGGTAAACGCGGAAGTCCGTGCGATCCACCGTCACCACCATGTGCTTGGGATGCAGCTCGCTCATCCGGATGAGGCAGAGGTCCGCCAGGTCTGGATTCCGATCCGCGTAACGCCTGGCGAGCGCCAGCAGCTGAGACAGGTTTCCCACGGCCTCGAAGGCCGGCAAGAGCAGCCCCGCCTCGACCAGCTCCAGAACGAGGCTCGAATCTTCGAGGTGAAACGCGGCTTCGGCCATCACGGCTTCGCACGTCAGCAGAGGCGGATCGACCCGCTCGGCCACGCCGACCGCCCAATCATGATGGCGGTCATTGCGGTTGGCGTACGCCACGACGAACCCCGTATCCGCGATGCCCTTCATCCCTTGGAGAAGCCTTTGCGCTGCGAAAGGTCTCGCGCTCCCCGCTTGATCCCTGCGAACCGAAGATAGGGCCGAGTCACCGCCTCGGCGCGGCCTTTCTCGAGGGCGTCCCGGATGATCTTCCCCTGGGGCAAGCTGGTTCTGGAAGAGGCGTTTTCGAGCCACTCCGCGAGCTCTTCTGTAAGACGTACGGTAATCGTCCGACCCATGAGGCAGAAGTGTAACACAGGCTTTCGCTGGAGCGCTGCAACCGACTCGGATAGATTCCTGAGCCGTGAACGGCCTGCGCTCCACTCATTCTCTATACTGCTTGTTGGTGGCGTCCCTGCTGGCTCCACCACAGTCCCTGCCGGCGCAGAGCCCCCAGGCTCTTCTCGCCGACGCCGAGGCCGCCCTCACTCAAGGGCAGCCAGAACGAGCCCTCGAGATCCTGGCGCCGCTCCTGAAAAGGGAGACGAAGAACGCGCCCGCGCTCCTCGCTCGCTCGACCGCCAATTGCCAGCTGGGCGAGATCGAGGCCTGCCGCAAGGATCTCGATCGCGCCCTGGCGCTCGATCCGACCCTGCGTCAGGGTTGGCTCAACCGGTCGGGTCTCGCGATCGCCGAGAAGCGCTACGACGACGCCTTGACGGCGCTCGTCGAAGCCGAGCAGCTCGATCCGGCGGCGCCGGACAACGCGCTCAATCAGGGCGCGGTCCTGCTGCTCCAGGGGAAGCTCGACGCCGCGAGCGCGCGGTTCGAGCGTCACCTCGCAGCAAACCCGGACTCGGCCGACGCTTTCTACCTGGTCGCCACGAACTTCGCGCTGGCCGGCTATTCGGCGCTCGCCGTGCAACACCTGGGGCGCGCGATCGAGCTCGACGAGCGCTCGCGGGTGCGGGCGCGGAGCGACGCCAACTTCGCGGAGATGAGCTCGAACCGGGCACTCGCGGCGCTCTTTGCCACCGACAGCTTCCGGCCGCCGGCGGGTAGCTCGACCGCGACGCGGATCTACCGCTCGCCCTGGCGTGGCGCGGCGAGCCAGCTTCTCACCGCGGTCCTGAACGCGCTCCAGGTTTCGCGCACGCCGATGGAATCGAGGGTCGAAGTGACCGACGAGTGGGCGCTCCTGTGGACCGACGTGCGGATCAAGCTCGCCAAGCGCGGCGACGCCGAAACCGGCCTCGAGCTCTCCGCCCCGTCCGGCCGCTTCACCCCCGCTTCCTGGAACCGCCGCACCAGCGAGCTGTTCGACGCCGTCGAGCTCGAGCTCCTCCGCCTCGAGAAACGCCCCGCGACCCCCTGAGAGCCCGCCAAGGCAACTACCGCGGACCGTCCGGCGGGAGCAGCGGGTCTGTCCCCGAAACCTCGAGTAGGGTCAGCAGGGCCACGCCCTTCTGGCGCTCGAAGCTCGAGGGGCGGCCGTCGCTGCCGGGTTCGGCGACCGCGAGGGTGAGGAGGCGCGGCTGGTCGGTCTCGGCCTCGATGCGAATGATGCCGAGCGCGCGCTTTCCATCGTACTGGCAGTCGCAGGCCTCGATCTCAAGGTCGATGCCCTGGAGAACTTCGCCCACGGGCAGTTCAAAGGTGCCCGCGAAAAACTCGCCAGCCCGTGAGCCGTGGAATCGTGAGCCGACGACGTTCCAGAAGACGCGGTGGTCGTCGACGACGCCAACCCACAACCCTTCGCAAGGCCCGCGCGCAGACGCGGGATCGAGCGCGGGCGCCTCTGGGGTTCGGCTGAGCGCCCGCCGCAGGCGCGGATTGAGGCGGTGCAACCGGTCGTCGTCGTACTCGCTCACCCAGATCTCGCCGGCGAAGGAGGCGATGCCACTCAAGTAGCGGAGATTCGTCGGGTAGCTGTCGAGGAGCTCGGGTCCCTCGGGGAGGATCTTCAAGACGTACAGGGAATCGCTGAACACGTCGACGAGCCAGAGCCGCTCGCCGTCCCAAGCCGCGCCCTGGCAGCCCGCGGCAGGAGTCTCGTAGGTCGAAAGAACACGAAAGCCCTCATCGAGCCGATAGAGGTGAGCCGGTTCCGACGCGTCCTCGGTGTGGCGCCGCGTCGAAGCCCAGTACCCGGTGCCATCCCAGGCCAGGCAACCGAGGCCGGGCGGCGCCGGTGCCCGGCGCTCCACCCGCAGCGTCTCCGGATCGTGGAGCGTGAAGACTTGTGGCGAAGGATCGTGGAACCAGGCGCCATCGGTCAAACCGACGTACTGCTCGCCATTCCAGGCGACGGTATGAAAGCCGATCTTCTGAGAGTATTCCGTTTCGATCACCGGGAGCTTCTGGGCCGAGAACGATATCTCGCCGCCGCGCAGTCGCACGAAGCCCCCGGGGCCGGCGCGATTGCCGATCAGAATCTCGCCCTCGCCACCGACCAGGCCGAGAGGATCGGCCGGCAGCTCGACGGTGCGATCGAAGTCGCCTACCGGGTCGCTCTCGACGTTGAGCTCGATCAGGCGCTGCGGCCGGGCGAGCGCGAACGGATCCTCGATGCGCTGAATCCGTGGCCGGATCTTGAAGTACCAATAGCCGCCGGCCACCACCCCGCCACCGATGAGACCCAGGGCGAGAAGTCCAAGGAGGCGCGCGAGCGGGCTGCGCTTCGGCGGCGCCGGCGAAAGGCGGCTCGCGGGCGTCGGAGCGGGTCGCCGCTCACGCCGCTTGGCGAGGATGAGGCCGCACGCCGGACACTCGGCGGCACCCTCTTCGAGCGGTCGCTGGCACGCCGGGCAATCCACCATGCTCGCCTCCGCGCAACTGCGCCGAGCATGTCACGCGCGGCCGACCGCGAACCGACCCTTTAGACGCGCAGGAGGACGGCGCCCCAGTGGAGGCCGGCGCCCAATGCCGCGAAGGCGACGAGGGCGCCTTCCGGGGCTTTGCCCGCTTCGCGGGCTTCGTGGAAGCAGATCGGCAGGGTCGCCGACGTGGTGTTGCCATACTTCTGGATGTTGTTGTGCACCTTCTCGTCGGGAAGTCCCAACGCCTTCTGCGCCGCTTCGTTGATCCGCAGGTTGGCCTGGTGCATGACCAGGAGATCGAGGTCGGCCGTGGTGTAACCGTGCTCGGCCAGGAGATCCGTCGCCGCCTGCGGCATCAGGGTAACCGCGAGCTTGAAAACCTTCTTGCCGTCCATCACCGGCACCGTCTCCGCCGCGGCGATCTGTTCCGCGGTCACGAAAGGCCGCCGCGCCGAGCCCAAGCCCGGCACGGTGAGGATCTCTTTGTGGTTGCCGTCGCCGTAAAGCTTGGAGCCCAGGATGCCGCGGCCGCTGCCGTCGTCCTCGGAGGCGCGGAAAACCATCGCACCGGCGCCATCTCCGAACAGCACCAGGAGGTTGCGGAAGCGCGAGTTCCAGGCGAACTCCGCGGGTGAAATCGGGCCTTCGTCGCGCCCTTCGATCACCGCCCAGGTGCGCTCCGAGAACGGCATCAGGCAGGTGTGCACGTCGACGCCCACGAGCAGCACGTGGCGCGCCACGCCGGAGCGAATGAGGGCATCGACCACCTGCAGGCCGTACGCGAAGCCGGCGCACTGCTGGCGGATGTCGAGAGCGGGAATCGGCCGGATGCCGAGCTTCTGCTGGATCATCGTGCCGGCGCCGGGAAAGAGCTGATCGGGAGTCATGGTGGCGCAGACGATGTAGTCGATCTCGTCGGCCTCCATCCGGGCCGCGGCGAGTGCTGCGCGCGCCGCTTCCGCGCCGAGGTCCGACGAAGCGACCCCCGCTTCGACGTAGCGGCGTTCGACGATGCCGCTGCGTTCGCGGATCCAGGAGTCACCGGTGTCGAGAATCCTGGCCAGCCGGTGATTGTCGATGACGCGCGGCGGCACGGCGATTCCGCTGCCGGCGAAACGTGCGCGCACACCGCTCATCCTGGTCATCTCCGGAAAAGTGATCGCGGCGTCTAGTGGCGCAGGAGGTCCAGGAACTCTTCGCGGACCGGCTTCTGATGGAAGATGCCGCGGATCGCCGACGTCACCGTGACCGCACCGGGCTTCTTCACGCCGCGCATCTCGACGCAAAGGTGCCGCGCCTCGATCACCACCATGACTCCCTGCGGCCGGAGCTTCGCATCCAGGTAGTTCGCGACCTGCTCGGTCAGACGCTCCTGGAGCTGCGGCCGCTTGGCATAGAACTCGAGGATGCGCGCGAACTTCGACAGGCCGAGGATGTGGTCGTTCGGCACGTAGGCGATGTGCGCGTGGCCGTAGAACGGCACCAGGTGATGGGAGCAGATCGAGTAAAACGGAATCTGCTTCTCCATCACCATCGCGCCGTAGCGTTCGTCGTTCGGAAACGTCGTGACCGCCGGCTCGGCCCCCTCCTCGAGTCCGTGGAACATCTCGAGATAGAGCTTGGCGACGCGGCGATCGGTCTCCCGGAGGTTGGGGTCGGTACGGTCGAGACCCAACTCGTCGAGGATCGCTCGCACATGGCCGGCCAGGCGCGCCACGCGCGGATCTTCGCTCGGTGTATCCGCCTCCGGTCGTTCCGCTGTCATTCAAGGTCGATCCTAGCGCAACCCTCGCCACTTTCCGGGACCGGAGGTCGACGTTCTAGAATCGGCGGGTGATCGTTCCTTTCCGACCCCCGGCGCGCGACCGGCGCGCCGACGCGTTCATGGGCGAGGTGCCACTGGCGGTCTTGTCGACTCGACTCTACGAGGCCGGCGAGTTCGTGGAGCGCTATGCCTCCGACCTGGCGCTCGAACTCGCCCATCGCCTGCGCCTCGACGAAGCCATCGACCGCGGCAAAACACTTCCGGAGATCCGCCGCGCCGCGGGCTTCGTCATGGAGGAGGATGCCGCTCTTTCGTGGCTGCTTCGCCGGCTCGCCGAAGCCGGTCACCTCGAGGCGGACGAATCCGCGGGCGAGCGTCGCTATTCGATGCCGGGTCCCTTACGGACCGCCGAGGTCGCCCTGCTGCGGCCGCTCGGGCTGGACCTCGACCCGTCGCTTCGACCCACGCTCGCGATACTCGACGCCGCGGCGGAGACACTTCCCGGCGTTCTCGCGGGGACCGCGACCGGCGAGCAAGCGCTCTTTTCAGGCGCCCGGATGCAGCTCTGGCTCGACTACTTTCACAACGGCAATCCGACTTATGCCCTGAATAACCGTCTCGCGGCGATCGCCGCCGCCAACCGGCTGCGCCCCGGTCCCGGCCTGCGGATTCTCGAGGTCGGCGCCGGTGCCGGCAGCGCCGCGGAGGCACTGCTCGACGAGCTCGCGGGCCGTGGCCGGCTCGCCGACGTCGCCGAGTACCGCCTGACCGAACCGAATCCGCTTCTCCGGCGCCGCGCGACGCGGTCCCTGGCGACGCGCTTTCCCGGGCTCGCGCTTCAGGACCAGTCGTTCGACGTCGACCTCGATCCCGCCGTGCAGGGGCTTGGCGCGGAGTCCTTCGACGCGGTGCTCGCCGTGAACGTGCTGCACATCGCGCGCGACCTGCGGGCGGCGCTCGCCAGCGTGCACTCGCTGCTCGAGCCCGGCGGCTGGCTCGTCGTCGGTGAATGCCTGCGCCTCTTTCCCGGCCAGACGATCGCCGTCGAGCTGGTCTTTCAGCAGCTCAGGAGCTTCACCCGTGTCGAGCTCGACCCGGAGGTGCGTCCGGCCCACGGCTTTCTGTCGCCGGAGGCGTGGCGTGGCGCGCTCACGGCGACGGGATTCAACGAGATCGCGGTCGTTCCCGACCTCGAGCGCATCCGGCATTACTACGCGCATTTCTTCACCGGCGCGATCTGCGGTCGACGTCCAGACTGATCGCCCTCGGCCGGCATGGAAAGGAGACTCATGCCTCGCGTCACCATCGAGTACTGCGTCGTTTGAAACTACCGGCCACGCGCCGCCGGTCTGGCGGCCGAGCTGAAGAGCGAGCTCGCTCTGAAATCCGAGCTGATCAAGGGCGGTCGCGGCGCTTTCGAGGTTCGCCTCGACGGCGAGTCGATCTTCTCGAAAGAGCGACAGGGGCGCTTCCCGGAGCCCGGCGAGATCGCGCGGATCCTCCGCTCGCGACCACCTGCTCCGTCCGGCTGAACGCGTGACCGCGCTCGCGGCCGCGCTCGCGGCTTTCTGGATCGTGCTCGCGGCGCGACTCGCGATCTTGCGCGGCCGCGCGCCGGCGCTCCCGCCGCCGGTCGGACAAATCCCCGGGACGACCGTGCTCCTGCCGGTGCGCGACGAGGAGGAGAATCTCGAGGCCTGCCTCGGGACCCTGCTCGAACAGCTCGGCGCTCCCGAGATCCAGGTCATCGACGACGGTTCTACCGACTCGACACCGCCGCGGCTCGCGGCCATCGCGGCGCGCCAGCCGCGGATCCGCCCGCTCGTCGCCCGTCCGCTCGTCGACGGCTGGACCGGCAAGGTCAACGCGCTCGACACCGCCTTCGCGGAGCTGAAGAGTCCGTGGGTGCTGCTCACCGACGCCGACACGCGCCATGCCCCCGAGCTTCTGGCGCGCGCCCATGCCGCCGCCGCGGAGCATGGCCTCGACGCGCTCTCGCTCGCTGGTTTTCAGGAGGCGCGAGGTTTCGGCGAGAATCTGCTGACGCCGCCGGTGTTCGCGCTGCTCGATCTGCTGCTCGGGGACTGGCGGCCCCGGGCTCGCGCCGAAGGCAAGGCCACCGCCGCCAACGGTCAGTACTTCCTGATTCGAACCGCGGCGCTGCGAACGATCGGCGGATTCGCCGCCGTCCTCGGCCAACCGCTCGACGACGTGGCGCTGGCGCGGGCGCTCCGCAGCGGCGGTTTCCGGGTCGGCTTCCGCCGCGCCGGCGGCGCGCTCCAAGTTCGCATGTACCGCGGTTACGGTGAAACGGCGCGCGGCTGGCGGCGCAATCTCGCGCTGCTCCTCGGCGCCAGGAAGGCAATCGTCGCTGCCGTGGCGGGTCTGGCAATTCTCACCACGCTCGTGCTGCTGACGCTGCTTCTGACCCACCGCGCGGTTCCGCTCGTGATTGGCTGGTCAGGGGGCGTGATCGCTTCGGCTCTGGCGCGGAGAACCTCCAACAACGACCCCTTCACCGGTGCTCTCTTCCCCCTCGACCTCCTGGCGCTCTCGGCGACTCTGCTGCTCGCGACCGTCGACCGCGCGCGCGGACGGCTGGCGCCCTGGCGCGGCCGCGAAATTCGGGCGTAGCGCTCAGCCCGGATCGACCGCGGCGCGATAGCGGCAGAGCTGGCCCGGAGTCTCCTCGATCTCGACGGTCAGGAATCGCACCGGCGTTCCCGCGGTCTCCGGTACAAGCCGCCGCCAGGCCCAGCGCGCCAGGAGCTCCATCGAGATGTTGACCAGCGGCAACGGCAATACCTCGCGTTCTGGAAAGCGATAGTCGCGATCGGCGAAGCGGCAGAGCAGGGCGGCGCCGTCGGTCTCGATCGCGATGCCCGGGTGGTCGGCCGCGAGCAGCACCTTGTCGTCGAGCGTCGCGCAGACGGCGCGGACGGCGCGCTTCCACCGGTCGGTGTCGGCGAGGAGGCCGCTCGCTTCGATGCCGCGCTCCCCCGCCTCGAGCTCGATCGCCATCCGGTAGTTGTGCCCGTGAAGGGGCTCGGCGCGAGTCGCCTCGAAGATCGTGAAATGCGCCACCGAGAACTTAAAATCCTCCTTCGCCAGGCGCAGCGAGACGACGGCATTCACGACGGTCATTCTACGGCAGCGCGGCGACGACGTTCCTCGTCAACCGCGACCCGCGGCGAACGTGCAGCGGGCGACGATCACGGTCACGTTGTCGAGGCCGCCGGCGGCGAGGGCGGCCTCGACCAGCGCCGCGCACGCCTCGCGCGACGACCCATGGCGCGCCAGGATCGGGGCGATGGCCTCGTCCGGCAGCATCTCGCTCAAGCCGTCGCTGGCGAGCAACACGCGATCACCGTCGGCGAGCGCGTGTCGACCCAGCTCGACCTTGGGAGCCCCGGCGGACACGCCGAGCGCGCCGGTCAGGATATGCCGCTGGCGATGCGACGCGACCTCCGATTCGGCGATGACGCCGGCGTCGGCGAGCTCCTGCGCCATCGTCTGGTCGCGGGTCAGGCGTTCCAGCTTGCCGCCGCGGAAGCGATAGGCGCGCGAGTCACCGACATGCGCGATCAGCAGGTGCTGATCGAGGAGGTAGGCCACGGTCATGGTCGTCCCCATGCCCGCGAGCGCCGGATCCGCCGCCGATTCCGCCTCGAGCAGCGCGTCCACCTCCGCGAAATAGGCGGCGGCGCGCTCCATGAGAGCGGCGGCGCGCGGCTCGTCCAGTCTGAGGATCCAGTCGGGGATCCGGGTCGCGACCTCGACCAGCGCCGAAAGCGCGCGCCGGCTGGCGTGCTCTCCGGCCAACCGGCCGCCGATTCCGTCGGCCACCATCAGCACGTAACCGGACTGATCGAGACGCGGCGGAAGATGCTCCGCCGGCAGGTTGCTGTCTAGCGCCTCGAGAGTCCGCCCGACGCGGAGGGCGAGGAAGTGGTCCTCGTTCGAGGCGCGGGTCCGGCCGACGTCCGAGATCGCGTGGAGCTCGACCTGGAGCCCGCCTCGCCGGGCCTCCTCCTCGCGCCGGATCATCTCCCCGATCGGCAGATGTGGCGTCTGTTCGCGATCCAGATTCGTCATCCTGCGACGGATCCATGCCGTCGATCCGAGTGCAGCCCGAGCTCGACGACGACCTCCATGTGGCCGGTCTGCGGGAAGAGGTCGAGAAGGGTCAGCGACTCGATCGCGAACGCCTCGGCGAGCGTCTTCAAGTCACGCCCGAGGGCCGCCGGGTGGCAGGAGACGTAGGTCAGCCGCCGCGGCGCGCGCCCGGCGAGCAGCGCCCGGACCGAGGTCGACAGGCCGTCACGCGGCGGGTCGACGACGACGCGGTCGATTCCGTCGGGAAGCCCGGCCGGCACCCAGCTCTCCACCGCCTGCGCCACCACTTCGACGTTCCCGATCCGGTTCGCGCGCGCGTTCCGCCTGGCGTAGCGCGAGGCGATTCGATCGCCCTCGACGAGGGTCACCTGCGCGTAGCGCTTCGCGAGCGGCAGCGCGAAGAGGCCGACGCCGCCGTAGAGATCGATGGCGCGCTCGCCGCGCGCCTCGCCGACGACCGTGTCGACCAACGCGCCGGCGAGTCGGGCGTGACCCTGGAAGAAGCAGCGCGCGTCGAAGGCGAAGTCGAACCCGGCCACGCGACGCGCGAGCTCGCCGTGCGGGAGGCCTTCGATGAGCGGCGCGATCGAGATCTGGTTGCCGTCGCCCGCCGCGAGGTCGATGCGGCTCGGCACTGAAGGCGGCAAGCGCCGGCCGAGCGTCACGACCTCGCGCTCGAGAGCCGGAACGAGGACCGGACAGCGCTCGACGACCACCAGCTCGCGGCTGGCGCGAGCGTGATAGCCGACCACGGCGCCGCCACCCTCGACCCGTTTGGTGTGCACCTGCGTCCGGGTGCGATAGGCCCACGGATCGCCGGCGAAGATGGCGCGCGGTGGCGGCAAGGTCAGCCCGGAAATCCGCGCGATCGTCTCGAGCACCGCCTCGGACTTGAGTCGCAGCTGGACGGCATCTTCCAGGTGCTGAAGGTCGCAACCGCCGCAGCGGCCGAAGTGCGGGCAGGGTGGCTCCCGGCGGCCCCGCCCCGGCTCGAGGAGCTCGACGAGCTCGGCGCGGCCGTAGCCGGGCTTGCGCTCGACGAGGCGCGCCCGGAGGCGGTCGCCCGGCGCCGTGCGGGGCACGAAAATCGGAATCCCCTCGAAGCGGCCGAGCCCGTCGCCGCCGGCGACGAGCTTCTCGATCACGAGCTCGATCTCGTCGAGCTCGATCAGGCGGTCGATCGCTCTTCCCGGAGGTCGGGTCACGAAGCCGTCTCCGCGAAACGCCACCACCCCGCCTTGTTCGACTTTCTTCTCTTCTTTGAGCATCTGACTTGAGCCACTACTCTACTGCGCCGGGATGCTCTCCCCAGATGAAGACGCGACTCGCGAGCTCCGGAAGGCGCGCTTCAACCGCGGCGCGCAGCTCCGCCGCCGCGTGGCGGCGGCTCAGGTGATGCAGCACGATCGACTCGTGCCCGGCGAGCGCCTCGCGATGCTCGACCAGATCGTCCAGGTGCAGGTGGCCAAAGGCGGCCCCCTTGGCGCGCTGCTCTTCGCCCAGAAACGTGCACTCGATCATCAGGACGCGGCTGCGCGGCAGGCGTGGCGCGAGCTTCCAGACTCCGGCGCCGGTGTCGCCGCAGTAGGAGAGCCAGACCTCCTCGCTTTCCGCTTCCACGCTCGCGCCCGCCGAGCGCAGCGCCGCGATCTCGGCCGGCGCGCGGCCGACGAGCTCCGGCCGCAGTTTTCTGCGCCGCCGAAGCAGGTGCAGTCCGAGGCTGGGCACGACATGGTCGGTCGCGAAAGCTTGCAGCGCGAAGTCGCGGGCGAGCTCGACCCGGCCGCCGGGATCGAGCGGTACGAGCTCCCAGCGGTAGTCGATGCCCTCGAGACGTCCCGCCGCCGCGACCAGCGCCGCGAGATCGCCGGCTATCGGGCGCGGGCAAAAGACGCGCGTCGACCCCTGATGATGGAGCGTGCGCTGCGAAAGCAAGTACGGAACCCCGAGCGCGTGGTCGAGGTGGCCGTGGGAGAGGAAGAGGTCGCGGGTGCCGGCGAGCTCGGCGGCGCCGCGGCCGGCGTCGAGCGCCAGGCCCGGCGGATTGACGCGGAACCAGGTCTCCTCGCCGGCGAGCGAGAAGCCTTCGATCGCCAGCTCACCGCGGCGGAAGTGGCCAGGCGCGCGACCGGCCGCGCTTGGGGCCGTGGTCAGATCTCCTGGTAGATCCAGCGCCGCAGCGGATCGAGTCGCTCCCCGACCAGTGACCGATCAGAAATGACGCGCGCGCGGACAACCGTCCGCGCATTCGGTTGCACCTACATCTCGCGTCCTTGTGCGCGGGATGTTTTGCTTTTTTTCGGAACC
>ERZ1292633.1407-Hain-H41-02um-R1-1407-length-26045-cov-9_pt1 | contig 26045 bp, 24 predicted proteins | sample MGYA00564406_ERZ1292633 | MGnify/ENA primary metagenome ERZ1292633 (study PRJEB36523, sample SAMEA6512639) | groundwater metagenome | collected 2019-01-08 | study: AquaDiva: Metagenomics assemblies of 32 groundwater samples | reverse complement strand
TGAAATGTGCGGCAAAGACTTGATCGATTCTGTACGCATCGGTTCTGAGATTGCAAAAATTCTTGGACATAGCGCCCCCGTCAATGATTTTACAGAATTGTTTTTAGATGAAGACGGTCAAAAAATATCAAAGTCGAAAGGCAATGGCATCACGATTGAAGGCTGGCTGAATTTTGCCCCCAAAGAAAGCTTGGCGTATTATATGTTTCAAAATCCAAAACGCGCGAAACGTTTATATTTTGATGTGATTCCGAAAGCATGCGACGAATATATTGATTGCTTGGCGCGGTATCATGAAGAAGACGATGTGAAACGTTTGGCGAACCCCGTTTGGCATGTACACAGCGGCAATCCGCCGGCGTATGAAACGACGCAAATTACATTTTCAATTTTGCTGAATCTGGCCTCTATTTGTAATGCGGAAACGAAGGAAATTTTGTGGGCGTTTGTGAATCGATATGATCCAGATGCAACGCCTGGAAAAATGCCATTTTTGGATAACATGATTGATTGCGCGCTTAAATACTATAAGGAATTTATCATTAAAAAATTCAGGGCTCCTACAGATCAAGAGCGGACAGCCTTATTAGAATTAGCGGCAGAGCTGCATAAATTTCCAGGGCATACCAGCGCGGCAGATATTCAACATTGCGTATTTGAGGTGGGCAAAAAACATGGTTTCACAGATCTGAAGTTGTGGTTTCAAGCCCTCTACCAAATTCTTCTAGGTCAGGACACCGGCCCGCGCATGGGTACGTTTATTAGCATCTACGGACTTGAAGAAACACAAACATTGATTGCTTCACGTGTCTGATAAGGTGGTGTTAACCAAATCTTTACCTTGCACAACTATGTATATCCAGACTATTTTAGTTTAGCAGTTTGATTTATTGATGAAGGAAAACCGAATGTCTTTATATAAAAATGCTATGATTGCCGTGGTTGCTGGCGTGCTAATACCTTATAGTTGTTATGCCGCCGCATGTGCTACCACACCTCCGGCGGATCTGAATGATGATCAAGCACTATTCATAAATACAATGTCCAATAATGAATTGCGAATGAGAGGGTATTCCTATCAAGGTATAGCAAAAATACATTTAAAAATGAGGGCAAAAACCCTGCTGAATCCACTCATATACGAAGAGGGTTTTCAGCAATATGGGAGCAATCCTAATCGTATAGCCCATCATCATTTGCCGAGATTGTTAGATCCGCTATGGAATAAAGCATATCTTGCATGGCAATCTATTCATAATCAGGAGCCAACAGGCTGGACCACACTTTTTCTTGAGGAAGAACCAAAAAATCTAGACACAATAGAGAAGGTTGCAGATGAGATAATTAAATTGGCTGTGCCTATTTTGAGTGATCCCACATCACCCTATCGCAAAGCTTATTACGTGTATGAACTACTGCGCAGAGCTTATGAACTTAAGGGAGACAACGCAGAAAAACAGAAGCTACAAGAACACTTGAATGAGCTTCAGAAAACGCAGCATGCATTTGCACTAGACAAGCTTAAAGCTTTGGGGTGGACAGATGCAAAGATTTCCCTTATTAAGGATGATTTATAGAAAATATCGCACCCTGGAAAGCTGTAACTATTTGCACCAATGCCTCCTAATTAGTTATACTATTTTGGAGGATAGGTACTGATTATGCTAAAAAGAGAACTTCAAATAGATCTGCCAGCAGGGCAGAGTCTTTTCCTGTGGGGTGCCAGAAAGACTGGCAAATCAACGTATTTAAAGGCTTATTTCCCGAATAGTTTGTACATTGATTTCCTGCATCATGCGACTTTTTTGGAATACAGTAAGAATCCATCATTGCTGCGGGAACGCATTCAGACAATGCCTCAACAATCCGATCCCATTATTATCGATGAAGTTCAGAAAATTCCAGAAGTATTGGATGAAGTTCATTGGATGATTGAAAATATTCTTGGCATTTCTTTCATTCTGTGTGGTTCTAGCCTGCGAAAATTGAAACACACAGGGGCGAATTTATTGGGAGGAAGAGCTTGGAGACAACTATTTTTCCCCTTGTGTTTTCCAGAGCTTCCCGAATTTGATTTGCTTAAAATTTTCAATCAGGGGTTGATTCCCGCGCATTATCTATCAAAGTCCAAGCCGACCCGTAGTTTAGAGGGGTATTTGGTTGATTACATTATTCCTGAAGTGCAATGGGAAAGTCGCATTCGCAATCTTGGCGGATTTAATAGATTTTTGGAAGCATTGGCATTTAGTCATGGTGAAATCCTGAACTATTCCAACATTGCACGTGAATGTCACGTCAGCGCTAAAACGGCGCAAGGATACGTTGAGCTATTATGTGATATGTTGCTTGGGTATTTGATGCCGCCCTATTTATCAAAAACGTCCCGGCAATTGGTTGTAAGCGCCCCTAAATTTTATTTTTTTGATCCGTGCTTGCCGCATGTTTTGCTCGATCGGGAAATTAATCAACTCAAAGGACCAGAGGCGGGGCATGCTTTTGAACACTATTTATTTTTAGAGTTAATTGCCTATAAAGAGCTGCGCAAAAAAAGATACAACATCAACTATTGGCGCACCAAAAATGGACTGGAAGTTGATTTTATACTAAATAAAGGAGATGTAGCGATAGAGGCCAAAATCACAGCGCCGGTAGGCCGCCATGACATCAAAGGATTAATTGCTTTTACTAAAGAACATCAACCGAAAAAGTCTATTGTTGTAGGGCTTGAACCACATCGCCGCATCATGGAAATCGATGATATTCAGATTACTGTCTATCCTATTAAAGAGTTTTTAGAGGATCTTTGGACTGGTCAGATTGTATAACACCAACGCCCTTGAAAGGCCGTCTAATGCAGCCAGCCAATAACACCAAGACCAAGCAAACACACAACAATCACAGAAACAATAAACATCACAAAGTATGTCCTAAACTGATTGGCAAATTTTGGTCCAAATGTTTTGACAGCGTAGGCCAACATAAAGAAGCGTGAACTGCGCGCAATAATTGCCGCAAAAATAAAGGTGCTGATTTTTAAATGCGTCATCCCGGCACATAACGAAACAACCTTAAAAGGAATGGGCATCAACCCCTTTAAACTGATAATCCAAAATCCCCATTTTTGAATATCGGCTTGAATTTTCGTAAACGCATTTTGGAAACCATAGAACTCAAGCAACCGTTCCCCAATCAAATCAAAAAATACAAACCCGATGTAATAACCGATGACGCCTCCAATTAATGAAGCAACGGTCGTCACCAAAGCAATACGGAATGCCTTGTCTGGCACAGCCAACACCATGGGTACCAAGATAATATCTGGTGGAATGGGGAAAATAAAACTTTCAAGACATGACACTGTAAACAAAAGCCATATCGCATTGGGACGCTGAACGCGTTCTAAGATCCAGTCATGAATACGATGCGACAAACTTAGTTTTTGGTTTGGTTTGATCGTTTCCATTGTTATCGCGTGCCCAACAATAAACGTCCAAATTGAACCATATAGTTAAAGCAACTGAATAAAGAAAGTAGCGCTGCCAACCACAAAAATCCCGCCCCCACCATATAAAACCGAGGGATAAAAAATGAAAACAAAACAAAAATAATCCCAGACATCTGGCAAACAGTTTTGACTTTACCCCAGTAGTCTGTACCAAGTTCAAGAGAAAATTTTGCAGACAGTTCACGTATGCCTGACAATAAAATATCACGCCCCACCATGACAACAGTCGGAATACTATCAAATGGTTTGAGTAAACCAATAAAACTAAGAGTCAATAGCACCAATACGATCAGAAACTTATCAGCTGTGTGATCAAGCACAGCGCCTAAGCGCGTTACACCAAACAAGCGTGCAACCCGCCCATCAAGATAATCGGTGAAACAGGCAAATACAAATAACGCGATGGCAATCATCATGGCTGTTGGTTGCTTCATGCACAGCAAAACTGCCACAACAGGTGCCAGGATAAAGCGCGTTACGCTAATCAGGTCTGCCAGTGTACCCTGTATCATTTGTCGTTGAAAAATTGCCAAATGGTTTTCGCCAGTGTTGGACTAATCCCCTTAACCAATTGTAAATCATCTGTGCTTGCTGAAGCCAGAGATTTTACGCTGCCAAAATGCCCAATGAGGTTTTTCTTGCGTCCAGGCCCAATACCCGGGATATCATCAAGCCTTGAAACATCAGCTGTATCGCGTTTTTTCTTATGGGTTGTTATGGCGAAACGATGCGCTTCATCCCGCAGGCGTTGCAGGAAATACCGCACAGGTGACTGATCATCCAATACCATTTCTGTATCATCATTCACATAAAAACGTTCGTGCCCGTCATTGCGCTTTTCTCCTTTGGCAATGCCGACGATGGTTATCTTCAGGTTCATTTCATGCAAAATTTCTTGAACAGCGCTGATTTGACCTTTACCACCATCAACTAAAATAACATCCGGATACGGCCAATCTTGGTGCTGTAATCTACGCCGCAAGACCTGACGCATCATGGCATAATCATCTCCCGTTTTAATGCCCTGGATTTGGAACTTGCGGTATAAGGTCTTCATAAATCCAGCAGGTGTGGCTACAACCATAACGCCATAAGCATGCACACCCTGTGTATGGCTGTTATCATAACATTCAATACGATTGACTGTGCACACCAATTGTTGGGATAGATTTTGAAAGATATATTCTGTTTTTTCTTCTGTCCTTCCCAAATGTTTTTGGACCAACTTCATCAACTGGTGACTGTTATCAACAATTTGCATGTTGATCTCCAGGCCTGGGTTTTGCGCCTGAAGATATTGCTTCACCAAATCAACATCGGCTGGCTCTTGATTGATAATAATTTTTTGCGGGATTGGGTATTTTTCATAAAACTGCAATAAAAATACTGCCATCCCCTCAGCTAAATCAGAATGCTCTGAATGATCCAGCTGAATCGACTGATGACCAAGATCTCTGCCATAACGAATCAGTAAAATTTCAATAAATAACTTATCATGATCGCTGTGAATATAAATTAAATCTGCCTCTTCCACATTTAATGACTGTTTCGTCTTTAAGTGCGTCAATAATTTTAATTTATCCCTGTAAGTCGCTGCTTTCTCAAATGCAAGATCAGCGCTATGGGTATTCATCTTGTCTGTCAAATATTCCTGCACATCTATGGTTTTACCTTCTAAAAATTTTTTTGCATGATGGACAGATATCGCATATTCTTTGGCATCAATCATGCCAACGCAAGGGGCAGAACAACGTTTGATAAAATATTGCAAACACGGCCTTGTACGGTTACTGAATTCCTGATCTGTGCAATTACGAATACGAAAAATTTTTTGCAAATAGGTCATCGTCATATCGGCAACCATCCCAAAAGGGTAGGGCCCAAAATAATAGGCGTCTGCACTACGCATACCACGGAATTTTACCAAACGTGGAAATGGGTGCGATTTCGAGATTTGCAGATAGGCGTAACTTTTGTCATCACGCATCAAAATATTAAAAGGGGGGCGCAAAGTTTTGATCAGATTGCACTCTAAAATCAAAGCTTCCATTTCATTTTTTGTCACCATATGTTCGACCTGGCGGATCTGTACCACCATACGTCTTATACGATTGGATAGATTATTAATTTGGGTATACTGATTCAGACGATTGGCAAGATTTTTCGCCTTCCCCACATAAAGAATTTCACCTTTCTCACCCAGCATTTTGTAAATACCAGATTGAGATGGAACATTTTTTATAGCTTTTTTTAACGCTTGCACACCCAGATCAAACAGTTGCACAGTCCCTCCTGATAGATTGCAGAACCTGTTTAACGCGCGCTAATCGTAAAAAAGGCTGCTTCACCCTTCTTGAAAGGGCAGATACAAAAACACGCGCACATACGTGTTTTTTGATTCTACCACTTCAGTTGCATTCAAAAAAAATGACAACGATGCATAAGAATGCCGCACTCCAGGGCGAGGACCAGGGATCTATTCACCCTTGAAGGGGCGTGTATGGGCGGATAAATACGTTTTTCTTAACTAGATCTTAATTTTTAATTGCTATATTAAAATGGGGAAGTATGTGCGCAGTTTTTGCGATCGAAAAAATCAGAATAATCCTCCCCCTTGGTCGCCCGCTCCAATTTTTTTTGGGGGCCGAAAAAGGGGGAGAGAAAATTTTCAGGAACTTTTCACAGATCCCCAAAGCAAAACTGGAAGAAGGCGCTAATTTGCAGCACCCCTTAATTCTGCTTCCTTCATTAATAGCGTGTGCTATTTTGAGATCTTCAGAACCCAGTTTCGCGCATCATCTCCTATTCATTACACTACATTTCTTTTTCCCCGCCTGGCCCAATAGGTCAACTTGAACCCATCAGGCAAAGCGGGTTACATTATATTCAGCGGACAGGATGCCCAGCCATACAGCAAAAGACATCCCATCCACCGGAACAGCTTCGACTTTCGTCAGCAACCGTTTCCTCGAGACTTGCCAGCCCTCCCAACGCCACGGGCAACAAGCCTGGACGAAACGGTGCCGACGAAAGTCGAAGTATTCTACGTACCAAACGGTTTTTATACCGTTCGCATCATGACAATTATAATATAGCCAATCAAAATTAAGATCTAGTTAAGAAAATGGTCTCAGGCAAAATTTTCTTAAAAAATCTCGCAGAAACGCTACCACGAGATGTGTACACAGTTGTCTGACAATGCGTGTGATTTATGATCAGAGCAAGGATCAAAGAGGCAAGGCTTTGCGCCACAGTTATTGACTAATACAAGTCTACCAACAGGAAAACTACACGCATCGTACACATCCGCAACGATGTCACTGGCCCCATCATAGTGGCAATCAGCCAGCTTGATATTTGCAAAAAATGAACCGTGAAATTGACAGGCTGAAAACTTCTGACATGGCTCAAAACAATCACCCTTGGCTTTCATAATACGAATCTCAATCACACGGTTGTACAGCCCTTTTATTTTTTCAACGCCATACCGATCGCTATGGCAATCAATAATAAAATCAAAATGATGTAATACAGGCAAAGAACACGGCTTTGAACACGCAGGTAAGCATGTCTGTTTACAGGCACACCATTGCTGGTAATAATCTAAAAATAAAGCAGAAAACATATTTAAATTGATATGCATTTATTTAATTATATTATACATTGGAGTATTCGTTTTGTCATCCTCGACAAGCACCTTATCAAGATCGCTTACTTTGGTTTTCTATCTTCGCGCTTTGGGCGTTCGCGTTCGCCACCACGGTCATCAGCGCGATCGTTGAAACGCAAAGCAGGACGATCGCCAGAGGAACGGCTATCAGTGCGATCACGATCAAAATTACGGTGATTGTTGGGGCGCTCTTTGTCCCCTCCAAAACGAGTATTGGCGCTGCGATCACCACGATCTCCTGCGCCAAAAGTAATTGTTTTTTCCGTAATCAAACGCTTCACAATTTTATGGACATCGTCGTCCCATTTCTTATAGTCATCATAAGGAATGTATTGCAGTTGAACTGCCAACTTCAAAAGACCGCGCGCATCATCAGCCAATAAAATCGCTTCTGTCAACGCCGTCTTTTGCATCTTATGATTTTTGTGACGCTGGTAATTCAGATAAATCCCAAGCGCCGCATCTTTTAAACGCTCCATCAAACGGTTTTCCACCGTCGTTTTCCAAACACTTTCAACAAATTGGTATACTTCCTCATTCAAGTTCATCATCGTTCTGTTTTTGTGTCCGATTTGCTATGATATCACGTTATAGAAATAGGCAGAAACGATTGCTCTACCTGTTAAGCAGCTTTATGCGGGGGCGTGTCGCCGTCTGCAGAATCAGTAGAAGAATCCTCAAAAAATATGTTCACGCACGCTTCCTCCAAAACTGTTTTGAATGCGGAATTGCTGCCAAATCGATTGCGGTTGTAATAAAATTTGTTAAATTCTTTCATGTCACACCTAGCAATGGCAACAAAATAGCCGAGCAAGCTAGGAAAATGAATGGTGTAATGCTCTCGCCTATGGGGCTCAACGGCCTGTAAAGATTGCAAAATCTTCTCCAACTTTTTGCAGATCTGCCCCACATTAGATTTCGTCACCTGACCGCGAAAAATTCGCTCTATTCTTTGTTCTAATGCGGCAAATGGAGAATACCAAGCAGGCATCTGAATCATCAATGCAACGGGCACAACACCTGGCGGCTTATTGAGAACTGCATCGTCAAGATTGGGTGCCGCTCCGAAAAAGAAAGACCATAAAACAAACAATATGATAATTTCCTGAATGCATAATGATTCATTCTGACCTTTCTGGCCATGAAATCACTGTATAACAAGAGGTATTAATTTTTAGTTCATTTACCTAAAATCTGCAAAACATGATCCAGCATTCCCAAATTTTCGAATATGCACGTAATTTTACCACCACCTTTTTGATCTAAGGCAATCGATGTTGGTAATGACAAACGCTGCTGTATCGAATTACGGATGAACTCAAGATCTGCCGACTGATCCGTTTCTGGTTTCATAGACTGCTGCGGTTGATGGCGTTCGCGCACTTTCTTTTCAAGATCGCGCACAGACATATCCACGCTTAATATATCCTCTAAATAACGCTCTGGATCTTCAGCGCCAATCAGCGCTTTAGCATGCCCAAAACTAATTTTCCCTTGCCGCATCGCTTCTTGAATAGGCATAGGCAAATTCAGCAAACGCACAATATTGGCCACGTAACTGCGACTTTTGGCAACCTTTTGCGCTATGTCTTCTTGGGTTAAATCAAATTTTTGCATCAGGGCTTGAAATGAAAGCGCCAGATCAATGGCATTCAGATTTTCGCGCTGAATATTTTCAATCAAGCTTACTTCCATTTTTTGCATCTCTGTTTTGTAATGCATAATTTTACAGGGAATCGATGTCATACCAATTTTTTGACACGCACGAAAACGTCTTTCTCCGGCAATGATGACGTAACCATCATCCTTTAGATAAACCAAAATGGGTTGCAAAATCCCGTGGGCTTCAATCGATTGTGCTAACTCTGCAATGCTGGCATCTGAAAAGCTTTTACGGGGCTGATCTGGATCGGGCGTGATTTGGTCTATGGGGATGTTGGCGACATCTTGCTCATTATTCAAATCATAAAGCAGATCATTTAAAGCATTACTCATGCGCGTACCATCCCGTATATTTAAGATCAGTCTATCACCGGCGTTGTATCTTATCCAGTATTCGACGCTGTTCTTGCTTTACCAAGTGATCAATAAAGGTAACACCATTCAAATGATCAATTTCGTGTTGTACACAAATGGCCCAAAAATCTTCAAACAATTCTTCTTGCTCTGCGCCAGTCTCATTCAAATACTGCACTGTAACTTTTTTGGCGCGCGTGACATCAACAAAAGCACCAGGAAACGATAAACACCCTTCTTTATTAATCGCCGTTTCTTCAGATTTCCAAAGAACTATGGGATTAATAAGTTTTATGGGCTGATTTTGTTCTTTAGTACAATCCATCACAATCATGCGTGACAGCAAATTAATTTGATTGGCAGCAAGACCGCAACCTTTATCGTCATACATGGTTTCAACCATATCATCCAATAAAGCCCGGACCTGATCGGTCACAAGTGCTACAGGTTTTGCCACTGTTTTAAGCGCGGGATGAGGGGCAGTTACAATAGGATGAATCATATACGTAGACCTTCACCAGGCTTTACTTGTAGTATAGGTCACAGAGGTGATATTCGCCATAGCTGTATGTTAAAACAACCCCAATTTTGTTATGCCGTAACCGGCACATGCGGTAAAACATCTGTATGCTATTTTTTATTCCAATTATTTGGCCTGCTGGGGCATAAAGCCGCCTACATTGGAACGCTTGGTATTTACAATAATGCAAATATAAAACCCAGTGTTATCAGTGATTTAACAACTTTGTCCCCCACAGATCTACAACAAACATTGGCCGAATTATATGACGGGGGCGTGACGCATGTAGCATTAGAGGCCTCTAGCCATGGACTTGATCAAGCCCGCTTGCATGGCCTATCCTTGCATGCCGTTGGTTTTACCAATTTGTCACGTGACCATATGGATTATCACAAAGACACAGAAGATTATTTTTTGGCCAAAAAGAAATTATTCACAGATTTTACGCCTGTTTTCACGGTAACGAATGCTGATGATCCTTATTCTGCTAGGCTGCCTGCAACTGTGCAATTTGGAAAAGGCACACCCTATTACTTCCAAGACGGGTTTGTTTGGATTAATGGGCAAGCAGTTGATGTAAAAACGTTGCCGATTATAGGAGAATTCCAATACTGGAATATCTGCTGCGCCATGGCTATGCTGAAAGAAGCAAACGCACAAGCGGCATCCTTGTTACGACAACTTAAGCCTGTACCCGGCCGGTTTGAAAAAATCCATGAAAAACCACTGATCATTGTTGATTACGCTCATAAACCAGATGCTATGGGGGTTGTCCTGCAAAATTTACGTCAATACACAACCGGCAGAATCATTACGTTATTTGGATGCGGAGGTGATCGTGACGCAGGTAAGCGCCCCATCATGGGCCAAGTAGCGCAAGAATTATCAGATATCGTCATCGTAACGGATGATAACCCCCGTTTTGAAGAACCAAGCGCGATTCGGCAGCAAATTCTAGCGGCTTGCAAAAATGCCATTGAAATTGATGATCGGGCCACCGCGATCAAGCAGGCCATAGCCATGGCAAAACCAGAAGACAGTATTGCGCTTTTGGGTAAAGGCAGCGAAAAATATCAAAAAATCAAAGGTGAAACTTTCCCATTTGATGATGTACAGGTAGCATTGGCATGCATGTAGATCTAACAGCCCATATTTTAACCGGCCTATTGTTGGGATGGTGGTGGCACCAACATTGGCCCGTATGGGGACTAGTGTTTGGCGTCACACTTGGTTTTGTGTCCGGCGTTTGGAGGGTCTATGCATCCCATTGAGCAATTTAAAATCCACACCTTCATCCCGATACACATCTTCGGATGGGATATTTCAATGACCAACGCTTCGGTTGTCATGCTGGTCGCCTGCACACTTTGTATCGGCTTGCCTTATCTGGCTCTGATCCGGCAAGGAAAACTACTGGCCTTGCTAGAACTATCCTTTGAATTGGTCTCAGACACCATGCAGCAATACGCCCATGACGTACGCTATTTTCCGTTTATATTCTCGGTCTTTATCTTCGTGCTGCTGGCCAATATGCTGGGCATCCTGCCCCATGTGCACACCGCCACGTCGCACATTATTGTAACCTTAACGATGGCCTGCATTGTGTATTTATCGATTTTGATAATTGGACTGCTGCAAAAAGGCTGGGGATTTTTTCGCATCTTTCTACCTGCTTCCGTCCCCCTTTATTTAGCACCTTTATTTGTCCCTATTGAAATCATTTCGTTTCTATCTAAACCCTTCAGCATGGCCATTCGTTTATTTGCCAACATGGTGGCGGGACACGTTGTTTTGAAAATATTCGCAGGATTTGTGGTCAGCATGCTGAGCCTAACATGGTTTATGACACCATTGGCCATTTTACCTTTGGCCATAAACAGCATCATGACCGGTTTTGAAATCGCAGTGGCCTTCATTCAGGCCTACGTTTTCACTATCCTGGCCTGCATTTACATTAGCGAAATGCTAGGAGATGCGCATTAATGCGTAGCACAAAGGATTGTATCACCAGGGAAGACAGCGTTGGGATCATCGTAACATTAAGCCCCTCTCATCTACCCTACTTGCGTGAACTGCACGATGCAGGCATGACAATGGCACGATTGAATGGTAGTCACAACACCATTGATTGGCACCGAAAAACAATAAAAATCATCCGATCAACAATTCCAGGCACACCTATTTTACTGGATATCCCTGGCCGAAAATTACGTTTGAATATTGAACAAAACATACCTGTGCATACCAGAGAAACCATCGCTTTACCCCTACCCTCTTGGATTCCTGAAGGAACAACGATTATTTTTGATGATGGTAAATTGACAGGCACATTGTTACCAAGAACTGACTTCCCGGGCGTTACAGACTCTAGCGCACCGCGCTTAGAGTCTGTTAGTACCGGGATCCAGAAAAAAACACTGGATCCCGGCTCTGCGGCCTTCGGCCTTGTCCGGGAAACCCAAGCCTACGCCGCCATCCAATTCCATCAAGATGGACAACTGCGCCCGCAAATCGGGATGAATATTCCTTCTGTGGAGCTTCAAGGCCCCTTATTAACAAAGCGAGATTTGGAAATTATCGATCTAGCGCAAGCTGAATCTGTTGATTATTTGGGACTCAGTTTTATCGAATCTGCCCAGTTGATTCATGCCGTGCACCAATTATCCAATAGGCCTTGCGCTGTCAAAATAGAAACACAGCTGGCCATGCAAAATCTGGATGACATCTGCCAGCATGCAGATATGGTCATCGTCGCTAGGGGGGATTTATCAGTAGAATGCGGGCTGTTCAATGTGATCAAGAATCAAAAACAGATTTTGAAAATAACCAATAAAATTAGAGTCGTTGCCACGGGTTTATTGGACTTATACCCCCCGCAACAATCGACCATCGCCGACATTCAAAATGCAATTCTGGACGGCGCTGACTATCTTCTGGTATCAAGCGATTTGCCAGCAGGAAAAGATGCCATTCAGGCCATACACCTGATGAAAAAAACTATCAATTCAATATAAACCCAAAATGCGACCTGTTGTTGCTTTGCTGCTTTCAGCAACTATTCTTGCTGCAGCACTATGCTATCAACCCATTTGCCAGTGTTTTAGAGTACGTAAAAAATGTTAAAAATGTGGAGCCTCAGCTTTGAATAAATCGTAATTTTCTATTTTTTATTTATTTTTCAAAATAAATAAAATACAAATAAATTATTTTCTGTTATAATAATATTATGAAATAAATATCAAATACAAAGGATTGTTATTATGACTTGTTCGGATAAGATTTCAGATTTTCAATTAAAAACGTCCTACGGACAGATAATCAGTGACCGTGTTTGCTGTCACGATGACATCATTGCCTCATGGATCATAATCAATCCCGCAGCAGAATGCTCGGATGACAATAATCTTGGATTTATTCAATGCTCGGATCCTTGCGGCACCGTCATCACACATCCTCTTACAAAAAATACAAGCGATTACAGATTTAGCTTTAATGAATGTTGCCAGGGCAACGGTTCCATCACCTTTTTCCGTCAATGCTCTGATGGGTGCTCAGATTCATTCACCCGTGCGCTTGAATTTTTCAAAACAACTGTAAATGCCAGCGATGATCGGTCCATCTTATTAGGTGAAACCGTTACGTTGGGCGATGGATCTCCTGATGCCCATACGCTTTATCATTGGACCAGCAATGACTCCTGTGACGTCATTAGCGATGCCTACGCGTTACACACTGTCGTTCGCCCTTGCAAACCAGGTTGCCATGTTTATACGATAACCGCACATGACAGTGACTTCCCACAATGTTCAGATTCAGATTCTGTAACCATTGATGTTGCTTCGGCATCGGTGACTTGGTCTGATGTGCACCAATCAGATGCCGGCGCCACATGCACATTTATAGCTCATTTACTTTCTTCTGATACATACACAAACGAATTTCACATTACCCTAAAAAACACCATTACAGGGTTAGATATTAGCGATTATTATGCAGTTACACCACATTGTTTCATTGCAACAGTACCAAAACCAAGCCTACCTGGCACTGACGCGTACATATTAAAGGCTGCTTTATCTGATTTTGAAGATTGTTCTTATGCAGTTGCAACAGCGCCATTTCTCTGCAGCAGACCATCACTAACGCTTCCAGGTGGACCATCTACATTTGAAATGCTCATCAGATTATTTGGATTTTTGTTCGTATTCATTCTTCTTGGCTTGATGCTATCAGGCAATCAATAAAAACTGGTTACTTTGCAAAATCCCATTTAATTTTCGTCATCGGATATCCCTGCGGCAAGGCGATGTAGGAAGATAGATCAGGCAAATTCATAAGATCATACGCGGGAATAATAGGCTTTTCGATCACATGCATATGTAATGAAACCCCGTCCCTGACCTCATTAGCACCGTAGGAAATACCTTCTTGCACTTCTTTGCGTTCTTGGGTTCCAAGCAGATGGGATAATTTTTGTGCCATAGAAAAACTGGCGCACCTAAAAAACACCTTTGTGGAACACAAATCAAGCAAACTTTGCGTCACATGTGGACCATACAAAGTTTCGATTTGGGGAATATTTTGGACGCCCAGCACCATACATGCCCCATACTTTCTACCTTCGGCCAAACACAAAGACAAATCAGATAATTTATTGACGCTAGGTAATTCATCGATCATAAACCATAAATGCCTTTGCGGATGCAGAGGACATTCCATCAGGCTTTTAATTGCGATCGACAGCCAGCACGATAACAAAGGTCTCAGTGTCGCACGTTGCGCGGGCGTCATCATCAAGAATAACCATCCAGGACGCGTATCATCCTGCACCCATTTGCGAATTGAAAATCGATCTTCATGTGCGCCTACCAAATGCTCAAATCCGGCAATATGCGCTGCTAAATTCATGCGAATACTGGTGGCTGTTTTCTCTGATTTTGGATCAATCAAGGCGGATGCCTTTGTACCATGAAGGGCGCGCGCCAAATCTTCCAAAGAGATCATCGTCGACATTTGCAAAACTTTGTGAAAACTACGCGTATCTTTTTGCGCAAGATACTTCAGAATTTCCGCCAATAATGTACGGGATGACTGCGCCCAAAAAGGATCATGGCCGGATTGTAGAATCAAGCTTTCGGCAATCTCATCATAGTGATAAACCTGCGTGCACTCTGCCCATAAATCCCAACCGGGAAAACGATCATCAAATGGATTCATGATGATGTCTGTCTGTGGATTATAATATTTCTCAACAAATTCCCCGGTGGTGTCCAAAATGACGGCGCGCGTATCCCTGATTTGATTCAGTAAATGTTTGAAAGCGTTGGTTTTGCCGCTGCCTGTGGTACCGGTGATCAACATATGCTGATTTTCGGTGCCCTTGATTAAAGGCACATCCATAAGATGAATGGGGGATCCGGCCTTACGTGCGGCTATTTGTTTTATAACATCCTTAGGAGGCGCGTACGCCATGCCCGCAATGGTTTCTTTGGCTTGGGCTTTCAGACCTTGCCGCTGCCACAACAAGAAAAGAAGCGTACCAAATAGACATCCAACAGCTAAAGAGATTGCTGCGTACAATCCAATTTTACCGTGAAAAACGTGCAGTAATTTTATGTTGGCAACTGGTTTGCCCATTATTTTATAAGCGATGGCTTTGATGTACAGATCAATATGCGCGCTGGTAAAGTTGTAAAAACACAAAATGCCAAACGTGAATAAACCCACAATGGATGAGAAAAAGAATGCCAACCGTACAATCTGCCCCCACATCCGAAGTCGATGTAAAAACGTCTGCCCCCCTTGTGTTACAGGCGGTGATAAGCGCATAGAGGGTTATGCTGCGGGGACTTGGTTGAGTTTAACATAGTTGACCTAAGATCTGCGCAACCCGGTATAGAGGACAAAACGCGTCACCAAACTTGTCATCATTCCTACAGCAAGAGGGATAAAAAGAGTGTTGATGTACAAGATTTGTTGGCTAAAGAACTCTGTCTTTGACGAAGTCTGACAATAACGGACCGCATAAAATAAGAACATGGCGATAATCATCGCCCCAACCACGCCCATAATAATGCGTTTCATTTCTTGCCGAAACAACATTCCAATCATACTGCAAGGTGCCCCCATTAATTGTAAGGTGTGAATCTTTTGGCGTTCATGAATCAATGTCAGTTTAAGCAGCGTCATAAAGAAATACAAAATTCCCGCAAGCAATCCAAGCCCCAAAAGTAACATAAAAATATTAACTTGCTTAGCAAAAACAGGGCATTCCCCAAAATCTTGTAATATCAGATTATGCGTATGGCAAAACTGATCCAGCCGCGCCATCAGTTGATTCGGATCATCATTGATGATGACATCAACCACCATTTGATACGCGTATTGATCGATGAAAGGGGCGGATATTTTTTGCAGCTGCGCCTCTGCAATGCCAGGGATTTTTTGAATCCCCATTAACACCATATCTGTGTACGCATCCATGTCAGCGAAGGTTTCTGTATTGCGATCAGGAAAATTAATATGAATCGCATGCGTGAAATGATTGCGGGTATTCAAAGCGTAATGCCGCAGCTGTTTCATCCCGCCCAACAAAAATGTCCCACACAACATAAGCAAGATCAGTGTCAAACACAGATACCCCTTGTTGGGAATATGAACAACGCGCAAACGATGAGATTTTTTGAGGCTAAATATTTTGATGCCATTTAAATTAATCTTTATTTAATTGTGAACAATTTTCTTAGCGTTTGGCAATAACCCTCTTCATGGTGCAAAATAGCTGCAGAAATAGTTGTCTGTCATCTCATGCTATCACTTGTCAACTTGTCAAAATCGTTTGGCAATAAAGTTTTATTCAACAATCTCACGCATAGTTTGCCAGAAGGTGAACGCATTGCATTGGTTGGCGCGAATGGCGCTGGAAAAACATCATTGCTGAATATTATTTGCGGATTTGATCAAAGCGATGGAGGCGGTGAAATTGTCACCCGTCAACACACAAAAATTGGCTATTTGCCGCAAGAAATTAATCCGAACCCTAAGGCAACAGTCCTTGAAGAATGTTTGTCTGGTCACACACAGCTATACCCCTTATTTATCGAGCGCGAACACGTCTTGCAAGACATGGCCAATGACTATAACGAAAGCGTACACGAACGCTACGAAAAGGTCGAAAATGATTTTCAGCATTTAGGGGGCTATAAATTAGAAGGTGACGCCGACCAATTGTTAAAAGGTCTTGGATTCACACATGAAGATTTAACACGCAATCCAACCGAATTTTCAGGTGGCTGGCGCATGCGTCTTGAACTGGCCAAAGTTTTATTGAACGCGCCAGATGTCCTTGTATTGGATGAACCTACAAACCATTTAGATTTGCCAAGCTTAATGTTTTTAGAAGACTATTTGCTTGAATTCAAAGGCACATTACTATTTGTATCTCATGATCAAGACTTGCTAGATCGCCTTGCCAGCATTGTTTTATATCTACGCAATGGCAAAATTTCTGAATACGTCGGAAATTTTTCACATTTTCTAGAGCAGTATGCCCTTGAAAAAAGCCAAGCCGCCGCGCAAAAACAAAATTTAGACAAACAAATTCAACACAGTCAAAAATTTGTGGATCGATTTGGGGCCAAGGCATCCAAAGCAAAGCAAGCCTCTAGTCGCAAGAAAATGATTAGTCGTTTGCAATCCATCCAAGATTCAATCGAAGTTGAAGGACCAAACGCTTCACCGCATATTGCCATGCCCATACAAAAAGCCAGCGCCAAAATTGTATTGACGGTTAAAGATGCTGCTTTTGGATACGACAAACCATTGATCAAAGGGCTGAATTTAGAAGTCTTAAGAGGGCAAAAAATCGCCATTATAGGTGCCAATGGTATTGGAAAATCGACAACCATCAAAACCTTTGTTGAAGAAATCCCTTTGATCGCAGGATCTTTTACATGGGGAGATCATGTAACCTTGGCCTACTATGCCCAAAGCCAAGTTGATCAATTAGATATGAAAGCATCTGCCTTTCAAAATGTGCTGCATGCTAATGGTACATTACCAGAACATCAAATTAGACGTATTTTGGGCAGCATGCTTTTTAAAGATCAAGAAGGCAACAAACCCGTTTCTGTTATGTCAGGTGGCGAAAAAAGCCGCGTTGGCTTAGCATGTTTAATTGCCAAACAAGCCAATGTTTTGCTTATGGACGAACCAACCAATCACCTTGATATGGTGGCCATGGAAAAGCTGGCCGATGCTTTGTGTGAATATACTGGCACCATTCTTTTTGTTAGCCATGACAGACGCTTCATCAATCGCATCGCCACGCATGTTCTGGGCTTTAACCACAAAGGAAAATATCTACTATCCGAAGGCAACTTGGATGACTTTTTTTACGAAACTAAGCGCTTGAATTTTGAGTTTATGTGAAAACCATCCTCGGCAACCCGAGGCAATGTTTGTCATCCTGACGAATGTCAGGATCCAGTAAAAATCACATAAAGATCTTGCTATATTTGATAGATCATCTTATTAATTTTTAGTTACTGGATCCTGACATGCGTCAGGATGACAGATTCCCCGATAGGCAAAGGTCAGGTATTTAACAGAGGCGGCGCCCGCTTCATATAGAACGCGATTGCATTCGGACAAAGTGGCACCGGTTGTCAGCACATCATCAATCAACAAGATATGTTTGCCCGCAATCTGCTGCTTATTTTTAACGGCAAAACTATCCTTTATGTTGGTCAAGCGTTCCTTACGGGTTTTATCCCCTTGTGAGGGCGTCGATTTGGCTTTATACAAAACAGAATGAATCATAGGTTTTTTCCACAGGCAGCTGATATGATTCGCTATCAATGCGCTTTGATTATAACGTCGTTTCAGCAGCTTCCAAAAATGAATCGGCACAGGCACAATACAATCGATGTCCTTGAAGAAATCAGGATCACATCGCACCATCCAATACGCCATTTTCTTGGCCATTTGAGTTTGATCACCGTACTTCAAACGCATCAACCATTCTTTTGAAAAATCATTATAAAACAAGGCCGATCGTCCACGCAGCCTATTTTTTGGATCAGTCAAACAAGGTTCGCAGGTATCTTCAAGTGCCATTGTATAAGGCATGCCGCAAGATTTACAAAAATAGATAACGGGATCAAGCTTGCCAAAACAATCATGACACAGCAATTCATCATGACTGATAATTTGAGCGCAAATACAGCGCGGGGGAATGAGAAAATTGATAACTTTAAAAAGGATGGTGCCGAAAGTGGGACTCGAACTCACGACCTACTGATTACAAATCAGTTGCTCTACCAACTGAGCTATTTCGGCATATATTCAGTATAAATCAACAGAATGTAATTGTAAAAAACATTAACAAAAATCCACCATACAGCAGCAGGGCAAAAAGAATGATCTGATTCAGATAGGCGCCAGCGGTCAAATTCGCGCCAGCTAATCCTTGTGGTCCTGGGGGGCCAGCCATACCGGGTGCACCATCAGAGCCGCGCGGACCTGGCGTGCTATTATCGCAGCAAGAAAAGCAAGGCAGATTGGGAATGTCATATCCACAGCGGTAGATATACGCGCTGCCTTGATCGCTATATTGCTGAGGATCCCCCACCACAGCAATCGCACCATCAGCTGACAAGGCAACAGCACTTCCAAACATGTCATTATTCGGTGTGGCATTGGATTCAACTTGCGCTGTTGACGTTAGATCCCAAGCGGCACCCAAGCGGGTAAAGAAAAACACAGCCCCCGTATTAAGGTATGCTGTGGCACCTATCAATGCAATATTACCATTGCAAGACAAGGTGACAGATCGACCAAAATCAGCATCTCCTTGATCACTGATTATAAGAGCGTGCTGCAACGGCCAAGTGTCATCAAAATTTTCAAAAACATAGGCTTTGCCTAGATTGTTACCGGCTACTTGAACATTAGGTGCGCCAACAAGTATGGTGCTGGCATCGGCAGAGATAGCAACTGACGTACCAAAAGCGTCTCCATCACTGCCATCAGAAGCCGTGATATCTGATGCTGTTTGCGTCCATATGCTATCAGAACGAGTAAAAACAACAGCGTAACCTGGATTCGCTACAGTCGTTACATTCGTTTGTGGAGCGCCTACAACCACCGTATTGCCATCAGCAGACATAGATACTGATGTGCCAAAAGCATCATTAGTATTCCCGCCACTATAAACCAGCTTCTTTTGTTGCGTCCAAATTACATCCGAACGTATAAAAATATAAGCTGCGCCATAATCAAGATCGCCAGTATTGCCAATACTCCCACCATGAGCGCCAGGTGCCCCGATAACAGCTGTTTTTCCGTCATAAGAAATGGCAAGCGCACTACCAAAAGCTGCAGATGTGGTTGCCACATCTGATGCAAAAAAATCAGAACTTGGGATGCCATTGATGACACTTACAAAAGCCCCCTGACCAAGTAATGTCTGACTACGCCCCGGCTCTCCCACTAAAATGATGTTACCATCCGAAGAAACGGCAACGGCAGCGCCAAAATTATCCGAAGTATTAGCATCTGAAATAAGAAGTTGCGCAGATGTCCAGGCGCCAGCGACACGTTTGGATGTATAAACAGCGCCAGAAAATCCAACGCCGGAATTAGAAGTCATAACTGCCGTTTTTCCATCAGCAGACACCGCAACAGCGGTACCAAGTCCTGGAACAAGATCAGAGAAAGCTTGCATTAAGTCGCTAGAAACTAATGGCATTCCCCCTCCTTTCTTCATTTTTGTGCAAACTTTTGATGTTGTCTTTCCGGAAAAGCCCGAAGGACGCAGAGCCGGGATCCAGTTCTTTTTCCTGGGTCCCGGTTCTAACAGACTCTAAGCGCGTTGCGCAAGAATCTGTAACGTCCGGGAAGACAGGCCTACCTACTCCTCAGATGCATTAAACAAAAACATACCTATGATTCCACCGTATAAAACGATCGTTGTGATAATCACATCGGGTAAAAACTTGATCAATGAAGTTGTATCAGCTGGCGTAACATCAGGCTTTGCCCCAAAGAAATAGGCGCTACCTTGGTTGTCGCTAAATGCAAATGCGCCTATCAGGCCAATCATGCCATTGCCTGATAAAGCAACAGCATTACCGAAGTTACCAGACACATCACTATCACTGGCCGTAATTTCTGGAAACGGCGTCCAAGTATCACTAGAGCGCTTAAAGACGTAAGATTTATTACCTCCAGCCGCCCCAACCAAAGCTATATCCCCGTCGTAAGAAAGCGCGACGGATGAACCGAATGTGTCGTTGATCAGAACATCTGACGCTAATGGCAGTTGTTGCATATCTGACCAGACGCCATCAGAATACTTGAAAATATAAGCCGCGCCTTGATTACTGTTGGTTTGCGGGGCGCCAATCAGGGCTGTTTTTCCATCACCAGATAAATCAATGCTTGCGCCAAAATAGTTTGTCAATGGTGCAGCTGGATTCCCAAGAATTTGTTGTTGTGACCATGTTACGCCAGAACGCTGAAAAACATAAACAGCTTCTCCGCTAAAGAGGCCAACCAAAGCCGTATTCCCTGTTGCCGACAACGCAACCGCGCCACTAAATTCTGCTGGCAGCGCAATAGGTGCAACCGAAATTCTTTGCTGTAAACTCCACACACTACCACTTCTTACAAAAATAAAAACTGCATTCGCTCCAACGCGCTCACTAATAATAGCCGTATTACCATCGGCAGATAATGCCACATGTTCTCCAAAAGACAAATTTACTATGTTATCACCAGTTAATTTGATTTGTTGCTCCCAATCTGATACTGTTTTTACAAAAACATATGCACTGCCTTGAAACTGATTGGGACCGATCGTATCTGCATGGTCTCCCACCAATGCTGTTTTGCCATCGGCTGACAGGGCCACCGCATTACCAAACAAATCATTGATGGCAGCATCACCAGCAATTAATTTTTTCTGTTGTACCCATTGCATATCAGAAAAGATAAATACATAGGCACTGCCTGTATCGCCATCGTTCCCTGTTGCACCGACTAATGCCACATCTCCAGACATCGATAAAGCAACTGAATTACCAAAGAAATTTTCCGTTGTACCATCGATTGCAAGAATTTTTTGAAGTTGAGAATAATTCGTAGACACTATTTAGTCTTTAATATACTCATCATTAATTTTATTTTAACATTAATTGATTAATACTTAAATAGCAACGCGATGCCCTATCTGAATCACAACACTATCGCGCAATCACATACAACAATGCCTCTTGGTGCGTCATTCCCAGGCGAGACATCTGCTGAAATATGAAACTATTTTGCTCCATCCCGGAAATTGGGTTCATATCTGTAAACACGATCCGTCCATCGTCAAGCACCCAGCCATCCAAACGGGCAAAATCACGCATATCAAATAAATGGAAAATAGCTTCAGCATCCGATCTTATTTTCTGAATAACGGCATCTGGAAAATTAGGCGGGCAGGCCCACGTCGTATTGTTGGTTGGCAAATATTTGCGACGGTAATCGAAAATTGCACCGTCAGCGTAGCTGATTTGAATTTCTGTGGGCACAAGCGCTACAGGTGTTCTGGTTTCCCGGACAAGCCCATTACTTTTAATGGGCGCAGAGCCGGGATCCAGTTCTTTTTCCTGGGTCCCGGTTCTAACAGACTCTAAGCGCGTTGCGCAAGAATCTGTAACGTCCGGGAAACCAGCCTGTGGGCAATTCTCTTTGCTCTGCAGCACAATCACCGTAAATTCGCGTCCTTCACAAAAAGGCTCAATAATCATAGGGGCCGTCGATTGCGCTACAATATCGATGGCTTGCTGCGGTGATGTGACAGAGTGCACCCCAATGGATGAGCCCCCCGCGATGGGTTTCACAATAGCGCGGGTGATATTATTTTGCACAAAAAATTCTTGTAAGTCTGTCAAACTTGGGATAACACCGCTGATAGTCGTAATACTCGGCAACGTGTCAAACCCCCCCGCCTTCAGCACCATAGAGGCGCTATCTTTGTAATACATGTTCCGGCAAGCCCGCGATCCACAGCCCACAAATGGGATCTGATGTTGTTCTAAAAATGCCTGCAACTCTCCAGTTTCTCCAAAGCTACCATGAATAACAGGAAAAACAAGATCGCATGTTTTTAGGATTGTAATCAATTCTTCTGTCTCGTCATCCTCGGCAAGGAACGACATTGCAGCTTGCTGCAATAGGCGTTCCGCGATCGAGGACCCATTTACTATCATCTCATCTGCAATATAGCTCATGGGTCCTCGGTCTGCGGTGCTACGCACCTTGCCGAGGATGACAGATCCAGTTTGCAACTTAAAATCGAAATCAGAAGGCGTATTCGAATACAACAATGCAGGATCTAGCTGGTAAAAATTTTTATCCAGATCCACATAAAAAGGAATAACGTCAACGACGTCCATCAAATGATCCATCACCGACCGGGCAGAATTTAAAGATATCCCACGCTCAGGCGATGGCCCCCCGCAGATTAGTGCTATTTTTCTCATCATCACGATTTTTTATCGAAAATAGGATTGATGCCTGTCGTTTTAATGATAAGATCGATATCAATGCCAGCTGCCAGAAGGACTTTGGCCATTTCTGTTTTCGCTTTTACTTCGCCTTCTTTTGTTGCACAGTCCAAAGCAGCGCGGGCATTCATCAATTGAATTTGTGAGGCATCATAAATATCCAGCTCTGCTTCTGTCCAGTGTAATTCATTCAATTCTTGATAGGCTTTGGCAATCATTGGATCGTTATAAAGCAATATGTCTTGATCGTTTGATTCTTCGGCATGAATCAGAAAATAAAACCATTTTTCCATCCCAGATATACATGCTTCTAATGTTTTATTGAATTTAGGTAATTCAATAAACGTAAAAGAAAATCCCTTCAGATCATTTTCTAAGGTATCTTTATCCAAAAGCACATGATCAGAACGATACGATGCCTTGCCTGGAAACATAATATGATCAGTTAACGCCAAAAATATAACTTCTTTCAGGTCAGCATAATCGCCGCCTTTTCTAATCTGACTACAATAAGCCTTAGCAGCGTAAAGCTGCGCACGCCTTTCGAACCCTTCAGTTTTCGTAACCTGCATTTCAATAATATATTTAATCCCAGCTTTGTCGCGACACAAAATATCAACCACACTGGTTTTAAAAATTGCAATGGCAGGATCTTGAATAGTAGGAAGATATTCTAAATCAACAATCCAGCTATTTCCAGATTTTTGTAGAACATCATTCAAAAAGTCGATTAAAATATCTTTATTTTTTTCGGTACCAAAAATACGTTTAAAAGCAATATCTGTCTTAGGATCAAGGAATTTGCCAATAGGCATTTGTGAAATCGAGTCTGGTGCGCCTAATAGATATTAGCACACCTTCGCTATTGAGAAGTAAGTCTTAACCACCGAAAGCGTAGGAGATTCCAACGCCGCCGTGGAAGTTGCTGTACTTCGCTTTAACAGATTTGTCTAGCGAATCTTGCTTCATCATTGGGAACACGCCACCAAAGTGCGCTGTTGCCAAGATGTTTTCTGTCAAAGCAACACCTAGAACCAAACGTGCAGCTGGATTCCAGAACCACTTTGATTCTTTATCCGACGATTTTGCTGTCGCACCTGCAGCAACAGTTGCAGTTGATTTCAACTGGCGAATTTCTTGACCAGAGAAACCAAGATCAGCACCAACCATGAACTTTTCAGTCAAGTTAAACATCGCACGCAAGAAGATGTTCACGTTGAAACGTGCACTTGTATCTTTAACTGCGACGCTGTCTACTTTCATGTCTTGACCAAAAACCCAGTTGCCTTCAACCAAACCACCAACTAAGAACTTGTCGTTGATACGACCAAGATAACCAGCATGGATACCAGCAAAACCATTGTTGGATGAGTATTTTTGTTCTCCGTCAGCCTTTACAAGTTTTCCAGAGAAATCTTCTTCTTTGCCCAAAAAGTCAGTAGCAATTTTAGCAGCTGCAGCCTTATCAAATTTATCTTTTCCGGCCTTATCAGTTAATAGTACGATACGAACGCCCCTCAAACCAGCAAAACCGGCCAGTTTCTTATACAGAGCTTCCGACTTCAGTTCATCAGTTGAAGTGATTACCAGCGTCGCAACTTTTGACACTTCGTTAAATTCTTTAATAGACTTTATCACATCCTTATCATCAGAAACAGCGTACATACCTTCATCTGCAAGAGATTCACGTACAACATTATAAAAAGCATCTGCTTCTGCTTTTGTGATCGGCTTAGCTTTTGCTTCTTGCTTAAGTTTAAGATACATATAACCAACTTGGGCACCAACAAGTGCGCCGCCGTTGAAACATCCAGCAGGTGCAGAACCTGCGAATGATAGTGCTAATAGTGATAACATGAGGATAACTCCTAAGATTAAATTACAAGATCATCATAGCTGCAAATTGTTAAAAAATCCTTAATTTCAATCTTGCACCCCATTTTTCACCCCCTATCCGTTGTTTTTACGCAACAAGGGGCGACAGGGCCTGCGCATGAACAAATTAAAATCAAAACAAAAGAGTTGAGCTGTCTTCCCGGGCGTTACAGGCTCTAGCACGAAGTGCGTAGAGACTGTTAGAACCGGGATCCAAGTGGCGCAACGCGCCATGTTGTTAATCACGTTTTTTCAACATTACGCACATTTGAAGAATGAGTGGATAAAATCGAATTTCAACATCCTTTATTTTCCCTAAAATAAGGGGGCGCGGGCTTGTGAACCCCCGTTATTTTAGGGAAAATAATGCTTCTACCTTGCCGTTGCAGTTCAGATCAAGCATCGCTCCCGGCTATCGCGGTCGCACTGGTTATTGGTCTGCGACTGCGCAGCCAGGAGCAAAATTCAATGCTAATAACAGTGCGATGCCTCGTATGTATTTCCCCAAACAAACGGGGGTTCACAAGCCAGCGCCCTCTTTGTTTGGGGAAATACATACCTCTCGGTCTTGCCATTGAAAATGGTACTTCATCCTTGAATTGGAGTATGGTCTAAAAAATGATTACTCGTATTCGTCGATCTCTTTAAAATACCACTCGGACACTTTGCGCAGGAACCAAATAACAAAGACAACGATGATGAGACCAAGTCCGTAGTACAAAATATTTTGTGATTTCTTTAGGGCGCCAAGGACAACGTCACCCAGGAAATAGCCTGCCCCGCAGCTAAGTCCTGTCCATAAAATGGCGGCGAAGAAATTCAAGACAACAAAGCGTTTGATGCTAACCCCAGACATGCCGATGACGATGGGGCTAAGGATGCGGATGCCGTAGACGAAACGGA